>Ga0209064_1000560_pt1 | contig 80601 bp, 67 predicted proteins | sample Inofromicrocosms_FD_187498 | JGI IMG/M metagenome (GOLD analysis project Ga0209064, IMG submission 187498) | Mouse cecum microbial communities from Vienna, Austria - Inoculum for glucosamine and mucus D2O microcosms (SPAdes) (version 2) | ecosystem: Host-associated > Mammals > Digestive system >...
GGGCAGCAGCCGGTGTAACAACCTGTCCTATTGGACCTGCAAAGCCGGTCCGCAGCCTGCGGAGTGCACGCAAACGGAGCGACAGCGAGTTGCGGGCCTCCGCGTGCGGAGGCTGCGGCCCGCGCGGCTCATAAGAGCCGCAAACCGTATCCGCAAGACCATCCTCCGGGGCACCACAGAGTCCGCGCGGCTCGCCGCAAACCCATCCTCCGGAGCACCACAGAATCCGCGCGGCTTGTAAGAGCCGCAAACCGCTCCCGCAGAACCCCCGATCGCAAAAATTGGCCGCAACCCGCTGAACTACATAGTTACAGTTCTTCGTCCAAATGCCATAACCTCATCCGCCCGCGGGCTGCGGCCGCAAGGAGACGCAAAACGCTTCGTCCAATCAACATGACAATCCGCCTCCTATGATAAAGAGGTACGACCCGCAGCGGAATCTGCGATGCCTCAGACCGTTCCGTGAATGATGGGCGCGGACCGTACCTCGGTTAAAAATGTCGGGAACCGCATTCCCGAACCGATTCAGGGCGGGCATTAAGGTTGGGAGCACCCCATGCAGGTTGCCTGTATATCGGAAACGGAACCCGACAAAATATGTGTTGGATTTTTGGAAATTCGGCCGAAATCAGCGCCGTACGATGTGCCGTAATGGATACAAAAATAGGGCGCGGTGTCAGCCCCCTGCGTCGGTCTTGGAGTACCTTCAAATGGATGCTGTCCTGCGCCCTTGTCTGTTCCGCCCACAAAAGGGCAGAACATAACAAGGACCGACAACCATTATACCATTTGATTAAACATCCTCCATTAGAGGTCTCCAAGTTTACGCAAGGTATAAAGAGTTGCTGCTCTTTATTTATGTCCGCCGGCCTAAGCCGAATCGTAGATGGTTCGCTTTCTCTGCATCATTCTTGTTTCGGTTACGATGGACGGCACCGCCGCCCCTTAGGAAACACGTGCAAAAAGCGAAATCCGCAGTGATGAATATGCAAATATACGAAAAGTTATGTCGAAAACAAGTAAAAATCCCGAAAAACTTGTTAATTTTGTACGTATGAAAAAATCGCTCAACTATTTACCCGAACACAAACAACGCGACCTGCAACAACTCGTCGAACTTGTTCGCAATGAAGTGAAAGATGTCGTAATGATCATATTATACGGCAGTTACGCACGCGGGACCTACGTCGATTACGACCAGAGGATCGAATACGGGGTAAAGACCTATTTCATGAGCGATTACGACCTGCTCATCGTTACCGAGAAACGCATGGGGAACAACGAACATACGGTTTATGCGAATATTCTCCGTCGATTCTACACCAACCGAGCCTGGGAAATAGCGACCCGTCCGCAGTTCATCAACGAAAGCATCGGCGAGTTGAACAAAGCGCTCGACAAGAGCCGATACTTTTATACCGACATCAAGCGAGAGGGCGTAATGCTCTACGATAACGGACAATACAAGCTGGCACGCCGTCGAAAACTCGATTTTTCGGAAATCGGGGAAATGGCGAAAGAATATTTCGAAGACAAGTTTCCCTTTGCCAATCGTTTCTTCGAAAACTCGAAACGCGACGCTGAGGATGGCGAGTTGAGAATGTCCGTGTTCAACCTCCATCAGGCTGCCGAAAACTACCTGCGCACGATTCCGATGGTCTTCATGCTGTACGGCTTCAAGGAGCATGACCTGGCTTCGCTGATGAACCAGTGCAAGAAACATACGCTGGAGATCTATCGGCCGTTCCCGCAGGATACGGACGAGGAGCGCCGGCTGTTCAAGTTATTGCAGGACGCCTACGTGCAGTCGCGTTACAATCGCAACTTCGTGGTGACGAAAGAGGACATCAATGCACTGATCCCCAAGGTCGAGCAGCTGCGCGGCATTGTGGAACGGACTTGCCGCGAATGCATCGCCTACTACGAGAGTCAAATCAGGAAGTAAGGTAAAAGAGCTTCTTTTCGGGAGACCCCGGAGCCGGAAGCGAAAGCGAATCGGTATGCGATGAGGTGCCGCCGTGCCGTCCGGATGCTCTGAGGGCGGGGCGCGGCGGCGCAGGCGGCTCGTTTTGCGTCGTGCGCGGAGGTGTGCGGGGCCCGCAGGGCAAATTTTTTGCAGGACGATGTGCGGTATTCCTGAAAAATAACGTAACTTTGACCAATTGTAAAGCATGACGATGGCCGACAACGAGATGAACAAGCGCCTGCTTCCGCCCGTACTCGCGGGCTTTTTCGTCATGGGATTCTGCGACATCGTAGCGCCGGTCTCGGGGCGCATCGCCGCCGGACTCCCCGCCTCGATGCAGGGGGCGGCGAGCTTCCTCCCCACGATGGTCTTCCTGTGGTTTCTGGTGCTCTCCGCGCCGCTGGCCGGAGTGATGAACCGCATTGGCCGCCGCGCGATGGCGCTCGCCGGCTATGCGTTCACTGCCGCGGGCCTTATGGTGCCCTATGCCGCGGGCGAGGGCGCCTCCCTGGGCTGGTACTTCGCCGGCTTCGGCCTGCTCGGTGTGGGCAATACGGCCATACAGGTCTCGATGAATCCGCTCCTGGCCGCCATCGTGCCCGCACAGCGGATGACGAGCCTCCTGACCGTGGGGCAGATCTTCCGCAATACGTCGCTGCTGCTGCTGGCGCCCGTGATGACGGTGCTGGCCGCCGCGACCGGATCGTGGCGCCTGCTGCTTCCGATCTATGCCGCCGTGACGGCCGTGTGCGGCGTGTGGCTGGCCCGCACCCGCGTGCCGGAACCCGCGCGGCGCGAAGCCGCGGCCGGCATGGCCGACTGCTTCCGCCTGCTGCGCGAACCCGCGGTGGCCGTCGCGGCTTTCGGCATCGGGGCGTTCATCGCGGCCGACGTGGGCATCGGCTTCCTCTCGTCGCGTCTGCTGGCCCGTCCCGACTCGATCCTGACCACCACGGGCTTCTATGCCTGCCGCATCGTCGGTACGCTGGTCGGGGCGTGGGTGCTGCTGCGCTTTTCCGACATCCGCTACCTGCGGTGGAACATGTGCGCGGCTGCGGCGCTGGTCGCCCTGCTTCTTTTCGTGCGGGGCGATGCGGCCGTCTACGTGCTGATCGGCCTGCTGGGCTTCACGCTCTCGTGCGTCTTCGCCACCTTCTACGCCGTGGCGACCCGCCATGCGCCGGGGCGCTCCAACGAAGTGGCGGGGCTCTCGATCATGATGATCGCCGCCGGCGCCCTCTCCGGCCCGGCGATCGGCCTCATCGCCCGCCTCGCCGGCGGCATGCGCTTCGGGCTGCTCTATGTGCTGGCCTGCGTGCTCTACCTGGTGTGGGCGTCGTTCCGACTCGAACCGAATAACATAATAAATAAAGAGAACCATGCGTAAATTCATTCTTACGGCGCTTCTGGCGCTGGCGACCACGGCCGGAGCTTCGGCCCAGAAGTTCCTCGAATACGGTGTCAAGGCGGGTATCGGCATTCCCGACTTCTCGACCAAGATGGAGGCCTCCGAAATCAAGAGCAAGCTGGGGTGGCACGCAGGCGTCGTGCTGCGCATCAACACGCCGATCGTGGGCATACAGCCCGAGCTGCTCTACGTGCGCCAGGCGCTCGACCTGAAGCAGGGCGGCGACGTCGATCTGCGCGTGAAGTCCAATTCGCTCAGCATGCCGGTGCTCGCATCGTTCCGCGTGCTGCGCATCCTCCACCTCAACGCAGGTCCCGTATTCTCGCTGGCGAACAGCTGCAAGTACAAGTTCGAGGGCGAGAAGTACGACTTCGGCCGCGTGCAGCCCACGGTGGGCTATGCCGTGGGTGCCGCCGTGAAGCTGAGCAACCTGCTGATCGACGCCCGCTTCAACGGACAGTTCAAGAAGATGGAGAGCGCCGTGACGCACCCCGGCGTGGAGAACGTGAACATCAGGACCTACTCGGTGGCCTTCAGCCTCGGCTACCTCTTTTAGCCTATGACGGAGACGGTCGGTCGGGAGATCGAGCTCGACGGGGTCGATCCCCGCGAACTCTACGGAGCGCAGGACGTGTGGCTGGAGCAGATCCGCGAGCTGCACCCGGCGCTTAAGATCATCGCACGGGGCTCGACGCTCCGCGTGCTCGGTCCGCGCGAGCAGACCGAGCGCTTCGCCCGCCGCATGGAGGGGCTGGCGGCCTACTACCTCAAGTACGGCCACATATCCTCCGAGGTCGTGGCCCAGTCGTTCGCCGGCGAAGTCTCGGTGTGCGGCGAGCCGACCGAGGGCGACGTGCTGCTCATCGGCAACGGCGGCGCGGCGATCCGCGCCCGCACGGCCAACCAGCGGCGTCTGGTGCGGCTCTTCGACGCGAACGACCTGCTCTTCGCCGTGGGGCCCGCCGGCACGGGCAAGACCTACACGGCCATCGCCCTGGCGGTGCGCGCCCTGCGCGAGAAGCAGGTGCGGCGCATCATCCTCACGCGCCCGGCCGTCGAGGCGGGCGAGCGCCTGGGCTTCCTGCCGGGCGACATGAAGGAGAAGCTCGATCCCTACCTCCAGCCGCTATACGACGCGCTCAACGACATGATCCCGCCCGCGCGGCTCGCCAAATACATGGAGGAGGGCACGGTGCAGATCGCGCCCCTAGCCTACATGCGCGGCCGGACCCTCGACCATGCGTTCGTCATCCTCGACGAGGCGCAGAACACGACCCTGCCGCAGATCAAGATGTTCCTCACGCGCATGGGACGCAACGCACGCTTCATCGTCACGGGCGACGTGACGCAGATCGACCTCCCGCACCGCGGAGACAGCGGCCTGATGCAGGCGATGCGCATTCTGCGCGGCGTGGAGGGCATCGGTATGGTGGAGTTCGACCGCAGCGACATCGTGCGCCATCCGCTGGTCAAGCAGATCGTCGATGCGTTCGACCGCAGTGCCGGCCGGGAGCAGGCGCACGCCGAGGCCGCGGAGCGGAAAGCCGGAGATCCGGAGGCCGATGCCCGGTAAAACCCGAACAACGAAAAGAGACTCAATACTTAAAACAAACGATTGAAATGGACAAGAATCTTACCGCGCTCAAACCCGCATTGGTTTGGAAGCATTTCGCCCGCATCGCGGACATCCCCCGTCCCTCGCACCACGAGGAGAAGATCCGCCGCTACGTGCTCGACTGCGTTCGCGACATGGGTCTGGAGCACTGCGAGGACGAGGCGCACAACATCTACGTGCGCAAACCCGCCACGAAAGGCATGGAGGACCGCAAGGGCGTGATTCTCCAGGCCCATCTCGACATGGTGCCGCAGAAGAACAACGACAAGGTGTTCGACTTCGAGAACGACCCCATCGAGGCCTACATCGACGGCGAGTGGGTGACGGCCAACGGCACGACGCTCGGCGCCGACAACGGCATCGGCGCCGCGGCCATCCTGGCCGTGCTGGAAGACGACACGCTGGTGCACGGCCCCCTGGAGGCTCTCTTCACCGCCACCGAGGAGACGGGCATGGACGGCGCCTTCGGCCTGAAGGCCGGACTGCTCCGCGGCGACATCCTGCTGAACCTCGACTCGGAGACCGAGGGCGAGCTCTATGTGGGCTGCGCCGGCGGTCTGGATGCCAACATCGTGTTCGACTACGCCGAGACCGCCGTGCCCGCGGGTGACCGTGCGGCGCTCCGCATCGAGATCAAGGGCCTCAAGGGCGGACACTCGGGCATCCAGATCGGCACGCAGCGCGGCAATGCCAACCGTCTGCTGTTCCGCTTCCTGCGCGAGGCGGGCAAGACGCGCGAGCTGCTCCTGGCCTCGGTGGACGGCGGCGGCCTGCGCAATGCCATCCCGCGCGAGGCGTCGGCCGTGGTGCTGGTGGACCGGGCGGAGGTCGCAGCCGTGGAGGCCGAGCTCGCAGCCTATGAGAAGACCCTCGCGGTCGAGTTCGCCGGCATCGAGGATTCGATTTCGGCGGGGGCTGCGGCGTGCGACATGCCGGCCGGCATCATCGACCCGGAGGTTGCCGGCAAGCTGATCCGCGCCGTGATCGGCTGTCCCGACGGCGTGCAGCGCATGTCGGTGGCCATGCCCGGTCTGGTGCAGACCTCGACCAACCTCGCGCGCGTGGTGTCCGACGGCCGTACGATCCGTCTCCAGTGCCTCATGCGCAGCTCGGTCAATACCGAGAAAGCCGCGCTGGGCGAGGCCCTCTCCGCCGTGTTCGAGCTGGCCGGTGCGCGCGTCGAGCTGACGGGCAGCTACGACGGCTGGAATCCCGACATGAACTCGCCGATCCTGAAGGCCATGACCGAGTCGTATCGTGCGCTCTACGGCACGGCGCCCGCCGTTACGGCCATCCACGCCGGTCTGGAGTGCGGCATCATCGGCAGCAAGTACCCGAAGCTGGACATGATTTCGTTCGGCCCCACGATCTGCTACCCCCACTCGCCCGACGAGAAGGTGGAGATCGCGTCGGTAGCCAAGTTCTACGATTTCCTGGTTCACACGCTCGGCAATTCGCCTGTAAAATAGTTCGTTTTGGAGCACTCCGCATCCGATGCGAAATGGTTCGTGATCGTCAATCCCGTGGCCGGTTCCGGCCGCGGGCTTGACGATTTTCCGGCCATCTCGAAGCTGCTTCGCGACGAGCACATCCAGTGCGAACCGGTCTTCACCGAGCATAAGTTCCATGCTACGGAGCTGACGGTGTGGGCCGTGAAGGAGGGCTACCGCCGCATCATCGTCGTGGGCGGCGACGGCACGCTGCACGAGACGGTCAATGGGCTGTTCATCCAGCAGGAGGTCGATCCGCGCGAGGTGCTGCTGGCGGTCATCGCCGTGGGCACGGGCAACGACTGGGTGCGCACGTTCGGCATTCCGAGCCGCTACCGCGAGGCGGTGCGCGCCGTCCGCGAGTGCCGTTCGTTCCTCCAGGACGTGGGCGTGGTCTCCTACGAGGAGGCGCACTACCGCCAGAGCCGCTACATGGCCAACGTGGCCGGTGCGGGCTTCGACGCGGCCGTGAACCGGCGCTTCACCCACCTGCGGCGCAAGGGGCGTCGCAGCGCCTGGATCTACACCTGGAGCATGGTGCGCACCTTCTTCCGCCACAAATCCACGGGCATGAAGGTGTGGGTGGACGGCCGTCTGGTCTACAACGACCTGCTCTTCTCGCTGGCCGTCGGAATCTGCAAGTACAACGGCGGAGGCATGCAGCAACTGCCCGAGGCGGTTTCGGACGACGGCATGTTCGACCTGTCGCTGATCCGGCCCGTGCACTTCTGGCACCTGCTGTTCCGCTTCCACTACCTTTTCAACGGCGGCATCTACCGCATACGGCACGTGCTCCACGAGCGCGGCAGCCGCATACGGATCGAATCGTCGCCCGAGGTGTCGGTGGAGGTGGACGGCGAACTGCTCGGCGAGTCGCCGCTCGAATTCTCGATACTCCACCGGGCCATCCGGATCGTGGTGTCGGAGGCTTTTCTGAGCGGCATGATGCAGGGCGGGGCGGACTGCTCCGAAAACGGAAACGAGGGATTCCGATGATGTGTGAAAATCCGATGCTGGCCATGCCCTCGGAGCGGGACGTTCCCGAGGTCGTGGTGCTGGCCGACGGCGACTGGCCGTCGGGACGCGTCGCCGCGTCGTTGCTGCGGCAGGCGCGGTGCGTGGTCTGCTGCGACGGCGCGGCGCGCCGCTACCTGGCCGGGGGCGGCATGCCCTATGCCATCGTCGGCGACTGCGATTCGCTCGATCCCGCGATCGCCGCGCGGCATGCCGGGCTCGTGCACCGCATCGCGGAGCAGGATACGAACGACCAGACGAAAGCCGTGCGTTTCTGCCTGGAGCGCGGCATGCGCCGCATCGTCATCCTGGGTGCCACGGGGCGCCGCGAGGACCACACGCTGGGCAACGTCAGCCTCCTGGCCGACTATGCGGCGGAGGGTGCCGAGGTGCGCACGGTGACCGACCACGGAGTGTTCGATCCCCTGGCGGCCGGCACGACGCGGATCGCGAGCCGTGCGGGGCAGCAGGTGTCGCTCTTCGCGTTCGATCCTGCGACGCGGATCGGGGGCGAGGGCCTCAAGTACGCGCTGCCCGAGCGGCTGCGGCTCTGGTGGGTCGGCACGCTCAACGAGGCCGTGGGCGAGTCGTTCACGATCCGGGTGTCGCAGCCGGCGCTGCTGTTCCGGGTGTTCTGACCCGGGAACGGCTCCGCACGACGGGGCTGCGCGGCCGAGCGGGTGCGTTTTCAACAGTCGTTCTTTCCGCTCCGGCATAGCCCCAACTGCGGTCGGCCTGATGAAAACGTTCGTTTTCGCCTTACGATGCAGGCGGGACTGCTCCTCAGAGGGGCAGTCCCGCTTTTTCGATGTGCGCACGCAGCTCGTCGCGCACGCTGCGTGGCGTGACGCCCGCGAGCGCCAGAAGATAGGAGTTGCGGATCTGCCGGCGGACGAAGGCGTCGGGCAGGTCGCCCGTGGTGCGCACGTCGTTCCAGTGCTTCTTGTTGAAGTGGAAGGCGGGGGTGATTTCGGCATGCCGTTCGCGCAGGACGAGGGCTTCGTCGGGGTCGCACTTCAGGGCGATGCGGTCGAAGGCGGTCATGTCGGCGCAGGCGTACATGCGTCCGCCGATCTTGTAGACGAGGTGGTTCTCGTCGAATGGGGTGCACTCCTCGCTGAGCGGCAGCGAGAGGCAGTAATCGCGGAAGGTGAGCAGGTCCATGACGGTGTGTGTTTGAGGGCAAAGTTACGAAAAACGGCACACGAATTGCAGCCCCGATGACCAGTACAACCAAAATCTGAGGAATACGATGAAAAAAATTCTCCTTTGTCTGCCTGTGCTGGCGTTGCTCGCCGCAGGCTTCACGGGCTGCTCGCAGCAGCGACGCTGGAACCAGGAACAGCGCAAGGCCATGCGCGAGTCGCTGCGCGGCTACCGACAGATGACCTATGTCAATGACCTGAACGACGACGAATTCGTGGTCTTCTCGGACAACGTGGCCGGGAAACTCGAAAATTCGTACCCCGTCTACACGACCTTCGTCCGCATGCCCGGCATGGAGGATTCGGTGGAAATGGTGGTCGTGACGACCGTGGTGGACGAGCTGAACGCCGATCCGCACAACATGCGCCACATCTATCCCTATCCCTACCTGGTGTCGCAGGGCGTGCTGCCCGCGGGTCTCGACCGTCAGCAGCAGCGTTCGTTCTACAGCTGCTTCGCCGCCAAGGTCAATGCTCGCTACGCGACCATGAATCAGTTCTTCAATGCCGTGCTGGCCGACACGACCGACAGCTCCGCCATCCGCCGCATGGAGAACGAGTGCGCCAACGACCTCTTCGGCTGGCAGATCACCGAGGTCGATGTGCTTGAGGTGACCGACTGACGCGTCGCCCTGCGCGAATAAGCGAAACCCCCGCAGACCGAGAGGTCGCGGGGGTTTTTCATCGTGCGGCGCACGGATGCCGCCGGGACGTGGCCGAGCCCTCGTGCGCCGGGGCGCTTCAGGTCCGCTGCCGCACCATCAGGCGCCGCCACTCGAAATAGCCGAACACGGCGATCACGGTGTAGAGCGCATAGAGCCCGGCCGTGGGGTAGAGCCCCTTATAGAAGTAGAGCCCGGCGCAGACCGCATCCACCACGATCCACACGAGCCACTGCTCGACGTACTTCTGGGCCAGCATCCAGAGTCCCGCGATGCTGAGCGCCGTGGTGAAGCTGTCGCCGTAGGGCACGTTGCTGTCGGTGAAGCGGAGCAGGACCCACAGGATGACCCCGAAAGCCAGCGCGGTGATCGCGCCCAGCGGCAGCCAGCGGCCGCGCGGCATGGGGGCGATCGTGCGTTCGCCGGTTATCGTGCGGGCGCGGGCCGCCGTTTGGGTGCTGTTTTTCGCGGGGGCGTTCTCCGCCGAAAGGACAGCCCCTTCCGGCTGGGGCGCCGCTTCCGAAACGGCGGCCCCGTCGGAGGGGGCCGCCCCCTCCGCAAGGCCGGTCGCCTCCGGGCGGCTGCGGCGCCGCAGCCACATCAGCCAGCCGAAACCGCCGGCCAGCAGGTAGTAGACGTTGATCCCCATGTCGGCATAGAATCCCGCGTCGTAGTAGACGAAGACGTAGACGGCCGGCATGACGATGCCCGCGGCCCAGAGCCATATGCTCGCGCGGTACTCCAGCCAGAGGTAGACCAGGCCGATGAGCGTGCCGATGATTTCGAGTGTCTGCATGGTGCGCCGGGGGTCAGAATTTCACGGTCACGTTGGCCAGCACGTTGGTCGGAGCCTGCGGAAAGTAGTAGGCCACGTCGGTCTGCGCGCCCTCGGAACACTCCGAGTAGCCGTAGCCGTTGTTGCTGTATTCGGCGTTGAAGAGGTTGTAGACCGCGAGCCCCAGGCGTACGCTTCGGGCGCTGCGCGTGCGGAAGGTGTAGCCGAGATTGAGGTTCGTCACACAGTAGGCGTCGAGCTTCATGTTCGGGTTTTCGTAGTTGGTGAAGTACTGGTCGCCGACGTACTGCGTGTGCAGCACGGCCTCGAAGCCCGCGATGTGGAAGTCGAGGAACGCCGAGGCGATCACGTCGGGCGAGTAGGAGATGCGCGTGGTGCCCATCGGCGTGAGGGCGTAGTCGTAGAAGTTCGTCGCGTCGTTCCACGTGGAGTAGTCGATCACGCGGTTGGTGTAGTCCTCGATGCGGTTCTGCGAGAAGGTGGCGTTGCCGCCGAACGAGAACCACCTGAGGGGCCGCACGGCCACGGACAGCTCGATGCCCCGGCGGTAGCTCCTGGGCACGTTGATGTTCAGCGCGTCGTAGTTGTCGTTGATCTGGCCCGTCTTGACCAGCTGGTCCTTGTAGTCCATGTAGTAGAGGTTCACTCCGGCCGTCACCCAGCGGTTGTGGAACGAGTATCCGACCTCGTAGTCGAGGAGCCGCTCGGCGCTGGGGAAAGTCTCGCGGAAGCGGTCGGTGAAGTCGTTGCGCGTGGGCTCCTTCTGTGCGACGGCGAACGAGGCGTAGAGCGTGTGGTTGCGCGCGAACTCGTAGGTCAGGCCCGCCTTCGGATTGAAGAAGTGGTACTGCTTGTCCACGTCGATGAGCTGCATGCCGCCCGTCGTGCCGTCGGGATTGACCTGATTGTCCACGTAGTTGTCGTTCACGCCCCAGGCTTCGTAGCTTACGTAGCGGTACTGCATGTCGGCGAAGAGGTGCAGGCCGCGCGCCACCTGCCAGTCGGCCTTCACGAAGAGGTTGGCGTCCTGCTTGTGCACGTCGTTGTCGTACCACCGCTTGGCGGGGTCGAAGCCCGCGGGGTCGTCCTCCACCCAGTCCAGCTCGCCCCAGTGGGGACAGGCGTAGTAGCTCCACGAGCCGCCGAACACGAGGTCGAGGTTGCGCGCAGTGTAGCCCGCCGCGGCGTTCAGACCGCCGAAGTGGTTGCGCATCAGTTTCTCGCGGATCAGGTCCTTGCGGATTTTGATGCGCTCGCCGTCGTCGAGGATGAAGTCGCCGTTCGCGTCGGTCCGGTAGGCGTAGCGCTCCTCGAAGCCGTTTTCGAGGAGCTTGGCATCGTCCTTATACTGCTTGTAGAAGCCGTAGCCGTAGGTGTAGAAGCCCGTGAGGTTCATGTGCCAGCGCTCGTTGAAGCGGTGGTTCACCAGCAGCTGGTTGTTGATTTGCAGGTAGTTGTCGGTGTGGTCGTCGTAGTAGTTCACGCGCCCCGTGATGTTGCCCTCGGCGTCGCGCAGCACGAACGGGCCGTCCGCCGAGGCATACTGTCCGTCGGTGTGGTAGCGGCGTCCGTAGAGCGCCATCTCCTCTTTCGTCGCGCCGGTGTAGGTGAGGTAGGTGCGGGCCTTGCCGCCGAACGAGAGGAGCTTGACCATCGTGTTGCCGCCGTAGTAGGCACCCTGGAGCATGTAGGATTTCAGGTCGGTGGCGCCGCGGTCCACGTAGCCGTCCGAGCCGATGTGCGTGAGGCGTGCGTCCACGAGCCAGTGGCCGCCCATGAGGCCCGAACCGATGTGGATCGCCTGCTTGTTGGTGTTGTAGGAGCCGTAGGAGAGCGAGGCGTCGCCTCCGAAGCGGGTGTCGGGCGCGGCAGTGGTCATGTTGAGCGCACCGCCGAAGGCGCCCGTGCCGTGCGTCGAGGTGCCGGCGCCGCGCTGCACCTGCACGGTGCCCACGGCCGAAATGAAGTCGGGCGTGTCGTACCAGAAGGTGGCGTGCGAGTCGGGGTTGTTCATCGGCACGCCGTTGGCCGTGACGTTCAGCCGCGAGGCGTCGGTGCCGCGCATGCGCATCGAGGTGGCGCCCACGCCGATGCCCGTCTCCGACGTGGCGACCAGCGAGGGGGTCATCGTCAGCATGTAGGGCACGTCCAGACCGTAGTTGTTGCGCTCGATGGTCTCATGCGAGATTTCGGTGCGGGCCACGGGTGTGGCGTGCGACGCGCGGGTGGCGGTCACCTCGATGGTTTGCAGGTCGTACATGCGTGTCGAGTCCTGCGCGGCACGGAGTGCCGGCTGTGCGCTTGCAGTGCCTGCGGCCGTAGCGAGCGCGAGAAAGGTAAGGATCCTTTTCATGTAAACTTTTGATTAAAGAACAGAAAAGGGGGATGATGAGGGAAATACGTGTCCCGGTCTCGGCATTACCCGTATCCGGTACAATGGGTATAATCTCAGCCTGATAGTAAGGCACCCCTTTGTGAATACGCGGCAAAGGTAAGGATAAAAAGCGGAGAATTGCAAATTTTTTCGCGATTTATCCGCCGGCCGGTCGCGCCGTATGGTCGGTTTCGGCATGCACGAACCGCTCGGCAGCAGGCCCTTGCCGGGCGTCTGTGCCAGACATTTTTTTCGGGGGCGGACTTCGGGGGACCGGGCGGTGCGAGTAGCTGTTCGGATTCTGGGTTCGAGGGTTCGGGCGGTGCGAGGCGGTGCTCCCCGGTGCACGCGTGTTGCGGTGTGGTTCGGATAGGGGCGCCGCAGGTGCCGGCGCTGTCGGGAGTTCGGGGTCGCCTTGCCGGTTGTCGGGAATCCAGCTGCCGGGGGCTTGCGGCCGTGGAGGCCGGGGTGCCGCACCTGTGCGGCCCGGGCCTCTCCTTGTCCGTGTCGGGTCCGGGCTGAAAGAGGAGCGACGCGGCCGATCCGGGCGCGTCGCTCTCTGAATTACAGGATGCCGAAGCGGTAGACGGTCTTTTGGCAGTAGAGCTCGCCCGGGTGCAGCAGCGGCGACGGGAATTCGGGCCGGTTCACGGCATCGGGGAGGTTCTGGCATTCGAGCGCCACGCCCGCATGGTCGCGGTAGCGGCCGCCCGACTTCGTTTCGGGACAGCCCCCCGCGAGCCAGTTGCCCGTGTAGACCATCACGCTCGGCTGCGAGGTGAGCACCGTGACGGTGCGTCCCGAGTGCGGATCGCGCAGCGTGGCCGCCTCGCCGAGGATGCCGGGGCGCCAGCCGTCGAGGGGGAAGGGGTGGTCGTAGCCCCGGAAGTCGCGGATGCGGTTGAAGTCGGCGCCGATGCCGGGGCGGAACGCGCGGAACGTGCGGAAATCCTGCGGCGTGCCGGCCACGTCGAGGCGGCGGCCCGTGGGGATCTGGCGTTCGTCCATTTCGAGGACCTGCGAGGCGTTGAGCCGCAGTTCGTGGTCGAGCACGTCGCCCGACGCCTCGCCCGAGAGGTTGAAGTAGACGTGGTTCGTGAGGTTCACGACCGTCGTGCGGTCGGTGCGTGCGAGGTAGGTGATCTCCAGTGAATTGTCGTCGTCGAAATCGAATACGGCCTCCACGGCGAGCGTGCCCGGATAACCTTGGTCGCCATCCTCCGAGAGGAGCGACATGACCACGCGGTTCGTCTCCACGCGTCCCTCCCACATGCGGTTGGCGAAGCCCTTCGTGCCGCCGTGGAGGTGGTTGCCTCCGTTGTTGGTCTCCAGCCGGTACTCCGTGCCTTCGATCTCCATGCGGCCGCCGGCGATGCGGTTGGCGCAGCGGCCCACGCTTTTGCCCGCAGCCGCGGGGTCGCCGAAATACCCCTCCGGGCGGCGGTAGCCCAGCACCACGTCGTCCAGACGGCCGTCGCGGTCGGGCACGCGCGCCGCCACGACCGCGGCGCCGTAGGTGCTCAGCGCGATTTCGGCACCCGAGGCGTTGCGCATCGTGTAGCGCACGATGGCCTCGCCTTCGGGCGTCATGCCCCAGATGTGCTGCTCGATCTCCATTACTCGGCGGGTTGCAGGTTCGCGAACAGGCGGTCGATGCGGCGCAGCGTCTCCTCGCGGCCGATGAAGGCCGTCACGTCGTACATGCCCGGGCCCTTGCCGGCGCCCACGAGCGCCAGACGCAGCGTGTTCATCACCTGCCCCATGCCGTAGCCCTTCTCCTCGATCCAGGCGTGCACGATGCGCTCGGTGTTCCCGGCCGAGAAGTCGTCGATCGCGGCCAGCACTTCGCGCAGTTCGCGCAGCATGGCGGGGTTCGTGCCCTTCCAGTATTTTTTGGCCTGCTTCTCTTCGTAGGCGTCGGGCGCCGCGAAGAAGAACGACACGAGGTCCCAGAGGTCCGTCGTGAGCGTGGCGCGCTCCTTCATGATGCCGGCCGCACGTCCCGCCGCCTCGTCGGAGGTCTCGATGCCGTGGGCGCGCAGGATCGGCTGGCATACGGCCGCCAGCTCGGCGTCGCTCTTGCGGTGCATGTACTGAGCGTTGAACCAGCGGGCCTTCTCGGGCTGGAAGCGGGCGCCCGACTTCGACACGCGGTCGAGCGAGAAGCCCTCGATCAGCTCGCCCATCGTGAAGAGCTCCTGCTCCGTGCCGGGATTCCAGCCCAGCAGCGCGAGCATGTTGATGAACGCCTCGGGGAAGTAGCCGTCCTCGCGGTAGCCGCGCGCCGTCTCGCCCGTGGCGGGCGACTGCCAGAAGAGCGGGAAGACGGGGAAACCCATCTTGTCGCCGTCGCGCTTCGAGAGCTTGCCGCCGCCCGTGGGCTTCAGCAGCAGGGGCAGGTGGGCGAATGCGGGGCGCGAATCCTCCCAGCCGAAGGCGCGGTAGAGCAGGTAGTGCAGCGGCAGCGACGGGAGCCACTCCTCGCCGCGGATGACGTGCGACACCTCCATCAGGTGGTCGTCCACGATGTTGGCCAGGTGGTAGGTGGGCAGCGCGTCGGCCGACTTGTAGAGCACCTTGTCGTCGAGCGTGGAGGTGTCCACCTCCACGTGGCCGCGGATCAGGTCGTCCATCGCCACGCGTTCGTGCTCGGGCATCCTGAAGCGGATGACCCACTGGTCGCCGCGTTCGATGCGCGCACGCACCTCCTCGGCGGGCAGCGCGAGCGAGGTGGCCAGCCGGCCGCGCACGGCGTAGTTGTAGGCGAAAGCCTCGCCCCGGGCCTCGGCTTCGCGACGCAGGGCGTCGAGCTCCTCGGCCGTGTCGAAGGCGTAGTAGGCCCACCCGGCCTCCACGAGCTGCAAGGCGTACTTGAGGTAGATTTCGCGCCGCTCGCTCTGGCGGTAGGGCGCGTGGGGGCCGCCGGCGCCGACACCCTCGTCGATCTCGATGCCGCACCATTTGAGCGACTCCATGATGTACTCCTCGGCGCCGGGTACGAAGCGCTGCGAGTCGGTATCCTCGATGCGCAGGATCATCGTGCCGCCGTGCTGGCGGGCGAACAGGTAGTTATAGAGCGCCGTACGCACGCCGCCGATATGCAGCGGCCCCGTGGGGCTGGGTGCGAAACGAACGCGAACAGCTTTTTCCATTTTTTTAAGCGTATTTTCAGGTTATGTCACTCTCCGGTGTCCCGGGGAGGGGTTTGCGGATGCGACCGCATCCGCTGGTGTATCCGTTGCAGCCGAACCGGTCGTGCGGCGTGCGCCGGTCGGTCTTCCCGGGGATTCCGTCCTGATGCGGCGCCATAGGCCGGCCCGCAGCCGGTGTGCGGATGAAAACATGGGGCCGGGCGTGCAGCTCGGGTGCGGGGCGCATCGGACAGGGGTTACCTCACCCGGTATTCGATGCGCATGGTGATGCGCGCCTTCTTGTTCCGCGACGAGGTGTTGAACGAGCCGCCGGCCGAGAACTCCTCGTTGGCGTTGGCGCCCGTGATCTGGAATACGCCCATGCGTGCCGACTTCACGGCGCCGAGCCGCGTGCCGGCATTGTCCGCGATCTTCGCGGCGCGCAGGCGGGCGTCGGCCGAGGCTTTCTCGATGAGCGACAGCTTCACGTCGTCGAGCTTCGTGTAGTAATAGTCGGGCGCCGAGGCTTCGAGCGACACGCCCTGGGCGATCAGCGCCGAGATTTCGCGCGAGACGGTCTCCACACGCTCCACCTCGGACGATTCGATGGTGAAGCGCTGGCGCAGCTCGTAGCCCGCGAAGCGCTGTCCGGCCCAGTTGCCGTTCTCGTTGTACACGGGCACGTACTCCTTGTTCGTGTTCACGAAATCGAATACCACGGTTTCGGCCGGTATGCCCCTGCCGGCGATGAACTGCTGCACCTTGCGCTTGCTCCGCTCCAGCTCGGCGTAGCCGTCGGCCACGTTGTCGGCTTCGGCCGTGATCCAGCCGTTCCAAACGATCAGGTCGGAGGTGAACTCCGTTTCGCCCAGACCCGTCACGACGACCGTGTCCTGCGAACGGTACTTGTAGGTGTAGGCGCGCCCGGCTACGAGTGCGCATGCGAGGGCGGCAACGCCCAGAACGATGTACTTTTTCATATTCTTTTGCTGTTTTGCAGTCGTTGTCCGGTTCGGGCAAAACCCGCGCCGCGCCTGTCGGTGGCGTCGTTTGCCGGCCGGTCCCGGCGGAGCCCGCGGGTCAGACGTTGAACAGGAAGTGCATGATGTCGCCGTCCTGCACGACGTACTCCTTGCCCTCGATGCCGATCTTGCCCGCGTCGCGGCACGCCTTCTCCGATCCGAGGCTCACGTAGTCGTCGTACTTGATGACCTCGGCGCGGATGAAGCCTTTCTCGAAGTCGGTGTGGATGACGCCCGCCGTCTGCGGGGCCTTCATGCCTTTGGAGTAGGTCCAGGCGCGGGTCTCGTCGGCACCCGTGGTGAAGAAGGTCTCCAGGTCGAGCAGCCGGTAGGCCGATTTGATGAGCCGCGCCACGCCCGATTCCTTGAGTCCGATCTCTTCGAGGAACATCTGCCGCTCCTCGTACTCCTCCAGCTCGGCGATGTCGGCCTCGGTGGCGGCGGCGATGACGAGCATCTCGGCCTTCTCCTCGGCGATGGCGGCGCGCACGGCCTCGGTGTAGGCGTTGCCCGCGGCGGCGCTCGCCTCGTCCACGTTGCAGACGTAGAGCACCGGCTTGTCGGTCAGCAGGCTCAGGTCCGCGAGCAGCTTGCGGTCCTCCTTGTCCAGCTCCACGGTGCGGGCGCTCTTGCCCTGTTCGAGCACCGATTTGTACTGCTGCAACAGTTCCACCTGGCGCTTGGCGTTCTTGTCGCCGCCCACGGCGGCCTGCTTCTGTATCTTGCCCAGGCGGTTCTCCACCGTTTCGAGGTCCTTGAGCTGGAGCTCGGTGTCGATGATGCCCTTGTCGCGCACGGGGTCGATCGTGCCGTCCACGTGGGTGATGTTGCCGTTGTCGAAGCAGCGGAGCACGTGGATGATGGCGTTCGTGTTGCGGATGTTGCCCAGGAACTTGTTGCCCAGGCCCTCGCCCTTCGAGGCGCCCTTGACCAGACCCGCGATGTCCACGATTTCGATGGTCGTGGGCACCACGCGCTTCGGATGGTCGATTTCGGCGAGCCGCACGAGCCGCTGGTCGGGCACGGTGATCACGCCCACGTTGGGCTCGATGGTGCAGAAGGGGAAGTTCGCCGCCTGTGCCTTCGCGTTCGAAAGGCAGTTGAAAAGGGTCGATTTGCCGACGTTCGGCAGACCGACGATGCCGCATTGTAAAGCCATTATCTCTTGTTCGGTTTTTCGTTTTCGTTCGGGTGCGCGGCATCCGGATGCCGCGCGGCAGTGCAAAGATAGGCAATCTTTTGCAATCTTGAGCGTCCGGCGCGCAAGTTCTTCGTGCGGGCTGCGGCTTTCGCCGGTCCGCACGCGGCTGCCGCAGGCGGCTCCGTGCGACGGAGCCCGGGAGCCGCAGGGCGGACGCCGGCGGTCAGTCGAAGCGCACCCCGGCGAACTGCTCGGGCCGGTGGAAGTCGGGCTGCGGGGCCGTGACGGGGCTCCACGACAGGAAGTGGGGCCGCGAGAGGGCGTCGCCGCACTTGTAGCAGTTCATGCGGCCGCGGAATCCGTCCCAGCGGGTCATTCCGTGGAGGAAGAGCGCCGAGGGCGGAATGCGCAGCGTGAGCGACCATGCGGAGGCTCCGCGCCGCTCCGCGAAGGGGGTGCGGGGCAGCGTCGTCGTGCGTGTCACCGAGCGCATGACCTCCGGGGGCGCGTAGCGGGGGTCGTTCCTTTCGCGTCGGAACGCCAGGAGCATGGTGCCGATGCAGTTGGTCTCGAAGTTATAGTATCCGCCGTCGTCCGGCGCGAGGAAGAGCTCGCAGCACGAGTCGGTCCACACGGGGCCCTGGTCCTCCGCGACGGCGGCCATCGTGCACTCCTCCTCGACCTCGAACCGCACGTAGAGGCGGGCGCCGGTGTGGAACATGCGGAATGTCACGCGCGGGGCGTAGGGGTACTCCTGCGGCCAGTTGCAGCAGGCCACGGCTTGCGGTTCGGTCAGTCCGAAAGCGCGGTCGATCCGGGCGTCGTCCGTCGGATCGGGGTCGAAGCGGGGTACGCGGAGGATCATCGTCTTACTTCTATGGAGTTCAGCAGGTCGGTTTTGCCTTCGTCCACGAGTTTGAGGATCAGCTCGCCGAAGAGCGAGTTCTGCCATGCGAACCACGGACGCGTGAAGTGTGCGGCATCGTCGCGGTGGATCGACTCGTGCATGAATCCCGTGCCGGCGTCGGTGTTCACGAGGGTCTCGATGCAGGCCCGTATCTCCGCGTCGTCGTCGGAGGTGAAGGCCTTCATCATGATGCTCATGGGCCACACCATGTCGAATCCGACGTGCGGACCGCCGATGCCCTCGATCGCCGCGCCGCGGAAGAAGTAGGGGTTGGCGTCGCTCCACACGAAGCGGCGCGTGTTGCGGTATACGGGGTCGTCCGCGGCCACGTCGCCCAAGTAGGCCATCGAGAGCAGGCTCGGGACGTTGGCGTCGTCCATGAAGAGGCGGTTGCCGAAGCCGTCGGTCTCGAAAGCGTAGATCGGACCGAATTCGGGGTGTTCGTGCACGGCGTGGCGGCGCAGCGCCTCCTCCACCTCGGCGGCGAGCGCCTCGCAGCCTCGGGCCAGCTCCTCCTCGCGGTTCACCGTGCGCAGGATTTCGGCCGCTTTGCGCAGCGAGGTGACGGCGAAGAAGTTCGAGGGGATGAGGAACGGGAAGGTCGTGGCGTCGTCCGACGGGCGGAACGCCGAGGCGATCAGCCCCACGGGGCGCACGGGGTGGCCGTAGCCGTTGTTGAGCTGCGTGTCGCCCGCGGCTTCGGTCACGCGCTGGAAGCGGTAGGCGCCGCGGTCGTCGCGGCGCTGCTGGTCGCGCAGCGTGGCGAGCACGAGGCGCATGGCCTCGCACCAGTGTCCGTCGAACACCGAGGCGTCGCCCGTGGTCTTCCAGTATTCGTAGGCCAGGCGAATGACGTAGCAGGGCGAGTCGAGCTCCCATTTGCGCTCGTGGAGCTCGGGTTTCATCTCCGTCCAGTCGTCCTGCCATCCGGTGCCCGTGGGGCCGTCGTTGAAGGCGTTGGCGTAGGGGTCGGTCAGCAGGCAGCGCACCTGGCGGCGCACGACGCCCGCGATCATGCGGCGCAGGGCTTCGTCCTGCGAGGCGTAGCGCACGTAGGGCCACACCTGGGCCCCCGAGTCGCGGAGCCACATGGCGTGGATGTCACCCGTGTAGACGAACGTGTCGTCGGCGCCCTCCTCGTCGGTGCGGTAGTGCACGGTGGTGTCGAGCGTGTTCGGAAAGCAGTTCTCGAACATCCAGGCCAGCTTCTCCACCTTCAGCACGGCTTTCACGCGGGCGATCTCGGCCTCCACGGCCTCCGAGACGAAGAGCCGTTCGGCCGGGGCGGGACGCCGCGAAGCGGTATGGTCGGAGGCGTCGTCCGGGCCGGAGCGGCGTGGGACGGCAGGGTCGGGGGCGGGCGCATGCGGTGCCGGCGTCGCGGCGGAGCGGGGGTGCGGTGCGGTGCCGGAGGCCGATGCGGTCGTCGCGGCGGCCGCGAGCAGGGCGAGGGTAAGGATCGTTTTTTTCATATTCGGGGGTCTGTTGTTGCGTTTTCGTGCCGTCCGGTCGGCCGTTCGGTGCTGTCCTGCGGGTGCGGGTCGCGGGGCCGCGCCTTGGGCTGCGGTCAGTGCTTGACCTGGGCGTACCGCGTGCGGTATTCCGAGGGGGTCATTCCCTTAATGTGTTTGAAGGTGCGCGAGAGGTTCTTGATGTCGGCGAAGCCCAGTTCGGCCGCGGCCTCCGACACGCTCAGTCCGTTGCACAGCAGCAGGGTCATCCGCTCGATGCGCATCTGGATGATGTAGTCGTAGAGCGACGTGCCCATCTCGCGCTTGAAGCGCGTTTCGAGCAGCCTGCGCGAGAGGGGCACCTGTTCCACCAGGTCGTTTACCGTGAGTTTCTGGCCGATGTGCTCGTGGATGTATTTCAGCACGCAGGCGATGTGGGGGTCGTTGTTGGCGTAGATGTCGGTGGACTGGCGCGTGACGATGTGCGTGGGCATGACCACCACGTCCTCGGGGGCGGCGTCGGGGTCGCGCAGCATGCGGTCGATCAGTCGCGCCACGTCGTAGCCGCCCTGCTCTACGCCCTGGTTGAGCGACGAGAGGTTGGGCGACGAGAGGCGGCAGATCGTCTCGTCGTTGTCCACGCCCAGCACCGCCACGTCGTCCGGTATGCGGCATCCCCCCCCCTCTATCTGCTGGCAGGCCTCGATGATGTGGTAGGCCTGGTTGTCGTCGCAGGCCATGATCGCCACGGGCTTGGGGAGCGACCGGATCCAGTCGGCGATCCGCTTCGGGTCGTAGTACCACAGATTGACCTGGGCGTTGCTCCGCAGTGCCGAGAAGGTGAAGGCGGGGTTGGCGCGCACGATGGTTTCGCGGAAACCCTGGCATCGCTCGTCCGACCAGTCGATGTGGCGCGTGCCGTAGAATGCGAAGTTGCGGAAACCCTTGTTGATGAAGTACTCGGCGCACATCTTCCCTGCCAGTCGGTGGGGGCCGGTGATGTTCGGGATGGAGGTGAAACGCTTCTTGAAATCCTGCGCCACGGCCAGGATGCCGTTCTGGCGGAAGAGGTCCACGTTGTCCGTGTTGTAGAACTGGCCGATGATGGCGTCCACCTTCATCCTGCGGGCCCATTTGACCACCTCCTCTATGCCGTACTTGTCGCGGATCGACAAGGGGAGGCGGTAGAGGCTCCATGCTTCGCCCGCGGTCTGGGCGAAGCGGGCGATCCCGTGCAGCAGGTGCCGGGCGTACTCTTCCGAAAAATCGGTCAGGAAAATCACGCGTGCCATGTCTGGGTTGTTTTCGTGCGGGCAAGTAAAGGTAGTGCTTTTTTCGTTACGTGATACCTCGAATCGCGCAAAATTCGCACGGATGCGCCATCCGTCCGGGCCGGATGCGGTGTCGTGCGGACCGAAAGACGCATTGTGCGCGATGTGAGGATACAAAAGCGCGAATTGCCCCGGTGAGGGGGTTTGCTATAAATTATTTTTGTGTATGTAGAAAAATTCGGTCCGGAATCTCCCGGAAAAGACATGCGAATTCATGAAATCGTTGAATAATTAACTTAAGAATTTCGAATACGGAACAGAAAGACCAGACAACGGACGGAGGCGTTCCAAGGAGCGCCGGAGCAAGATCAATTCACTAACCAATCATTATTACTAACTCATTAAGTACAGTATGAAAAATTTCAACCCATGCTTAAGTATACTACTCGCGTTGATGCTCATGATACCGGGGAGTATGTTCGCACAGAGCTTTAAGGTTTCGGGTACCGTGAAGGACAAGAACGGTGCGATCGTCGGAGCCAGCGTGGTCGTGAAAGGCACTTCGGTGGGTACGTCCACCGACCTGGCGGGCGCCTTCACGGTGGCCGTTCCGGGTTCGCAGGGCGTGCTTGAGATCTCCTATATCGGCTATGTGACGCGCGAGGTGGCCGTGTCGAAGGCCACCACCGCACTCGACATCGTGCTCGAAGAGGATGCGCAGACGATGGACGACGTGGTCGTGCTCGGCTTCGGCGCCGCAGCCCGCAAGGCCGACCTTTCGACCTCGGTGGGCGTGCTGAGCAACGTCGAGCAGAACAAGAGCCGTCCGATCAGCTCGGTGGAGGGTATTCTCCAGGGCCAGATCCCGGGCGTTACGGTCGTCAATAACGGCGGCGACCCGACCTCCGCACCCACCGTGACCATTCGCGGTATGGGCTCGCAGTCGAACGAGAGCGTGCTGTGGGTGGTGGACGGCGTTCCGGGCGCTCCCTTCACGATCAACGACATCGAGTCGATGGTCGTGCTGAAGGACGCCGCATCGGCCGCCATCTACGGTGCCCAGTCGGGTGCCGCAGGTGTCATTCTGGTGACCACCAAGAAGGCCAAGAACGGCGCTCCGCAGGTGACCTACGAAGGAAACTACGGCATCCGCACGGCCTACAACCTGCCCCAGTCGCTGACCGTGGAGCAGGAGCGCGCGGTGCGCACGACGGCCATGGAGGCTGCGGGCCAGAAGATCTCGGACCTGTGGGATCCCGTGAAGAACCCCGAAATGGCCCTGACGCGCACCGACTGGATCGACGAGGTGTTCCGCACGGCGTTCTACCAGCGTCACCAGGTGGCCGTGAGCGGCGGTACGGACAAGTTCGCCAGCCGCGTGGCATTCAACTATAACGGCGACGAGGGTACTCTGGTCGGCACGTTCAACAAGACGGCCAGCGTGCGTTACAACGGCACCTACGACATTTCGCGCCACATCACCATCAGCGAGGACGCTTCGTGGTCGAACAACAAGCAGCGCGGTCAATCGACCGGCATCAACACCGACGAGGGTTACACCGGTATTCTCTGGACGGCGCTCTCGATGCCCCGCAGCGCCCGCCCGTACTACGACGACGGCAGCTTCGGCGGTACGGCCGAGATGGGCAGCGAGACGGCCGGTCTGCACGGCGACCTGGTGAACCCGCTGCGTCTGCTGAAGGCGGCTACCACGATCAACAAGACCAACAAGTTCTCGACCACCACGCAGCTGACGATCAAGAACGTGCTGCCGGGTCTGCGCTTCAACAGCCGCTTCACCTATCGCAACGAGAACTACTTCTACAAGAACTTCTCGCCCCGCATTTCCGAGCCCGGCAAGCCCAACGCGCGCAACGAGCTCTCGTACGACACCTACGACTACTACTACTGGGGCACCGAGAATACGCTGACCTACGACAATACGTTCGGCCGTCACACCGTGGGCGCCCTGATTTCGACCACGGCCGAGGAGCAGCGCCAGCGCGGCTTCGCCGTGAAGGGCCGCTACTTCGACAACGAGGCCGAGGCCAACCAGTACCTGAGCTACGCCTCGGAGTTCCCCAATCCCGAGGACTCGTACAGCTATCCCGACAACAACGTGGCCATCGTGGCCCGTCTGTCGTACAGCTTCGACGACCGTTACTTCGTGACCGCTTCGTGGCGCCGCGACTATGCGGGCCGTCTGCCCAAGGGCAACAAGAGCGGCGACTTCCCCGCAGTGACCGGCGGCTGGAAGATTTCGAGCGAGCCTTTCTTCCGCAAGAACGACGTGGTGACGCTGCTCAAGCTGCGTGCTTCGTGGGGCCGCGTGGGTAACCTCGGCGCCGTGCCCTATGCCTACTCCTATCCCGTCCTCGACCGCGACGGCAACGGCGACGGTACGCAGGTGGGCGGTTCGACCAACACGAACCTCATGTACCTCGGTACGGCCATCAACCCCAACCTCTCGTGGGAGACGTCGGAGCAGACCGACATCGGTCTCGACCTCGACATGTTCCGGGGCCGTCTGTCTATCTCGGCCGACTTCTTCATGAAGCGCACCTACGACCTGATCCAGGCGCAGACCACCAACTGGCCCGACTACATCGGTATTTCGGCCATGATGATCAACCAGGGCGAGATCCGCAACCGCGGCTTCGAGCTGGGCGTGAACTGGAGGGAGCAGGTGAACCGCGACTGGAGCTACTACGTGGGCGGTAACCTGACCACGCTGAAGAACTGGGTTTCGGACATCGGCACCATGGCGGCCGACGGCGGCAAGGGCGTGTGGGCGCACAGCAACCACTTCCGCAGCGTGCTCAAGCCGTTCCAGACGGCCGAGGGCGAGCCGCTCTACTCCTACTACCTGATCCAGACCAACGGTCTGTTCCAGAGCGACGAGGAGGCTGCCAACTACACCTGGACCGATCCCGAGACGGGCGAGACGAAGCGGATTCAGCCCAATGCCAAGGCCGGCGACATCAGGTTCGTCGATTGGAACAACGACGGTAAGATCGACTCGAACGACCGCCAGTACATGGGCAGCTACATGCCGAAACTGACCTACTCGTTCTCGGCCGGCTTCACCTGGAAAGACCTTTCGTTCAGCATGATGTGGCAGGGTGCCGCGAAGACCAAGGCCTTCAACGCCACCAAGTTCACGCTGCTCAACGAGGCCCAGGGCGTGTTCAACCGCTCGACCGACATCCTGAAGGCATGGCCCGCATCGAACGACGTGCCGCGTCTGACGGCCAACGACGCCAACGGAAACTTCACGAATGTGTCCGACTTCTATCTCGACGACGCTTCGTACCTGCGTCTGAAGAACGTCACCGTGTCGTACGACCTGACCCGTCTGCTGCGCCGCAACGCGAAGCTCGCGGCCCGCGGCAGCTCGCTGTCGGTATACTTCAGCGGCGAGAACCTGTGGACCATCACCGACTACACGGGCTTCGATCCCGAGGTGGGCGGCATCGGTCTGGATGCGGGACGCTATCCCGTATCGCGCGTCTTCTCGTTCGGTATCAAATTAACTTACTAAAACATTCGACGGATTATGAAAAAGATCATAGCTGCAATCGCGGTCGTCACGATGGGTCTGTCGGCAAGTTCCTGCGCCGATTTCCTGGACGTGCAGCCCGAGGGAAACCCCAATCAGGGCGGTTATTTCCAGACCGACAAGGAGGCCGAGGATGCCATCGGCGCCGTGTACTGGATTTTCGACAAGGAGGAGACCTGGGGCCGAAATCTGTTCTGGGAGCAGGGCTGCGGCGACGACATGGTCTGCAACCAGTCGCGCTGGCCTTCGCTGATGAACTTCCAGTATACGGGCGACGAGTCGCCGCTCACCGACAACTGGGAGAAGATGACCGAGTACATCGCGCGTGCCAACTGGGTGGTGGCCGGACTGAAGGCCAAGGGCGTGGACAAGCTCACGGCGGTCGAGACCCGCACGCTGGGCGAGGCGCTCTTCATGCGTGCCTTCCTCCACTTCCACATCGCCTACCGCTACGGTCGTGCGGACAACGGCTGCCCGTTCATCCGTTACGAGGACTATCCCAACTACACGGAGACGATGCTTTCGACCATCCCCTCGCAGCAGGCCACGGTGATGGACAACTACAAGCTCATCGAGGACGACCTGAAGGAGGCCGCCGGCTACCTGCCGTTCTTCGAGACCTACGGTGCCGAAGACCAGGGCCGCGCGCACAAGGTGGCCGCCTGGGCGCTCCAGGTGAAGCTCTACGCTTACTGGGCATACCACGACAAGACGAAGTGGGAGCTGATTCCCGACCTGGTGGACAAGATCGAGAAAGAGGGTAACCGTGCGCTGCTGGGCGACTTCGCCGATGTGTTCAAGATGGCGAACAACTACTCCTCGGAGTACATCTGGTCGGCCACCGGCACCGGTCGCAAGGAGGGCGGTCCCCGCTTCCCGGGTGTCTGCCTCGTGAACAAGGGCTGGGGCATCTTCAACGGCTGGGGTTCGCTCAAGCCTTCGCGCAGCCTCTGGGAAGAGTATGAGGAAGGCGATACGCGCCGCGACATTTCGGTGTACAGCTACGGCATGACGATCAAGTACTTCGGTGCCGAGCAGCCTTTCACCGACCCCGCGGGCGACAAGATCGTTTCGGGCTTCATGTTCGCCAAGTACATGGAACCCTACACCTACGGTCAGCGCGTGCTGGACGAGGAGGGCAACGTGGACGCGTCGAAGACCGTGCTCAGCAACCCCTACGTCTCGACCAACGGCAACGACATGACCACCGACCTGAACATTCCGCTGATCCGCTTCGCCGAGATGGTGCTCTTCAAGGCCGAGGCGCTCATCGAGATGGGCGAGGGCGGCAAGGCCGCCATCGAGCTGAACCGCCTGACGCAGCGCTGCGGTCTGGGCCAGCCCTATGCTACGGCCACGATGGAGGACCTGATGCACGAGCGCCGCTGCGAGCTGGCCGGCGAGTTCACCGACCGCTTCATGGACCTCAAGCGCTGGAAGCAGTACGACAAGCTTGAGCAGCAGCAGTACGACCGCGTGCCGGTGGATCCCTCGAAGGCTTACGACCCCGACACCAACCCGTGGGCCGAGAAGCAGGTGATCTGGCCCGTAGGCGGCATCGAGCGCAAGTTCGAGCCCGAGTTCGACCTCGTGTTCCCGTACCCGCCCCTTGAGGTGACCAAGGCCAACGGCAAGCTGAAGCAGAACCCCATCGGAAACTGATCCGATCTCTCTCGCATGACCGCCCCGAACCGGGCGGTCATGTGCGACGTTTCGCAGTGCGGACACCCTTCGCCGGGGTGTCCGCAACCGCGGAGCGGATGTTTTACGAAACGGCTTTCCGATCTTTTCCGCGAGCCGGGCGGCGTTCGTTCCGTGCCGGAGCCGCGCGTCGGAGGCCGAAACCTTGTCCCACGATAAATTATTGTTTGCCATGAACCGTATTGTTCTGTTGCTGCTCGTATTTCTCGCCGCGGGGTGCTCCCGCAGCGAAACGCCGCGTGCTGCGCACGTGATTCTCGTCGGGTGCGACGCCATGGGCGCCTACGGCGTCCAGCGTGCCGAAACGCCCACGCTCAACTACCTGATCGAGCACGGCGCCGTGTCGATGAACACGCGGTGCGTGCGCCCCACGTCGAGCAGCCAGAACTGGATGTCGATGGTCAGCGGCGCGCTGCCCCTCCACCACGGCGTCACGGACAACGACTGGCGGCGCGACAACATCACGATCGAGCCCTGCCTCGGAAACAGGCTCGGATTGTTTCCCACGATCTTCGACCACATTCGGGAGCAGCGTCCCGAAGCGTCGGTCTACGCTTTCTTCGAATGGACCGGCCAGGGCCGCATGTACGACCTCTCGGTGGCCGACTCGGTGGTCACGGGGCTGCCCGACGAGCAGCTCATGCGGGCCGCATTCGACGCTTTTTTCAACGACAAACCCGACTTCCTCTTCGTCTCGGTCAATGAGCCCGACCATGCGGGCCATGCCTACGGCCACGAGTCGGAGGAGTATTACCATACGATCACGCGCCTCGATGCGGTGATCGGTGAACTGGTCGCGCGTCTCGACGCCGAGGGCATGACCGACAATACGGTGCTCATCGTCACGGCCGACCACGGCGGTCTGGACAATGCGCACGGCGGCGACTCGGCTTTCGAGCGCACCACGCCGATGATCTTCTACGGCCGGGGCGTCACGCCGGGCAAGGTGATCGAACCCGCGCTGCTGATCTGCGACGTCGCCGCCACGGTGGGCGGCCTCCTGGGCGTGGAGCTGCCCCGCGAATGCGTGGGCAAGTTCGTAGCCGAGGCCTTTACGCCCCGCGACGGCGACCGCTGCTACGTGCCGATGCCCCGCATCGCCCCTGCGGGCGGTCTCTTCCGCGAACCGGTGGAGGTGACCCTTGCGGCCGATGCCGAGGGGGCCGAGATCCGCTATACGCTCGACGGAACCGCCCCCGGGCCCGCATCGGCCCGCTACGAGGCGCCCCTGCGGCTCGACGCCCCGGCTCTGGTGCGTGCCGTGGCCTGCCGCCGCGGGCAGTGCGGCCCCGAAGCGCAGGCGAGCATCCGCGTGGCGCCGGAAGATCGGACGCCCCGCGTACATTATAAATATTGGAAAGATATGACGGCCCAGAGCCTGCCCGACTTCCGCACGCTCGGCCGCCCCGACCGCACGGGCCGCGTCTTCGAATTTTCGCTCGACGAGCTCGGCGTGGAGCACGAGGATCACTTTGCCGTGGAGTTCGCCTCGCGCCTGCGCATCGACCGGGCCGGACGCTACACTTTCGGCGTGATCTCCGACGACGGCAGCCGCGTGTGGATCGACGGCCGCATGCTCATCGACAACGACGGTTCGCACACCGCCGACATGAAGCTCGGCGCGATCGACCTCGGTGCGGGGCTGCACGACGTGCGCATCGAGTACTTCGACGACTACATGGGCCAGCGGCTCGAACTCCGATACGCCACGGAGGGCATGCCCTTGCAGCCGGTGCCCTTCGACCGATTCGAATGACAAAATCGTAACCATATGATCCGAAATCTCACTTTTCTGCTGACGGCCTTCGCTGCCGTCGCCTGCGGGCGGCCCGTGTCCGACGATCCCGTGGACTATGTGGATCCGTTCATCGGCACGGGATTCCACGGCCACACCTATCCCGGGGCCACAACCCCCTTCGGCATGGTGCAGCTGAGCCCCGACACGCGGGCGAACAACTGGGATGCCTGTTCGGGCTACCACTACGACGACGCCACCATCGACGGCTTCTCGCACACCCACCTGAGCGGCACGGGGTGCGCCGACCTGGGCGACGTGCTCTTCTATCCCACGCTGCGCGACGAGGTCGTGCGCGACGGCCGCTTCGAGCCGCGTCCCTACGGCTTCTCGCACGACGACGAGCGCGCCTCGTGCGGCTACTATGCCGTGTCGCTGCCCGGCGAGGGCATCGACGCGGAGCTCACCGCCGCGCCCCGCACGGGCGTGCACCGCTACGTCTTCCGCGGCGAGGGAGTGCGCCGCGTGGTCGTGGACCTGATGCACACCCTGACCGACGAGACGATCGACCTGCGTGCGCTGCGCCGCACGTCCGTGGACGAACTGGAGGGCATGCGCCGCACGCAGGGGTGGGTGAGCGACCACTACGTCTTCTTCTCGGCCCGCTTCTCGGAGCCCATGACCGACGTGGAGCTGCTCGGCGACCGCCAGGCCGTGCTGACCTTCGCGCCCGATGTCGATACGCTGACCGCGGCCGTGGGCCTTTCGTCGGTCAGCGCGGAGAATGCGCGCGCGAACCGTGAGGCCGAGGTGCCGGAGCTGGATTTCGACGCCGTGCACGAACGTGCCGTGGCGCTGTGGCGCGAGGCCCTCGCGGACATCGTGGTCGAGGGCGGCACGCCGGAGCAGCGCACGAACTTCTATACGGCGCAGTACCACACGAAACTCACGCCCAACGTCATGAGCGACGTGAACGGCGACTACCGCCGCCACGACGGCACGATCGCCCGCATGCCCGACGGACGCCACTACTATTCGACCCTCTCGCTGTGGGATACGTTCCGTGCGTGGAATCCGTTGCAGACCCTCGTGAACGAGGAGCTGGTGAACGACATGATCCGCAGCATGCTCGACATGTACGACGCCACGGGCGAACTGCCCATCTGGCCCCTCGCGTCGGGCGAAACGGGCACGATGATCGGCTACCATGCCGTGTCGGTGATCGCCGACGCCTATGTGAAAGGCATCCGCGACTACGACGCCGACAAGGCGCTGGAGGCGATGATGCGCTCGTCGGACATCAACGCCAAGGGTTCGGACTACTACGTGGCGCAGGGATTCATCCCCTCGAACGTGAAGCGCGAGTCGGTGTCGTGCACGCTGGAGTATGCCTACGACGACTGGGCCATCGCCCGCATGGCGCGGGCGATGGGGCGCACGGACGTGGCCGAACGGTACGAGGCCCGCGCGCGAAACTACGCGAACGTCTTCGACGGCTCGACGCGCTTCTTCCGCGGCCGGCGTGCCGACGGCGGGTGGACCGAGCCTTTCGAGGAGTTCACGGCGGGCCGCGACTACACCGAGGCCACCCCCTGGCAGTACCGCTTCTTCGTGCCGCACGACGTGAACGGCATGGTGCAGCTCTTCGGCGGCCGCGAGGAGTTCGTGAGCGCCCTCGACCGCCTCTTCACGCTCGAATCGCCCGACGAGGACATGGGGCTCTGCGACATCACGGGCATCAAGGGGCAGTACGCCCACGGCAACGAGCCGAGCCACCACATGGCCTACCTCTACGACTGGGTGGGGCAGCCCTGGAAGACCCAGGAGCTGACGCGCACGCTGCTTGACGAGATGTATGCCCCCACGCCTGCGGGCATCATCGGCAACGAGGACTGCGGCCAGATGTCGGCATGGTACGTCTTCTCGGCGCTGGGCTTCTATCCGGTGTGTCCCGGGTCGAACGAATACGCGCTCACCGCGCCGCTCTTCGAGCGTGCAGAGGTGCGCCTCGCGAACGGCCGCACGCTGACCGTCACGGCCGACAACCCGCGCCGCAACCGCTACGTGTGGGAGGTGACCTTCAACGGCGTGCCCGTGAAGGAGAACTTCATCGATGCCGAGCGCCTGCACGAGGGCGGCGAGCTGCACTTCGCGCTGCGCCCCTCGCCCGAGCGTTCGCGCGGCACCGCAGCGGAGGCGGCTCCCTATTCGCTCACGCAGGGCAACCGGGTGTCGGTGCCCTACACGACGGCCGATCTGAGCCTCTTTACCGAACCGGTGGAGGTGGAGCTGGCTACGGCGACGGCCGGAGCCGAGATCCGCTATACGCTCGACGGCTCGGAGCCCGACGAGTCGTCGGCGCTCTATGCCGGGCCCCTGTGCATCGACCGGTCGCTCACGCTTCGGGCACGCGGTTTCAAGGAGGGCGCGGCCCCGAGCCCGCTCCTCAGCATCGAGGCCGAGCGGGCCTGCTTCCTGCGGCCCCTGGAGTCTGCGGGCACGGTTCAGGGCGTGCGTTATACCTGTTACGAGGGGGCTTTCTCGCGCGTGGCCGACATCGTGGGCGGCCGGCGTGCGGGTGCGGGCACGATGTCCGAACCCTCGATCGCCGCGGCGCCGCAGCCCGACCATTTCGGCTATGTGTTCGAGGGCGTGATCCGCATTCCCGAGCGGGGCGTGTGGGAGTTCATGACGCGCAGCGACGACGGCAGCGTATTGTTCGTCGGCGGCCGCAAGGTGGTGGACAACGACGGCTCGCACGCCGCGATCGCCGCCACGGGCCGCGTGGCGCTCGAAGCGGGCTGCTATCCCTACACGCTGCTCTACTTCGAGGACTACGAGGGCGAGGAGCTGGCCTGGGGGTGGAAAGCCCCGGGTGCGGAGCGCTTCGAGCCGATACCCGCGGAGAACCTTTTCGTAAGATAGGCGCCTCCTGACGTCGGGCCCGGGCGCTGCGTGCGCGTCCGACGTCAGGAAGTGCGCGAGAGTGACAAAACCGGCTTTTCGTCGAGCCCGGACCCCGCCGGCCGCACTGCGGCCGGCGGGGCGGGGAGACGGAGGCATGAAAGCGAACGATAAAGAGTATGAAAAAGCTGATCTATCTCGTGGCCGCGCTGTGCATGGCGGCCTGCGGCGGCGAGCCTGCCGCCGATCTGCATGTGATGACTTTCAACATGCGATACGACAACCCCGAGGACGGGGAGCACAACTGGCGTTTCCGCAAGGAGCGTGCGGCCGAGGCGATCGTCTCGCGCGGCATCGACCTCCTCGGTACGCAGGAGGTGCTCGCGAACCAGTTTGCGGACCTCAGGGAGCTGCTTCCCGGCTACGAAGCCGTGGGCGTGGGCCGCGAGGACGGCGCTGCGCAGGGCGAATTCAACGCCGTGTTCTGGCGTGCGGACCGCTTCACGCTGCTCGACTCGGGCACGTTCTGGCTGAGCGAGACGCCCGAGACGCCCGGATCGAAGGGCTGGGACGGCGCGTGCGAGCGCATCGCCACCTGGGCCGTGCTGCGCGAGCGCGGCGGTGCGGAGCTGCTCTTCGTCAATACGCACCTCGACCATGTGGGCAAGGTGGCGCGCCGCGAGGGCGTGGCGCTGCTCGCGGAGCGCATCGAGGCGCTCAGGGGCGGGCGGCCCGTGATCCTCACGGGCGACTTCAACTCCGAGCAGGGGTCGCCGGTCATCGCCCACGTGCAGCACACCGGCCTGCTGTGCGATGCGAAGCGCATGGCGGCCGAGACGGCGGGGCCCGACTGGAGCTTCTCCGACTTCGGCGAGATTCCCGTGGAGTACCGCCCGCTGCTCGACTACATCTTCGTCAGCGCGGGGATCGAGGTCCGGCGCTATGCCGTGCTCGACGAGACGGCCACGGGCGGCTTCGTGTCGGACCACGCCCCCGTGGAGGCCGAAATCAGCATCGTAAGATAAACATACCGTAAAGCCATGAAAATAACCGTTCTGAAAGGCGGACTGCTCGCCGCGATGCTTTGCGCCTGTGCTGCGGCGCTGGCCCAGCGTCCGATACTGATTCATTCGCACAACGACTACTGCCGTCGCGTGCCGTTCTACCAGGCCTACGCCCAGGGGGTTTACTCCATCGAGGCCGACCTGTTCCTGCACGAAGGGCAGCTGCTCGTGGGCCACGATCCGGAGGACCTCGCGCCCGACATGACCTTCGAGGGGCTCTACGTCGAGCCGATCGTGACGCTTTACGCCCGCAACGGGGGCCGCGCATGGCGCGGCTCGGACGAGGCGTTGCAGCTGATGATCGAGCTCAAGTCGGAGACCGTGCCGACGCTCGACGCCGTGACGGAGGTGCTGAGCCGCTACCCCGAGGTGTTCGACCCGGCGGTCAATCCCCATGCCGTGCGCATCGCCGTGACGGGCCGCGTGCCCGAGCCGGCCGATTTTGATAAGTGGCCCGCATGGGTGCGCTTCGACGGTCGGTGGGATGCGGACTACACGCCCGAGCAGCTCGACCGCATCGCACTCATCAGCGCCCACTTCCGCAACTACTCGCGCTGGAACGGCAAGGGTTCGATCCTGCCCGCCGAGCGCGAGCGGCTTGAGGAGGTGATCGATGCGGCGCACGCCATGGGCAAGCCCGTGCGCTTCTGGGACGCACCCGAGGGGGTGACCGTCTACTACACCTTCTACGACATGGGGATCGACTACATCAATACCGACAAACCGGAGGTATGCGCCGAATTCTTCAACGACTTCGGCAACAAGAACTACCGCATCGGCGAGCGGCGCGACGCCGCGCAGGGCGTGACCGGCACGAAGCGGCTCGATAAGGCCACGCGCGATTTCGCGGGCTTCCGCAACGACAAGCTCCAGCTCTCGGAGGGAATCGGGGTCTACACGCCGACCTACCGCAACGACGGCGGCAAGGGCCGCGTGAAGAACGTGATCTTCCTGATCGGCGACGGCATGGGTCTGGCCCAGATCGTGGCTGCGGCCTATGCCAACCAGGGCCTCACGACGCTCGGGATGAAGCACATCGGTCTCCAGCGCAACAACGCCAGGGATGCCTTCACCACCGACTCGGCCGCGGGCGGCAGCGCCCTGGCCACAGGCGAGCGCCACGACAACCGCCACATCGCCATGAGCGGCGACGGCGAGCCCTACCCCTCGCTGAGCGACCATTTCCGCGACAGGGGCCGTGCGGTCGGCGTCGTGACGCTGGGCAATGCGGTCGATGCCACGCCGACGGCGTTCTACGGCCACTCGGTCGAGCGCGACAACTCCGACGAGCTGACGCGCTGCCTGCTCGACGGCCGCCTCGACCTGCTGTGCGGCAGCGGCATGCGCGAGTTCACGCGCCGCGCCGACGGCATCGACCTGGTGGGCGCGCTGAAGGAGAAGTATGCCTTCGTGCGCTCGGTGGACGAGATGGAGGGGGCGCAGGGCCCCGTGATCTGCATCGACGAGCGCATGGACGAGGCGGCGTCGGAATCGAACCTCACGCTGCTGGCCGACGCCACGCGTGCGTCGATCGCCAAGTTGCGTGAGCGCAGCCGCAACGGCTTCTTCCTCATGGTCGAGGGCGCGAAGATCGACTATGCGGGCCACTCGCGCTGCCTGCCCGGCTCGATCGTCGAGATGCTCAGCTTCGACCTGGCGGTGGCCGAGGCGCTGAAGTTCGCCGACACGAACGGCGAGACGCTCGTGGTGGTCACGGCCGACCACGAGACGGGCGGCCTCACGCTGCTCGACGGCGACGAGCGCACGGGCCGCGTCATGGGCGTCTACGTCACCGACGACCACACGCCGCTCATGCTTCCCGTCTTCGCCTACGGACCCCGCGCCGACCGCTTTTGCGGCACCTACTGGAATACCGAAATTCCCCGCATGATTCGTGCGGTGACCGAATAAACACGAGCGAGCCATGTCGTACAGAATCATTCTCAGCACGGTGCTGTCCGCCCTCGCGGCGGGCGGCGCCGCGGCGCAGGACCTCCGGTCGGGCCCCTACGAGCTGCCCTACAAGAACACTTATGTGAAGGAGGTCTACGTGGCCGAAAACGAGTTCCGCACCATGCGGCCCGAGCGGATCGAACCCCGCACTTTCGACGAGGCCCGCGACATCCTGCCCGCACCTTTCTGGGAGGGGCACGAACGCGAGGTCGCGATGTACTGGGATGCCTGGCGAATCGCCGTGGGCAACATCCGACAGCCGCAGGAGGGCTCGGGATTCGTCTCGCCCTACCTCGACATCGCCTACAACGGCAACATCTTCATGTGGGACGCTTCGTTCATGATGATGTTCGCCCGCTACGGCTACCGCTTCTTCCCGTTCCAGCGCACGCTCGACAACTTCTACGCGCACCAGCACCCCGACGGCTTCATCTGCCGCGAAATCCGGGCCGACGGCTCGGACTGCTTCGAGCGCTACGACCCCACCTCCACGGGGCCCGACCTGCTGCCCTGGACCGAGCTGATGTATTTCCGCCAGTTCGGCGACACGGAGCGCCTCCACAAGGTCTTTCCGGCGCTGTGCGGCTATGCCCGCTGGTGGCGGCTCAACCGCACGTGGCCCGACGGCTCCTACTGGTCGAGCGGCTGGGGTACGGGCATGGACAACATGCCCCGCGTGCCCGAGGGCTGCAACCCGATCTTCTCGAACGGCCGCATGACGTGGCTCGACGCCTGCCTCCAGCAGATGCTCGTCAATGAGTCGCTGCTGCGGATCGGCTTCCACATCGAGCGCTGGCAGGAGATCGAGGAGGTGGAGGACGAAAACCGCTTTCTCCGGCAGTACGTGAACGAGAAGATGTGGGACGAGGCGGAGGGTTTCCTCTTCGACCGCTATGCCGACGGCACGCTCGGCACGGCCAAGGGCATCTATGCCTACTGGGCCTTGCAGACCGACGTGCTCGACCGCGGGCGGCTCGACCGCCTGGTGGCCCACCTGCGCGACACCGCCGAGTTCGCACGGCCCCACCGGGTGCCGTCGCTCGCCGCCGACCACCGCAAGTACAACGTGCGGGGCCGTTACTGGCAGGGCGGGGTATGGCCCGGCGCCAACTACATGGTCATCGACGGACTCTATGGCAAGGGGTATTGCGACCTGGCGCGCGAGATCGCCGAGAGCCACTACGCCGCCGTGTTCGAGGTGTGGAAGGATACGGGCACCTTCTGGGAGTATTACGCCCCCGAGGCCGCCGAGCCCGGATTCATGGCCCGGCGCGACTTCGTGGGGTGGACCGGACTGCCGCCCATCGCCGTATTCATCGAGTACATCCTCGGCGTGAAGTCCGACTTCTCGGAGGGGCGCATCGTGTGGGATGTGGCCCGCACGGAGGCGCACGGCATCGAACGTTATCCGTTCGGTCCGGAGGGCACGGTGTCGCTAAAAGCCGCGGCGCGCCGCACGGCCGGCGAAACGCCGCGCCTCACGGTCGAGACCGACGTGCCGTTCGACCTGACGGTGAACTGGGGCGACGGCCGCAGCCGCACGGTGCGGGTGACCGCGAGCGGCGAAGTGAAACTGTAAGCGGGAGACAACCATGAAAAGAGCGATGTTTCTGCTGTGCGCCGCACTGGCGTGGTGCACGGCGCAGGCGCAGCGGCCCGCGCTGCGCTTCGATGCCGAGGGGCGGTTCAGGATCGTGCAGTTCACCGACGTGCACCTCGATCTTTCGACCCCCTACCGTCAGGGCGAGGCTGTGAAGACGCTGACGCAGCTGCGCGACGTGCTCGCGGCGGAGCGCCCCGACCTGGCGGTCTTCACGGGCGACGTGGTGACGGGACCTCCCGCGGCCGAGGGGTGGCGCCGCGTGCTGGATGCGGTGGAGGAGTGCGGCGTGCCCTTCTGCGTGGTGCTCGGCAACCATGATGCCGAGCAGGACCTCACGCGCGGGCAGATCGCACGCATCGTGTGCGGTCGTGCGTCGAGCCTCAACACCTGCGTGTCGGGCGAGCTGGACGACCGGGTGCTCGAAATCGCCGGCCGCGACGGCACGGCGGCCCTGCTCTACTGCCTCGACTCGCACGATTACCCGACCGTGGAGGGCATCGACGGCTACGGCTGGTTCACGCCGGAGCAGGTGCGCTGGTACCGCGAGCGGAGTGCGGACTACGCGGCGGCGAACGGCGGACGTCCGCTCCCGGCGCTGGCGTTCTTCCACATCGCATTGCCGGAGTACGCCGCCGCATGGCGCAATCCGGAGAACACGCACATCGGGCGTGCCGCCGAGGAGGAGTGCCCGGGTGCGCTGAATGCCGGCATGTTCGCCGCCATGGTCGAGGCGGGCGACGTGATGGGCGTATTCGTGGGGCACGATCACGACATCGACTACGTGGTGGCCGAAAAGGGCATCGCACTGGGGTACGGACGTTTCTCGGGTGACGATACGACCTACAACAACCTGCGCCACGGCGTGCGCGTGCTGGTGCTGACCGAGGGCGAGCGCGGCTTCGAGACATGGATCCGCGAGCGCGACGGGCGGATCGTCGATCGGGTGGCGTTCCGTGACGGTAAAATAGTTAAACTGAAACAGGAACAATGAAAATAGGTGTAGATTTGGGAGGCACGAACGTGCGCGTCGGACTGGTGTCCGGAGGGCGTATCGTGCGCTTGTTGTCCGAACCCTGCCGTGCCGACCGTCCGGAGGGGGAGGTGCTGGAGCATATCGAGTCGCTGATCGCGGCGCTCGTAACGCCCGAGGTGACGGGCATCGGCATCGGCGTGCCGTCGGTGGTGGATGCCGAGCGGGGCATCGTGTACAATGTGGTCGGCATCCCGTCGTGGCGCGAGGTGCACCTCGGGGAGCGGTTGGAACGGCGCTTCGGCCTGCCGGTGCGCGTGAACAACGACTGCAACTGCTTCGCCCTGGGTGTCTGCCGCTTCGGCGAGGCGAGCGGCTTCCGCGACGTGGTGTGCATGGCGCTCGGCACGGGCGTGGGTGCCGGCGTGGTGATCGGCGGCAGGCTGTACGGCGGCAGCAATACGGGAGCGGGCGAGATCGGCAGCGCGCCCTACCGCGACCGCGACTACGAGTACTATTGCAGCAGCCGGTTTTTCGTCGGACGCGGCACCACGGGCAAGGAGGCCTGCGAGCGCGCTGCGGCCGGCGATCCTGAGGCGCTGGCCCTGTGGCGCGAGTTCGGCGAGCAGGTGGGCGACCTGGTGATGCTGGTGCTCTATGCCTACGATCCCGAGGCGATCGTCTTCGGCGGCAGCATCTCCCGCGCCTTCGAGTTTTTCCGCGGGAGCATGTTCGAGCGCCTCCGGGCTTTTCCCTACGCCAAAACCGTGGAGCGGCTGCACATCTGCTGTTCGAAGGTAGAGAACGTGGGGCTGCTCGGAGCCTCGGAGTGCTGACTTTGCTGGCGGTGAGTCTGTTGCGGTGTCCGGCGCTATGTGCGGACGCAGGGTTCGTCGTGAGTTGCCGGTGAGGCATTCGGGGCTGAGGCCGTCTCGCTTGAAAGGCACTGCTGCTTCATTCGTTGCGCAAGTGTTTTGCGGCCGCAGCCTGCGAAGGGCGCCGGCGAGCGTTTCGCGAGTGGCGGGCCTCCGCCGCCGGAGGCTGCGGCCCGCGCGGCTCGTGGTGAGCCGCAGATTGCGGGTGAACAGTATCTTGGCGGGTACTCGGTTTACCCGGTTTCGGGCCCGCGCGGCTCGTGGTGCGACGCAGGTGTTAGGTGAACGGGCAGCCGGTGTTTTGGCTGGCAACCGTTTTCTGTTCGCAGTTGCTGCGCTTTGTGTGCGGGCAGCCGCGCCGGTGAGAATACAATATAAAAAAGTGAACTCATGAAAAGATTGCTTGTGGCGGCGACGTTGTGTCTGCTCGCCTGCGCCTGCGGCGGTACGATTCCCTCCGACGGGCGGATCGCGGTGGTGCCGCGTCCCGTTTCGGTGGTCGAAACGGAGGGGGTATTCCGGCTCGCGCCCGGCGTCGTCGTGGCGTGCGAAGCCGGGGATGCGTTCTGCGGCCGTGCGGTGGCGGCGCTGGACGAGGTGCTGCGCCCGATCTTCGGCCGCGGTGCCGCGGTGCGCGCATCCGGTGACGGGAAGGAGGCGCAAGTCTTCGTGGTGCGGGACAGCGCCCTGGGGCCCGAGGCGTATCGGCTTACGGTCGCACCGGAGTGCGTCCGCATCGAGGCGGGCGGTCCGGCGGGGGCCTTTTATGCGGTGCAGACGCTGCGGCAGCTGATTCCTGCGGCGGCCCTCGGCGCCGGTAATGCGGCCGCGGTGGAGCTGCCTTGCGTAACGATCGAGGATGCGCCCCGCATGGGGTACCGCGGTGCGATGCTCGACGTGTGCCGCCACTTCTTCACGGTGGAGGAGGTCAAGGCGATGCTCGACCTCATGGCGCTGCACAAACTGAATGTCTTCCACTGGCATCTGACCGACGACCAGGGCTGGCGCATCGCGATCGACCGCTATCCCGAGCTTACGCGCGTTGGGTCGGTGCGCCGGCGCACGCTGATCGGGCGCGATCCCGGAGGCGAGTACGACGAGACGTGCCGCTACGACGAGACGCCCCACGGCGGCTTCTATACGAAAGAGCAGATCCGCGACGTGGTGGCCTATGCCGCGGAGCGGGGCATCACGGTGATTCCCGAGATCGAATTCCCGGGGCATGCCGTGGCGGCGCTGGCCTCCTGTCCGTGGCTGAGCTGCACGGGCGAGCAGTACGAGGTGCGCCAGACGTGGGATATCGACGACCGGGTGTTCTGCCCGGGCAAGGAGACGACGTTCGAGTTCATCGAGGGGGTGCTCGCCGAGGTTCTGGAGCTCTTTCCTTCGGAGTACATCCACATCGGGGGCGACGAGTGCCCCATGACTTTCTGGCAGAAGTGTCCGCACTGCGCGGCCCGCATGCGGAGCGAGGGGCTGACCGAGTGGCGTCAGTTGCAGAACTACGCCACGGCGCGCGTCGAGCGTTTCCTGAACGCGCACGGCCGCAGGCTGATCGGCTGGGATGAGATCCTGGAGGGCGACGTGACCCCCACGGCGACGATCATGTCGTGGCGCGGCGCTGCGGGCGGCGTGCGTGCGGCCCGCCAGGGCAACAGGGCCATCATGTCCCCCTCGGAATATTGCTACCTCGACTACTATCAGTCGGAGGATCGCGACGCCGAGCCGCTCGCGTGGGGCGGCTATGTGTCGGTGGCCAAGAGCTACTCGTTCGATCCGTTCGCGGACCTCACGCCCGAGCAGCAGCGCTGCATTGTCGGCGTGCAGGGCAATCTGTGGACCGAGTACATAGCCGACTGGGCGCATGCGCAGTACATGCTGCTGCCCCGGCTGGCAGCGCTGGCCGAGGTGGCATGGAGCCCCGCGGGCGGTGCGTACGACGACTTCCGGGGCCGCATGGAGCGCATGCGCCGCGAATACGATGCCTGCGGATTCCGCTATGCGGAACACATGTTCGGCGAGTAGGCCGGCATCTGCACTACGTCATGCCGCGGCACACCCCACGTGCCGCGGCTTTTTTTCAGGGTGGGCGCGCGGCATCGGCCGGTGGTAATTCGGTGGTATTCGGGTGTTATTCCGGTGGTTGTCCGGCAGTTGTCCGGCGGCTTCCGGAAATTTGCGCTGCGCTGCTCCGAGACGGAAGCTTTGGGACCGAATGCCCCGCACTCCTCCTCCGTGGGCTGCGAGTGCGGAGGTTGTCGCGCCGGCCGTCGTATTTCCGTTCCGCGGCTCCCTTATTCATAAAAAAAGACCCCGCAGCGCAGGCGGGGTCTCGAAGTCCGGTTCGCAGAGCGTGTGTGCCGCGGGTGTGCTCCTCGTGCGGTGCGCGGCCCGGGATGCCGGGGCGTCAGCGGATGCAGCTCGTGAGCAGGCGTGCCGCGGGTGCGGGCTCCATGCGGAGCGAGCGCACGGCGGCCGGCACGAGCACCGTTTCGCCGGCGTGCACGGAAAGGGGTTCGCCCCCGTCGGCCGTCAGGCGGGCTTCGCCGTCGGTGCAGATGACCGCGAGGAACGAGTCGAGCGCCGCGAGGTCGCATGCGCAGGGCCGGTCCAGCTCGTAGAGCTCGGTGGTGAAGTAGGGGCACGACACCAGCTCCACCGCGCGGTTGGGCTCCGGAGCGTAGCGGGTGCGGTAGTCGTCGAGCACCGTGTAGTCGATGGCCTCCTTCGCCAGCTCGGTGTGCAGCTCGCGGGTTTTGCCGTCGGGGCCCTTGCGGTTGAAGTCGTAGATGCGGTAGGTGATGTCCGACGTCTGCTGGATTTCGGCGATGAACGAGCCGGCGCCGATGCTGTGCACGCGTCCGGCGGGCAGGAAGAAGAGGTCGCCGCGGCGTACTTCGTATTCGCGCAGGATCTGCGTCACGGTGTCGTTCGCCACGCTGGCCTCGTATTCGTCGGGCGTCACGCGGCGTGCGAAACCCGAGCGCAGGCGTGCGCCGGGCGCGGCATCGACCACGTACCACATCTCGGTCTTGCCCTGCGAGCCGTGGCGGCGCCGGGCAAGCGCATCGTCGGGGTGCACCTGGATCGAGAGGTCCTCGCGCGCGTCGATGAACTTGATGAGCAGCGGGAACTCCTCGCCGAAGCGGGCGTAGACGCTGTCGCCCACCAGCGCGCCTTTCTCGCGCGCGATCAGTGCGGGGAGCGTCGTGCCGGCCCAGGGGCCGTTGGCCACCACCGACTCGTTGCCCCGCACGCCGGACAACTCCCAGCTTTCGCCTACGTGCGCGGGACCCGCGGCGAGGCCCTTGTAGGGCACGATGCGGTCGCCGCCCCAGAGCGTCTGTTTCAGAATGGGTTCGAATTTGAGCAGATACATGGTTCTATCCTACTTTTTTATCCAGTTCGTTGAGTGCGAAGGCGTAGGCTCCGGCCGAAATGGCCCGGTCGGCGCCCAGCCGCGAAATCATCACGCCGATGCGTTTCTCGGGGTCGTAGCTCACGGTGCGTTCCGAGCCGTAGACCTTCAGTTCGCGCTGCTCGCCGCGGGCGAACTGGGCGAACTGGGCTTCGTCGTCGAGGTCGTAGACTTTCATCTGCATGCGCGGGAAGCGGTCGCCGCCGAAGGTGCCCGTCTCGGCGCGCAACTCGCGCAGCAGGGCGGGCATGAAATACTTGCGGGCCGCCGTGATGCCGCCGCCGATGACGACCAGGCCGTCGAGCAGCGTGGCGGCCGCAGCGATGGCGTCGCCCGCCGCTTCGCCCATCGCCTCGAAAGCCTTGCGCGCCGCCTCGCGATCGCCGGGGCGCGTGCCCTCGGCGATGTCGAATATGTCGCGCGGTTCGAGCGTGTGGTGCGTGTCGCCTGACGCCTCGGCGTAGACGCGTTTCACGGCCCGCACGGCCACGCCCTCCTCGACGATGAGCTCCGGGTAGCGTTTGTGGCGCAGACACCACGTCTCGGCGCACGAGTTGTCGCCGATGTGGAGGCGGGTCCGCTCGGTCACCAGGCCGAATCCGAAGCCCGTGCCGAAAGTGTAACCCAGCAGGTTGCGGTACTGCTTGGCGCTGCCCGCAGCCCGGAGCCGCTCGTTCGCCCAGGGCAGGGCGCCGCACAGGGCTTCGCCGTAGGCGAACAGGTCGCCGTCGTTGTTGATGAACACGGGAAGTCCGAATTGCTCTTCGAGGTAGGGGCCGAGGGCCACGCCGTCGCGGAACGAGGGGAAGTTCGGAAGGTAGCCGCCGATGATGCCGTTGGGGTAGTCGGCGGGGCCGGGAAAGGCGAAACTGATGGCCACGGGGGCCTCGGGCAGTTGTGCGATTACGGCGGCGAAACCTTCGGTGAGCGTGCGGAGGCAGCGGTCGAGGTCGTGGGCGTTCGAGGGAACCGAAACGGGTGCGACGACGAATTCGCCGCGCTGCATGGCGCTGAATACGAAGTTGGTGCCACCGGCATCGAGCGTGATGACGATGCGATTGTCGTTATTGTACATAGGTCCGGTATCGGATTGATTCGTCTGTGCGATCGTACGCCCGGGTGCCGGTGCGCGCCGGTCGCCTCCCGGCTGTCGGGGTCCGCAGGCCGTCGCCGCGGATGCGGCGCCCGTGCGTTCGTCCGAAGAGGAGGGATGCGCTGTCGTCGGTACGTCAGGCTATGTATCGCGTTGTCTACCTACAAAGATAGGTAAAAAAACGGAATCCCGGCACCTGTTTGCGGGGTGTCGGCGACTTTTTTCGTCGTCGCAGGGCTTCGTGTGCGGCGCCGGGGGCGTGCGGACGCGCGGCGGCCCTTGCCGGAGGTCCCGGGACGGCATTGCCGGAGGTGTCCGGAAGGGCTGTCCTGCGGTCGAACTTCCTGCGGGGATCGGGCGGTGCGGCGGTGCGCGGCCGGGTCGGGCGCAGCGCCTTCGGGGTGTGCGGAGGCGGGTTGCGGGGCCGACGGCTCCGTTCCGCAGGCCCGAAAGGGGGCGCGTACGGAATAATTCCGAATTTTTTTCTATCTTTGGGGGCAAATAACCTGTTACGAATGACACTGAATGATATGCAGGCCGTGTTGCGACGGCTCGCCGCCTGGGCCGACGGCTGGGAGGCCGCCGGTGCCGTGGCGCCGATCGAGCGCGACCTGGCGCTCGAAAAACTGCGCATGCTTTACGAGGCGCTCCAGACCGGAATCGCGGTTGCGGAGCCCGCGCCGGCATCCGTGCCGGCCCCGGAGAAACCGGTGTCCGATGCGACGCCGCGGCCGGTTCCGGAGGTGCTGCATGGGGCTGATTGCGCGGCCTCTGGCGATCCCGCAGGGGGTATGCGGCAGCCCGTTGCGGAGCTGTCGCGGCCGGCCGGAGAACCGGATGCGGCTGTGACGGAGTGCCGTGCTGCTGCTGAAGTGCCGGAGGAATGTGCTGCGCAAGAGGCGGAGGACCGTCCGGCTGCGGAGGCGCCGTCGCATGCGGTGGCAGCGTCCGATGCGCCCGTCGCGGAGGCATCGGAGGTGTCCGCAGATGCATCGGAAGTTCTCATAGTCGAGGAGTCCGCCGCGGAGTCGTACGAGGTGAGTGTTGCGGGAGCGTCGGATGGGTCCGCTGCGGAGGCCGCAGCACCGGAAGCGGTGCCGGGCGAGACGGAATGCCCTGCGGAGCCGGAGAATCCCCAACGCTCCGGTGTGCCGGAGAATCCCGTGTGCGCTGCGGAGCCGGAGAATCCCGGACACGCCGCAGAGCCGGAAAAGCCCGTGTGCGCTGCGGAGCCGGAGCCGCCGGTGTCCGGATTTTTCGCCGGGGAGCGCATGCCGGTTCCGGAGGAGGCTGCCGGGGCGGAGGCGGAGCGGATGCGTCGCCGCCAGAAGCAGCGGCTGCTGCTGTCGTTCTACGACGATGTGCCGGAGGCTGCGGACGAGGTGCATCCGGCGTGCGGTCCGGAAAAATCGGAAAAACCGGAGGCGGTGGAGCTGTCGGACGCATCGGCGTCCGGTTCGTCCGGGGACGAATGGGTGGTCATCGAGGTCGATGCCGAGCTCGGGCCCGAGGCGCCGCAGGAGGGCATCGGAATGGAGGAGCGTACGGACGACCCGGCTGCGGTGTCGTGCGGGGAGCCTGCCGAAGCGCCCGTGGCCGAAGCCCCGCAGACGGTCGGAGAGCGGTGCGGTGCGTGTGAGGACGGACCGCGTCCGGCGGATGTGCCGGGCGCTGCCGGTGCCGTGTCGGAGGCCGGAGAGGAAAACGGGCGGCAGGAAGCGTCGCGGAGCGTCGGAAGCGGGGCGCACGATGCGGCCGCATCGTCGCTCGGCGATGCCGGCGACGAGCTGGTGATCGAGGAGATCGAAATCCTCGACGACGAACCGGTGCGCGGCGAGGCCGGAGCGCCCCATGCTGCGGGAGCGCGCGTGGAGGCGGCGATGCGCGATGCGGCCGGCGAACCGGAGGCCGCGGTGCTGGGCGACGTGCTCAACCACGACGTGCGCACGTTGGCCGACACGATCGCAGCGCCGCGCGATGCGGCGTCGGAGCTGGCGCGCGGCGAGGCGGTGACCGACCTGCGCGCAGCGATCGGGCTGAACGACAAATTCCTGCTGATCCGCGACCTTTTCGGCGGCGACTCCGTGCAGTACGAGCGCACGATCGACGCGCTGAACGCCTGCGCCGATCTGGACGACTGCATCGTCTACATCGCCGAAAACCACGTATGGAACCCCAGCAGCGACGGGGCGAAGCGACTGATCGAACTGCTCGAACGCAAATTCTCGTAGCGTCATGGCCAAGCTCTATCTCGTACCCACGCCCATAGGCAACCTCGACGACATCACGCTCCGCGCCGTGCGCGTGCTGCGCGAGGTCGATCTGATCCTGGCCGAGGATACGCGCACCACGTCGGTGTTGCTGCATCACCTGGGCATTGAAAAGCCGCTGCGCTCGCACCACAAGTTCAACGAGCACGCTACCGTGGAGGCGGTGGCCGCCACGATCGCCGGTGGCCGCGATGCGGCGCTGGTGTCGGATGCGGGCACGCCGGGCATCTCCGATCCGGGTTTTCTGCTCGTGCGCACCTGCGTGGAGCAGGGCATCGAGGTGGAGGCGCTGCCCGGCGCCACGGCTTTCGTACCGGCGCTCGTGCAGAGCGGATTTCCGTGCGACCGGTTCTGCTTCGAGGGCTTCCCGCCCCAGAAGAAGGGCCGCATGAAGTTTTTCGAGGCGCTGGCCGACGAGCGGCGCACGATGATTTTCTACGAGTCGCCGTACCGTGTGGTGCGCTGCCTCGAACAGCTGGCCGAGGTCTTCGGCCCCGAGCGGCGCGCGGCCGTGTCGCGCGAGCTGACCAAGAAGTTCGGCGAGACGGTGCGCGGCACGCTGGACGAGCTGGCGGCCCACTTCCGCGAACACGCTCCGCGGGGCGAATTCGTGGTGGTGGTGGCCGGCAAAGCCGACCCGGGACGCCGGGCGGAGGAGGTTGCCGGCGGGCGGGACGCGGTGCCGGACGACGGCCCCGTGCCGCCGGAGCGGGACGACGACTGAACTGATTACGACCGAAATAAAATGCAAAGAGATGGAAGGACATACGACCGATAGCGGAAAGAGAACGGGCGGCCCGGCGTGGTTCGCTGAACTGAAGGGGTTCATGAACGGCCGCTTCAGCCTGGAGGAGGACAAGGCGCCGCGCGACGAGGTGTACGCCGCGATCGAGAAGGGCGTGGTTTTCCGGGGCGTGAATCTGTGGGTGCTGATCTTCGCCACGATGATCGCGTCGCTGGGCCTGAACGTCAATTCGGCCGCCGTGATTATCGGCGCCATGCTCATATCGCCCATCATGGGGCCCATCATGGGCGTGGGCTTTTCGCTCGGCATCAACGATTTCGATCTGCTGAAGAAGTCGCTGCGCAACCTCACGCTGATGTTCATCGTGGCCATCGTCACCTCGACGGTCTATTTCTTTATCTCACCGCTGGGCGATGCGCGCAGCGAGCTGCTGGCCCGCACCGTGCCCACGACCTACGACGTGCTGATCGCGCTGTTCGGCGGTCTGGCGGGCATCGTGGCGCAGTCGCGCCGCGACCGCACCTCGACGGTGATTCCGGGCGTGGCGATCGCCACGGCCCTCATCCCGCCCCTCTGCACGGCGGGCTACGGCCTGGCTACGGGGCAGCTGCGCTTCTTCGCCGGGGCATTCTACCTGTTCTTCATCAACTCGGTATTCATCGCGCTGGCCACGTTCCTCATGGTCCGCTTCCTCAAGTACGAGAAGAAGGTGTTCATCGACAAGGTGCGCGAACGCAACGTGCGGCGCACGATGCTCGCCATCACGCTCGTGACCTTCATACCGAGCGTCTTCATCGGCCTGCGCATGGTGCGCGTGTCGGTGTTCGAGGCCGTGGCCGACAAATATGTGGCGCAGGTCTTCGCCTTTCAGAACACGCGCGTGATCGAGTGCGCCAAGTTCTACGGCGCGGGGCGCAAACCGTCGCGCATCGAGCTGCTGCTGGTGGGCGAGACCCTCACGGAGGATGTGATCGGCAATGCCGAGGCGCAGCTCGAACGCTTCGGACTGAAAAATACGGAGCTGGTCGTGCGCCAGGCGTCGGGCACGGACCGCCTGGACCTCTCGACGCTCCAGAAAAACTACGTCGAGCTGCTCGGCGAGAAGAACCGCCGCATCGCCGAGCTGCAATCGCAGATCGAGCGTTACCGCGTGGTCGATGCGGGCGTGGACGGCATATCGCAGGAGCTGGGCGTGATGATGCCCTCGGTGGGTTCGATCGCCCTCACGAAGGGCGTCCGCTTCGACTGCGAGGGCGCACCGTGCGACACGCTGCTGCTCGGACTGGTCACGCCGCGCACGCCGGGCGCACGCATCGACACCGAAACCCTGAAGGAGTGGCTGCGCCTGCGGACGAAGATCCGCGACATTCGCCTCTTTATCGAAGAACCCTCCGCCGATGAGAACTAACACGCCGATGACCCTCTGGCAGCGGGCCGGCCTTGAGACGCTGTGGGCGTTGTGCTGCGGCTTCGCGCTGCTGCCCTACTGGTTCCGCTACTACGTGGTCGAGAACATCGTCTTCTTCATCCTCTTCTGCTGCCTGCGCTACCGCATGAAGGTCGTGACGGAGAACCTGCGCAACTCCTTCCCCGAGAAGAGCGAGTCCGAGCGCCGGCGCATCCGCCGGCGGTTCTACCGCACGCTGGCCGAAATCTTCGTCGATACGGTGTCGCTCGCCGGCGTGAAGAAGTCGCGCCGCATGATCCGCTTCGCCAATGCCGAGGGCCACAGCCGCGCCACGGCGGGCTGCGACTGGATCGCCCTGATGGCCCACTTCGGATGCTGGGAGTACGGCTCGTTCTGGGGCACGTACGAACCCTCGCAGGTGGTGGTGGCGGTCTACCATCCGCTGCGCAGCACGGTGATGGAGGAGCTCTACCAGCGGCTGCGCCGACGCCACAATACGATGACCGTGGCCATGGGCGAGAGCCTGCGCTTCTACCTGCGCAACCGCAACGGCGGCATCGAGGGCAAGAACCTGGTCATGGGCCTCATCGCCGACCAGAATCCCCCGCGCCGCCCCGACAGCCACTGGTTCCGCTTCCTCAACCAGGACACGCTCTTCTTCGACGGGGGCGAGAAACTGGCGCTCAAATGCCGCCTGCCGGTCTACTTCGCACGCATGGACCGCGTGCGCAGGGGCTTCTACGAGATGAGCTTCGAGTGTATCTACGACGGCGAGGAGGAGGTGGCCGAACACGAGATCACGGAGCGTTACGTGCGTCGTCTGGAGTCGATGATCCGCGAACGGCCCGAATTGTGGATGTGGTCCCATCGGAGATGGAAACACAAACGCGAATGACCGCAGAGATCGTCATACTCAACTGGAACGGCCGCGACCACCTGCGCACCTTCCTGCCCTCGGTGGTGGCCGCGGCGCCCGCAGGGGTGGGGGTCACCGTGGCCGACAACGGCTCCACGGACGACTCCGCCGAGGTGCTCGCGCGCGAGTTCCCCACGGTGCGCGTGGTGCGCCTCGGACGCAACTACGGCTTCGCCGAGGGGTACAACCGTGCGCTGCGCGAGGTGGATGCGGAGTGCTTCGTGCTGCTGAACTCCGACGTGGAGACCCCGGCGGGGTGGCTCGAACCGCTGCTTGAGGTGCTGGAGCGCGAACCCGACGTGGCGGCCGTGGCCCCGAAGCTGCGGTCGTGGCGCGACCGGGCGTCGTTCGAGTATGCGGGGGCCGCGGGCGGATACCTCGACCTGCTGGGCTACCCGTTCTGCCGCGGACGCATCCTGCGCTGCGTGGAGCGTGACGAGGGGCAGTACGACGACGAGCGCGACGTGTTCTGGGTGAGCGGTGCGGCGTTCTGCTGCCGTGCGGAGGTCTTCCGCGAGCTGGGCGGTTTCGACGCCTCGTTCTTCGCCCACATGGAGGAGATCGACCTCTGCTGGCGGATGCGGATTGCGGGCCGCCGCGTGAGGATCGTGCCCCGAAGCACGGTATACCATCTGGGCGGCGGCACGCTGAAGGCGCAGTCGCCCGCCAAAGTCTACTTCAACCACCGGAACAACCTCGCCATGCTGTTCAAGTGCGCACCCGCGCCGCAGCGGCTGCTTACGGCCGTGGTGCGGCCGCCGCTCGATGCGCTCGCGGCACTCTCCTACCTGGCGCAGGGGCGCTGGCGGAACTTCTGCGCCGTGGGCCGCGCGTGGTGGTGGTTCCTGCGGCATCATCGCGAACTCGCCCGGGCCCGGCGCCGGATTCAGGCGACACGCCGGGCATTCGCCGGCACCTATATCTATCGGGGTTCGATCGTGCTGCGCTACCTCGCGGGGCGCCGGACCTTCGGGCGGATGATGTGAGGCTTCGCCGTGCGGCCGGTCGCTTGCGCAGGACGCGCATGCAACTGCGATTTGACGGCCGAACGGCGTATTTTCCGTGTCTGTTTTTTGCATTTCAGAATAAATTGTTTATATTTGTCGCAGAATGATTCCGTTGCGAATGCGTTGCGACTGTCGGCAGCAGGTCTGCGGACGACTATTCGGTCGGAGGTTCGACATAGGCTATGACCGATTTCCCGGAACGGTCGGATATGTGTTCCGGATTTATTTTTATTATCTATTTCAAAATTTCAAAATCTATGAAGTACGAAGTACGTGCGGAGGGTTTCCGTCCGCAATCTTACGCCGCACCCGAGATGTCGGTGTGCTGCGTGAATGCCGAGCAGGGTTTCGCCGTCTCGATGGAGGCGAACGAGATCCAGGGTCTCGACGAAGGAGATGGTGTCTGGACCTGGTAAGAACAACGTCTAAAACAATGAATGTCATGAAGAAATCTCTCCATTTCCTGGGATGCGCCGGTCTGGCCCTGGCTGCCACGGCCTGCGACGGCGCCAAAGAGGCGATCGGCAACGGTGAAATTCCCCCCCCCTCCGAAAATCGGGAATATGTAATTGAAGCACAGCTTTCCAACCCCACCCGTGTCCACATCGAGGGCACCGATCTGAAGTGGGACGACGAGGACTGCGTCTATGTCCTTTCGTCGAATTGGGCCGTCTACGAAACCCGCACTGTCGAGCAGGACGGCCAGACAATCAGACAAACCGGTATTTTTTCGGGCACCGACGCCCCCGAACCCGTCTATCGACAGGATTATTATGTCGCCGTGTACCAGGGCACTCCGATGGGTGCACCCGAGCGTTCGCGCATTGCGATGACCGTACCCGAGGAGCAGACCTACACCGAGGGTTCCGTCGCCAAGGGCGCCCTGCCGCTGATCGGCCGCTGGCTTGAGGACGATGCGCAGGTGATGTTCAAGCCCGTGGCAGGCGTCTTCCGCATTCCGCTCTATGTGGCCGAGGAGGGCGTGGTGATCGAACAGGTGGAGCTCACCTCGCCCGTGCGCAACATGACGGGTAAGGTGGCCCTGAACAACCTCGACCTGCCCGAGAACTACAACGTAGCCGATCCCTCGGCCGAGCAGGTCGATACGTACGTCGTTGCGGACGAGGAGGGCAGCAAACGCGTGGTGCTGAAGGGCGAAATGCGTCCGGGCACCCAGGCGGAGACGGCTGCGGAGCTCTATATGGCGGTCGCTGCGGGCGACTACCGCGACGGCTTCACGCTCAAGATCACCGATGCCGAGGGCAGCACGATGACCGTGAAAAAGCCCGCATCGGAGACCGAGCTGGCGCTGCGTCCGGGCCAGATGCAGGCTTTCGAGCCGCTGCTCTACAAGCAGCTCGCACCGGCGCTCACGCTCGCCGTGGATCCCGACGACCAGGGCAAGATCGCCGTGACGCCGGCCGATCCGGATCAGGTGGAGGCTACCACGACCTACTCCATCAAGCTTTACCGCCCGGCAGGCGACAGCTGGCTCCCGGTCAATGAGACGGCGGAGGAGGTGACGCTGGCGGCCGATGCGCCGATCCTGCTGCACGAACGGATGGCCGACGTCGCACACTACCTCTCGCAGGGCGACAAGTGCCGTCTGGAGCTCATCGCCGCACGTAAGGACGGTTCGGTTTACACCCGTCAGTACGAATTCATCTATTATACGCCGAAAGTCGAAACGGGCGAGGCTACGATTCAGATTTCCGTAACCTATACGGGTACGAAGCTTACGATCACGGTGGAGAACCCCGAGGCGTTTACCTGGGAGAATTACAAGACCTGGGTGCTGGTGGACAAACAGAACGACTGGTCGATGCAGAATGCCGCGGGATTCGTGTCGGCAACGTACGACGCGACGGCCGGTACGATCTCCATGACCACTCCGGCACTGATGTTCCCGGGCGAACACTACATACAGGTAGGCTGCTGCGACGACAACGGAGACGGTCTGCCCGACCATGTGTCCAACGAAGTCGTTTATACGAAGTAATCAATTTTGCGTCCTCCGCTTAGGGCGGAGGGCGTTTTTTCCCGAAAAAATCATGAAAAGAGATTCGATTGCGTCGGCGACGACGCAGCCGGCCTACGTAGCGCCGGCAATCGACACGGTGTGCGTGCGGACCGAACAGGGTTTCGCCGTATCGACGCCGTTCGGCGAAATGCAGGAGTTCGACGACAGTTCGACGCCCTGGGAGTGGTAGATCGAAAAATTGCAACCAAATGAAAAGATTGTTTTTATTGTGCGCCGCGGCCTTTGCGGTCGTGTCGTGCGCCCGGGACGAGGCGCTGGTTCCCGATTCCGGCACCGAGACGGTCTACTCAATCGAGGCGCGCCTCGGGCAAGCCACGCGCGTGGCGCTCGACGGAACGAAGCCGGAGTGGACCTTAGAGGATACGCTGGCCGTATACACCGGATCGGGTTACAGCTGGCACCACTTCAAACCCCGTGAAGGTGCGCCCCTGGGCTGCTTCTTCGGCTTTCAGGAGCCGCGGAGCATTCCCGGTGCCACGTTCAACATGGCTACGGTCGGAGCGCTCAATCCGATGTTCGACTCGAAGTACGGCGTGGATGCGTTGTGGCAGACCGTGCCCAACGTGCAGGCATACGTGGCCGACGGTCTCGCACCGAAGGTGTTCCCGATGGTAGGCCGCTGGAAGGCGTCGGATAAGGGCGTGCTCTTCAAGCCGATGGCGGCCATGCTGGTCGTTCCGGTCTATGCTCCGGCCCAGACTGGGCTGCGCAGCGTGGAGGTGAACGCCGCAGGCTATCCCATCTCCGGACTCTTCGGCCTTACGACCTACAAGACCCTGCCCGAGGGCTATGCCGACCCGGCCGTGCGCGAGAATGGCGACGACTACTTCATCAACTACCAGGAGTGCACCTGGGTGCGGGTCGAGGGCGACATTGCGGCGGGCACCTCGGCATCCGATGCCGTCGAGGTGCGCTGCGTGGTGCTGCCCACCGATTTCTCGAAAGGTTTCACGGTGAAGGTGACCGATGCCGACGGCAATTCGATGACGCGCCTGATGAGCCCGTCGGACGAACCCATGCGTCTGAATCCCGGACAGTTGCAGCGCACGGCACCGATCGAGTACGTGCAGAAGGCTCCCGACTACCGCGTGCGCACCTACGCCGACCTTTCGGAGGCGCAGCTCAAGTCGGGCCAGACGCTTGCGGCCGATGTCGAGTACCGCTGGTGGCTGGAGCGCGACGTGACGAACGACTGGGGCGAAGTGCGCCGCACGATCGTTACGGAGCAGAAACTCTTCACCTCCAAGGACGGAAAGTACATCGACCTCACCAAGCCGCTGTTCCTGCCCTACCTGAAGCCGGAAGACGGCGAGCGCATCTACTTCATGGTTTCGGCCACGGAGTCCAACGGTGCGACCTGCACGCGTTGCGTGGCCTACGACTACATAGCCCAGCCCGCCGAATACGAGGAGGATGCTTTCGCACTGAAGGCGAACATCGAGGACGGATGGCTGCGCGTTACGATCATCGACCCCGACAACAAGTTCGTGTACAACGCCAACGGTATTTCGACCTGCATGCTGTTCGGTCTGAATGACAACTGGGAATTCCCCGACTATGCGGCCGGCGGCGGTCTGACCGAGAATGAGGCGTGGGACGCGCAGAACAAGGTGTGGAGCGTACGGCTTGCGGGGCTGTCGAATCCTCCCATGCGAGGCATGACGCTCAAAATCGCCTGCGGCGTCGATAACGACGGTGTGCCCACGGCCGTTTCGTCCTATGTGCAGATTACGGAAAACGGCGCGGAGATCCTGCCGGTGGCTTTCAAGGCTGCGGTGCTTTCGTTCAATCCGAACACGCTCCGGCTCCAATTCTCGGAGCTTCCGTCCGACTTCCCGGCTGATCCGCTGACGGGGCTTTACCTCCACGTGCCGTCGTTCGACGAAGGTTGGAACAAACCCGGGACAGATAAGCTGCTTACCCCGGGCGAACTGTCCGGTACCTGGGATCCGATTACCCATGAGCTGACCCTCTCGGTCGTTTCGATGCAGAAGACCTGGGGCGTAGGTATTCGTAACGGTGGCACCATTGAGTTCGGATACGATCCCGATGCTTCGAACACGCCGCAGAGGTTGTCGAATCCCGTGAGCTTCACTGCGATGTAGCACCGGGGCTGCGTTCTGAGTCCGGAATGTTCCGGAGGCGGACCGCAAAGATGCGGGAGGCTGCCGTCATCGACGGCAGCCTCCTTTTTTCGTCAGGAAGGGGTGCGAAAAACCGCGGGCCTGCCGGATGGCGGGCCCGCGGTGCGTCGGTGGGGGTGCGGATCAGATGTTGCCGAAGAAGTCGAGGAACTCGCTTACCTTCGTCATCATGTTCTTCGAACCCGTGTAGAGCGGCGTGCGCTCGTGAATCTCCTGCGGCTCGATTTCGAGGATGCGGCGTTTGCCGTCGGTGGCCGTGCCGCCCGCCTGCTCGGCGAGGAACGCCATGGGGTTGCACTCGTATTGCAGGCGCAGCTTGCCGTGGGGGTGCACGTCGGTCTCGGGGTAGATGTAGATGCCGCCCTTGAGCATATTGCGGTGGAAGTCGGCGACCAGCGAACCGATGTAGCGCGAGGTGTAGGGACGGCCCTGGCGGGGATCCTTCTCCTGGCAGTACTTGATATACTTCTTCACGCCCACGGGGAATTTCTCGTAGTGGCCCTCGTTGATCGAGTAGATCTTGCCGTTGGCCGGAATCTTTATGTCGGTGTGCGAGAGGCAGAATTCGCCGATCGAGGGGTCGAGCGTGAAGCCGTTCACGCCGTCGCCGGCCGAGTATACGAGCATGGTCGAGGAGCCGTAGAGCACGTAGCCCGCGATCACCAGCTCGGTGCCCTTCTGGAGGAAGTCGCCCAGATCGGCCGGACCGCCCACGGGCGAAAGGCGCTTGTAGATCGAGAAGATCGTGCCCACCGAGACGTTCACGTCGATGTTCGACGAGCCGTCGAGCGGGTCCATGCAGACGATGTAGCGTCCGTTGAGGCAGAGGCCCTGGTCGAAAAGGATGATGTCCTCGTTCTCCTCCGAGGCCACGCCGCAGCACTCGCCGCTGGCGCGCAGCTCGTCGAGGAACGTCTCGTTGGCATAGAGGTCGAGTTTCTGCTGCTGCTCGCCCTGCACGTTCTCCGTGCCGGCCTGACCGAGGATGTCCACCAGTCCGGCCTTGTTCACTTCGCGATTGACCTTCTTGGCCGCGATGCCGATGTGGTGGAGCAGACGCGACAGGCCGCCCGTGGCTTCGGGGTGTTCGGCCTGCTGTTCGATGATGAATTGGTTTAGAGTCGTAACCTTATTCATGGAGTAGGTTGTGTTTTGTTATTGATTACAAAATTAGAGTAATAATTTAAAATAACAAAACATTCCGGCTCAATTTTTTAATATCGGGATCGGTTTGCGGACTAAAAAAGAGTGCATGGCGCTTTTCGGACGGATTTGTTACTAAAAATCGGCTGCCGGAGCGGCATGGCGTAAAAAAGCCGGGGCCCCGATCGCAAAATCGGGGCCCCGGCGTGCGCGTGCGGGATCAGTACTGCTCCTGCGTATTGGGGAAGCTGCCCGACTTGACGTCGCCGACGTACTGCGTCACGGCGTCGGTCATGGCCGTGTGCAAGTCGGCGTAGCGGCGCAGGAAGCGGGGCGAGAAGCCCTTGTTGATGCCGAGCATGTCGTGGATGACGAGCACCTGGCCGTCGCAGCCTCCGCCGGCGCCGATGCCGATCGTCGGCACCGGAACTTCGCCCGTGACCCGTGCGGCGAGCGCGGCCGGAATCTTTTCGAGCACGATGCCGAAGCATCCGGCACGGCTCAGCAGGTGGGCGTCGCGCACGAGTTTCTCGGCTTCGGCCTCCTCGCGGGCCCTCACGGCGTAGGTGCCGAACTTGTGGATCGACTGGGGCGTGAGCCCGAGGTGTCCCATGACGGGGATGCCGGCCGAGAGGATGCGCTGCACCGATTCGAGAATCTCCTCGCCGCCTTCGAGCTTCACGGCGTCGGCCTCGGTCTCCTTCATGATGCGCACGGCCGAGTCGAGCGCCACCTTCGAGTTGCCCTGGTAGGTGCCGAACGGCAGATCGACCACCACGAGCGCGCGCTGCACGGCCCGCACCACCGAGCGGGCGTGGTAGATCATCATGTCGAGCGTGATGGGCACCGTGGTTTCGTAGCCCGCCATGACGTTGGCCGCCGAGTCGCCGACCAGGATGACGTCGATGCCCGCCGCATCGACGATGCGGGCCATCGAGTAGTCGTAGGAGGTGAGCATGGCGATCTTTTCGCCGCGCTGCTTCATCTCCGCGAGGCGGAATGTCGTGACGGCTCTTACCGTACTTTCTACTGACATAGTATCTTCGTTGTTTGAGGTTTCTGTCGGGGCAAAGTTAGCGTTTCGGTCCGATCCCGCAAAAGAATTTCCATAAAACGACGCCCCCCGCCACCGAGACGTTGAGCGAATGTTTCGTGCCGGCCTGCGGAATCTCGATCGCACCGTCGCAGGCATCGACCGCCTCCTGCGAGACGCCCTCCACCTCGTTGCCGAAGACCAGGGCGTAGCGTACGCCCGCCTCGGGGCGGAAGTCGTCGAGGCCCTCGGAGCCTTCGACCTGCTCCACGGCCAGGATGCGGCAGCCCTCGCGCCGCAGGGCCTCCAGGCAGTCCGCGGTGCGCTCGTGGCGGCTCCATGCCACGGTCAGCTCGGCGCCGAGCGCCGTCTTGTGGATCTCGCGCGCGGGCGGCACGGCCGTGATGCCGCACAGGCAGATCCGCTCCGCGGCGAAGGCGTCGGCCGTGCGGAAAAACGAGCCGACGTTCTGTGCCGACCGGATGTTGTCCAGCACCACCGTCACGGGCATACGCTCCATGCGGGCGAACTCTTCGGCCGTCGGGCGGCCCAGCTCTTCGTTGGCAATCTTACGCATAACTTTCGTATTTCGGGGCCAAATGTAACCATTTTTGAAATTTTATCCTTAATTTTGAATCCCGATTCACATTTCAGGTCCGTTTTATGTCTTTTCCGAAGCATATTCTCTGCCTGCTGCTGCTTTGCGCCGTGTCGGCTCCCGCCGCGGCGCAGCGTTTCGTCGCGGGGGTCGATTTCACCACCCGCTTCGACAACCGCGAGTATTCGGGCACGCCCTTCGCCGAGGGTTCCGAGACCTTCTTCAGCGCGCGCCTCACGCCGTGCGCGGGGCTCCGCTGGGCCGGGGACAACGAGCTGATCTTCGGAGTCGATCTGTTGCAGGACTTCGGCGACGACGCCAGGTTCCTCACCGCGGCCAAGCCGAAGATATGGTACCGCTACGCGTCGCCGCACGTGGAGGCCGCCGTGGGCATCTTTCCGCGCGAGCTGCTGAGCGACTCCTATGGCGAAGCCTTCTTCGACCGTTCGTGGCTCTTTTACCACAACCGCGTGCAGGGCGTCATGGCCCGCTACCGCGGCGAACGTTCGAATTTCGTGGAGCTGGCCATCGACTGGGAGGGCATGCAGTCGGCGACGCAGCGCGAGAAGTTCCGCATCCTCTCGGCCGGCGAGGCGGGAGGCCGCTTCCTCTACGGCGGCTATGCCCTCACGGTGCTCCACTACGCCAAGACTTCGGCTCCGGGGCCCGACGAGGGGGTGGTGGACAACATCCTGGTCAATCCCTATGCGGGGGGGCGCTTCACGGCCTTTTTCGACTTCGACATCCGCGTGGGATACCTCCAGAGCCTCCAGCGCGACCGGCGCCTCGAAAACGGCTGGACCACCCCCAAGGGCGGCGTGCTCGACGTGCGGATGAGCCGCTGGGGCCTGACGCTGGCCAACATGTGCTACGTGGGCGAGAACCTGATGCCTTTTTACGACCTCTACGGCGGGGGGCTCTATGCCAACGCATGCTTCTACGGCACGCGCGAGCACCTCTACAACCGCACGGAGGTGAGCTACGACCGCCGCTTCTTCAACGGCACGCTGGGCGTGCGCGCGGCGCTCTTTTTCCATTGCGACGGCCGGAGCATGGGCATGCAGCAGCTGCTCGAAGTGAACGTGTCGCTCGGAAGCGGGCGGTAGCAAGGGGAAAATCGTTATATTTGCAAAATCAAACAACCGTCAATATGGCAATCGAAACCAACGAAACGAGAGAGAAGTCGCTGAACTTCCTTGAGGAGATCATCGAAACGGATATCGCGAAAGGCAACACGCGCGTGCAGACCCGTTTCCCGCCCGAGCCCAACGGCTACCTGCACATCGGCCACGCCAAGAGCATCTGCATCAACTTCGGCCTGGCGCAGAAGTACGGCGGCAAGTGCAACCTCCGTTTCGACGACACGAACCCCGTGAAGGAGGATGTGGAGTACGTGGATTCGATCAAGCGCGACATCCGCTGGCTCGGCTTCGAGTGGGCGCAGGAGCGCTATGCGTCGGACTACTTCGACCAGCTCTACGAGTGGGCCGTGGAGCTGATCCGCAAGGGCCTGGCCTACGTGGACGACCAGACGCAGGAGCAGATCCGCGAGGGCCGCGGCACCGTGTCGGTGCCGGGCAGGGAGTCGCCGTGGCGCAACCGCACGGCGGAGGAGAACCTCGACCTGTTCGAGCGCATGCGCCGCGGCGAGTTCCCCGACGGGGCGAAGGTGCTGCGCGCCAAGATCGACATGGCGCATCCCAACATGCTCTTCCGCGACCCGATCATGTACCGCATCATCCACGCCGAACACCACCGCACGGGCAACAAGTGGTGCATCTACCCGATGTACGACTTCGCCCACGGCCAGAGCGACTCGATCGAGCAGATCACCCACTCGATCTGCACGCTCGAATTCGACGTGCACCGCCCGCTCTACGACTGGTTCATCGAGGCGCTCGACATTTTCCCGTCGCATCAGTACGAGTTCGCGCGCCTGAATCTGACCTACACCATGATGTCGAAGCGCAAGCTGCTCAAGCTCGTGCAGGAGGGCGTCGTGATGGGGTGGGACGACCCCCGCATGCCGACGATCTGCGCGCTGCGCCGCAAGGGCTATACTCCGGCGTCGGTGCGCGCCTTCGCCGAGATGGTGGGCGTGGCCAAGCGCGACAACGTAATCGACCTGGGCAAGCTGGAGTACTGCGTGCGCGAGGACCTGAACCGCACGGCCGAGCGCCGCATGGCGGTGCTGAATCCGCTGAAGGTGGTCATCACCAACTACGAGGAGGGCCGCAAGGAGTTCTTCACTGCCGTGAACAATCCCGAGGACGAGGCGGCCGGCACGCGTCAGGTACCCTTCTCGCGCGAGATTTACATCGAGCGCGACGACTTCATGGAGGAGCCTCCCAAGAAGTTCTTCCGTCTGGCCCCGGGCGGCGAGGTGCGGCTGCGCTACGCCTACCTGATCCGCTGCGAGGAGGTGGTGAAGGATGCCGAGGGCAACGTCACGGAGCTGCGCTGCACCTACGACCCCCAGTCGGGCGGCGGTTCGTCGAGCGACGGACGCCGCGTGAAGGGCGTGATCCACTGGGTGTCGGCCGAGGATGCCGTGAAGGCCGAGGTGCGCCTGTTCAATCCGCTCTTTACCAAGGCCGATCCCGACGACGCGGAGGAGGGCCGGACGTGGGAGGACAACCTCAATCCCGAGTCGATGGTGCGCATCGAGGGCCTGCTGGAGCCTTCGCTCCGCGAGGTGCCCGTGGGGCGCGCCGTGCAGTTCGAGCGCGTGGGGTATTTCTGTCCCGACACCGACTCCACGCCCGAACGTCCGGTGTTCAACCGCACGGTGACCCTCAAGGATTCGTGGGCCAAGATCAATAAGTAGCGGCTCCGCCGGTCTGCGGGCCGTCGGATCGAACGACAGACGCCCGTCGGGATTATTCCCGACGGGCGTCTGTCGTTCGCAAGGCGGCGGGGCCGCACTCAATAGTCGATGTCGATGAGGTTGAATTTCGAATCGAAAGTCAGCTCCACACGGTCGGACAGTTTCGCCTCGTACTCCCGGCGCTCTTTTTCGATCTTCACGACCGAGGCATCGGGGTGGTGGGTTTTCACGTATTCGAGAATCGGCGCGGGGATAACGGCGGCCGGTACTGCGGAGGATTTGCACTCGACCTGTTTCCAATCGCCCTTGCCGTCGAATTCGACCTGGCAGCCGTCGGTGAAGATCACTTCGTAGCTCTTTTGCAAGAATTCCGTCTCCTCTTTTGCCAGGGCAATCGTGCGGTCCGGGAAGTGCCGTTCGATGAATCGCTGTGCCGGCTCGGGCAGGCGGCTCGCCTGAATGGGGCGGTCGTTGTCGGCGTGGGCGACGGCCGCAATGAAGAGGAAGAGGCAGGTCAGAAGATTCTTTGACTTTTTCATAATCATTTGTTTAAAGGTTTTGTTTCCCGTATCCGTCGTGGCGGCTGCGGCATTCCGCCCCGTACCGCAGCGGTGCCGCAGCGGCCGCATGCCGTTCGGGGAGGCTCGTCCGGGCGTCGCCCGTTCGTCCGGATCATCGTTCCAGCGGACTGTCGGGCTCGCGGGCCATGACCATGTAGAAGAGGCGGTCGAGCAGTGCCGGCGCGAACTTCTTGACGAAGTGCGTGGCGCGTCCTTCGGCCTCCATCAGGCAGAGCCGGCGGCGGTGGAGGATGCCCCGCGCGACGATCCGCGCCACCTGCTGCGGCGTCATCATCTTCTCTTCGTTGCGGGGCGTGGCACCCTGCTGCGAGCCGTCGGCCGTGAGGGCCGAGAAACGGACGTTCGAGGCGGTGAATCCCGGGCAGGCGATCATCACGTGCACCCCTTTGCGGAGGTTCTCGATGCGCAGGGTCTCCAGGAATCCCGTCATGGCGTATTTCGATGCCGAGTAGCCCGTGCGGCCCGGCAGGCCGTGCAGGCCGGCGACCGACGACACGCCCACGACGGAGCCGCGCGACTGCTGGAGGTAGGGCAGAGCGTACTTGCAGCAGTTCACCGTGCCCCAGAAATTGACGTCCATCAGCCGGTGGAGCACCGCGAGGTCCACGTCGTCGAAGAGCGCGCGCATCGAGATGCCGGCGTTGCAGACCAGCACGTCGATGCCGCCGAATTCGCGCACGGCGATCTCGATGAGCGCCTCGCACTCTTCCGGCCGCACGATGTCGGCCGCGCACCACGCGGCTGCGCCGCCCGCACGGCGGATTTCGTCGGTCAGGCGTTCCAGTTTCTCGGCGCTGCGGGCGCCCAGCACCACGCGGGCTCCGCGGGCGGCGTATTCGCGGGCCATGGCTTCGCCGATGCCCGACGAGGCGCCCGTGATGACGATGGTTTTGTTCTTCAGACTTTTCATATCGGGTCGTTAGCTTGTTTTCGGTCGTCCGTCGGCTCGGGGGCGTCCGGAATTTCGATTTGCAGCGTGTCCCACGCCGGGTGCACGCGGGGCGGAAGGCGGAGCGCCGCCTCGGCGTGCAGGCCGATCTCGTGGGACATGTGCGTGAGGTAGGCCTCGCGCGGTCCGATGCGGCGGATCAGCTCCAGCGCCTCCTCCACATCGAAGTGCGAGTCGTGGGGCGCGAAGCGCAGGGCATTGACCACCAGCACCTCCACGCCGTGGAGCTTGCGCTCCTCCGCCGGGTCGATGGTTTTGAAGTCGGTGAGGTAACCCAGGCTGCCGATGCGGTATCCCGTCACCTCGAAGCGCGGCGAGTGGTGCCCCGCCACGGGTACGATCCGCGTGCCGGCCGCACGGAACGGCTCGGAGGGGTCGATCGTGCGGAGCGTCAGCTCGGGCACGCCGCGGTATTTGTCCGCGGCGAAAGCGTAGTCGAAATCCTTGCGCACGACATCCAGCGTACGGGCCGTGCCGTAGATGTCCACGCTCCGCACCGTGGGGTAATCGACGAAGTTGAAGGCCCGCACGTCGTCCAGGCCGCCCGTGTGGTCCTTGTGCTCGTGCGTGAGCAGGATGGCGTCGATGCGCCGCACGCCCGTGCGTAGCATCTGCTGCCGGAAGTCGGGGCCGGCGTCGATGACGATCCGTGCGTCGCGCGTCTCGACCATCGCCGCGGTGCGCAGGCGGTTGTCGCGCGGGTCCTGCGAGGTGCAGACCGCGCAGCGGCAGCCGATGACGGGAACGCCCTGCGAGGTGCCCGTGCCCAGAAAGGTGAGTTTCATGCGGACAAATGTACGAAAAAAAGGTCCGAAGCGCTTCGGACCTTTCGAAAATGTTTCTCTTGCCGCCGGGCTTTTTTCCGCCATGCGGCACCCGGTCGGGCGCTGCGGGCGGAAAAGCTCCGGGGCGGTTACATCGCCTGCTCCACGTTCCACACGAAGGCGCGCGAGCCCTGCATGTGCGTCGCGGCGTCCAGCTCGCGGAAGGCGGCGAGCAGCGGTGCGACCTGCGTGTCGTCCACGATGGCCAGCAGCGAGGTGTTCATCGAGGGCCATGCGTGCGTGCCGTAGTGGGGTTCGCCGTCGAACGAGCCGCGGCCTTCGGTTAGGGCCCAGCGGGTGAAGCCGCGGATGCCCTGTTCGTCGAGGATGCGGTTCACGCGGTCGGTGAGCGCCTGGTTGTATGAATAGAATACTGCTTTCATTGCGTTGCGGGTTTAGTGGTTCGACGATTGGTGCTGCACGGCCAGGCGCGCTGCCTTTTCGCGCTCCTTGCGCTGCGCGCGGTTCACGAGGATCGAGTAGAGCACCGGCACGATGAAGAGCGTGAGCAGCGTCGAGCAGGTCAGGCCGCCGATTACGGCGATGCCCATCGGCTGCCACGTCTCGGAGCCGGCACCCGTGCCGATCGCCAGCGGAAGCATGCCCAGCACGGTGGTGAACGAGGTCATGAGCACGGGGCGCAGACGGCTCTTGCCGCCGGCGATCACCGCGTCGAAGACGCCCGAGCCGCGCTCGATCAGCAGGTTCATGTAGTCCACCATCACGATGCCGTTCTTCGTGACGATGCCCACCAGCATGATGGCGCCGATCAGGGCGATGAGCGACAGCGGCGTGGAGGTCATCCACAGGGCCAGGAAGACGCCCGTGAAGGCGAACGGTATGGTGAACATGATGATGAACGGGAACTTGAGCGACTCGAACTGCGTGGCCATGACGATGTAGACCAGGATGACGATCAGTCCGAAGAGCGTCAGCAGGTCGGCGAAGGCGTCGCCCTGGTCCTCGACCGTACCGCCCACTTCGAGGTCGATGCCGTCAGGTGTGGGGTATTCTGCGATCAGGCGGTTCACCTCGGCCACCACCTCGCCCAGCGCCACACCCTCGCCCAGCGACGACTTCACGCTGATGACACGCTGGCGGTTCTCGCGCTCGATCATCGGTGCGGCGAACTCTTCCACCACGCTGCCCACCTCCTTGAGTTTCACGGGGCGGCCCTGCGCGTTGTAGAGCGTGATGTTCTCAATGTCCTCGATGCGCGTGCGGTGCGGCTCGGCGTAGCGTACCACGATGTCGTACTCGTCGCCGTCCTCGCGGTATTTCGAGGCTACCAGGCCGTCGATGCGGTTGCGCACGGCCTGCGATGCCGTGGCGCTGTTCATGCCGTAGTACGACAGGCGGTCGCGGTCGAAGACCACGTTGTACTCGGGGCGCAGTTCGTCGCGCGAGAGCTGCACGTCGCGCGTGCCGGGAATGGCTTCGAGCTTCTTCATCAGGTCGTGGGCCACCTCGTTCGAGAGGTCCATGTCGTAGCCGAAGACCTTGATGTCCACGGTGCTCGAACCGCTCATGCTGCCGGTCTGACCGCCGGGCGTCACGGTGTACTCGCGCACCTCGGGGATGCGGTCGAACTCCTCGCGCAGCAGGTCGGAGATGGCGTAGATCGAACGGTCGCGCGTGTCGATGTCCGACAGACGCATGTTGTAGTTGATGATGTGCGAACCGGTGGTCTGCATGGCGGCGAAGGCGTTGTCCGACGAGTTGGCGCCGGCCGAGGCAGACACGAGCTCCACCTCGGGGAAGCGGGCGTAGATCGTGCTGTCGATCTGCCGCGCGATGCGGGCCGTGTACTCCACCGAGAGGTTCTGTTCGAGCTTCACGGTGGCCGAGATGCGGCTGTTGTCCGAGGGCGGGAAGAACTCGGTGGGCACCTCACGGAGCAGCACGAGCGACACGACGAAGAAAGCCATCATCGTGAAGAAGGTGATGCGCCGGTGCGATACGCACCATTGCAGCGCGCGGGCATAGGCCTCGTCGAGCCAGGTCAGCGCCCGGTCGATCGGCTTGTAGATGGCGCCCAGACCCTTGTAGTCGTGTTCGCCGCCGTTGAGCTTGAGGATGTAGGCCGACATCATGGGCGTCAGCGTGATGGCCGCGGTGGTCGATACGCACACCACGATCGAGACGATCCAGCCCAGCTCGCGGAACAGGATGCCCGCCATGCCCGGCACCATCGTCAGGGGCAGGAAGACGGCCACGACCACGAGCGTGGTGGCGATGACCGAGAGCCACACCTCGTTGGTGGCGTAGATGGCGGCCTCCTTCGGATTCGAGCCGCGCTCGATGTGGGTGGTGATGTTTTCGAGCACCACGATGGCGTCGTCCACGACCATGCCGATGGCGATCGAGAGCGACGAGAGCGAAATGATGTTCAGCGTGGAGCCCGTGGCATAGAGGTAGATGAACGAGCAGATCAGCGACACGGGGATCGTCATGCAGATGATGAAGGTCGCGCGCCAGCGCCCGAGGAAGACCATGACCACGAGCACCACGAAGATGAAGGCGTACATGATCGTCTCGGAGAGCGAGCCGATGGCGTCGGTGATCTCCTGCGAACCCTCGAAGATGAGCTGCATCTCCACGTCGCGGGGCAGCGACTTCTGGATCGCGGGCAGGCGCTTCTGGATTTCGCGCACGATGTTCACCGTGTTGGCGCCCGACTGCTTCTGGAACATCACGCGCACGCCGCGGCGGCCGTTCACGCGTTCGTCCATCGTGGATTTTTCCAGCGTGTCGCGGATTTCGGCCACGTCGGAGAGCATGATCGTGCGTGCCCCGACGTTCGACACCACCACCTTGCGCAGCTCGTCGCTGAGGGCGAATTCGCCGTCGGCCTTCACGTTGAAGGTGTTGTTGCCGATGTCGATGGTGCCGCTGGGGATATTGACGTTCTCGGCGGCGATGATCTGGCCCAGCTGCTCGACGGTGAGGTTGTAGGCTTCGAGCTTCTGCGGGTCCACGTTCACCTGCACCTCGCGCTCGGGGGCGCCCATGACCGACACGGCACCCACGCCGTCCACGCGGTTCAGCACGTTCACCAGCTTGTCGTCGAGGATCTTGTTCAGGGCCGGGTAGCTCTCCTCGGCGGTGATGGCGAGCATCATCACCGGCATCATCGAGGTCGAGAACTTGAAGATGGTGGGGTAGTCCACGTCGTCGGGAAGCATCGACTGCACGCGGCTCACCACGTCGCGGATTTCGTTGGCTCCCTCGTTCAGGTCGGAGCCGTATTCGAACTCGACGGTAATCATCGAGACGTTGTCCTGCGACTTGGAGGTGAGCTTCTTGAGGTTGTTCACGGTGTTGAGGTTGTCCTCCAGCACGCGCGTGATGTTGGTCTCGATTTCCGAGGCGTTGGCGCCCGGATACATCGTGATGACGCTGATCTGCGGGATCTCGATCTCGGGATACTGGTCCACGGCCAGATTCGACAGCGAGAAGAGGCCGAAGACGAGCACGCCCACGAAGATCAGGACGGTCGAGATCGGTTTTCGTACCGCACTTTCGTAGATTTTCATTGTCTGCGGGTCTTTAGTCGTTCTTCACTTCCACTTCCACGCCGTCGCCGAGTTTCGACAGCGCCGTGACGGCCACCTCCTCGCCGGGCTCCACGCCCGAGAGGATGTCCACTTCGGAGCCGATCTGGCGTCCGACCTTCACCGAGCGGCGCTCGGCCACGCCGTCGCGGATGACGTAGAGGTAGCGCTCGGCCGAGCCGACCTGCTTCTGCACGGCCACGTCGGGCACCAGCACGCCCTCCTTGCGGCCCATGTCGAAGTGCGTGCGGGCGTACATGCCCGGGCGCAGCGTGCCGTAGTTGTTGGGCACTTTCACCTCCACGGTGAACGTGCGCGTGGCCGGATCGAGCGCGGGGTGGATGAGCGACACGGTGCCCGTGAAGCGCGTGTCGGGGAAGAGTTCGGCCTTCAGCTCGACGGGCATGCCCGTCTTCACGTCGGTGAAGTACTGCTCGGGGATATTGACGATCACCTTCAGCGGGTTGATCTGCATCACGTGGAGGATGGGCTGCCCCGTGAGCAGGTCGCCGGCCTCGGCGTTGCGGGCCGTCACCACGCCCGTGATGGGCGAACGGAACTCGATGTTCTTCTTGAGGTTCTTCACCACTTCGCGCTGCACGTCGAGCTGCGCCTGCGCCTGCTCGATCTGCTGTGCCGAGATGCCGCCGGCTTCGTATACGGGCTTCAGGCGGTTGTAGTCGTCCTCCACGGTGCGCAGCTGCACGAGCTGCTGGTTGTACTGCGTGGGGTCGAGCGTGAGCAGCAGCTGGCCCTGCTGCACGCGCGAGCCTATATCGACCAGGATGCGGTCGATGTGCACGCCCGAGGCGGCGGGGGTGATGTCGTTCTCCTTGTAGGGTTCGATTTCGGAGGTGAACTCTTCGCTCAGCACGACCGTGGCGGCGTGCGCCGTCGCGGTTTTCGTGAGCACCTTGGGTTCCTCCTCAGCCACGGGGGCCGCCTTGCGTCCGCAGCCGCAGAGTGCCGCGGCGACGATCAGTGTTGCGAGTAACTTCTTCATATGGTTTGCTGTTTTATATTTTTTCGTGTCGTGTGGCTCCGGGGACCGGGGCGCAGGCTATCGTTCGCGTCCGGCGATGCGGTCGTATTCGGCCTTGGCCGTGAGGTAGTCGTAGATGGCCTGCGAGTAGCTCAGCTGCGCCTGCACCATGTTCACCTGCGAGGTGTTCAGCTCCAGGATCGTGCCGGCGCCGGCGCGGTAGCGCGTGTCGGCGATGTCGTAGGCCTTGGCGGCCTGCTGCACGGTGAGTTCCTGGGCGTACATCGTCTCGCGCGCCGTCAGCAGGTCGTTGATGGCCGAGCGCATCTGCACGTCGAGCTGCTGCTCGGTGTAGTCGCGCTGCATGTCCAGCTGTGCGATCTGGTTCTTGAGCTGGCGCGACTGGTACATCTTCGTCAGACCCGAGAAGAGCGGGATCGACACGCGCAGTCCGGCCGACACGGGGTGCTGCCACCAGAACTTGCTGCCCGAGCCCGGTGCGGCCTCCTGCGAGCCGCCGCCCGTGAAGTTGCCGAGGCGCGACATGTCGAGGTCGTTGCCCGTGTAGGTGGCGTTGAAGAAGGCCGCCACCGTGGGCCAGCGTCCGGCATTGGAGACCCGGAGCTGGCGGCGCAGCAGCTCGCGCTGGAAGTCGAGCGAGCGCAGGTCGGAGTTGTTCGTGAGGTCCGCGCTCAGGTCCTCGGCGCCCGTGAGCACGCGGTCGCGCTGGTCGTCGAGGGCTCCGGCGGCCTCGATCTCCACGTTCTCGGGGATCGAGAGGTACATCTTGAGCTGCAACTTGGCCAGCTTGATCGAGTTTTCGGTCTGGAGAATCTGGGGCTTCAGGCCGCTGAGCTGCACCTGGGCCGTGAGCAGGTCGTACTCCGAGGCCAGGCCGTTGCGGTAGCGCAGCTCGGTGTCCTCCACCGTGCGGCGGATGTTGGCTTCCGACTGGCGCAGCACGTCGAGCGACTGCTCGGCCAGCAGAATGTTGAAGAAGGCTTTCTTCACGTCGGCCACCAGCGTGATGCGCGAGCCGCGGGCCGTCTCCACGGCGGCCTCCATCTGCGTGCGGTTGAGCTTGAGCGTGCGGAAGATCTGCGGCGCGAAGAAGGCCCACGTGGCGTCGCCCGTGGCCGTGAGGGTGTTGTCGGCGCCGAACGAGAGTCCCTTGGCCATCTCCTGCTTGACGATCGAACGGGTGTAGGTGCCGCCCACGCTGATCTGCGGTATCCAGTTGCCCCACGTCTCGCGGCGCACGTAGTCGTAGCGCCGGACTTCGAGGTCGGCGATCTTGATCGTGGGGTTTTCGCTCAGGGCGAGCTCCACGGCTTCGTCGAGCGTAAGCCGCATCTGCGCCCGGGCGCAGTGCAGCCCGGCCGCGGCGAGGCAAAGGAGGGTCAGAATCCAATGTTTCATCTTTAGCGTATTTGTTTGTTTTCTTCGTTGTCGCGGTTCCGTGCGGTCGCCGCGGGGGGCGTCTCCGTCTCGGCCGTGCGCTGCGCGGGGACTGCCGCATGGCGCGGCATGCCTACGTTGTGCTCGGCCGCATAGGTGTCGATCAGCGTCAGCGCCCGAGGCGTGGCGATGCCCCGGAAAAAGGTGGTCACGATCTGCATGAACGCCTCGCGTTCCGTCAGCTCGGGCGGGACCATCAGGTCGCGGTGCAGGACCAGCGAGGCGATGGTCTGGTAGAGGCTGTTGATGAGCAGCTCGATGTGGATGTTTCCGATGAAGAGCCCGTCGGCGATGCCCTGGAGCAGGCAGCGGCGCAGACTCTGGCGGTGGCGCTCCGAGCCTTCGGCCATGATGCGTTCGTGCACGGCGGGATGGAACTTCCGGAGGTTGTCCATCATGCGGTTCATGGTCTGCGAGTTGTCCATCATGTCGGAGAGCACGCGGAACATCGCCTCGAACATGTCGGCCGAGCCGGCAGCCAACTCCGTGTGGCGCGCCTCGGTCTGCTCGATGTGGCGCGTGATGGCCAGGTAGAGCAGCTGCTCCTTGTCGCCGAACTCTTCGTAGAGCGTGCGCTTCGACACACCGAGCTGCCGTGCGATGTCATCCATCCGCACGGCCTTGATACCCTGCGCCACGAACATCTGCATGGCTTGGTCGATGATGCGTTCTTTCCGGGGGGGGGCCATTGGGCTTTTCTTTGTTATCGGCTGCAAATATAGTGACAAAACTCGAAAAACAAAAAAAGTTTTCTGTTTTTCTTCGCGGGCCGCGGCCGCGGTCTTCGGGCGGAATTTCGGCGGTGCGGCCGGGGGGGGGCGTGTGGCCGGGGTGTGCGTTATATAATATATGTGCCGGACGAAGTGCGCACGACGCCGTGAGCGCCGGAGTCGGAACGTGCACGGGCGCGCGGCGAACGAAAAAAGGGCTGTCCTTTCGAGACAGCCCTTTCGTAAAGGTTCGTATGCGTTTAGCCCAGGAACGAGAGCAGGATACCTGCCGCAACGGCCGAACCCACCACGCCGGCCACGTTGGGACCCATGGCGTGCATGAGCAGGTAGTTGCCCGGATTCTCCTTCTGGCCCTCGGTCTGCGATACGCGTGCGGCCATCGGGACGGCCGATACGCCGGCCGAGCCGATCAGCGGGTTGATCTTGTTGCCCTCCTTGGCGAAGAGGTTCATGACCTTGGCGAGCAGCACGCCGCCGGCCGTACCCATCGAGAAAGCGATGACGCCCAGCAGCAGGATGCCCAGCGTGCGGAAGTTGAGGAACGCCTCGGCCGTGGCCGTGGCACCCACCGTGAGACCCAGGAAGATCACCACGATGTTCATCAGCTCGTTCTGCACCGTTTTGCTCAGACGGTCCACCACGCCGCACTCCTTCATCAGGTTGCCCAGCATCAGACAGCCGATCAGCGGCGCGGCGCTCGGGAGCAGCAGCGCGATGATGACCGCGATGATGAGCGGGAAGAGGATCTTCTCGGTTTTCGACACCGGACGCAGCTGGCTCATCTTGATGTTGCGCTCCTTCTTCGTGGTCAGCGCGCGCATGATGGGCGGCTGGATCACGGGAACGAGGGCCATGTAGGAGTAAGCCGCCACGGCGATCGGACCCAGCAGTTCGGGTGCGAGCATCGAGGTGAGGTAGATGGCCGTGGGGCCGTCCGCACCGCCGATGATGCCGATGCTGCCCGCCTCATTGGGCGCGAAGCCCAGGGCGTAGGCGCCGATGAAGGTGAGGAAGATGCCGATCTGGGCCGCAGCGCCCAGCAGGAAGCTCTTGGGGTTGGCGATCAGCGGACCGAAGTCGGTCATGGCGCCCACGCCCACGAAGATCAGACAGGGGTAGATGCCGAGCTTCACGCCCAGGTAGAGGTAGTCGAGCAGACCGGCCTGCTCCACGAAGACGTCCCAGTGCACGTGGCCGCCCGCGAAGAGCGCCGTGTGGTAGAGGTTCGCATCGGGAAGGTTGGTCAGCAGCATGCCGAACGCGAGCGTCAGCAGCAGCAGGGGTTCGAACTTGTGGCGGATGGCCAGATAGAGCAGCAGGAATGCGATGCAGATCATGGCGATGCTGCCCGGTCCCATGCTGGAGATCAGGCCCGCGATGCCGGTCGATTCGACGAAAGTCCGCAGACTCTCCCACACGAAGCCGGTACCGGAGGTTAGCAGAGTGCCCATAGCCTTACTCGATCACGATTAAGTTATCGCCCTCCATGACCGTGGCGCCCTGCTGCACGAGGATCTCCTTCACCACACCGCCGCGGTCCGCGTCGATGTTGTTCTCCATCTTCATGGCTTCCAGCACGAGGAGCGTCTGACCCGCGGTCACCGTGTCGCCCACGGCGACCTTCACGCCGAGCACCGTGCCCGGCAGCGGGCACTTCACCGCATAGCCCGACGTGGGGGCTGCGGCGGCGATGCGCGGCGACGGTGCGGCACCCGAGGGGGTGATCATCGCGCTGTTGGCCGACTTGGGGGCCGGAGCCACCTGCGGTTTCGACGCGGGCAGGGTCTTGGCGCCCTCGATCTCGACTTCGTAGGCTACGCCGTTCACCACCACGTGGGCCAACGCCGAGGTCTCGTTTACGTCGTCGATCTGAACGTCGTAATTATGTCCGTTGATTTTCAGTGAGTAATCTTTCATTGTTCTGTTTATTTTCTGTCAGGCAACTGAGTTAAACCGTGAATTTTCGAGTTCCAGGGCGAGTAGGCTCGCTTGATGCCGAGGATGGTCAGCACTTCGGACTCCTTGTCGTGCAGGGCGCCGCGGTAGATCTTCAGCGCCGTGGCGATGGCTGCGATCACCTCGTCCTCCACCTCCGCCACGGCGGCGGGGGTGTTGGCGCGGCGGTAGGTGAAGAACATGCCGAAGAGCTTCATCACGCCCACCAGCAGCACGAGCATGAGCACCACCAGGCAGAAGCCGATGAGCGCCACCCACAGAATCTCCGACCAGCCCCATGCGGTCGCTATTAACGTCGTTATCATGGTCGGACGGGATTACAGGGGAATATTCGAATGTTTCTTCGCCGGGTTCTGCAAACGCTTCGTGGCCAGCGACTGGAGTGCGCGGATGATGCGGAAGCGCGTGTTGCGCGGCTCGATCACGTCGTCGATGTAGCCGTAGCGTGCGGCGTTGTAGGGGTTGGAGAACTTGTCGTTGTACTCCTGCTCCTTCTCGGCCACGAACTTGGCTTTCTCCGCCGGATCGGTGAAGCCCGCCAGCTCCTTGGCCTGGAGCACCTCCACGGCGCCGCTGGCACCCATCACGGCGATCTCGGCCGTAGGCCATGCGTAGTTGATGTCGCCGCGGATGTGCTTCGACGACATGACGATGTAGGCGCCGCCGTAGGCCTTGCGCAGCGTCACGGTGACCTTCGGCACCGTGGCCTCGCAGTAGGCGAAGAGCAGCTTGGCGCCGTGCGTGATCACGCCGCCGTACTCCTGGGTGGTACCCGGCAGGAAGCCCGGCACATCGACCAGCGTCACGAGCGGAATGTTGAACGCGTCGCAGAAACGCACGAAGCGTGCGGCCTTGCGGCTGGCGTTGATGTCCAGCACGCCGGCCATGAACTTGGGCTGGTTGGCGATGATGCCGACCGACTGGCCGTTGAAGCGCGCGAAGCAGGTGATGATGTTCTTGGCGTAGCCGGCGGCCGATTCGAGGTATTCGCCGTTATCGACGATGGCGCGGATGACCTCGGCCATGTCGTAGGGTTTGTTGGCGTTGTCGGGGATGATCTCGTTGAGCGAGTCCTCCAGACGGGTGATCTTGTCGGTGCAGACGGCCAGCGGAGCGTCCTCCATGTTGTTCTGCGGCATGTAGGAGAGGAGCTTGCGGATCAGCTCGATGCCCTCGTCCTCGGTATCCACGGCGAACTGCGCCACGCCCGACTTGGTCGTGTGCATCATGGCGCCGCCGAGTTGCTCCTGCGTCACGTCCTCGCCCGTCACGGTCTTCACCACCTTCGGGCCGGTGAGGAACATGTTGGAGGTCTCTTTCTTCATGATGATGAAGTCGGTCAGCGCGGGCGAGTAGACCGCGCCGCCGGCGCAGGGGCCGAAGATGGCCGAGATCTGCGGGATCACGCCCGAGGCCATCACGTTGCGCTGGAAGATGTTGGCATAGCCGGCCAGGGCGTTCACGCCCTCCTGGATGCGGGCGCCGCCCGAGTCGTTGATGCCGATGCAGGGAGCGCCGTTGCGCATGGCCATGTCCATGACCTTGCAGATCTTGTCCGACATCGAGAGCGACAGCGAACCCGCCGTGACGGTGAAGTCCTGTGCGAAGACGTACACCAGGCGGCCTTCGATCGTACCGTAGCCGGTCACCACGCCGTCGCCGAAGGTGTGCTTCTTCTCCATGCCGAAGTCGTAGCAGCGGTGCGTTACGAACATGTCGAACTCCTCGAAGCTGCCCTCGTCGAGCAGCATCTGGATGCGTTCGCGGGCCGTGTACTTGCCCTTTTCGTGCTGCTTGTCGATGGCCTTCTGGCCGCCGCCCATGCGCGCGGTTTCGCGGTTCTCGATCAGTTTGTTGATCTTGTTCTGAATTTCACTCATGACGGTCGGATTATTTGTTTTTGTTCTCGCAAAGCTCGGTCAGGATGCCCTGGGTCGATTTGGGGTGCAGGAAGGCGATGGTCATGCCCTCGGCGCCCTTGCGCGGGGTCTTGTCGATCAGGCGGATGCCCTGGGCCTCGGCGTCGGCGAGCTGCTCCTCGATGCCCTCGCAGGCCAGTGCCATGTGGTGGATGCCCACGCCGCGCGTCTCGATGAACTTGGCGATCGTCGAGTCCTCGGACATGGGTTCGAGCAGTTCGATCTTGGTCTGGCCCAGACGGAAGAATGCGGTGCGTACCTTCTGGTCGGCAACCTCCTCCACTGCATAGCATTTCAGGCCCATAACGTTCTCCCAGTAGGGAATCGCTTCGTCGAGGCTCTTGACGGCGATGCCGAGATGTTCGATGTGTGATACTTTCATGATTCGAAGAATAATTTAAGTTAGTATTGATTCGTCTGCTAAAATTAAAGTGTACGCACTTTCGCGCACACAAAGATAGGAATCTATTTCCGAAATAAAAAACGGTTTCGCGCTAATTTTTCACCTCTTTCCGGTACGCAGGACGCGGTGCCGGACGGAGCGCGGACGGCTTCGCGGCGCGAAATGCCGGCCCGGGCGCCGGCGGGCCGTTCGCGGCGGACACGACGCCTCCCGCCCGTCCGGAATGCGCCGGGCGGGCGGGAGGCTGCGCGTAGGCGGATCACACGTCGGTCGGGACGGGGCGGAGCGAGGCGTAGATCTCGTTCAGACGGCGCACGATGTGCTCCTCGTCGAAGAGCGCCGCGCGCTCCCGTTCGCGGCGGACGAGCCGTTCGCGGAGCGCGCCGTCGCGCAGGGTGCGGAGTGCCCGCACCAGGTCGTCCACCGATCCGGGCGTGACGTAGAGCGCGGCTTCGGCCGCGGCCTCGCGGAAGTCGAGGCGGTCGCTCAGGATCAGCGGCGTGCTGGCGCGCATGGCCTCCACGGCGGGGCGGATCGAGGCCTCGGCGTGTGTGTCGGGCGTGCAGACCAGCGCGTCGGCCATGCGGAGCAGCGTCCGCCGCTCCCCGGGGGTCGATTCGTAGATGAAGACCGTGCGTGCGGCCAGACCCGCGGCGCGGGCGTAGCCGAGCAGGAAGTCGGCATAGGGGGTGTGGCGGCCGCAGAATACGGCGTGGGCGGCATCCGTCTCGATCAGGGCGTCGATCAGGGCCAGGGGGTTGAGGTGGGGCGAGCACACCCCGTCGGCCAGCACGAAACGACGGGGCAGGCCGAACTTCCGCCGCACGTGCTCGCACTCCGCGTCGGTGCAGCGGGTTTCGTCGGGCGGGCAGGCGGCCAGCGGGGGCACCACGCGGATCTTGCGCGTGTCGATGCCGAGGCGCCGTGCGAGCTCCTCCTTGGCTGCGCGGTCGAGCGTGATGATGCAGTGCGCCCTGCGGCACGAGAAGCGGCACAGGCGGAGCAGGACGAGGCGTTCGAGGAGCGAGTAGCGGTGCGGATGGCGCAGGAAATCGAGATCGGCCACCGTCACCACGCGGAGGATGCCGTGCAGGTGCGTCGCCAGGGGCAGGGGCAGGCGGCTGCCGTGGTAGAGGTCCGCGTCGGCGCAGCGGCGCGCGTCGGTCACGCACCGGTGCTGCGGCGCGTATTTGGCGAGCAGTTCGGCCAGACGCCGGGCATAGGGCGCCGACGGGGTTGCGGAGGCGGGGTCGAGTCCGATTTTCATGGCAAAAAATCAAGTTGAACGTAAAAATTTCGTCATTCCGGCAAATAATTCGTATCTTCGCTCGAAATAAAGACGCACGCTATGAAACGAGCACTCCTTATTTCCTTCCTGTCGCTGCTGGCGGCGACAGGACTCCGGGCGCAGAACGTCGCGCTCGGCGAGCGGGTTCCCGAACTGAAGTCCGTCGAGTGGCTCGACGGCGCGGCTCCGGCGGCGGCACCTCTCACCTACATCGAGTTCTTCCACTCCTCGAACAGCGAGGCGCTGCGGTCGCTCGACCGGCTGAAGGAGACCGTCGAGGCCCTGGGCGGCCGCCTGCGCGCGGTGGTCGTCATGCGCGAGCGCACCGAGCGCGCACTGGCGATGGTGGCCCCCTACCGCAGCGGGCGGATCGGCGTCGCGTACGACGCCGATGGCCGCATCTTCGACGCGTTCGGCGTCACGTACGTCTCGTTCGGGGTACTGACCGATGCCAAAAACCGTGCCTTGTGGATGGGCAACACGCTGCGGATAACCCCTGACTTCATCGAACAAACAGTGCAATAACCCCATGTCGTTCACCAAGATCAACCACTACGAGAAAGAGTATATAGACGCTCACTGCCACAGTGCGCTCAACGTGACGGAGGGCGTCGCGGAGCAGCCCATTACGAACCCCTATTTCAAGAAGCGACGGAAACGGGCGCTCACCGTCGAGGAGTACGTGGAGGGCATCCTGCGCGGCGACATCACCGTGTTGTCGCAGGCCATCACGCTCATCGAGAGCAACAACCCCGCGCACTACGCCCAGGCGCAGCAGATCATCGAGCGCTGCCTGCCCCACTCCGGGCGGTCGGTGCGCATCGGCATCACCGGTGTGCCGGGGGCCGGCAAATCGACCTTCATCGAGGCCGTGGGCAACATGGTCACCTCGTTGCGCCACCGCCTCGCGGTGCTGGCCATCGACCCCAGTTCGGAGCGCAGCGGCGGTTCGATCCTGGGCGACAAGACCCGCATGGAGAGCATCACGAACAATCCCGACGTCTTCATCCGTCCCTCGCCCTCGGCCGGATCGCTGGGCGGCGTGGCGCGCAAGACGCGCGAGACGATCGTGCTGTGCGAGGCCGCGGGTTTCGACGTGATCTTCATCGAGACGGTGGGCGTGGGGCAGTCCGAGACCGCCGTGCACTCGATGGTCGATATGTTCATGCTGTTGCAGATTTCGGGCGCCGGCGACGAGTTGCAGGGCATCAAGCGCGGCATCATGGAGATGGCCGACATGATGGTCATCACCAAGGCCGACGGCGAGAACCTCCATAAGGCCGAGCTGGCCCGCACGCAGTTCCAGAGCGCGCTGCGCCTATTCCCGATGCCCGAGTCGGAGTGGCGGCCGCGGGTCTACACCTGCTCGTCGGTGGACCGCACGGGCCTTGAGGAGGTGTGGGCCGGCGTGGAGCAGTTCCTCGAACACACCGGGCGCAACGGCTACTTCACGCACAACCGCAGCCGGCAGAACAAATACTGGATGTACGAGACGATCAACGAGACGCTGCGCAACGCTTTCTATCGCGACCCGCGCGTGGAGGCGGCGATCGGTGACTGCGAGCAGCGGGTGCTCGATGCGCGGCTCAGCTCCTTCATCGCGGCCAAGGAGCTGCTGGACATCTATTTCGGCGAACGCGAAACACCGGAAAAACACGAAGCATGAACCTTATGAAACGTTCGGTCGCGGCGCTTGCGGGCGCTGTGTGTTGCCTTGCGGCCGCGGCCTGCTCCGACGAGAGCACCGTCCCGACCCCGAAGCCTGCGGCCGTCGTATCGCAGATCCGCTACGTGCCCGCCGAGGGCTCGGACGAGGACCGCACGCTCTTGCAGTTCCTCTACGGCGAGGAGCGCCGCGTGCGGCTGATGAACCTCCTCGCGTGGGACGCCGAAGGGGGCATCGACAACATGATTTACGAGTACGCCTACGCCGACGGCCGGGTGGAGCTGGGCGGCCGCGCCGCACCGCGCACGTTCCTGCTCGACGGGGAGGGGCGCTGCACCGAGATCCGCGACGAGCGCGGCCGGACGGTGCGTTCGCTGCGCTACAACTCCAGCGGATACTACTACGAGGCTCCTGCGGACGAAGGGTGGCGCGAGTATGAGTACCACCTCATCGGCGACCGCTGCAACCTCTTCCGGATCGCGGAGTATGCGGGTGCGGAGCAGGGCGACGCCCGCAAGCGGAGCGAAGTGCGTTTCGAGTACGGCACGCAGCCCAACGATGTGAACCTCGACCTCTTCGCGCTGCTCACCGAGGCGCTGCACGACCCCGTGCTGCGGCCGGGGTGCCCGATGCTCATGGGGTGGGTCGGCCTCCGCAACGGCAACCTGCCGTCGGCCGCCGTGCGCGACGGCGAGACCGTCGCCTACCGTTACGAGAACGACGCGGAGGGGCGGCCCGTGCGCATCGAGGTCTGCCGCCGGTCGTCGGGTGCGGCGGATGCCCGCATCGTCGGGGTCTGGCACATCGAATACTACGACTTCTACGGCGTCTGAATCCGCAGTGCCGGAATGCAAAGTCCCGGAACTTCGCTTTTGCGAGGTTCCGGGACTCGTTTATTCGGCGGGGACGTTGGCCGGAGCCTGCCGTTGGCCGGAGGGGGCGGCCGGAGCGTGCGCTGCGGCTTTTGACGCGGTGTCGCGGCCGGGGGATGCGGCGGGCCGGGCCTCGGGAGCGGTGTCGCGGCGTTGCGATGCGGCGTCAGCCCTTGCTGCGTTCGAGGAGCATCGCGGCCAGCGAGGGCATGCCGACGGCGGCCCGCTCGCGGATGTGGGTGTTCGCATTGCGGATCGCGGAGGTGTCGGGCTCGCCCGGGTCGATCAGGTAGATGGGGATGTCGGGGCGCACGTAGCGCACCAGGGCGGCGGCGGGGTAGACCGAGAGCGACGTGCCGACCACGATGAAGAGATCGGCCGCGGCGGCGATGCGCACCGCCGTGTCGAACAGGGGAACCGACTCGCCGAAGAAGACGATGTGGGGCCGCAGCAGGGCGCCGTCGGGCGCCGTGGCGTCGAGCGGCTGCTCCCAGCCCTCGATCGGCACGATGAGGTCGGGATTGCGCTCGGAGCGCAGCCGGGTCAGTTCGCCGTGGAGGTGCGTGACGCGCGACGAGCCGGCCCGTTCGTGGAGGTTGTCCACGTTCTGCGTGATGACCTCCACGTCGTACGCGCACTCCAGCTCCGCGATGGCCCGGTGTCCTGCGTTGGGGGATGCGGCGAGCATTTCGCGTCGGCGCATGTTGTAGAAACCTACGACCGCGGCGCGGTCGCGTGCCAGCGCTTCGGGGGTGCAGACATCCTCGATGCGGTAGTCGGCCCACAGGCCGTCGGAGTCGCGGAAGGTGGCCAGTCCGCTGTCGGCGCTCATGCCGGCGCCGGTGAAGACAACGATCTTTTTCATAATCTCGGTGCATTGCGCACCCCGCGAAGTCGGCTTCGACGGTCGGAGCGCGGCCTGGACGGGGCGCTGTCACGGCAAATATAGGGATTCCGGGCCGGATTTCCAAAATGCCGCGCCGTATGCAATGTTTCGGCGGAAAACGAGGTTGTTTCGGCGGAATTGCCTATCTTTGCGCTTCGACCGACCAACCTCCGGCTTATGAAAGAAGCATTCGATATTTTTCTGATCGTCATGACCGTAACGGCCGCTGCGGTGTTCGCGGCGCTCCGCTTTTTCGAGGCGGGCTACGGCTATCTGTTCAATCCGCGCTACGGCTTTCCCGTGCCCAACAAGTGGGGCTGGATGCTGATGGAGGCCCCGGTCTGCGTGGCCATGACGGTGCTGTGGCTCCTCTCGGACCGCACGTGGGAGGCGGCGCCGCTGGCGCTCTTCGCGATGTTCCAGAGCCACTACGTCTACCGCTCGTTCATCTTCCCGCTGCGCATCCGCGGCCGCTCGCAGATGCCGTTCGGCATCGTGGCGATGGGCATGGTCTTCAACACGCTCAACGCCCTGATGCAGGGGGGCTGGATCTTCTTCGTGGCCCCCGAGGACTACTACGACGGCTGGTTCGCGCGCCCCTATATCTATGTCGGTGCCGCGATCTTCTTCGCCGGAATGTACATCAACCGCCGTTCCGACGCCATCATCCGCAACCTGCGGAAGCCCGGCGACACGCGCCACTACATCCCGCGCGGCGGCATGTTCCGCTACGTGTCGTCGGCCAACTACTTCGGTGAGCTGACCGAGTGGGTGGGCTTCGCCGTGGCTTCGTGGTCGTGGGCGGGCGCGGTCTTCGCGTGGTGGACCTTCGCCAACCTGGCGCCCCGTTCCGCCTCGCTCTACAAACGTTACGAAAGCGAATTCGGAGCCGAGTTCACGTCGCTCCGCCGCAAGAAAATCATCCCCTTCATCTACTGACCCCATGTCGGAGCTCTTCACCCCCTATCGCCTGGGTCCGGTGACCCTGCGCAACCGCACGATCCGTTCGGCGGCATTCGAGTCGATGGGCCGCCGTTTCGGCCCCACGCAGCAACTCAAGGACTACCACGTGAGCGTGGCCCGCGGCGGCATCGGCATGACCACGCTGGCCTACGCCGCCGTGTCGCGCAGCGGCCTGTCGTTCGACAAGCAGCTGTGGCTGCGGCCCGAGATCGTGCCCGGGCTGCGCGACATCACCGACGCCGTGCACGCCGAGGGTGCGGCCGCAGGCATACAGATCGGCCACTGCGGAAACATGACCCATTACGGCACCGCGGGGCAGATTCCGATCGGCGCCTCCACCGGCTTCAACCTCTACGCCTACACCCCCGTGCGCGGCATGCGGCGCAGCGAGATCGCCGGCGTGGCGCGCGACTTCGGCCGTGCGGTGCACACGGCGCACGAGGCCGGTTTCGACAGCGTGGAGGTGCATGCCGGCCACGGATACCTCATTTCGCAGTTCCTGTCGCCCTACACCAACCGGCGTCGCGACGAGTACGGCGGCTCGCTCGAAAACCGCATGCGTTTCATGCGCATGTGCCTGGAGGAGGTGATGGAGGCCGCCGCACGCACGGGTACTGCCGTGCTGGTGAAACACAACATGTACGACGGCTTCGAGGGCGGCATCGAGATTCCGGAGAGCCTCGAAATCGCCCGCGAGATCGAGCGCTTCGGCGTGCACGGCATCGTGCTCACGGGCGGATTCGTGAGCAAGGCGCCGATGGCCGTCATGCGGGGGCTGATCCCGATCTACACCATGAGCTACTATTCGGCCTGGTGGCTGCGCTGCTTCATCCGCTGGTTCGGGCCGCACATGATCCGTCAGTTCCCGTTCTCGGAGTGTTACTTCCTGGAGGACGCCAAGCGCTTCCGCGCCGAGCTGAAGTGCCCGCTGGTCTACGTGGGCGGTCTGGTGAGCCGCGAGGGCATCGACCGGGCCCTCGACGCGGGTTTCGAGCTGGTGCAGATGGCCCGCGCGCTGGTGAACGACCCGGCTTTCGTGCGCAGGTTGCAGGAGGGCGACGCCTCGACCCGCAGCGGCTGCGACCACCGCAACTACTGCATCGCGCGCATGTATTCGGTGGACATGAAGTGCTGCAAGCACTGCGGCGACCTGCCGCGGAAGATCACCGAAGAACTGGCGAAACTCCCCTGACATGCGACGCGGAACGATCGAAAGCGGCAGCCGCTGGGCCCTCGTGACGGGCGCCGGAAGCGGCATCGGACGCTGCTATGCCGCGCGGCTCGCGGGGCTCGGATACAACGTCCTCATGGCGGGGCTCGCGCCGGAGCGGCTCGAACGTGCGGCCGCGGAGATCCGCGCGGACCATCCCCGCGTGGAGGTGCGCACGCTCGCCATCGACCTGGCGCGCCGCGAGGCGTCGCAGGAGCTCTTTGAGCGCACGCGTGCGGAGGGCATCGACGTGGACGTGCTGGTCAATAACGCCGGCATGTTCTCCTTCTGCGACATCCTGCGCACGCCCGACGAGCGCATCGAGCGCATCGTGCTGCTCCACGACCTCACGGCGACGCTCAACTGCCGCCGCTTCGCCGCCGACATGGTGCGGCGCGGCGTGCGGGGCCACATCCTCAACATGTCCTCCTACTCGCTCTGGATGCCTTTCCCGGGCCTGGCGCTGTACAGCGCCAGCAAGGCGTTCCTGCGCAGCTTCTCGGTGGCGTTCGCCAAGGAGGTGTGCGAGCACGGAATCCGCGTGACGGCCGTCTGTCCGGCGGGCGTGGCGACGGACCTCTACGGACTCACGCCCCGCTGGCAGCGGATCGGCCTGCGTCTCGGGGCGCTCATCTCGGCCGACTGCTGCGCGCGGCGCGGCCTGCGGGCCCTGTGGCGCGGGCGCCGCACCTGCGTGCCCGACTGGTGGAACCGGCTCTGGATCCCGCTGTGCAAGGCGCTGCCGCTCGTCGTGCTGCGTCCCGTGCGCCGCAGCACCATGCGGTTTCAGAAGTAGGCGCCGCGTAGCAGTGGAGGCAGGTGCGGAGCGTGCGGTTTCGGCCGCGTATTTTCGGACGAAATGATAAACAGATAACGGAAATGTTTCAGGAGATTGAAAATATCGTGTTCGACCTGGGCGGCGTGCTGGCCGACCTGGATATGGAACGTTGCACGGCGGCATTCCGTGCGCTCGGCATGCCGCAGGTTGCGGAGTGGGTAAACCCGTATTACCCGGCCGAGGTGTTCGCGCAGCTCGAACGGGGTGACTGCACGCCGCACGAGGCGTGCGAACGGATGCGCCGCATCGCCGGACGTCCGGAGGTGACCGACGGGCAGATCGCCGCGGCCTACCGGAGCTTCGTCGTCGGGCTGCCGGTCGCGAAGTTGCGGCTGCTGCGGGCGCTGCGCGACGCCGGAAAGGGGGTTTACATGCTTTCGAACAATAACGAGTTCGTGTTCCCTTATATAAAGGAGAGCCTGTTTCGGGCCGACGGACTCGTGCTGGAGGATTACTTCGACAAGTGCTACCTCTCCTACGAGATGCACGAGCTCAAACCCTCGCCCGCGATCTTCGAGCGGATGATCGCCGACAGCGGCGTGTGTCCGGAGACGACGCTCTTCGTCGATGACGGCGAAAAGAACATCCGCACGGCCCGCGACCTCGGCTTTCATGTCTATATGCCCGGGCCGCGCGAGGATTTCCGGCATCTGTTCGACGACATGCTGTGCGGCGCTGCGGGCGATCCGGCCCCGGCGGAGCGTGCTGCGGTGTGCGGATGCCGGCGATGAAGCGGGACTCCGATCCGGCCGGGGGTGCGAAGCGCTCCTCCGGCCGGATCGGAGCCAGGCCCGGTGCCGGACGGAAGCCCACGGGCATGCGGCGCGTGGGCGTGACGGCGCAGCTCACGCCCGACGAGATCGCCCGGATCGACGCCACGGGGTGCAGGCGCAGCCAGTTCATCGCGGAGGCGGTGCGTGAAAGGCTCGACCGTCTCGAAAAAGAGGGCGCGGAATTTGGAGAAACGGAAAAAGATGCGTAGCTTTGCGCATATCCCAAAAAGAAAGGCGGAGGAGTTGCCGCTCCCCCGCCCCGGTCGCTAAAGGTGGATATGGATGTCA
>Ga0209064_1000561_pt1 | contig 80596 bp, 71 predicted proteins | sample Inofromicrocosms_FD_187498 | JGI IMG/M metagenome (GOLD analysis project Ga0209064, IMG submission 187498) | Mouse cecum microbial communities from Vienna, Austria - Inoculum for glucosamine and mucus D2O microcosms (SPAdes) (version 2) | ecosystem: Host-associated > Mammals > Digestive system >...
GGCTCTCAGTGAACATATCGCGGCTTTTGTTGAGGCATATAACCAAGATGCGCAGCCATTTGTCTGGAGAAAAAGAGAAGTCAAGGGATGCCAACTTAGAAATAATGCGCGAAACTTTTGCAATTAGACAGTAGTAAAGAAAGATATGCCTGGACGTGTTGCGCCGTTATTTGTGGTCATGTGTGGAATACTGTCGATGCTGGCTTATTCTGCGGAAGGGTCTGTGGCGGAATGGGGCAGCCTGCTGCTTTTTACGGTTAAAGGCGCCAATGAATCCACAGCCGCCCTCGTTTTCGCGGTATTTTCAACACCAACCGTATTGGGACGTTTATTCGGCGACAGGTTACGCAGCCACTATGGGGATTTTATATTGACATTTTTGGGCGCTCTTTTCTCTACTTTTGGAATGGCGATTGTCCTGTTTTCGTCAAATCCTGCCATTTGCCTTGCGGGATATGCATTAATGGGCATAGGACTTGCACCAATAGTTCCGATTTTGTTTAGCCGTGCTGGTAGTTATCCTGGGGTTAGCCCAGCCAAGGCAAGCACTGTCATATCTATTTTTTCCTACAGCGGTTTATTATTTTTTCCGCCATTGCTTGGTTTTATGGCACAACGGTATGGACTGGAAAATTCATTAAGGAGTATCCTTATAGTATGTGCTGTTATCACATTTGGAACGGTGATGCTGAGAAAGCCTCAACGGCCCGTTATAACGAGGTAATCTTGCACTAAATCTGCATGCAAATTTAGGACATGGGTTACCGCAACCTTGCCTCTGCATTTGCGTGAACTGAATCCTGCCGCAATTCAATTTTTTGCCACAATTCAATATAATTCGCATTTCTCTGCAAATCCCTGTCGCCAGCATAGCCGAAAGCATAATTTGCCGTCCTTTCGGCATAGCTTTGCCAGTTGCGCCGCTTTTCCGTGCCAGTCCTGATTTGCGGGGCGCAATCCCTGATGGCGACAAGCACTGCTTCCGGAGAATGTCCGTTGGCCCGCATCCGCAAGGCAATCATGGCGTCAACGCGGGAAAAATCCTCCACAGTAATATGGGCGCGGATATTTTCATAATGGGCAAAATAGGCCGCTTGCGGACTTGTCTGGACGGTTGGCGCAAAGACTGTCTTTTGCCGTTGTTTCATTTTTGCCTGAAATGCCTGTTCCAGTTTTCTGACTTCCACAAGAGCCATTTTGCAAATCTGCTGAACCGCGAAACGGAGCAAAGACAATGGATATGAGCCATTGTTTTGCCTGTGCTTCGGCTTGCGGTTTGCAAAGCCTAGGGATAACGTACGATATTTTTCGCACATTTTTAAAATGGAAGTAGCCCGCCAAGTCGGTTAGTTTTGGTCAAGAGACAAACGCCAAAACCGGCAAGGAAGGGCTACAAATGGAAAGTAACAGGGAGACAGCAAAAAGGAAAGGTTCATTTATCGCGGTTGATGAGCTGGAGCTGCGCAGCCATGTTGCCGAGGTTGTTCGCCAGAATGTGGAGGAAACGTTGAATGCGCTGCTTGAGGCTGAAGCGGATGCTTTGTGCCAGGCAAGGCGTTGTGAACGCAATCCACAGCGGGCGAGTACCCGCGCGGGGCATTATAAGCGGGATTTGCAAACAAAAGCTGGTACTGTTCAGCTAAAAATGCCCAAATTGCGTCATGTTCCTTTTGAGACGGCTATAATTGAACGTTACCGGAGGCGGGAAAGTTCCGTTGAAGAAGCTTTGGTCGAGATGTATCTTGCTGGCGTATCTGTGCGTCGGGTGGAGGATATTACCGAAGCGTTGTGGGGTAACCGCGTAAGCCCAAGCACAATAAGTGACCTGAATCAAAAAATTTTCAAACGCATCGAGACATGGCGTCAACGCCCGCTTGAAACCGAATATCCATATGTTTTCGTAGATGGGATCTGGCTTAAACGCTCCTGGGGCGGCGAGGTGCAAAATGTGTCTGTTCTTGTAGCTGTTGGAGTAAACAACGCAGGGTATCGCGAGATTCTCGGAGTTGCCGAAGGCTGTAAGGAAGACAGTGAAAGTTGGCGACAGTTTTTACGGTATTTACGGGGACGGGGCCTGGAAAGAATAAAACTTCTGATTTCAGACAAAAGCATTGGTTTGCTCGAAGCCCTGAGCGAATTCTACCCGGCGGCAAAATGGCAGCGGTGCGTGGTTCATTTTTATCGTAATGTTCTGCATGCAGTCCCCAAAGGAAAGGCAAAATCAGTGGCGCTGATGCTCAAGGCAATCCACGCCCAGGAAGACAAGGCTGCCGCCCGGCAAAAGACGACCGAAGTCGTTGTAAAGCTCAAGTCAATGCGACTTGAAAAAGCGGCACGGATAGTGGAATCAGGCTGCGATGAGACATTATCGTATTATGAATTTCCAGTAGCGCACTGGCGTAATATACGAACAAATAACCCTCTGGAGCGTCTGAATCGTGAAATCCGCAGACGGACACGGGTTGTTGGAAGTTTTCCAGACGGTCATGCCGCCTTGATGCTTGTTTCAGCACGCCTACGATATATGGCGTGTCAAAAGTGGGGAACCCAAAGATACATGAACATGAACCAGGAAAATAACATATAAAAAGGTATGGCCTTGTCACGGCCTTTGCAGCCGCGGGATCGTCGCAAGCGTCCCGCTCGCAAAGGCCGCGCCAAGGCGGCTTGTGCCAAAACAAACACTGACTGGCAACTACGAAAAGTGCGAAAAATTCTGGACACTACCCTCGCCATCCGCAAACCAACGGTATTTGCGAAAGATTCCATAAAACAATTTTACATGAGTTTTATCAGGTTGCTTTCAGAAAAAAGATATATCAATCTTTGGAGGAACTACAGACGGATCTGGATGAATGGATAAGTTTTTATAATAACGACCGAACACACCAGGGGAAAATGTGTTGTGGAAGGACGCCAATGGAGACCTTCCTTGATGGCAAAAAAATATGGGAGGAAAAAGTCGGACAGTTGAATTAAGTCTGACATACGCATCATCAAAACGGAGGCTTTTGTCAGATCAAGTTTGAACTACTACACCTATTGAAATCTATTGGCGCGCCCGGCGGGATTCGAACCCACTGCCTTTGGCTCCGGAGGCCAACGCTCTATCCAGATGAGCTACGGGCACGTGAAAGGATTTGATAAAACTACTTCCCTGTCATGTCAAGAAGGTGCAACCATAAACAGTTACTCCAATTCTTGTTAAACATGATAACAATAACTCGAAAAATTATATTTGCAAATCTGCAATTCCCAATGAGTAAAATAACTCAAATTATGATAACCTTTCTTATATACAATAAAATTTGATATGATAGACCCGCAATTGATGGGTGGCATCGCCATAAAACCAGGTTGTGAAGCCTGTGCCCCAAACTTCTTGCTTCATTTTCTTCCAGCCATTATCCTGTTTTCATCATGCGCAATCCATTTAGCCGCAAAGCAGAACAGGAAAACGCGCGAGCCACTGTGGCCTTTCCCGCAAGTATCCCCAAAATCGGTTTCCTGCTGCAGATACTTATTATTTTGACCGTGCTTGGCTCGGCCCTTTCCTGGTATTTTATTGATACTGCCGCGCAGGAAGAACGGCGTCACATGATCGCAGCCATGCAGGGACGCGCGGAAGCTCTTGCTGGCGCAGTGGAGGGCAGCGCACGTTTTCTGGGTTACGGCAGCGGCGGAATGCTTGCGGAAATGGCCAGACAACCCGGTATTGCCTGGATAGCCATTGTTGACTCCGAAGGCTACATCATCCAGGACAGCAATTTCGGCCTCGATGGCAAGCGCCTTTATACGGAAAAAGAGCTCGCCCAGTTGGCGCCCGGAACAAAAATCCAGGGGCGCTTCAGCCCCGATGATCCCGCTATCTACGAAACCTGGAAAAGCTTCGCCCCTCAGCGTCTGCGTGGCAGGCATTGCAGGGAGGACAAAATCCTCAGAGGCTTGAACATCTTTATCGGCCAGGATGCCCAGAACTTCACGCGGCGCCTGGATGAATATGTGAACCGTCTGCGATTATTGTCCACCATGATTATCCTGGCTGTTCTCTTCTCGGTTTCGCTGATGTTCCTGCTGCAGCGCTACCACTCCTCGCGCAGGCAGCTGGCTGATACGCAAGCCCTGGCCGAACAGGTTATCAGGAATTATCCCGCTGCCATGATTGTTACCGATGCCAACGGCAAGGTAAATCTATGCAATGAACCTGGCAGAATGCTGTTGGGTGATGAGAAAGGCAAAAGTCCCAAAATCGCGGACTTGCCGGCCATTGACTGGCAAAATCTCAAAAAGGCTCTTGATTCCGGAGAAGTTATCCTTGAAAAAAATTGCGATATTTTCCGCAGCGATGCGCCCCCTCTGCCGGTTAGCATTTCGGCTGCCAGAATATTTGATTCTTCCGGCATCCTGGCCGGTTATCTGATTGTGGCCCGCGATCTTGGCGAAATCCGAAAACTCGAAAAAAAATTACGTCAAAGCGAACGTCTCTCGTCCCTTGGGCACCTCGCGGCCGGTCTGGCTCACGAAATCCGCAATCCGCTTAGCTCAATCAAAGGCTATGCCACCTATCTGGCGGAAAAGCTCAAGACAGACCCCCTGGCAAAAGGCGCGGCAGAACTGCTGGCGGAAGAAACTGGGCGTCTCAACCGCGTCCTTTCCGATTTGTTAAGTCTTGCAAAACCGCCGACTACCGAATTGAAAGAGCTTGACCTGGGCGCAACGCTCAAAAGGGCTGTGGATTTGGCTTCTCCCGAGGCAAAAGCCAAAAATATTGGCCTCGAACTTGTTTTACCGGAAGAAATAATTGTGATCAAAGGCGATGCGGACAGGCTTGTGCAGGCTTTTCTCAATCTTTTGATGAACGCTGTTCAGGCCACGCAGGCCGGGGGCAAAATCCGTGCTGTCATGAGAACGCAGCCCAGAAATATCCAGATTGACATCAGCGACAACGGCCCGGGGATGAGCGAAGAAATCTCGTCCCAAATCTTTACCCCGTATTTTACCACCCGTTCGCAGGGTACAGGCCTTGGACTTGCAATAGTCCAGCAAATAGCAGAAGCTCATGGCGGTTCCATATCAGTTGCCAGCCGTCTCGGGCATGGTTCGGTTTTCACAATGGATTTGCCACGCGGAGAAACGCATGGATAAAAAAAATCTTGTTCTTGTGGCCGATGACGACAAGCGCCACAGGGAAATGCTTTGCGCGCTTCTTGATGAATGGGGATATGAGGTAGCCTCGGCGGCAGACGGGCAGCAGGCTGTTGATTTCTGCAAGAAAGGCCGTCCCGATCTCGCCCTGCTTGATGTGCGGATGCCCAAAAAAGGCGGCCTGACGGCCTTTTCCGAAATCCATGCCGCGCGCAAGGACTTGCCCGTGCTGATCATGACAGCCTATTCCGACATCCCGGCTGCCGTGGAAGCCATAAAGGCCGGCGCCCACGACTATCTTTCCAAGCCCCTGGATTTTGACAGGCTGAAAATTTGTCTGGCCAATGTTTTCGCGTTGAAAAATGCGCCGAAAGCAAGAGAAGAAGCAAAGATTGGCAAAAAAAGCGAAATACTCGGGGAAAGCGCGCCAATTCTCGAACTTCAGGAAATGATTCGCACCATTGCGCCAACTTCTGCCACAGTGCTGATAACGGGAGAAAGTGGAGTCGGCAAGGAACTTGTGGCCAGGGCCGTGCACAAGGATAGCGGCCGCAAGGGAGACTTTGTGGCTGTCAACTGCGGCGCGTTTACCGACACATTGCTGGCATCCGAACTCTTTGGCCACGAAAAAGGTGCGTTTACAGGGGCAGACAAAAAACATGAGGGGCTTTTCGTCAAGGCTTCCGGGGGCACAATCTTTCTGGATGAAGTCGGCGAAATGTCGCCTGCCATGCAGGTAAAGCTTTTGCGTGTGCTTCAGGAAAAAGAAGTTTTAAGCGTCGGTTCTGCGAAGCCCGTGTCCGTTGATGCGCGCGTCATTGCGGCGACCAACCGTGATCTGGCTAAGGAAGTGGAAGAAGGGCGTTTTCGTGAAGACCTTTATTACAGGCTCAATGTGGTATCCATCACGCCACCGCCATTGCGCGACCGCGGCAACGATATCGCCCTTCTGGCCATGAATTTTGCAAAACGGTTCGCGGCCGCGAATCGCAAGAATTTTTCCGGGATTGAAGATGGCGCGATGCGCAAGCTTCTGGCCTGGCAATGGCCAGGCAATGTGCGCGAACTGGAAAATGTCATGGAACGCGCGATTATCATGATGACAGGCGAAACCATTACCGAAAGGCAGCTTCCCGAAAGGCTGCTTGCCGCAAGCCCGCGTCAGGCCACAGACACATGCCTTGCCACCTGTGAAGATGGGGTGCCAACCCTGGATGAAGTTGAAAGAGCGGTAATTTTGCGCACCCTAGAGCGTTTTGGCAATAACAAGACAGAAACGGCAAAAGCGCTGGGCATTACCCGCAAAACGCTGCATGCCAAGCTTGCGCGCTATAAAATGGAAGATTGAGATGTCCATAATATATCTTGTGGGTGGCAGGGCATCCGGCAAAACCACAATCGGGCTTGAACTTGCGAAAAGGCTGCGCTTTTCATTTGTCGATCTTGACCATCTGCTGTGCGAAGACATGGGGATGAGCGTGGCGGAAATTGTCGAAGCCTGTGGCTGGGATGGTTTCAGGGAGCATGAAAGCCGTATTTTGGCCATGGTCACGACAAGCTACGGCAATGAGGAGCAAAACGTTGTCCTTGCCTGCGGCGGCGGCATTGTCGAAAGGAGTGCCAATATAGATTTGATGCGTGGGCACGGATCTGTAATCTGGCTGGCGCCGGATGTCGCGGTCCAGGCTGCGCGGCTTGGCGCCAACCCGCTTTCCGCCCAGCGCCCATCCCTTACAGGCAGGGATATTCTTGCAGAACTGGCCGAAATAATGGAGCGTCGGGCGCCAATGTACGGGAAGGCGGCGCATGCGCGCGTCGATTCGGCAGCCCCGGTTGAGGCGGTCTGCGATGAAATCATGCGCGTATATGATAAAAATCGGGGGAATTGGCATTGACATGACCCTGCCGGCAGGCTAGATTTGAATATCTTAATAACAAATTGTTCATCTTCACGGGGGGGCGGCAGGAATGCTTGATCTCAACATCACGCTTGTATTTCAATTAATCAATTTCTTCATTGCCCTCTTTTTCCTGAACTGGCTCTTGATCAAGCCCATTCGCGAAATCATTAAAAAACGCAACGGCATTATGGACGACATGGCCAGCGAGGCGGACAATTTTGTCAATGAAGCCCGTGAACGCCTGGCCAACTATGAAGCCGAACTGGCAAAAGCGCGCCAGGAGGCCGGCCAGACCCGTGAAGCCGGACGAAATGCCGGTCTGGAGGAGTTGGCGGCGATAGTGGGCAATGCCCAACAATCGGCGAAGCAGCTTCTGGAAGAAAACCGCAAGAACATCCAGGGGCAGGCCGAAATCGCCCTCTCACAGCTGCGCGACGGCATTGATGATTTTTCCACCAGGCTTGGCGACAAGCTAATGGGCATCAAACAATAAAATCCATGAATAATAATCGCCAATCAGGGGGGTGGGTTTTGAGCAAACTTTTCCGGTTGTTCGCGCCGGTTTGCCTGGTGCTTGTTTTTTCCACATATGCCCTTGCCGGGGAAGGGCATGAATACCGCTGGGGTGATTTTGCCTGGCGCGTGTTGAACCTGATTATCTTTTGCGCAATTCTCTGGTACTTTACAGGCAAGCTGATAAAGAACTTTTTCCGCAACCGCCGCCAGGGAATTCAGGACACGCTGGATGAACTGGAAAGACGCCGCAGGGAAGCGAAGGAAAACCTTGCGGAAATCGAACGGCGCATTGCCAATCTGGAAGCCGAGCGCAAGGCAATTCTGGATGAGAGCAGGGCCCAGGCAGAAAGGCTGAAGAAAGGCATACTTGAGGATGCTGGCCGCCAGGCGGATCAGATTGTCGAGCAGGCCAGACGCGCAGCCGAAAACGAGGGGCGCGCGGCTCTCGACAGGGTGCGGGCCACTGTTGCCGACGAAATTGTGGAAGCAGCACGCAAAGGGCTGGCCGGCAGGCTTACAGATGCTGATCATGGCCGGCTTATAGACAATTCCCTTGACAAGGTGACACTCTGATGACCGATACAGTGATTGCGCGCAGATACGCTTCCGCGCTGTTTAACCTGAGCAGGAAAGAAGGCAATGAATCCCTGGCCAACCATGGGATTTACCTTCAGGAACTCGGACAGATGGTTGCGGAGGAACCCAAATTCGGGCTTTTGCTCAAAAGTCCGATTATAGACGTCCAGGAAAAGAAAGCCGTGCTTTCAGGCATTCTGGACAAACTTGGCGCGGACCGCACAATGCGCAACTTCTGCTTTCTGCTGGCAGACAATGAGCGTCTTGGCTCGTTGCGTGAAATAGCCGACTGGTACGGCATCCTTCTGGATGAGGCCAACGGCATCCTGCGCGGTCAGGTCGTTACCGCCGTCAAGCTGGATGAGGCAAAACGCGAGGAAATACGGGAGAGGCTAAAAAAGAAGCTTGACCATGACATTGAGCTCAGGTTCAGGGTTGATCCCGAAATTCTGGGAGGTATGGTGCTGAGCGTTGGCGACAAGGTGCTGGATTCCAGCCTGCGCGCGCAGCTCAAGATTCTGCGGGAGAACTTGAAGAGGGGTATATAGCTGATGCAGATAAAAGCAGAAGAAATAAGCAAGATAATCGAGGAGCAAATCCAGAACTATGAGCAGCGCGTGGAGATGAGCGAAACCGGCACGGTTCTCTATGTCGGCGATGGCATCGCGCGCGTGCATGGCGTGGAAAACGCCATGAGCATGGAGCTTCTGGAATTTCCCGGCGGCGTTATGGGCATGGTGCTAAACCTTGAGGAGGACAATGTCGGCGTGGCCCTTCTGGGTTCCGATGTTGGCATCAAGGAAGGAGATCCTGTAAAGCGCACCGGCAAGATCTTTTCAGTGCCGGTTGGGCCAAAAGTCATGGGGCGAGTGCTCAATCCCCTTGGCGAGCCCATTGACGGCCTTGGTCCGATTGAATCCGAGGAAATGCGCCCGGTGGAAATCAAGGCGCCCGGCATTATAGGCCGTAAAAGCGTGCACGAACCGATGCCGACTGGCCTCAAGGCCATTGACGCCATGACGCCGATTGGCCGCGGCCAGCGCGAACTCATTATTGGCGACCGCCAGACAGGCAAGACGGCTGTTTGCATTGATGCCATCCTGGCCCAGAAAGAAACCGACATCCACTGCTTCTATGTGGCCATTGGCCAGAAGAAGTCATCGGTGGCCTTGGTGGCCGATACCTTGCGCAAGCACGGCGCCATGGAGTACACGACAATCATTTCTGCAACGGCTTCCGATCCGGCTCCGTTGCAGTACATTGCCGCCTACACAGGCTGCACGATGGCGGAATATTACCGCGATTCCGGCAAGCATGCCCTGATTGTCTATGATGACCTTTCCAAGCAGGCCGTGGCCTACCGCCAGATGTCCCTGCTGCTCCGTCGTCCGCCAGGACGTGAAGCTTTTCCGGGCGACGTTTTCTATCTGCATTCCCGTCTCCTTGAACGGGCTGCCAAACTTTCCGATGAGCTTGGCGCTGGTTCCCTTACGGCATTACCGATTATCGAGACGCAGGCAGGCGATGTTTCGGCCTATATTCCGACAAACGTCATTTCCATTACCGACGGACAGGTTTATCTTGAACCAAATCTGTTCAATGCCGGTGTGCGTCCGGCAATCAATGTTGGTCTTTCCGTATCCCGCGTTGGCGGAGCCGCGCAAATCAAGGCCATGAAGCAGGTTGCGGGCACAATGCGCCTGGATCTTGCCCAGTATCGCGAACTTGCGGCCTTTGCCCAGTTTGGTTCCGATCTCGACCGCGCCACCAAGGCCAAACTTGATCGCGGCGCCAGGCTTGTCGAGCTGCTGAAGCAGCCCCAATACCAGCCCATGCCAGCCCAGGAACAGGTTGCCTCAATCTGGGCAGCCACCCATGGCTACATGGATGATGTGCCGGTCGAGGATATCCGCGGTTTCGAATCCGATATGCTGACCTTTATCCGTGATACGCACAAGGAAGTTCTGGACGCAATCAAGGAAAAGAAAGTCATCGACAAGGAAGTGGAAAAAGGTCTTGAAGATGCTGTAAAAGCCTTCAAGCAGAGCCGCCAGGCCTGATTGGAGGGACAATGCCTTCACTCAAAGATGTAAAAATGAAAATTGTAGGCGTGGGCAAGACGAAGCAGATTACCAAGGCCATGAATATGGTTGCTTCCGCCAAGCTCAGGGGCGCCCAGGCCAGGATTGAGCGTTTTCGTCCATACGCGGCAAAATACAGACAGGTGATTAGAGAGTTGGCCAGCAAGGCCGAAGGCATGAGCCACTCCCTGCTGGCAGCCCACGAGAATAAAAAGAACTGTGCCATTATCATGATTACTAGCGATCGTGGGCTTTGCGGCGGTTTTAATGCCAATATCATCAACCGTGCGATGAAGCTTGCGGAGGAGAAGAAAGCCGAAGGCATGGATGTGAGCTTCATCTGCGTTGGCCGCAAGGGCAGAGATGCAGCCAAAAAATCCGGCTTCAAACTCGACCTTGGTTACGGCGACCGTATGGGCAGCCTGGATTTCGCCCTGGCAAGCACAGTGGGCAAAGAGGCGATTCACCGTTATGTAAACGGTGATTATGACGAAGTCTGGCTCGTTTATGGTGAATTTGTTTCCATGGCCCAGCAGCCGCCTGCCTGTCTGCAGCTTATGCCGCTAAAAGCGCCAAAAAGCGAAGAGCCGGCAAGAGAAGGGCCAGGAAGCGAATATATCTATGAGCCCGACGAGGCCAAGTTGTTGTCGGATCTTTTGCCCCGTTATATCAATGTGCAGGTTTACCGCGCCTTGCTGGATACTTCCGCAAGCGAACATGCCGCGCGGATGGCTGCGATGGATAACGCCACCAGAAACTGCAACGACATGATCCAGACACTGACCCTCCTATACAATAAAACGAGGCAGGCTTCCATTACCAGCGAACTGATCGACATTGTCGGCGGCGCGGAGGCGCTCAACGGTTAGCAAGGAGCGAAAATGAGCACAAATACAGGAAAAATCGTCCAGGTCATCGGCGCCGTTGTCGACGTTGAGTTCAGCGAAGGCCATTTGCCGGACATTTTCACAGCCCTGGAAATTAAAAATCCAAATAACAAGGATGCGCCTGACCTGATTTGCGAAGTTGCCCAGCACCTTGGCGACAAGGTTGTGCGCACCATCGCCATGGATGCGACGGAAGGTCTTGTGCGCGGCATGGAAGTTATTGATACAGGCAAACCGATCATGGTTCCCGTTGGGCAGCCAGCCGTTGGCCGCATCCTTAATGTTATTGGCCGTCCTGTGGACGAACTTGGCCCGATCAAGGCGGATAAATACTATCCCATTCACCGGGAAGCGCCAAAGTTCACAGACCAGAATACCAAGGTTGAGCTTCTGGAAACCGGTATCAAGGTAGTTGATTTGCTGGTTCCCTTCCCCAAAGGCGGCAAAATGGGCCTTTTTGGCGGAGCTGGCGTCGGCAAGACCGTTATCCTGATGGAAATGATCAATAACATTGCCAAGCAACATGGCGGTTCGTCCGTGTTTGCTGGCGTTGGCGAGCGCACCAGGGAAGGTAACGATCTTTATAACGAATTGAAGGAAGCAGGCGTTCTGGACCGTGCCATACTTGTCTATGGCCAGATGAACGAGCCCCCGGGAGCCCGCGCCCGCGTGGCCTTGACAGCCCTTGCCTGCGCGGAATATTTCCGTGATGAAGAACACCAGGACGTGCTGCTCTTTATCGACAATATCTTTCGCTTCACCCAGGCCGGTTCGGAAGTGTCGGCTCTGCTCGGACGCATGCCTTCAGCAGTTGGTTATCAGCCAACCCTGGGCACAGACCTTGGCGCGCTGCAGGAACGCATTACCTCAACCAATGACGGCTCAATCACGTCCGTTCAGGCTGTTTATGTGCCTGCCGACGACTTGACCGACCCTGCTCCGGCAACCACGTTTTCGCATCTGGACGGCACGCTCGTGCTTTCCCGCCAGATTGCGGAACTTGGCATTTATCCTGCGGTGGATCCTCTCGACTCCACATCCCGCATTCTTGACCCGAATGTTGTGGGCGAGGAGCATTATCAGGTTGCGCGGCGTGTGCAGATGGTACTGCAAAAATACAAGGAATTGCAGGATATAATAGCCATTCTTGGTATGGACGAGCTTTCGGATGAAGACAAGCTGACCGTAGCCCGGGCGCGTCGTATCCAGCGTTTCCTTTCCCAGCCTTTCCATGTTGCTGAAACCTTTACAGGCACTCCCGGCAAGTACGTCAAACTGTCGGATACCATTGAAGGCTTCAAGGGCATTCTGGACGGCAAGTATGACCACCTGGCGGAAAGCGACTTTTACATGGTCGGCGATATACAGGAGGCGGTCGGCAAGTACGAAGCCAGAAAGGCAAAGGAAGAAAGCGAACAGAAAGAGGCTGGACAGAAGCAGGAAATAACCGCAAAAGAAAAGCCTGCTGATGAAAAGCAGAAAGAAGATGGCGATAAATCAGAAAAGGCTGCCTAGGCAGTAAAATTCCGTCGGGAGAATTTATGTCCACATTGAAGCTGGAAGTGGTTACGCCTGACAAGACCGTGGTCTCGGAAGACGTGGAGATGGTCATCTGTCCGGGATCGGAAGGCGAGTTCGGCGTGTTGCCGCAACATATCTCTCTGCTTTCCGCCCTCAAAATCGGCCCATTGCGTTATCGCAGGGATGGCAAGGATGAGTGTATCTTCATTTCCGGCGGTTTTGCGGATGTAAACAACAATAAATGCAGTGTCCTTGCCGAATCAGCCGAAAGGGACTGTGATATTGACCAGGCCAGAGCCGAAGAAGCAAGGAAAAGGGCGGAAAAGCGCCTTGCCGAACATACTGATGACCTGGATGAAGCGAGGGCGGAAGCCGCGCTGCGGCGCGCAATCATGCGTCTGGAGATTGCACGGAAGGCAATCTGATGCGGTTGTAATATTCAATTCATGTCATGGTTATCGGTTTTCATGCCGATGCTTGGCCAAATATTTCATTTTATACCAAAAACCCGGCTTCGGCCGGGTTTTTGCATATATTGTATAATGCATTTGAAAAATCACTCGATATAGTTATTGTCATATTTTAGATATGGTTATTGTCATATTTTAATCGTATAAATTGAGAAAATATATGCGAAAACACATATTTTGGGCGTGGGCAATTTTTGTATCGCTTGCCTGTCTTGTTCCTGATATGGCGGATGCCGCTACGAAGAAACAAATAGTCAACAAGGATAAAGCCATAACAGGAGATGCCTGGACTTTCGGCCAATCCCTTGGCCGCAATGATGCTATCTGGCATAAGGGCATAAATTCCAATGACGTCAAGGCCAGGGCAACCAAAAATGTGCCCAGGGTTCCAAAACAGGCTGCGGATACCCGAAAGGGCATCAACAGGGCAATTGAAAATAGCCGCGAAAAGATTTTCCCTGGCGGTCTGAGCATGGAAACCCAAAAAAGCTCATGGAAAGTTAATCCTGCGGAAAAGTTCATGCGCCCTGATGAAGAAAAAGTCCGGGAAAGCCGCCATGTTGTGCGCGCTTTTGCAGATGTGGCACCTTCTGATAACCTTGATATCAATATCGGACCGGAACTTATCCTCAAGGATGATAATAGCCGCGACCAAATTGCAAATTCAAGCCAGCCGGATACAGTGCTTGGCCTAGGAATGAATTTCAAGCTTGATTTTTGATTGGCCATGTGTGGACGATTTTTTGTTGATGCCAAAAACAGGGAAATTGACCGCCTGCGGGCGATGTTGCCCGAAAATGCGCCCATGCCAAAAACTGGGGAAGTCTATCCCACAGAGAATGCGATAATACTGACTGGCGGAAACAATGTGCAATCCATGGCCTGGGGTTTTCCACGCAGAGACGGCAAGGGAGTCATTTTCAACGCCAGGTCGGAAAGCGCCTTGCAAAAACCGATGTTTGCCAGGGCCCTGCGTACCCATCCCGCCGCCATACCAGCTTCAGGTTTTTATGAATGGCATTCCTCAAGACAAGGAGCCCGAAAGGACAAATATCTTTTTACAGATTTTAATTATCCTTTCCTTTACCTGGCCGGTTTCTGGAATTTTTTCAGCAACGAGGCCAATCCTCGCCATTTTACCATTTTGACCACGGCAGCCAATCCTTCAATGCAGCCCTATCACCACAGAATGCCGCTAATTTTAAGGCCCAATGATCTTGCTGGCTGGCTAGATGGCAGCAATCTCGAAATGATCCTGCAAGGTGAACCGGTACCCCTCAGGGTTGAACAAGTCTCCCGATAAAATAATCTTCCAATAATTTGCATTGTTTTACTCTACAGAATGTCTGGATTTTTTTTCAAGTTTTTTTTATAATATTGTATTGCTGTTATGTCGTTTTAATTGCTTCCCGGATTTGGTGGGGAAAACATGGATAAATTCGTGATAGAGGGTGGTCGGCCACTTGCCGGCAAAATTAAAATAAGCGGTTCAAAAAATGCCGCGTTGCCTATTCTTTTCGCTTCTATTCTGCTGGATGGGCCAATTCAACTGAATAATATTCCGGAGCTCTGCGACATTAAAACCACCCTTCATTTGCTGGATATACTTGGCATAAAGTATAATTACGAAAATTCCGGTGTAATTTTGACGGTCGGGACGCTAAACCCCGAAGCCCCGTACGAACTTGTAAGGACAATGCGCGCTTCAGTGCTCTGCCTGGGGCCGTTGCTTGCCCGCATAGGCCGCGCAAATGTCGCTCTTCCAGGAGGATGCGCCATTGGAGCGAGGCCTGTGGACCAACACCTCAAGGCCCTTGAAGCCATGGGCGCAAGCTTTGACCTGGAAGATGGCAATATTATCGGCAAGTGCGACAAATTGCATGGCGCGCATATTCATTTTGATATGCCAACCGTTGGAGGAACTGAGAATATCATCATGGCAGCCGTGCTTGCGGACGGTGAAACAATACTGGAAAATGCCGCCAGGGAACCGGAAATTGTTGATTTGGCCAATTTCCTTGTTTCATGCGGAGCCAAAATTGAAGGCCACGGTGAATCCGTTATCCGCATCCAGGGCGTTACTGCCTTGGGGGGCAGCAGATATTCTGTAATGGCTGATCGTATTGAAGCCGGAACGTTTATGGTTGCGGCAGGCATAACTGGCGGAAAGCTTGTACTCGAGAATTGCCCATTGGAGAAGCTTGGCGCGGTTGTGGCCAAGCTGAAAGCCATGGGCTTGAAAATTGGCAAAACAGACGAGGGAACGGAAGTCGATGCCACCGGCAACCTCTCCTGCGTTAATGTCAAGACAGAACCATATCCTGGATTTCCAACGGACATGCAGGCCCAGATAATGGCCCTTATGTGTATTGCCGATGGAGAAGGCGAAGTTGAGGAAAGTATTTTTGAAAATCGTTTTATGCACGTTCAGGAACTGATTCGGATGGGTGCGCAAATCCGGATTGCGGGCAAAAAAGCAAATGTAAAAGGTGTAAGAAAACTTGAAGGCGCGCCCGTGATGGCTTCGGATTTGCGGGCCAGCGCATCCCTTGTATTGGCTGGACTTGCCGCCAGGGGCGAATCGGAAGTCCTGCGCATTTATCATCTGGATCGTGGCTACGAACATATTGAGAACAAATTGAATGCAGTTGGCGCATGTATAAAAAGGGTAAAGCAATAATGTTTTTTTCAACTTCCAGAATTAATATTTCCGGCAATCAGATGTTGAAAAATTTTGTTTTTCCGGTTTTGATGCTGGTGCTTTTGAGCCTGGAAGGCTGTGCATACAGCGCATACGGGGTGTATGACGATCAAAGACTTCTGGATACGATAAGCGATGACAAGGCAATGGCCACAAGCATCAAGACGGCTCTGCTTAACGAGCATTTTTTGGGTGGCATGGCCATTTCAGTTTATTGTTTTTATGGAAATGTCTTTCTTGTGGGCGAAATACCCCAGAAGCTGGAAGGAAAAGCCCTGGCCATTGCAAGATCTTTCAAGCCGCGGTCGGTTACGCCGCACTGGTTTTCGCCTGCCAAAAGCGACAGGAACAATCTGGTTTTGGCAACGGATTTGCGAACAGCCCTGATTGGAGCAAAGGATTTGTCTTCAACCAGAATCGATACAGAAGTGAATGCGGGCAGGGTGGTTTTGCTGGGTGTGGTAAAGGATAATGCCGAAAAACAGCAGGCAATACGTATTGCCAGAAAGGTTCCCGGAGTTGTTTCGGTAACCAGCTACCTGATGCTGCCCCAAAAACCGTCGCAAATGGAAAAACCGCAACCGATTGAAGAATCCAGCGGATATTCTGATAGTCAGGCAGAAAATCCCGGCCAGGAAAATATGCAGGAAAATGGGGAAAAATGATTTTTTGCGCGGTGCTAGCCAAGTTTTAAAAGCAGCATCCCGCAAATCAGAACAGCCATGCCGAGAAAAGCGGCCAGGCTGAGGCGTTGCCTGAAAAAAAGCCAACCGCCAAGTGAAGTGCCAAGAATGCCAAAGCTGCCCCAAAGGGAATAGGCAACAGCAAGATCCATTTTTTGCACAGCCAGCGAAAGGCAATAAAAAGCCGCGCCAACCAGCACAAGCGCGCCGATACCCGCAAATTTGCGATGAAAGCCTCCAGAGGCCGCGAGCAGCAGGTTTGCGCAGATATCAAGAAATGCCGCGAGGATTACAAGAAAGGTGGTAAAATTGAAAAATGACAAGAATGCTGTCATTTTCTGCAAGCCTTGTTGGAAGATGGATTTATGGCGTTGCCGTGTCCCGTTCCCTTGTGAACAAGCCATGCCCCCAGCAAAACACAAACTAGCCCCAATACTCGCTTGAAAGACAATTCTTCCTTCAAGATGAAAATACTGGAAAGGGATACCAGAACAAGGCCAAGGCCCTCCCAGAAGGCGTAGGCAACGCCGACAGGCAAGCCTGTTGTTGCCACAGCCAAAAGATAATATGACAAGCCTATGGCAAGCCACATCAGGACAAGGCCCGCCAGGGCCGCATGGGGAAAGGCCCAGTTTTGGGCCAGTTTCATGACTGTAGAACCTGCTACTTCCAGGATAATGGCTGCAAAAAGGCAATGCCAGTGATATGGCCGTGCCTGAAGTCTGCTCATTGGATTTTATTCAGCCAATTTTGGGCGTCAGCAAAATTCAGGCTGCCTTCATAAAGCGCCCGGCCGCTAATCACCCCTTCCAGCTTTGTCCCGGCGAATTTTTCATGGAGTTTTACAAGATCGTCAAGTTCAGAAACTCCGCCGGCGCAAGTTACCGGGATGTGTGATAGCTGCAAAAGTTTTTCAAGGGCGCCAATATTCACCCCTGTGCGCATGCCGTCTCTTTCAATATCGGTATAGATCACAAAAGCGGCGCCAAGCTTCTCCAGACCAGGCAGAACCTCATCAATATCCTTGCCTGCATCGGTCTCCCATCCGCGGGTTTTCAGCTTCCCGGCCACAGCATCAAGCGAAACGCCAACCTTGCCGGGAAACTCCTTGCAAAGCCTGCCAAAGACCTCGGGGGTTTCCAGGGCCATTGTCCCGATTATTATTCTTTTTGCCCCGGCTGCAAAATATGCCCGCGCCGTTTCCAGATTGCGAATACCCCCGCCAATCTGAATCGGAATATTGATATCGGAACATATTCGCTCAATGATAGGGGCGCTTTTGGCATGGCCTTCAAAAGCTCCATCCAGATCGACAATATGCAGCCATTTGGCACCCTGATTGCTCCAGTGCCGGGCCATCTCCACAGGATCATCCGCAAACACGGTATATTTGTCTTTCTGACCCTGCTTCAGACGCACGGCTTTGCCGTTCTGGATATCGATAGCGGGAAAAAGAATCATAAACCGAGTTCCTTGACTGCTTTGCGCATTCCATCCACGGATAGTTGCCTGGCGCTCACCCATTGGCCCTTGCGTTTGAAAAATTCTCCCACTGTCAGCAGGTTTTCGGTAAGTCCAACCTGTTTTTCCTCAAATACCGAGCGTGGACCAAGGCTTTCATTATCAATGTTGAGGAGGAAAAATTCAACACGCACATGGGCCGAACTGGTAACGCCGGCTTCGGAACCTTCCCTCTCGTGCCAGTCCAGAACCTGGGGCACAAGCAAAAGTTGGGCGCCATGTTTCTTGCCATAGGCAATCCAGCGGGGCAGGGCGCTGGCCTGGCCCGTGCTATGCGAGGAAGCAAGATCTTCCGGCAAATTTTGACGAATGATGAAATCATATTGCCTTTTTGTATCCGAAAGCAAAACCTGCCTTAATTCCATGTCAAGCGCAAGCAGGGCATCATGCGGAATTTTGCCCTGGTTTTCGGGAATCTGTCCAATCAAAAGCTGGCCGGGATGAACAGGCTGGGAGAATGGCGCAACCGAAATTTTGTAAGTGGGGGAAATAAGACGCGGCACTTCCGCCGTGCTTTGCGGACGGCGTGTGCAGGCTGCAGCAGCAAGAACAAGACAAAGCGTAAAAATATATACATATTTTGTCTGGATGAATTTGCAGTTTTTCATTTATCGAGAACTCCCTTGGTGCTTTTGATTTTGCCATCTTCTATCGCGACGGCTTTTTTAAGTGCCAGTCCAAAGCCCTTGGTTGCGGATTCCAGCAGGTGATGGCCATTCTTGCCATATAAAAAGTCGATATGCAAATTGCAGCGGGCGCTGCTGGCGATGGCCTTGTAAAATTCCCGCCAAACATCTTTTTCCTCATGGGCAATCACGGGCGGCAGAAGCTCATCCCCGCGCCACACCAGCCAGGGGCGACCCGACATATCGACTGTAACTTCCGCAAGCGCTTCATCCATCGGCACACGCGCAAAAGCGGATCTTGCAATGCCCCTCTTGTCTCCAAGAGCCTCCAGAATGCAGCTTCCAAATACCAGGCCGCAATCTTCCACCGTATGATGGGCATCAATATGAATGTCTCCATTACACTGGATTTCCAGGTCGAGATTTCCCCAGAAAGCCATCAATTCGAGCATGTGATCCAGCATTCCAAAACCGGTGGTAACTCGGGCTTCCCCGTTTCCGTCCAGGTTTAGCCGGACATCAATTTGTGTCTCGTTGCTGTGTCTTTGCAAGGAAGTTTTTCTTTGGGAAATTATTGTCCCTGTTCCACCTTTCATTTTTCAGCCTCATTGTCCGCCGTTTTGTCCTTTTTCTTTTTTCTGCCAAAAACTACAGCCACGCCAATGCTCAATTCGTATAGCAAAAGCATGGGACAGGCCATCAGCAACTGTGAAACCACATCAGGCGGTGTAAGGATTGCGGCAAGGATAAAAATGATGACAATTGCATAGCGTCGCGCCCTGCGCATCATGGCGGCTGTCAGAATGCCCAGCCTGGCAAGAAAAAGGGTAAAAATGGGCATTTCGAAAATCAGCCCAAAGGCAATCAGCAATTTTATGACGAAACTCAGATAATCGCTTACCTTGGGAGTAATGACAATTTCCGGCGTGGAGTAACTGATGAAAAAATTGAAAGCGAAAGGGAAGACAATATAATAACAGAACAGGCCGCCGCCAATAAAAAACACGGCGGAAAGAAAAGCTATTGGAAGGATATGACGCTTTTCCTCGTCATAAAGGCCAGGGGCCACAAAAGCCCAGATTTGATAGAAAATGACCGGACTGGCCATAAAAATTGCTGCCACAAAGGCAATGTACATTCTGGTGAAAAAGGCTTCCGGCAACGTGGTGTACTGGGCATGAGTACCTTCTGGCAATATGACCAGAAGAGGATTGAGGAGGGTCTCAAATAGTGGATCGACAAATGCCCAGCATATCCCGAAACAGACAGTTACGGCAATGCAGGCTTTGACCAGGCGGCCGCGCAGTTCATTGAGGTGGTCAAGCAGTCCCATGCTGCCTTCTTCATCTTTTCCCGACTCGTCCCCTTCTTCATTATCTTCCAGATTGTCTTTGCTTGACTGGCTCTGCCACGCAAATAAATTTGGCGGCAGGGGCTGGCCATCATTTCTTGCGCCATCTTCAGGCTTATCTCCTGAAGATTTGTTTTCGCTTTCTTTTTCAGTCGGCCCAGATTCGGCTGCTTCGGAATTATCCGGATTCTGGCTGTCCTCTGCATCTGGTTTGGAATCGTTTATGGGCCTGCTATCCTGACTTGTGATATTGTCAGAAACCGTCCGGGAATGATCGTCGTCCTGATTGGAAGCATTATTGGCTCCGGGATTTGCTGCGCCTGCCGTATCTTCGCTGCCGGAATGATTTGAGGCCTCCCGAGATATATTTTCATCCTGCTTTTCGGAAGCCATTTCTTTATCCGTTGTTTTTATTCGCCATCATGTCTGCCTGGGCAGCTTCCGCATGCGCCTTTGCAACCGCCGCTTCAAGCGGACTTGCTTTTTCACCCGGCTTTTCAGGTTTTTCAGCAGCTATATCTTCTTTTACCTGAATATTATTCGCGTTGGCTTCCGCATGGGGGGTAAGGGGCGATTCCTGCGGGGTCTGGTTTGCGGTGGACGCCCTTTTTTTCATTTTTTCGCGCGCTTCTTCCCGGGCTGCCTCAACATTCAGGGTGCGTTGAAAATCGTTGGATACCTTGCGGAATTCGCCCATGGCCCTGCCAAGCGAACGCGATACTCCGGCCAGACTTTTGGGACCAAGAACAATCAGGGCCACAAGCAGGATAACCAGAAGTTCGGTGCTGCCTATTCCGAACATAATATCTTCCTCACAAGGTATTGCCGGTTTGCGGAAAAAGCCTGGTTATTCCCATTCAATGGTGCTCGGCGGTTTTGAGGAAATATCATAAACCACACGATTCACCCCTTTGACCTCGTTGATAATCCTGCTGGAAATTTTGGCAAGCAGATCCGGCGGCAAACGCGACCAGTCGGCTGTCATGGCATCCACGCTGTCAACAACCCGCAGGGCAATGACGTGCTCATATGAACGATCATCACCCATCACTCCGACAGTGCGCAAGGGGAGAAGCACGGCAAAACCCTGCCAGACCTTGCGGTACCAGCCGCTTGAGCGCAATTCCTCCTGCACAATCCTGTCTGCCTGGCGCAAGATATCGAGGGAAGGCTTGCTGACCGCGCCAAGCACCCTGATTGCCAGGCCAGGCCCGGGGAAAGGATGGCGCCAGACAATGGAATCGGGCAGACCCAATTCGGCAGCCACCTTGCGCACCTCATCCTTGAATAGTTCCCGCAATGGCTCAATCAAGGCAAGTTTCATCTTTTCAGGCAAACCGCCCACATTGTGATGGCTTTTAATTACCGCACTGGGGCCTTTGGGTGAAACAGATTCTATGACATCAGGATAAAGCGTGCCCTGGGCCAAAAATTCAACCTGGGGCAATTTTGCGGCTTCCTTTTCAAAAATATCAATAAAGGCGTGGCCAATAATTTTTCTTTTCTGTTCAGGATCTTCAACTCCCTCAAGCAGGAAAAGAAAATGATCCGCAGCGTCCACAACTTCAAGATTGAGCTGAAAATGCTCACGCAATGTATCGGCAACTTCCCTGGCTTCATTCTGGCGCAACAGTCCATTGTCCACAAAAATGCAGTGCAGCTGATTGCCTATTGCCTTGTGCAGAAGGCAGGCGACCACGGTTGAATCTATGCCGCCGGAGAGGGCGCAAATAACATGCTTGTTGCCGATCTTTTTCGCCAGGGCAGCCGTCTCATGCTCAACAAAGGAATGCATTGTCCAGTCTGGCGTCAGGCCGGCAATTTCGAAAAGGAAATTGGCCAGGATCCGCGCGCCGTCAACACTGTGATGGACTTCCGGATGAAACTGCACCGCGTATATTTTCCGTTTTGGGTCGGCCATGGCCGCGATGTCCAGATCTTCTGTCCTGCCTATGGCCTGAAAGTTTTTCGGCAGGGCTGTCACCCTGTCTCCATGACTCATCCAGACCCGCGTTGGCGCCTCTCTGTCAAGATCTTTCCACAGCAGACTGTTTTCTGTCATCCGAAGTTCGGCTGGTCCGTATTCGCGCGTATTGGAACTCGCAAGGGTGCCCCCCAGATAATGGGCAAGCAACTCCATGCCATAGCAGATGCCCAGAATTGGCAGGCCCAGTTCCAGAAGCGCGGCATCCAGCTTTGGCGCATCTTTTGCAGAAACGCTTGCGGGACCGCCGGAAAGGATGATGGCATTGGCATTCAGGGCCGCAATTTCCTCAACGCTTTTCTCGCAGGACTGAATTTCGGAGTATACCCCGGCTTCCCTGACGCGCCTGGCGATAAGCTGGGTGAGCTGTGAACCATAATCAATAATGACAACTTTGCTGTATGACATCAGTTATTTCCGCAAGGATAATGAAATTAATTTTCTATTCTGTAATTCGGCGCTTCCTTGGTGATAACCACATCATGCACATGGCTTTCACGCAACCCGGCAGCGGAAATTTCGCAAAATACGCTGTTCTCGTACAAATCGTTCAGAGTTTTGGCGCCAAGATAACCCATGCCCGATCTCAAGCCGCCCATCAGCTGATAAACCGCATCCATGACAGCGCCGCGGTACGGCACACGCCCGACAATGCCTTCCGGCACAAGCTTGCGGGTTTTTTCCTGGAAATAGCGGTCGGAACTTCCTTCTTTCATGGCATCGATGGAACCCATGCCGCGATAAATCTTGTAGGTTCTGCCCTGGTAAAGAATGGTTTCGCCGGGGCTTTCCTCCGTTCCCGCAAACAGGGAACCAATCATTACGGAGTGCGCGCCAACAACAAGCGCTTTCACAATGTCGCCAGAAAACTTGATGCCGCCATCCGCTATGCAGCAGCGATCCATTTCCCTGGCAGCGCGGCTGGAATCCATAATTGCCGTTACCTGCGGCACGCCAACACCAGCGACAATTCTTGTTGTGCAGATCGAGCCAGGGCCAATGCCGATTTTAACAGTATCCGCCCCTGCTTCAAGCACGGCCTTTGCGCCTTCATAGGTTGCCACATTGCCTGCCACAAGCTGGCAATCCGGAAAGCAGGCCCTTATCTCGCGGATGGAATTCAGCACATTAATGGAATGTCCATGCGCGGAATCAAGAACCAGAACATCCGCACCGGCCGCCAGAAGCTGCTCGGCGCGAGCAATGCCCTGTTTGCCAATTCCGATGGCCGCGCCCACGCGCAGACGGCCCTTGGAATCCTTGCAGGCATTGGGATATTTTTGAACCTTGTCGATATCCTTCATTGTAATCAGGCCGACAAGGCGGTTATTGTCGTCAACCACAAGCAGTTTTTCAATTCTGTATTCATGCAGGTGGCGTTTTGATTCTTCCAGGCTTGTGCCCACGGGCACAGTAATCAGCCTTTCACTGGTCATTACATCTGAAACTTTAGTGTTTGCGGCATCTTCAACAAAGCGCACATCGCGGTTGGTAATAATTCCGACAAGTTTGTCCCCGTCCACAACCGGAAGACCGGAAACCCTGTAGTTCGACATGAGATCAAGCGCTTGCTGGACTGTATTGAAAGGCTTGATCGTAACCGGGTCCAGAATCATGCCGCTTTCGCTTTTTTTGACTCTTTCGATTTCAAGGCGCTGGTGCTCTATCGACATATTCTTGTGGATAATGCCAATGCCGCCCATTCTGGCCATTGAAATGGCCATGGCGGATTCGGTTACCGTGTCCATGGCGGCGGAAAGCAGGGGAATTCGCAGGGGGATTGAAGGTGTCAGCCAGGTGGAAATATCAACTGCATCAGGAGTTACTTCGGAATAGGCAGGTATCAGCAAAATATCATCAAAAGTTAAAGCTTTCCCTCGGTTGCTGAACATGGCTTGACAATCCTTTCTAAAAAAAATTTAATATAATTTGCTATAGATACAATTATTTTGGACATGCGTCAATTGCCGTTTTTTTTATTACGGTAGATGCGCCGGCGTAAGAGGCTGTTTTCACTTCAGTGAAAACAGCCTCTTACGCCGGATTTTCAATCCGGCGCGCCGCGACAAGCGGCGTGAATGAGCCCAAAACCATGTTTTTGGACGAATGATCTTTTTCACTTTCGTTTAAAAAACGAAAGTGGAAACATCATCCAAGATAATGAAGGCATGAACCCATCAATGGGGCAGCCCCTGACAGGCAAGGGTGCCATTGCCAAAACCATGCTTGATGTTATATTGATGGAATGCGTTATATGCCTGTATTGCATCATTTATAAAAAAACGGTAAGTATAAAAAAACTGGTAATCTTGTTTTAAAACCGGTTTTCCGAAGGAAGCGAGTCAAGGAGGCTCCTTTGAATCAGTTCAGCCGCAACCTCATGCTCTGGGCAATTATTGTCCTGGCTACGGTAATGCTATTCAATATGTTCCAGCAGCCGCAGTCCAATGTTACTCGCGTGCCGTTTACGGAATTTCTCAACAAGGTTGATGAAGGACAGCTGGTATCGGTTACAATGCAGGGGCAGACACTGACCGGTCGCACAGCCGACAACCACAGCATCCAGACTTATGCGCCACGGGATACGAACCTTGTACAGCGTTTGATTGAAAAAAAGGTGGAAATCAAGGCCGAACCGCCGGAAGAATCCCCCTGGTACATGACTTTGCTGGTTTCCTGGTTCCCGATGCTGCTGCTTGTTGGCGTATGGATATTTTTCATGCGCCAGATGCAGGGCGGCGGGGGCAAGGCAATGAGTTTTGGCCGTTCGCGGGCCAGGCTGCTCAACCAGGAAGGCGCAAGGGTTACCTTTGCCGATGTGGCTGGCGTCGATGAAGCCAAGGAAGAACTTTCGGAAGTTGTGGAATTTTTGTCGAATCCCAAAAAATTCACGCGTCTCGGGGGCAGAATTCCCAAGGGCGTCCTGCTTGTGGGCCCTCCCGGAACAGGCAAGACCCTTCTGGCGCGCGCTGTCGCAGGCGAGGCCGGAGTGCCGTTTTTCTCGATTTCGGGTTCGGATTTTGTGGAAATGTTTGTTGGCGTGGGCGCTTCCAGGGTTCGCGATCTCTTTGTGCAGGGCAAGAAAAATGCTCCATGCCTTATTTTTATAGACGAAATTGATGCTGTTGGACGACAGCGTGGAGCCGGTCTTGGCGGTGGCCATGACGAACGCGAACAGACCTTGAACCAGCTTCTTGTTGAAATGGATGGTTTTGAAAGCAACGAGGGAGTTATCCTGATCGCGGCCACGAACAGGCCCGATGTCCTTGATCCTGCGCTGCTGCGGCCCGGCCGCTTCGACAGACAGGTCGTTGTGCCTACTCCGGATTTGCGCGGGCGCGTGCGGATTTTGCAGGTTCATACCAAGAAGACGCCCCTTGACGAAGGGGTGGATCTTGATGTGCTGGCCCGGGGCACTCCCGGTTTTTCCGGTGCCGACCTGGAAAACCTGGTCAATGAGGCGGCCCTGCAGGCAGCGAAACTAAATCAGGATCGCCTTGATATGCGTGATTTTGAATTCGCCAAGGACAAGGTCCTCATGGGCAGGGAACGCCGCAGCCTGATTTTGTCGGATGACGAAAAAAGAATCACGGCCTACCACGAAGGCGGCCACGCTCTTGCAGCGCGGCTTTTGCCAGGATCCGATCCCGTGCATAAAGTTACCATCATCCCCCGTGGACGCGCCCTCGGCGTTACCATGCAGTTGCCGGAAGAAGACAGGCATGGCTATTCCCGCAATTATCTGCGCAATAACCTGGTTGTGCTGCTTGGGGGCAGGGTTGCGGAAGAACTTGTTCTGGATGACATAACCACAGGCGCATCCAACGATATCGAGCGTGTAACCCGTATGGCCAGAAAAATGGTTTGCGAATGGGGCATGAGCGAATCAATCGGCACGCTTTCGATTGGCGAAACAGGAGAAGAAGTTTTTATTGGCCGCGAATGGGTGCAAAACAAGAATTTCAGTGAGGAGACAGCGCGTCTTGTTGACGCGGAAGTAAAGCGCATTGTGGAAGAAGCCCATACGCGTTGCCGCAAACTGCTCGAGGAAAATGCCGACGCCCTGCACCGCATAGCCAATGCCCTTCTGGAACGCGAAACCATAACCGGCGATGATCTTGATTTGTTGATGGATGACAAACCTTTGCCGCCTCTGGAAGTTGGCGGAAACGAAAAGCAGCCTGTTCCTGAAGCCGCAGTTGATGGAGATTCGGACTTTGAGCTGGAAGAAGACGATGAAGACAAAGATTCGGAAAACATGGCTGATTCCGGCCAGGCACAAAAAAACAATAAATCGTCTTCAGCCGATGACAAGACAAAAGACAAGGATGGACAGTAATTCTCCCGGTATCTGGGATGAAATTGCTGGTGAAAAGCCATTCGGCCTGATGGGCATTTTGAATTTGACCCCGGATTCCTTTTATGACGGGGGCAGATTGCAGAGCGTGCAATGCGCGCTTGCCCATGTGGAAAAATTGCTGAATTCGGGAACGGACATTCTGGATCTGGGGGCGGAATCAACTCGCCCCGGCTCAGCATCCCTCCCCCCGCACATGGAGAAAAACCGGCTATTGCCGGTTTTTTTAGCTATAAGAAATGAATTCCCGGATGCCATAATTTCAGTCGATACCTGGCATGCCGAAACAGCCCGATTTTTTCTGGCCAATGGGGCTGCAATTATCAACGATGTTTCGGCCTGCTTCTGGGACGAAGCCCTGGGAGAAGTCCTGGCGGATGCAAAACCAGGCTATGTATTGATGCATAGCCTGGGGCGCCCTTCTTTCATGCAAAAGATGCCACTTTATAAAAATGTTGTTGATGAAGTCAGAGCTTTTTTTCAGCTGGCCCTGGATCGCCTGGCTTCCTTCGGGTTGCCGGAAAAAAATATTGTCCTGGATCCAGGCATTGGCTTTGGTAAAAATCTTGCCCACAACCTGGCGCTTATGGCCAATATGGATGTATTTCTGGAATTTGGCCGCCCGCTCCTGGCCGGGATTTCCATGAAATCATGGCTTGGCAATTTGCTGGATATGGGTTTGAATGAAAGAAGTAATCCCACGGCAACGGCAAGTGCGTTATTATGGCAGAAAGGCGTTTTTTGGCATCGAATCCATGAGCCGTGGGTAGTGCGTCCAGCTCTTGAACTTGCGTGCGCCCTGGACGGCACACGCAATATGCATTGATATTTTGCCGCGTTCCCTGATACCTGAAGTTTTGAAGTCAGCCTGAGGTTGCGCGCTGTAATGGCTTCGGCGAAAAATGGGGAAAAAGATGCTTTTTGCTGTTTCGGGTGTTGAATGCTCGCCTTTTCTGCTTTTTTTTGCAGCCATGGCTATTTCTTTTTTCACTTCCATGGGCGGAATATCGGGGGCTTTCCTCCTGCTTCCATTTCAAATCGGGGTTTTGGGCTATACAACACCTTCTGTCAGCGCCACAAACCAGCTATACAATGTGCTGGCCTGTCCTGCCGGCGTCTGGCGTTATTGGCGCGAAGGGCGCTTGTTGATGCCGCTTGTATTTTATATGGCGGCAGGCACTCTGCCGGGAGTATTTCTTGGCGCGTGGCTGCGGGCTGGCTGGCTTGCCGATCTGCGGCGCTTCATGCTCTTTGCGGCCATCGTTCTGGGCTATATTGGCATCAGGCTGTTTTTCAGCAAGGGAAAGAAAGGCAAAGCAGACAATGGCAGCTGCCAGATACTTTTCTTTTCCTGGAAAAGCTTTGCTTTTTCCTGGGCAGGAAATGAATACAAGGTCAAATTCGCAAGCATTTTTGCCTTGTCTCTGGCTGTAGGTCTGGTTGGCGGTATTTACGGGGTAGGCGGCGGGGCAATCATGTCCCCATTTCTAATTTCATTTTTCAATTTGCCGGTCTATGTGATTGCGGGCGCCACCCTGCTTGCAACTTTTTTGACCTCGGTTCTGGGCGTTATCTTTTTCAGTCTGCTGGGGATGTTTTCCCAAAATCTTTCTCCCGACTGGATGCTTGGCGCTGTATTGGGCCTGGGCGGCATGACTGGTATGTATCTGGGCGCGGCCAGCCAGCGATTCATGCCAGCAAGATTTATCCGATATTTGCTCGTTGTTCTTGTTTTGTTTCTGGCAATCCGCTTTTTTGTAAAGGCAGTTTTTTGAAGTCCTGTAACCAATCTACCCAATAAACAACTATTCGGTGTAAAATTGTTACATACTTGAAGGCACTTCTTTGGTTTCTTGCTTTTTATTCTGCTAATTCAATATATTGGCAATCTTTTTCTATGGCATTACAATTGCATTGCCGCTTTTAAAAAAAGTGTTGCCAGCAAGGAGACCTGGATGAAGATATTGGGGAAATCCTTTATAATGTTTGGGATTGCAGCGTTTTTTGCAACGGGGTTTGCATTTCGGGCCCAGGCTGAACCTGGTTATTATGGCTGTGGCGGGTGCTGGGGGCAACCTGCCCTCACAGCCGAACAGCAAATGCAAGCCAAAAAAATATTTGATGAAAGTTATGAAAAAACAAGAAAAATTCGCCAGACTCTTGGCGCCAAAAGAGCCGAACTTGATGCCCTGCTTTCCAGTCAGGACCCCGACAAGGTCAAAATCGAGGATATTTCGCGCGAAATAGGAGAATTGCGAGGAAACATGATTTCAGAGAGGGTGGAGGTACGCAGCAAACTTGCGAAAGCGGGACTCCCTGCTGATTTATATGGTACAGAAGGTTTTGAGGAAAATGGAGGCTGGAAACGCGGAGTCCATTCTCATGGCCATCATCGGGCCAGATTTTGGGAGTGACATCTTTGCGGCTTGCTGGCGCAGCCCTGCAGCGCAAAGACGTGTACGAGAATTTTTCAGCGGACATGAATGTCAAGGCCCGCGAAGCGGCCCGCAGGGCCTGGCCTTGACAGAATGTCCTTGCCCGGCGATGGCTGCTCACTGGCTTTCTACCGCGGTCCATATTTCCGTGCGGGCCTTTCCGCCTTCCTTGGCTTTGTACATGGCCGAATCCGCTTCGCGGAGAAGCTTTTCAATGGAAGCCGACGAATCGCAATATGGCCTTGCGCCTATGGAAAGGGAGAGGTTTTTGAATTCCTCGGAATCAGCAAAACAGGCGCCGACATTTTTCTGAAGGTCATTCGCCAGTTCCTCAAGTTCGGAAACATCAAGATTGCGGCAGATGCAGATCACAAATTCATCTCCGCCAAGACGGGCCGCAAAATCTTCCGGAAAAACATTCCGTATGCAATCAGCAAGGCGGATGAGGGCCTCGTCTCCGGCCTTGTGCCCGTAAGTGTCGTTGACAAATTTAAAATTGTCCAGGTCAAGATAAAGCAGGTGCTTCAGTTCTTCATTGTCTTCAATCCATTTTGAAAAGCCATGCCTGCTGGCAAGGCCCGTGAGCGCGTCCAGATTGGCAGCCTTCCATATTTGCGCTTCCATCTCCTTTTCCGCGGTAACGTCCATAAATGCCTGCACCATGCCGATTGGCTGGTCAAAACTGTCGGTAAGCGGCATTTCCGTAAACTGGATCAGCAAGTCCCGATCACCATGCGCATAGCGGAAGGTATTGCCGATAAAGCCGTCCACATCCTCAAATGCCCAGTCTCGCCATGCATTGTAGGCTGCGCCTATCAGGTCGCCGCGGCATTCGTTGAACATTTCCAGAAATTTGTCGTTTACATGGGAGATTTTGCCATTTTCACCCGTAATAAGGATGGGAAAAGGCATTGCCTCCACAAAAATGCCGATTTCAAGATTAAGATCGAGCATGCTGGTCAAATCCTGGGCCAGGCCAAGAGTGCCGATAATGGAACCGTTCGCGTCCCTGAAAGGAACCTTGTGCGTTTTCAGATGATGGGGGGTATTGTCTATAACAATGATTTCGTCAAAGCTTCTCTGCTCGCCCGAGTTCAACACTTCCATTTCGCTGGTCTTGCAGTCCTCGTCTCCCTCGCCCCAGATCTCGCTGTGACTGGAGCCTTCAATCATTTTGCGCGTCTTTCCCGTGGCCCGGATGAATGACTTGTTGACCTTGAGATGAACGCCGTCCAGGTTTTTGAACCATATCATGTCCGGCACAAGATCCATGAGCGTTTCCAGCCAGCCCTTGTACAAACTCACTTCCCTGGCCCGCAGGATTTCGTTGGCAAGATTGGTCAGCCGCAATGTGGCGCGCTCAACGAGGAATGGGTGTATCCACAAATCGTCAAGCCGTGTGAAATCTTCCGGAAGTATCTTGCCTTCTTCCTCGCGTTTCACGCACAAAACCAGTTTGGCTTCCGGCCGCAGCATTTTTTTCAAATCGTCAATCGCCATGCCGGGATGCCATTTCAAAATGACGATGTCGCAATATGACAATATTTCCGGCAGGGGATCATTGATAATTGTATTGTATTCAACGCCGTCAATTGCGGGAATGCTCAGGACGGCCTGTTCGATTTCCCTGAAAGCCGGATCCGAAAATATGCGAATCATTACGCCGCCAATATGGGAATAATTGATCATTATTCATCCTTACCGGAATATGCCGATTTGTTCAATATTACATAAGTGTATTGGATCTTGCGGCTCCGGGTGGGGGAACCCCTCAAATAATCGGCATTTCCATAACTTCTTGCCATAATATCGGCATGGCAAGGAGAGAAGATTACATAAGGGCTTCTTTTTTGGCAAGATATAAAAAATATCGGGGCGATCTTCAATCACGCCGATGTCACCGGCAAATAACGCAAGCTCGGGCCGCGGCCTACGCGGCGCATCAGGCCAAGGCGCACAAGCATTCCAAGGTCATACTGGGCCGTGCGCGCGGAAATATCCTTTCCGGCCATCACCTGATATTCATGCCGGCTTATGCTCTCGAGGCGCGCAATCTGGGGCCAGAGGCGCTTCAGCCTTTCATTGGGCATGGGATAATCGGCTGCGGGGCGCGGTGCATCTTCCATTACCTGCGGCGAATCGCTTTTTCCGGTCCGGATCGGCACCACGCAGGTCGGCTCCAATTTCGCTGCAGGCTCTTCAATTGGATGCCCCTGGCCTATCCCCATTGAAAGATCCTGGGCATAAATCATCATCCCGTTACAGAACGCCATTGCCCTGGTAATTACATTTTTGAGCTCGCGCACATTGCCCGGCCATGAATGGGTCAGAAGCTTCTCCAGGGCTCCGCGGCTCAGATCGGGCAGCGGGTTGCCGGACGGATTGGCGAGGCGCATGAAATGCAGCGCAAGATCCTGAATGTCCTCAAGCCGTTGCCGCAAGGGCGGCGTTTCAATGGTTATCACGGCCAGCCTGTAATAAAGATCGCTGCGGAAATCCCGCACGCCATGGTGCAGCGGCGAATTTGTCGCGGCTATGATTCGGGTGTCGAAAGGCACGTCCTTGTCCGATCCCAGGGGGCGAATCTGCCTGGTGGAAAGGGCGCGCAAAAGGGCCTGCTGTACCTTTGGCGAGGCATTGCCCACTTCGTCAAGCAGCAATGTTCCCTTGCAGGCCGCCAGAAAGGCTCCCTTGCGCGGCGCCTTTGCCTCCGTGAAGGCGCCCCTGACGTGCCCGAAAAGCGTATCCATCAAAAGCGCCTCGTCCAGCGCGCCGCAATTTATGGTGATAAAGGGGCCGTTATGTCGTCTGGATAGACGGTGGATGGATTCCGAAACCAGTTCCTTGCCCGTGCCGGTTTCGCCGGTAATCAGTATGTCGCAGTCGGTCTGGGCCGCCTTGTGAATCTGGGCGCTCAGGCGCTGCATGGGCAGGGACTGCCCGACCAGGGCGCAGACCCGGGGCATATCCCTTGGCGGGGGCATCGGCACTGGTTCGGCCATCCATTGCGCCTTCCTGACCCTTGACTGGCTCGCAAATTCTTCTTTCTTGTCCCGGAGCCTTTCCAGCAATCCGTCCACCGCTTCGCGCACGGTTTCCATCTCGCTCGGCAGGGCGCCCATGACAAGAGGATCCTCGCTGTTTCCGTCGTTGCGCCGCCGTATCTCGCTGGCCATGCACCGTAGATGCTTGCTCACGGAACGGGACATTTGCCACAGGCTCAACCCAAGAAGGATGATGCCGCAAGCCAGGCAAAGAGAAAAAATTCCGAAAAGTTTTCTGCCCGTGCCGGAAACCATGAAATCCTGATCCAGCGTGCCAAGGCCGCCAATGATCAGCGGAGTATCGGAATCATTCGTTTTGAGGGAAATCGGCGTAAAACTTACCGCGCCGGTCAGATTCTTGTCCACGTTCAGGGCAGAAGCCATGGCCGGCAGGGGAAGGATGCCCGATTTGCCGGACTGAACCTCCGAGACCATGGTCCAGTAATTGAGATGCTCCGGCGCTGGCCTGAAGGCTGCGCTGAAGCCGGGACGTCCGAAATCGCCGCGAAATCCGTCGCGCACATTGTCCGACCTGAGGGGGCGGTTTTGCCCGTCCGGGGATTCCGACTGGAAAAGCATCCAGCCGTCCTGATCGAAAAAGAAGCTGCGCCCCTTTGTGGCTTCCTCCTGTCCGGCAGGCAGGGAAAGTTGCCTGCGCAATGCGGCAAGATCAAGGCAGACGCTCAAAATTCCACAAAAAATGCCTTGCTCGTCATAGATGGGCGTGGAAAAGCGCAGACCGTGAAAGGCGACCGTTTGCGGCGCGCCGTCAATCGTCACAAGCGGATAGCTTACCTCCAGCGGCTGGCTGACATTCACATGCCCCTTGTCCTGTTTCTGAAAACGCGCCTGAAAGGGACCGAAAGCGACATCCCTGGCCGAGACCGGGGACACGGGCACGATTTCGTCATTGTAATAGACAAACAGATAGCGATCCGCCGGGTTTATGCCCATAAAAGCGACTTCGCGCAGGTTGAAGTTGTGTAAATCCTTTCTGGATTTGAGCATGGAAAGCATCTCATCCTGGGGGGTTGGCCCGGCTGCCAGAAGCAAAAGCTGATTGCGTGTCTCGGTCAAAATGTGCTCCATCTGCATGCGCAAAGCCTGGGCCTGCAGATGCGCGTTGCGCTGTATTGCGCGATCTATGATATGTTCCGCGCTTTTTCCCGCAAAGCCGAAAAGCAGTATCAGGCTGCCCACAAGCAGCGGCAAACCGGTAAGCATCATGCGTCCTGTCACGCTTCTGGTGGCAAACCAGAGTGATAATTCGTGCCCTGGCTTGCGCGATTTTGTATTGATTGAATCCATGTTTCTCCCAATTGCGAAAAAAAAGCGCAAACACCAAGATTGTGCAAATTGAAGAGGCTGGCCAAATATTAATGTTTTTTCGGTTAGTTATGCTTCGCCTTCCGGCTGTTTACATATTTTCAACAAGGTGTGGAAAACCATTTGTATCCCGCAAAATTGAATTGCGCAAGGGTTTTCGCGCAAACAAGCCTTTTTTGTTGTAGGAAAGTTGGTAAAAAAGCGCAATGGCACAGGGCTTGCTATATTTTTCACATTCATTGCAAAGGCAGCGGGGGGCACAGGGACGGGAAATTTATGGTGTGAGCCTTCCGCAAGCGGACAATCTTGTTTTCCTGGAGGAAGATATGGGAAAATTGTCTCGAATCTGGACATGGATGATCGGGCTGGCGCTCATGCTGCCGGCTCTTGCGCCTTCCCTGGCGCTTGCCGCCAAGAAAAAGGCGGACGTGGTCATCGTGGCCGATACCCGCAAGCTTGACGGTATCCTGTACTGGTGGGCGGAGATGTATAATGAAAGCCATTTTCTGTTCGCAATCATGACCATGATTATCATACCGCTTGTTGGTTGTGTGCTCGGCTGGCTGGCCGATATCGTGATGTCACATATCGGCATAGATCTCAAACACCGCGAAATCGCCGAAAAATAGGCAGGAGGAAGTATGGACTGGTTATACATCCTGATGCCGATTTCCGGCGTCAGCATTTTCTGGCCCGGCCTGATCATTCTTGGTCTGGGCGTTGGCATTATCGGTGGATTTTTCGGCCTCGGCGGCGCCTGGATGGTTACGCCCGGCCTGAACATTCTCGGCTTTCCCATGGCCTTCGCCATTGGTACGGACGTGGCGCAGATGGCCGGCAAATCCCTCATTTCCACCATGCGTCATGGCAAATTCGGCAATGTTGACTACCTCTTGGGCATCACAATGCTCATTGGTACCGTTGTGGGCGTGGAAATCGGCGCCCAGATGGTTATCTGGCTCGAAAGAATAGGCTCTGTGGATAAGGTTGTGCGCTGGCTTTACGTCGTGCTGCTTATCCTGCTGGCCTGGCTGGTTTTCCACGATGTCTGGCTGCGCCGCAAAAAAGAGCGTGAAGCCGCGGCGGAAAACCGCGAACTTGACAAGCATGCCACAGGCGTTGACTGGGCCACACGTCTCCAGGCCATCCGCATTCCGCCCGTGGTGCATTACAAGCATGCCGACATTACCTGTTCCGCGTGGCTGCCAATCATCGTCAGCCTGTTTACAGGCTGGCTGGCGGGTATCCTCGGCATCGGCGGCGGTCTTATCCGTATGCCCGCCCTTGTTTATCTTGTTGGCTGCCCGACCCACCTTGCAGTCGGCACCGACCTTTTTGAAGTGGCCATTTCCGGCCTTTACGGAACGGCATCCTACGCCTACAAGGGCCGCGTTGAACTGATGGCCGCCCTGATCATGCTCTGCGGCGCCGCTATCGGCGCGCAGATCGGCGTTGTCGCAACCAAGTACGTCAAGGGCTACGGCATCCGTTTTGTATTCGGCCTTGCAGTTCTTGGCTGCCTGATGAGCGTTGTGCTCAAGCTCCTGCAGGCCGAATTCCCCTCGCAGGGCTGGTGGCTGAGCCCGTTGGCAGTCATCGAAGTGCTTGGCTTCGTTTCCGCCATCTCAATTTATATTGCCGTGCGCATGGTGCAGGGCGCCAAGGCGGAATTGGCCGCCAAAAAGCGGCAGGCAGCCGGCTAGGGAGAGTATGCCATGAAAATTCGTAATTTGCTGGTTGCTTTTGTTTGCGCCCTGGTTTTTGCCATGACTGCCTGCGATTTCAAGGGCGGCGTGGTTCAGGGCAGATGCGTGGCCTTTGACCCGGATACGAGAATGCTGACCATGGTTGTCGATACAACCCTGGACCAGATGAATCCGCATTATTCGGGAGAAGTAGATACATTCAGGCTTCCCGACGATCCCCGCGACGTGGGCCCCCTGCCGGAAGCAGGCGGCCGCCTGATGCTTGAGATCGACAAGAACAAGATACTCTATTTTGACCAGGCCACGAAGAAGCCTACCGAAATGGATGTGGAATTTGTCGATGTGGAAAAGAATGTCGGTGAAAAGCATCCCAAGCTCAAGGGCAAGGAATTCCCGATTATCGACAGGGAAAAACAGACTGTTACCGTCTATTCCAGACGTCTTGGCGCCCTTGTTACCTTCAAGGTGCCGGAAAGCGCGCTTTCGCTTCCCGCCTATACCTGGAAGTCCGGCGACGAGGTGCGGATAGCTTTCCGCAAGGATAACATGAAGCAGGCCATCCGCTTCATGAACGTTTCAAAGACGAGCATTTTCAAACGCTAAAAAACATGGGGCCGGCCAGGTCGGCCCCCTTTGCGGGAACCAGAATGAACAGCTACAGACAATCGTTTTATGCGGGCCTGATCCGCATAATTGCCAATATGCTGATGGTGTGCGCGATATTTGTTGCCATGTACTTTTCTGCCGGCCCTGGCTCCTGGCCTGCGGAAGCCGTGTTCAGCGCGGTATTTTTCGGAATAACCATTCCAGTATGGACGATTGCCTTCTGGCTTACGCGCCAGATACGCAGAATTTTCCCCGCGGTTGCGGAAAGCATGGTTGACCTGCCCGGGCGTGGCCCGTGCCTGGTGCGCTGGCAGCTCAGGGAGAGCGCTTTTTCCTGCGTTCCCGCGGCGAAACCAGAGAAATTTCATGGGGCTCCGCCTGCGGGTGTTTTATGGGGGGCGGAAGCGGGGGCTTCCGCATAACGCCAACGGATGAGCATGCCCCTTTTTGTCGGCCCCGCTTTATGCGGGGCTTTTTTTGCTTGAGCAACGGCCAAGTTATGTCTAGACTTGCCGCATGAGGGAATATTTTGATCAGCAATTATGGCAGAAGGCCGCGAACAGCAGGACGGCACAGAGATTTTTGGGCTATATCAGCGGATTTTTTCTCCTTGTGGCCCTTGTTTCGCTTTTTGACGGCCTGACTGCCGAAATGCGCCAGGGCGCGACAACCCTTGATCTGCTCCGCGACGGCGAAATTGTGATATCAGGGCCTTCGGCCCTCAAAAATCCGGTTACAAGCGATCTCGGCCATGCTTTTTCCCCAAAGGACGCGCCCCTGCAATTCGAACTGGATGGTTTTTATACCGGCTACTGGTTCGGCAACGGCATGTGGCGCGGCAAAATAATGTCCAACAGGGATGCCGAGCCTGGCGAATACCATTTACGCGTGTTTTTCAAGGGGGCGGCCGGGCAGGGCGCGCAAAATTACGATTTGCGCGTTTTTGAGGATGCCGCTGGCATGCGGGCCGCTTCCTTTTCCCATATACGCCGTTATCTTGATTTGAATCCCTTTATTCTTGCCGCAATTACTGGAATTTTCGGGTTCATGCTCGGGGTTGCAACCTACTGCTTCGGGCGGCGTTATCTTTCTTTCCTTGGTCAACTTGGCCTTTCCGAAATTTATCATTCAAAACGCCATGATGGCCAATATTTCGTCTATTGCCTGGTAAATCCGGGCCCCTTTACTCCCAAACCGGGCAATGTGCGTATGGTGCTTGCGCCGGACGGCACGCAAATTGGCGAGGCCAGGGCAGAAAAACTGCACAAGAACAAGCTCATGCTGACCATGCTTGACGATTCCGGCGTGCCTCCCGGTTCGCTTGTCTGCATTGCTCCTCCAATGGTACATGGCACAAAAGCGGATGGCGAAAAGGAATAATGAACGATAATTTTTGCGGCGCGTTTGCCAAGAAATTATCATGGCCAACAGAAACCTCACCACAGGAGTCTCATAATGAAAAATTATCTTGAATGGTCCAGCGCATTTTCCGGCCGTCTGGAAAAGGATGATTGCAAGACATGGCAGGCAAAGGCCGATACGCTCGGCAAAAGGCTGGCCGGCGAACTGGCCGCAGGGGAGCTCCCCTTCCTGAGCATGCCCTACAGGGCGCGCCTGAAAACAGATATGCCAAAGGCCATTGAACGCATGAAAAACTACAGACACATGCTGCTTTTGGGCATTGGCGGTTCGGCGCTTGGCGCCCGCGCCATCCAGCGCGCCTTTGCGCCAGGCCAGGATGGCCCGAATTATAACGGCCCCTGGCTCTGGATTTGCGACAATGTTTGCGCGGAACAGTTTGAGGGCCTGCTTGGCAAGCTTGATCCCTCGGAAACCATTGTGCTTTGCATCAGCAAATCCGGTGGCACAATCGAAACCCTGGCCCAGTATTTCCTTGCCCGCAACTGGCTGCATAACTCCCTGGGCGATGCCTGGAAAGAGCAGATGATTGTTGTAACCGACCCCGAAAAGGGCTTTTTGCGGCAGGAATCAGCCCGGAAAGACCTTATTTCGCTCGAAGCCCCGGATTTTCTGGGCGGCCGCTATTCCGCCCTTTCCGCTGTCGGCCTCGTGCCCGCTGCTTTTCTGGGCATTGACTGGGAGGGCCTGCTTGATGGTGCAGCCAGCGTCGCCAAACCCCTGGTCGATAATCCCGCTTCGATAGCGTCGCATCCTTCCTTTGACCTGGCCTGCTGGGCGCGGGGACTCGAAGCAAGGGATTATAGCGAGCTTGTCTTTTTCTGTTACATTCCCCAGTGGGCCGCATACGGCGCCTGGTTCGCGCAGCTTTGGGCCGAAAGCCTGGGGAAGGACGGCCGCGGCATGATGCCGATTCCGGCCACAGGCGTTACGGATCAACATTCCATCAACCAGATGTTCCTGGATGGCCCAAAGAACAAGGGGTGCCTGTTCCTTACCGGCGAACAGCCCGACAGCAGCCTCTCTTTTGGCCAGGACTTGCCAGAACAGTGGGCGTGGCTGAAAGGCAAGGCTTTTTCTTCCCTTCTGGAAGCGGAGGCACTGGGAACGCGCATGGCCCTTTGCCAGAGCCGCATGCCACTTGTGCAAATCAATATGGGCAGCCTGGACGAGAAAGCGGCCGGTTCATTGATGATGCTGCTTGAGGCCGCGACCATCTTCACCGGCTGGCTGCTTGAGATCAACCCCGTTGACCAGCCTGCAGTCGAGCTTGGCAAACGCCTGGCCAACAGCCGCCTTGGCGCGCAGGGCTATCCAGAGGAGGCAAGGGATCTGGCCGCCTATCTGGCGCGTCCGCAGGACAGGCAGAATTTCTGATAGATATTCGATGCCACACTCGCAACCAGACCGGAATCAGCAAATGGTTTTCGGCAAAAAAGAAAATCAACAGGGGCAGGGAGGCCCGGAAAAAGCCGAAGAATCCCTGCCTCTTTCATACGCGCGCACTCTTTCCTGGCTTTCGCTGCTCTTTATCCTGTTGACCAGCCTCGCGCTGTCTTTCTTTATTTCCAGCTCCGTGCGCGAAACCCTGATGCGCGGCCAGGTGGATTTTGCCCGCTTGTTGGCGGAGAACCTGAACAGCCAGATTTTTCGGCGTTTTGCCCTGCCCACCATTCTGGCCAATGGCCGGATTTCCCTGCGTCAGCCTACCCAGTATGAGCGTCTGGACAATGTGGTCAAATCCGTTATCGAAGGCTTGCCTGTTGAAAAACTGCGCATTTACGATTTTTCCCATCTTGTTGCCTATTCCACAAAAAAGGACGAAATTGGCAAAACTGGCGTTGCACCCTCCAACCTGGAAGACGTGCTGGAAGGCCATGCCGCCAAGTCCGAAATTATTTCCCGATATCCCCACTGGCAGGCGCCTTTCCATGTGCCCCTGGACAAGGGCTCCTTTGTGCTGCGGGTGCTTTTTCCTCTAAAGGGCGAACCTATCAGCGCAAACGGTAAGGAAATAGAAGCGCCCGTAATGGGTGCATTGGAACTTACGCAGGACATTACCGACGACTACGAGCGGGTGCTTGCCTTTCAGGGCATAATTGTGGTCATGTGCCTGCTTTCCTCGGTTGTGCTTTTCGGGCTCCTGCTCATGCTGATCCATCGCGCGGAAAGGGTGCTTGCCGAAAGGATGCACAAGAATCGGCAACTGGAAAACCAGATCCACAGCAATGAAAAACTGGTTTCAATGGGGCGAGTTGTCGCCTCCATTGCCCATGAAATCCGCAATCCGCTGGGCATAATCCGCTCCAGCGCCGAACTGCTGCAAAGGCGGGCGGGCAAGACCGATCCCGGCACAAATCGTATTCTCGAGGCAATTTATGATGAAAGCGTGCGCCTTTCGCAGACGGTGAACGACTTCCTGGATTATGCGCGCCCACGCCAGCCCAGGGATGATCTTGTGGATGTCTCGCTTGTGCTCGACCAGGCAACCGGATTTTTGCAGGATGAATTTTCCCGTCGCGGCGTGGCTGTGGAAAACGATGTTGAAAGGGCGCTTTTTGTGCGCGGCGACAAAGATTTGCTCTACAGGGCTTTTTACAATATCCTGATCAATGGTCAGCAGGCCATGGACAGCCCGGGTATTATAAAAATTTGCAGCAAGCGAAAAAAAGACGAAAACGGCCCGTTGGTGATTCTGGAATTTCTGGATTCCGGCAAGGGCTTTGACCCGGATATCATGGATAACCTTATGGATCCGTTTTTTACCACCAAGGACGGGGGTACCGGGCTTGGCCTGCCGATTGTAAAATCCATCGTGCTTGGCCACGGTGGCGAAATAGAACTGGAGAACGGTCCGGATGGCGGCGCGCTTGTTCGGGTCATCCTGCCTGGCGCCGGAGAAAAAAATGAGTGAAAAAGCCCACATCCTTGTTATAGACGATGAAAAAAATTATCTTCTTGTGCTGCAGACCCTGCTTGAAGACGAAAATTATTCCGTTACGGCCATTTCCGACCCGGAAACAGCCCTGGCTTTCCTGGCCGAAAGCGAGGTGGATGTTGTCGTAACCGACATGAAGATGCCCAGGGTCAGCGGTCGCGAGATACTGCAGGAAGTGAAAAAGGACTGGCCGCATATTCCCGTACTCATCATGACGGCCTTCGGTTCAATAGAAAGCGCTGTCGAAGTGATGAAATACGGCGCCTTCGATTATATCACCAAGCCTTTTTCAAATGATGACCTGCTGATTTCCATTCATAACGCGGTCGAACTTTCCCGCGCCCACCGCCAGTACCGCCTTTTGCAGGAAATGGTTGAAGAGCGTTTCGGCGTGCACCAGATTGTCGGCCGCAGCAAGGTTATCAGGGATGTGCTGCACATGGTGGAAAGGGCGGCCCCAAGCCGCTCCACAGTGTTGATAAGCGGAGAATCCGGCACTGGCAAGGAGCTTGTCGCGCGCGCCATCCACTATGCCAGCCCCAGGAAGGAGAAGCCCTTTATTTCGGTCAACTGCATGGCCCTCAATCCCGGCGTTCTCGAAAGCGAGCTTTTTGGACACGAGAAAGGCTCCTTCACTGGCGCTGTGGCCATGCGCCGCGGCCGTTTCGAACAGGCCAACGGCGGTACATTGTTCCTGGATGAAATCGGCGAGCTGACGCCCGATTTGCAGGTCAAGCTTTTGCGCGTGCTGCAGGAGCGGCGCATCGAACGCGTGGGCTCAAGCGAGGAAATCGAGGTCGATATCCGGGTTGTGGCGGCCAGCAACAAGGATCTCGGCGCAATGGTCGAGCAGGGGCTGTTTCGGGAAGATCTTTATTACCGCCTCAATGTTGTCCAGATCCCCCTGCCGCCGCTTCGTGAAAGGCGGGAGGACATTCCGCTGCTTGTGGCCCATTTCGTCGAAAAGGTCATCACGGAAAACAACATGCAGCCCAAAAGCTTCAGCAACAAGGCCCTGAACTACCTTACCGGCTATGAATGGCCAGGCAATATCCGGCAGCTTGAAAACGTGGTGGAAAGTTGCCTTGTGCTTGTGCCTGGCCCAGTCATCGAAGTGGATGACCTGCCGGCCGGCATCAGGGACGAGGAAGCGCAGTTCAAGAGCGCGGTGGATCTTTTGCCCGTGCAGCTTGACCTTGCCGACACGCTGGAAAAAATCGAGGCCGCCCTTATCCGCCGCGCACTCGTCCGCGCCGATCTTGTGCAGGTCAAGGCCGCCGAATATCTCGGGATTTCAAAAAGCCTTCTGCAATACAAATTGAAAAAGTACGGCATAACCGGTCACTGATGTTTCCTTGCCTGGTTCCCCTGGTGAAAACTGGCAAAACGCCAGTTTTTTTTATTTTGGGATTATAGTATAATCTTTTGCGACAATGGTTGTTGCATATTATTCATAAATTAATTTTTCCGGGGAATGGACAATGGCCAACGATAGCGACAAGGCCCAGGGTACGGATTTCATCAGGGCGCGCATTGAGGAAGATAACAAAACCGGCCGTTTCGGCGGCAAGGTGCATACCCGTTTTCCTCCAGAGCCCAACGGTTACCTGCATCTTGGGCATGCCAAGTCCATTTGCCTCAATTTTGGCGTGGCAAAGGAATTTGGCGGCCAGTGCAATCTGCGTTTTGACGATACAAATCCGGTCAAGGAAGAAGATGAATATGTCCATTCCATTGCCGAGGATGTCGCCTGGCTGGGCGGCGACTGGGAAGACAGAAAATTTTTTGCTTCTGATTATTTTGAGCGCTTTTATGAATATGCAGAAGATCTGATTCGCAAGGGCAAGGCATACGTGGACGATCTTTCGGCAGACGAGATTCGCGAATACCGCGGCACGCTGACTTCTCCAGGCAGGGAAAGCCCCTGGCGCAATCGCGGTGTTGAAGAAAACCTGGATCTTTTCAGGCGCATGCGTGGAGGAGAATTTGCGGACGGCGAAAAGGTTTTGCGGGCCAAAATTGATATGGCTTCCCCAAATATCATTATGCGCGACCCTACAATTTACCGCATCAGGCATGCCAGTCATCATCGCACTGGCGAGAAGTGGGCAATCTACCCCATGTACGATTTTGCCCATTGCATTTCGGATTCCATCGAAGGTATCACCCATTCGCTTTGCACGCTTGAATTTGTCAATAACAGGGAACTTTATGACTGGGTTCTGGACGCGCTGGAAATCTATCATCCCCAGCAGATCGAGTTTGCCAGGCTCAACCTTACCTATACAATTCTTTCCAAGCGCAAGCTTATCCAGCTTGTCAGGGATGGCCACGTGGCAGGTTGGGATGATCCGCGAATGCCTACGATTTCTGGCTTGCGGCGGCGGGGCGTGCCGCCTTCCGCAATTCGGGAATTCTGTTCGCGCATTGGCGTGGCCAGGGCTGATTCCACGGTTGAGTATTCAATGTTCGAGTATTGCATACGCGAAAAGCTCAACGAAAGTGCGTCAAGGCTGATGGCGGTTATTGAGCCGCTGAAAGTGGTGATCGAGAATTATCCCGAAGGCCAGGTTGAGGAATTCGAAATGCCCAACCATCCGGAAGACCGGGCCAGGGGCACGCGCAAGGTGCCATTCGGCAGGGAAATTTACATAGAAAAGGATGATTTTAGGCTGGAGCCGCCCAAAAAATTCCACAGGCTATTCCCTGGCTCGGAAGTGCGCTTGCGCCATGCCTATCTGATAACTTGCCGGGAGGCGATTCTGGACGATGACGGCAATGTTGTTGAGCTGCGTTGCACCTATGATCCCGAAAGCAGGGGAGGGCAGAGCCCGGACGGCCGCAAGGTAAGGGGAACGCTGCACTGGGTTTCGGCAGATCATGGAAAGCCGGCAAAAGTACGGCTTTATGACCAGCTTTTTGCCGTGCCCAATCCCGACGATGTGCCGGAAGGCAAAACCTTTATCGACAACTTGAATCCGGCTTCCCTCGAAACCCGCGATGCGTGGCTTGAACCGGCCCTGGCGGAAATCCCCACGGGAGAGACCGTGCAGTTTGAACGCCTGGGCTATTTTTGCAAGGACAGGGATTCCACGCCCGAAACGCCCGTCTTTAACCGCACGGCCACCCTGCGCGATACCTGGGCCAAGGTTGAAAAGAAGGAAAGCGGAAAATAGGCAAGAACACGGGCAAATATTGCAAACCGCAAGACCGAAATATTTACATAATATTTTTTCAAGGAGCACCAGGTGGCAGGGGAGCAACGATTCAAGACTTTGGATGAAGCCATGGCCGCTGTTTGCGAGGATGGTGAGAAGCTGGCCATGGTTCCGCCCGACTGGCAGGAGCCTGTGCTTTGCCTGGCTGCTATTGCCCAAAATCCCAGGGCATTGCGCCATGTGCAGGAGCAAACGCCCAGATTGTGCCTCGAGGCCATAATCGAGGATCCGCAATGCTTCAAATATGTGAAGGATCCAACGCCCGCGCTTTGCGCCCAGGCCGTCAAACTTCATCCCGAAATACTGGAATTTATCGAAAATCAGACCCAGGGCATCTGCATTGACGCTGTTTCCAACGATGGGATGGCCCTTAAATTTGTCAAAAACCAGAATCCCGTAATTTGCCGGGCCGCCATCATGCAGACCCCGGATGCCTTGCAGTTTGTGGAAAACCAGACCAGGGACATCTGCATGATCGCCATCCGCAAGGATTACCGCGCAATGCGCCATGTGCGCGAGCCAGGAAACGAGCTTTGCCTGATGGCTGTGCGGGAAAATCCCTTTACACTCAAGTACATCCGCAATCAGTCCCAGCGGGTGGCGCTGACAGCCGTGCACAAAAGCGGGCGCGCCCTGTGCTATGTGCACAAGCAAAGTCGCGAAATTTGCATAGTTGCCATGCGTAATGCCCCCCAGGCCCTGCAATGGGTATTGAACCAGACGGCCGAAATCTGCATGGAAGCCGTCAAGCGCGATGGGCTTGCCCTGCGCTATGTAATCAAGCAGTCGCCCGACATCATCAAGGCGGCTATAGCCCAGAATCCGGAAGCTGAGGATCTTGTCAGGGTCGAAAACAAATGAGGCGGCTGGTTTTGGGATTGCCTTCCTGTTGACGCCCGGCTTTGCCCAGGCGGAATTTGACCTTTATGAAGGTGAAAGCAGGCCGTATCCCGATAATTGAGGCCCGGTTGTGACCAGGGATCTTGGGCAAATAGTCCTTGATGACGGCACGGGCAGCCTCAGAACATTTTATTACCGCCATGAACCGCTTAACAAGGACAAGCAGGGGGGGGATATGGCAGGTAAAATCTGCTTTACCCTCCCTGGCAGCAGAGCGGTTGGCAAAAGCCCGGCCGCCAAAGGCGTCGGTGGCGATACAGTGATGATCAGGGAGTGCATGGAACTTGACTGATAAGCCGTCTTCACATGCGCATTCTGCCATCTGGCTGCGTCAGATTTCGTAAATTATTCCGGTCGAATACCGCTAGCGGACAATCCCTTTATAATTTGTTTTTTTGAAATTGGATTTCAATTTCTTGACAAGAGGCGCTTTATCTGGCAAATTCCGATTCATGCGACATGCATAATCTTGCGACCCCAGGCTTCGCATTAAACGCCATGAGGTCATATCAATTGGAGGATTGAGATGGGAAAACCGCTATTGCAAAAAAGACTCTTGTCCACAGCCTTGCTTGCTTTTGGTATTGCGCTATGCGCAAACGATGCCGCAGCCATTGACTTCAAGGTCAGCGGGGAATGGCTTGTTGGTTTTGGAGCAGGCACGGGTGAATTGTATTCCCACTATCGTGAGCCAGGGCATGGCCAGAAACGAAAAACGGACAGCAATGATATGTTTGAAGCCAATCAGCGTTTGCGGATTCAGCTGGATGCGGTGGCTTCGGAAGCATTGTCCGGCACGGTTGGTTTCGAGATTGGCGATACGCGCTGGGGCATGGCCGAACAGGGCGGCGCGTTGGGCGCTGACAGCAAGGATATAATCAAGCTGAAAAACGCCTATATTGACTGGGTTGTTCCCTCTTCCGATATCCGGTTCAGAATGGGCATCCAGGGCATGGCGCTTCCCAATACAGCCGGCGGTTCGGCAATTCTTGATGCTGATGTGGCGGGAATTGCGGCAAACTATAAAATCAACGATAACATTGGCATTACCGCGCTCTGGGCGCGGCCGGTGAATGACAATTTCAACGACAGGTATTTCAACAGACACGGGGATCGGGCGAATTACCTGGATAATATGGATCTTTTTGCCCTCAGCCTGCCAATCACCCTTGATGGCTATGAAATTACGCCCTGGGTAATGTACGGCATGCTTGGCAAGAATTCCCTGCGCGGGCTTATGCCGGTTAATGAGGAGGAGCCCTGGGAAACATCCGACGGCATTTTGGGGCTGACAATTCCCGGATTAAATCCCGGCATGAACTTCAGCAATGGCAATCCGCTGGATTCCTCCTCCACAGGCAAGGCATACGGTTCCATGTTCTGGGCTGGCCTGCCGTTAAGCATCAGCGCATTTGACCCCTGGAATTTCGAACTGGATCTCAATTATGGCTATGTGGAGGAAATGGGCCGCTATGACATCATCAAACGCGGCAATCCCGGAGATATTGTGAGAGGAAGCACCCAGCGCCAGGGCTGGCTGGCCAAGGCCCTTGTTGAATACAAATTTGAATGGGGCGTGCCGGGGATTTTCGGCTGGTATGCCAGCGGAGATGACGGCAATGTCAAAAACGGCTCGGAGCGTTTGCCATCCATTGCCGGGGCAGGCAATTTCACTTCCTTCATAGGCGATGGCAATCTTGCCTGGGGCTCTTTTGACGACAGCTGCGATTGGGCCATGACATATTCCGGCACATGGGGAATTGGCCTTCAGCTGAAGGACTTGAGCTTTGTTGACGATTTGTCCCATACGTTCCGTGTGGCCTACTGGGGAGGAACAAACAGCCCGTCAATGGTCAAGTACATGGAAAGCGCCTACTCGTGGCGCGAAGGCTATGGAGGCGACGGCCCATATTTGACAACAAATGACGGACTGCTTGAATTCAACCTGGTCAATCAATGGAATGTTTATGAAAACCTGGAAATGAATCTGGAGCTTGGCTATGTGGTCAATATGATGGATCAGGGCACATGGCAGAAAAGCGGTTATTATGAAAATAACGGCAATGGCAAATTTGAAAAACAGGATGCCTGGAAAGCCCAGTTAACTTTCGCTTATACGTTTTAGAAGCAGTCTTCACATGCACATTTTGTCCTCTCGCTGCGTCAGATTTCGTAAATTATTCCGGTCGAGTACCGTAAGATTGCACTCCCTTCATAATTTACTAATCTTCCTTGCGAGAGAACAAAATTCACTATGTGAAGACAGCTTCCTAAAAAATCGCGATTGCTTTAATTACCTTCCTTGCAATGGGGCGGGTTCGCCAATTGGCGGCCCTGCTCCTCGTTGTTTCCAGCATTTACCATTCTTTGTTTTGGCAGAAATGCATAACTTGCCCCCCTCCCAATAGAAGTATAAGGTAAAGCCACTTCACCATCACAAAAAGGGACAAGCCATGCCCGAATTACAACATAATCTTTACGATGATCTTTCGGCGGTCACCACGGAATCCTGGCGCACGTTCCGCATCATGGCCGAACTTGTCAACGCGCTCGATGAATTGAACAATCTCAAGGTAAACTGCATTTCAATTTTCGGTTCGGCCCGTTGCAAGCCGGAGAGCAAGGAATACAAGGATGCCGAGGAAATAGCGCGCCAGCTGGTCCGGGCCGGCTACGGCATCATAACGGGCGGGGGGCCTGGCGCGATGGAAGCCGCGAACAAGGGCGCCTTTGAGGAAAACGGCGTTTCGGTTGGCCTGCATATCAAATTGCCCCACGAGCAGGGTTGCAACCAGTATGTCAAAACCCGCTGTACTTTCCGCTATTTCTTCATCCGCAAGTTCATGTTCGTAAAGTATGCCAGGGCATATGTGGTCATGCCTGGCGGTATGGGCACAATCGACGAGCTTTCGGAGGCCTTTGTCATCGCCCAGACTGGCAGAACCAGGCCTTTCCCGATCATTTTGTACAATTCCGAATTCTGGTCCGGCTTTATGGACTGGCTCAGAAATTCCATGGCCGGCAAAGGCTTTATAGGGGAAAACGAAATCAATCGACTGATCACGATTTGCGATTCTCCCGAGGAAATCGTTGCCCATCTGCAAAAAATTATTATCTTGTAAGGACGTATCATTTCAATTCGGGCCAGAATTTTTGAAAGGGCCGGCCCCTTGACCCGGGCACCAGGAGAACATTCCTGGGAAAGCCTGATGCAAAGGGCCATTGCCCTGGCCAGTCAGGCGGCGGAATTCGGTGAAATTCCGGTTGGCGCGATTCTTGTATCGCCTGACGGAAAGATTATCGGGGAAGGCAAAAACGTCGTGGAGGATCTGGCCGATCCCACCGGCCATGCCGAAATTGTGGCAATCAGGCAGGCCGGGCGCAATTGTCGCAATCATCGCCTGGAAGGCTGCGTTCTTGTCTGTACCCTGGAACCATGCGCCATGTGCGCGGGCGCGATTGCCCATGCCCGTCTTGCCGGCGTGGTTTTTGGCGCTTCAGATCCGGGGCAGGGGGCTATTGTCTCCAGGGCAGAATATCTCGACGGGCCGGCATCCTTGCGCCCAATCTGGCATATTGGGGGGGTATGCGCGGCCGAGTGCGCCGCGCTGCTCAATGATTTTTTTCATTTAAAACGTCAGTCTGTCTGAAAATTTGCCATAAAAACCGCCATGGGAGTTGTCATGCAAGGATTGATTGCGTCAGCGGTCTTGTTTTTCGCGCTTTTTTCAGGTCAGCCGACTGATGCGGCCACTGCTGGCGAGCCTGCCTACAGGACTGCCATACTTGGCCAAAACAGCCCCTGGCAGGAGGGACTACTTCTCGAATTCGCGCCCGATGAGCGGCAATGCCAGGCCCGCTATGGTCGTCAATGGCAGGAAAAATGCGCGACATCCCTTGGCAGGAGCGGCGATACGGTTACAAGCGTCAAGCTTTCGCCAGCAGTGCCGGGCCACTGGCAGTGGCGCGATGGCACAAGCCTTGTCTTTTTGCCGGAAGAAGGCCACAGCCTTTCCCCGAATACAACCTACAGCGTAAATTTGGAAAATCTCTACAGGCCGGCTTCGACAATTATCGACCGCAAAAAAGTCTCGCTTGCAACAATGCCGCTTGCCGTTCGCATGACCGAAGGCAAGCTCTGGATTGATCCCTCCCCGAAGGGCGCGCATCGCCTGGCGGCTTCTCTAGAATTCAATTATCCGCTTGCCCATGAACCGGGCGTGGAGATCACAAAACCTCATGGCGCCCGCTTTGGCCAGCCCGAATCCGTATGGAACCGGAATCGCGACCAGCTGAATATTTCCTGGCCGGTCAATGCGTTGCCGGAAAACGTTGCGGAAGCCCGTCTTGTGGTCAGGGGCATGGGCGAATACAGCCTGGAAAACGGCAATCCCAGGTATTATGCGCCCAATGCCAGGCAAAAGGGCGCCGTATTCGGGATCACGGTACCGGGAACAGAAGGTCTTTTTCAGGTAAAATCCGCCAAAACCCGGCTGGAATATGACAAGAATCTCAATCGTGTGCATATTCTTGACCTTGAGACTTCCCTTTATGCCAAACCGGACGAGGTTGCGAAACGCCTGCGCGTTCTGGAATTGCCCAGGTACAATTCCAAAGGCGCGGATCGCCCCTACAATTGGCAGCTTGCCCCCGCGGTGCCGGCCGAAACTCTGAAAAACAGCAAGAAACTTGAGGCGTTTTCCATGCAAAAGGACAATACGCCGGTTTCCAGAATGTCTTTCCGCATACCGGCCCAGTCCGGCCGCTATCTCCTGGTTGCCCTGGAAAAGGATTGTCCGGCCGCTTCCGGCCTGACGCTGGCCAAAACCTTTGCCAATGTGGTCAAGGTTGACGAGACAAATCCCGTGCTCGGATTTTTGCAGCCCGGCAATATTCTGCCGCTGGTGCGCGACACCATTGTCGATATCTATGCCAGCGGCCTGGACAAGGTTTCCTGGCAGGCCCAGTTTGTGCGCCATCCCTTTTTGGCAATCCTGGCAGGATCAGGTGGAGAAGCCTTTGAAGACGCCCTGGATCGCACAGGCCTTGACATGGCCCAGTTATCGGAAAGCAGCAAGGGCGAGCTTGCGCTTTCGGGCCAGGGCAATGCCCGCTTTGCGGCCCTGGATTTAGGGCCTTTGCTGGAAAAGAACAGGGACAGTGGCGCAAGCGGCCTCTTGCGCCTGAACCTCAAAGGCTACAAGGACGGCAGGGAAGCTGCCTCGGCCTCGCGCATGATTTTGGCAACCGACATCGGACTGCTTGCCAAACGCAATGTCTCCGGCGGTTATGAATGTTTTGCCTATAGCCTGAAAGACGGCCAGCCGCTTGCGAATGCCAAAATCGGCATTCTTGGCGCCAATGGCAAGCTTGTGGCCGAAAAAAATTCCGACAGCCGCGGCCATGTTTCCTTTTCGCCAGCCGGCTCGTCGCCGGAAAGCAGGCCGGTGGCTGTAACGGCCAGAAATGGCAGATCTCTTTCCTGGCTGCCATTGCAGGATCGTTCCCGAGAACTGAATTTTTCGGAATTTCCTGTCGGGGGCACCCATTCTTCCCCGGATGGCCTGAATTCCTTTGTCTTCAGCGAGCGCGGCCTTTACAGGCCTGGCGAAACCCTGCGCTTTGGCTGCATTACAAAGCGGGCCGATTTTGAGCTGATGCCGGCGGATATGCCCCTGCAAGCCGATTTGGCCGATCCCCTGGGCAGGACAATTTTCAAAAAGGATTTTGTGGCCGGCAAAAACGGCATGGCCACAATAGAATGGGCAGCCCCGCGGGAGGCTCTTTCTGGCCTCTACACTCTCAATGTGCGCCCGCATGGCTCAAGGGAAATTCTCGGATATTTCGCGGTGCGTCTGGAAGAATTTCAGCCAGATACTCTCAAGCTGCATATCGGCTTGCCAAAAGTGAAAGGCTGGCTCAGGACAGGCAACAAGGATGAGGGCAAGATTGTCCTGAACCTGCGCAATCTTTACGGAAGCCCTGCGGCTGGCCACAAGGTGCGCGCTTCCCTCCTGCAAACTCCTGCCCTGTTCCGCTTCCAGGGTTTTGAGGATTACGTTTTCACCGATGCGGCGCCCCTGGCCGGGCATGGCGTAAGGCAGGAATTGCCCGCGGCCAAAACCGATGCCGAGGGCAATGCCGTGCTTGAAATACCTTCCACTGTCTGCGCCAGGAATTCGGCCCTGCTCAATGTGCTGGCCGAAGGCTTCGAGGCCGGCGGCGGCCGGGCAACGGCCAGCCATGCCAGCATCCTTGCATCTCCTCTTGAGGCCATGCTTGGCTACAAGCCTATTGGCAGCCTGACCAACTTGCAATTCATTCCCAAAGGCCAGAAGGCGGAACTGTATTTCCTGGCCCTCAATCCCGCGCTGGAAAAAACTCCGCTTGCGGATCTCTCGTTTTCCACTTCGCGCCGCAGATATGTTACAAGCCTGATTGCGGATGGTCTGGGCGGCTATCGTTATGACGAAACGCCAATTGACGTGCCGCTTGCCAGCCGGAAGCACAGCCTGCCGGAAAACGGCATGAATTTTGACCTGCCGACAAATGAGACCGGGGAATATCTGCTCAATGTGCATGATGCCAAAGGCCGACTCCTGGCCCAAATTCCATTTGCAGTTGCGGGCACGGAACCGTTGCCGCCAAATTCGGCCCTGTGCGGCGGCAAAATTCGCCTGCGTCTGGATAAAAAGGATTACAAGGCCGGGGACAAGATAAATCTGGCCCTTTCCGTGCCCTATGACGGCACAGGCCTGATTACAATCGAACGCGACGGCGTGGAGGCTTTTGAATGGTTCACCGCAAGGGCCGGCGACGCTACGGCTACGATTGAAATCCCCGAAGATTTTGAAGGACGCGGCTACGTTGGCGTAACTTTTGCGCGTTCAACGGATTCCCCCGATATTTATGTCGGCCCGCTGGCATACGCTGTCGCGCCGTTTACGTCCAATATCCGGGAACGCGACATGGGGCTGGCGCTCAAGGCTCCCAGGCAGATCGCTCCCGGGGAAAACCTGCGCGTGAATATTGCTGCCAGACAGCCCGGGCAGGCCGTGGTTTTTGCCGTTGACGAGGGCATTTTGCAATTGAGCAATTTCCGCACGCCAGCTCCGCTGGAAGATTTGCTTCTCAAACGCGCCCTCGATGTCAAAACCTTGCAGGCCCTGGATTTGCTGATGCCGGATCATGCCAGAATGAGCCAGCGCATTTCGGCTTTTGGCGGCGGCCTGGACGGCGTGCCCTTTGGCGCGCGCTTCCAGAATCCTTTCAGGCGCCGCAATGAGCCGCCTGTTGTCTTTTGGTCCGGCCTTGTCGATGTGGGCAGCGACCCTGTCGCCATTGATATTCCCATACCCGACTATTATAACGGCAAGCTGCGCGTCATGGCTGCCGGCGCGGCTGCCAATGGCGCTGGCAGTGCGGCGGACTACGCCACTGTTGTCGCGCCCCTGGTCATAACCCCGCAAATTCCTGTGGCCGTGGCGCCTGGGGACAGTTTTGACGGCGCGCTTGTGCTGGCCAATACCAGCGATCAGGATATGACGGCAAAGCTTGATGTCATTTTGCCGGATTCTCTTGAATTGCAGGGCAAGCTTTCCCCTGATGTGAAGATCCCCGCCAATCGGGAAATTGTCCTGCCTTTCAATGTTGCCGTGCGGGACAGGCCAGGAGCCGCAGAAATCCGGTTCGCGCTCGAAACACCAGAAAAAACATGGCGGCGCAAGGCCTCCCTTTCGGTCAGGCCGCAAAGCCCGCTTATGACCACTGTCCAGTCCGGATGGCTGGAAAAGTCAGCCGATTTGCTTGTAAACCGCAAGATTTACCCGCAAATGGCTCACGGCGACCTTGTTGTCTCCGCCATGCCCCTGCCGCTTGCGCGTGGTTTTGCGGAATATCTCAATGCCTATCCGTATGGCTGCACCGAACAACTGGTCAGCAAGGCCTTTGCCCAGGCCCTGCTCAAGGATTGGCCCGGTTTTGCAGGCGACAGAAGAGAGCGCGACAAGATAATTGAGGCCGCGCTTGGCGCAATCCGCAGCCGTTTCAACGGCAACGGCGTCGCCCTGTGGCCAGATAGCCAGCCCGACAAGCTGCTGACCATCTACGCGGCTGACTTCTTGCTTGCCCTGCGTGAAAACGGCATTGGCTGTCCGGAAGATTTGCTGGAGCAGGTCTGCGATGCGGTGGAAGCCGAGTGCGCGCTCAATGAAGCCGGCATTGAAGGGGCGCGCAAGGCTGCATACGCCCTCTGGGTTCTTACCCGCCAGGGCCGGATAACAACCCAGCTGATTGAAAACCTGCTTGAGGCCCTGGACGGCGAAAATCTCCCGGGCTGGAAAAACGATATCACGGCCATGCTGATCTCCGCCAGCCAGCGCGAAATGCATATACGCAATCCCTTGCACGTTACAAAGATGGAGTACAGTCCTGCCGGCTGGTTTGACGAATATGCCCTGGCCTCCCTGCACCTGGCCCTTCTGGCCCGCTATTTGCCGGAAGCCTGCACAAACGAGGCCAGGGATCTCTATTTTGAGGCCACAACAGAAGCGATGAACAGGAACATCTACGCCACATTCTCGGCAAGCCAGGGCATACGGGCCCTTATGGCTCTCAACAAGGCGACAACAGCAACCATTGATGGAACCAGGCTTTCCTGCCCCGGGGCTGGAGGAGAGGAAAACCTGCTGGCCAACGGCTCCCTGGCGACATTTGAAACCGCGCACTGCGGAAAATACCGCCTTGATGTGCCGGAAGCCTCGCCGCGGCTTTACTGGCAGATAGCGACCACCGGCTTTGACAGCCAGCCCGCGCAAAAAGCCGCGCATGGCATTGAGATAAGCAGAAGCTATCTGGACAGGGACGGCAATGTTGTGAAAAGCGTTGTCCAGGGCGACGAGGTAACGGTAAAAATTACGGCGCGGGCCATGCAGGCCAGCTTGCCGGATTGCGTGATCAGCGACTTGCTGCCCGGCGGCTTTGAAATGATTGCCCCCAAAGGCAATAACGGCAGCTTGCCGGAAAGCGTAAAATTTGCCGATCGCCGCGAAGACAGGATGTTGCTTTTTGCCGACTTGACGGACAAACCACTTGAATTTGCCTATCGCATCCGGGCTGTCAATCCTGGCAAGTTCGGTGTCGCGCCAATTTCGGCCAGCGCCATGTACGCGCCGGCCGTGTATGGCAATGGCGCCACGTCCGAAATTACGGTTACCGGAGAATAATGAAATTGATTCAGTGGCGCAGCTGGAAAGGCTGCGCCGCGACTGTTTTTTGCCTGTCGCTGCTGCTTGTGTTTTTGGGCTGGTTTGCGCTTGGGTTTTTGCCTCGTCCCCTCCTGTTGGAAGGCGTTTCCTTTGGCAAGATTGCTCTGGATGCCAAAGGCGGCATCCTGAAAATCTGTCTGGCGGATGATGAAAAATATCGCCTGCGCACGAATTTGGATTCCATTGCGCCCACGGCAATCTCAGCCCTGCTATGCTATGAGGACAGATATTTTTATTTTCATCCGGGAGTGAATCCCTTTGCCCTGGCTCGCGCTGCTTTCTCCAGCGTTTTCGGGGTTCGGCGCCAGGGGGCCTCAACCATTACCATGCAGGTGGCGCGTTTGCGTTACAAGCTGGAAACAGCAAGCATAAGCGGCAAGCTGCGGCAGATTTTTCATGCTCTTTTGCTGGAACGCCATTACAGCAAGCAGGAAATTTTGCTGGCCTATTTCACCCTTGCGCCCTACGGGGGAAATATCGAGGGACTGGAAGCCGCGGCCAGGATTTATTTTGCCAAACCGGCAAGGGAACTGACCAGGCTTGAATGCATGGCCCTGGCCGTTGTGCCTCAAAATCCCGTTGCGCGAAATCCCGTATCGGGCAAGGATTTTGACGAGGCCCGCATCCGGCTGGCCGCGCTGATGGCAGAAGGGGGAACGGCCAGCCCGCTCAAGGTGCGTTCGCTTGCGCGTCTGCCCTTTGCGGCGCCCCACCTTTCCATGGAGTTGCTGGGCAGGCCGGACTTTCTGAATGATCAGGGCATTGCGCGTTCCTTTATCGAACAGGATTTGCAAAAATTGCTGGAAAGGGCAATTGCAAATCACGTTGAAAAGGGCAGAAGAATTGGTATTTGCAATGCAGCGGCCATTCTGGTCAATACAGACAGTATGCGGGTTTGCGCCCTGGTCGGCTCGGCTGATTTTTTTGCCGCCAAAATCCAGGGCCAGGTTGACGGCACAAGGGCCAGGCGTTCGCCCGGCTCGACACTCAAGCCTTTTATCTACGCCCTTGCCCTGGAACAAGGCCTGATTCACCCGCGCAGCATACTTGATGACAGCCCGAAATCCTTTGGCGGCTATGACCCCGAAAACTTCGACAAGGGCTTTCGGGGGCCGCTTTCCGCTACCGATGCCCTGGCGGCCAGCAGAAATTTGCCTGCCCTGCTGCTTTCCGAACAGCTTGCCGCGCCAGGGCTTCATGGCTTTTTAAAAAGGGCACATGTGGAATTGCCGAAAGACGCTGGCCATTACGGCCTTGCCCTGGCCCTCGGCGGCGCGGAAGTCAGCATGCGCGAACTGGCCGGCCTTTATGCCATGCTCGCCAATCAGGGAATCTGGCGCCCCCTGCGAATGGCAAGGAAAGATAGCGAAAAAGGCGAAGCCCTGCGCCTGCTTTCGCCGGAAAGCGCCCATCTTGTTCTGCGCATGCTGGAACGGGAAGACCTTTTTGTGCGCCAAAATGGCGGACGTTTGCCCCTGCGCTGCAAAACGGGAACCTCAAACGGCTACAGGGATGCCTGGACCGCTGGCTTGTGCGGCCAGTATGTGCTAATTGTCTGGGTGGGCAATTTCGACAATCGCGCAAATCCGGCCTTTGTGGGCGGCGAGGCTGCCTTGCCGCTTTTTGAAGAAATTGCCGGCGGTCTGGCTTATAGCCGTCATTTGCGCGATGATTTGCCAAAACGGGAAAATCATCTCAATTTGCAAAAAATTGCCGTCTGCAAGGAAACAGGCGATCTGGCCATCGAACGCTGCAGCGAGCATATCGACACGCTCTTTATTCCCGGAATATCGCCGACAATGGATAGCGGCATACTTCGACCGATTCTTGTGGATAAAAAGACAGGTTTGCGCGCCTGCAGGCAAGTTCCTGGAGAAACAGAACAGATTTACTGGGAATTTTGGCCGACCGAGCAACAGCGGATTTTTGCCCAGGCCGGCAAGCCCAAACCACTGCCGCCTGATTGGCTGCCAGAATGCAGACAGGCGGAGGCCACTTCCGCCAAACGGCATCCGGTGATTGTGCTGCCCAAAAAGAATGTAACCTATCTGGATGATTTTTCCGGCGTGGGCGCGGGCATTCCCCTCAAGGCTTCGCTTGACGCGGAAGCGTCTTTCGCGCACTGGTTTGCGGGCAAGACTTACATTGGCAAGACCGGGCCCGGAGAGATCATTTTTTGGCATCCCAAAAAACCGGGCATGGTGGAGCTTGTCGTTGTTGACGATCAGGGCGCCAGCGCAAGGCAAAAATGTGAAATTGAAGCGCCGTGATAATCGCTTCTTTATTTAACGATTTAACGAAAGGGAAACTGGGATGGCATTTACATACGATGTGGAAAGTTTCAGGGATTCTTTTGAACACGAAACAACATGGCTGAATGGTTTTTTGCGCAATGTGGCGCGCTACTGGAAAAAACAGGCTGCGCGCTGCGCCGATACCGGCCAGACATGGACTTACAGGGAGCTTAACGAAGACGCCAACAGGCTGGCCAATGCTTTTCTGGCTGACGGGCTGAAAAAGAATGATGTCATCATGTACATACTCTTCAACAGTCCGGAATTTTTGTTTTGTTACCTGGCCGGCCACAAGACTGGCGCCATAAATTGCCCCATAAACTACAGGCTTGCGCCGGGCGAGCTTGCGCTCCTGCTGGAGGACAGCAGGCCGGAATTCCTTGTTTATGACACGTTTTTTGCCGATACGGTAAACAAGGCCCTGGAAATGTCGAGTTTCAGGCCGCGTCGCATCCTTTGCTGCGGCAGAGGGACTGGACCAGCCTGCATGCCATTGAAGGATTACATGGACCAGGGCTCGACGGAAGACCCGGTTATCGCTAAAAAAAAACATATCTATGACGAAACGACAAGGCTTTACACATCCGGCACCACAAACAGGGCCAAGGCGGTCCCCATAAATTCGATCAACGAGGTCTTTTCCGCGCACGATGTGATCATGCATTATCCGCTCAATTCAGAGGACCGCACATTGAATCTGACGCCCTGGTTTCACCGTGGCGGCATACACATCGGCGGCCCGACAGCTACGCTGTATGTTGGCGGGGAAGTGGTGATCATGCGGGAATTCAAGCCCAGGACGGCCCTGGATATCATCAGGAACTGCAATGTAACCTACATAACGGGCGTGCCCTCGATCTTCAGGCTGCTGGCCAGGGCGCAAATGGCTTCCCCTGTTGACTTGTCCTCCCTCCGCGGCCTCTGCTCCATGGGCAGTCCTTTTTCCAGGGCCGAGCTTCTTGAATACCGCGGTCTTTTTTCGCAAAATATTCTCAATGGTTACGGCACAACGGAAACTTTTGTTAATACCTATATGCGGCCATTCAGCCCCATCGAAAAATGCGCTTCAACCGGCCAGGCCTGCATTGATGACGAGGTGCGCCTGGTGAAGGTTGTGCCGGATGGCCATGGAGAGCCGGACGACCTGGTTAAAAAGGACAACCATGAAATCGGGGAAATCATCATCAAGGCGCCTCACAAGTCAACGGGCTGCTATGTCAACAATCCGGAAATGACGGCCAAAAAGTTTTACAAGAATTTCCATTATACAGGCGATATCGGCATTTGGGACGAGGATGGCTTTATAACCGTGCTGAGCCGCAAGGACGACATGATCATTTGCTCTGGCGAGAATATTTATCCCGCGCAAATCGAGGCTGCGCTGAACGAACATCCAAAGGTTGCGGAAAGCGCGGTTATCGGCGTGCCGGACAAATTGCACGGCCAGTGCGTTACAGCATATGTGGTTCCTCTCGACAATAGCCTGACTGTCGCGGAATTGAAGGATTGGTGCGCTTCCCATCCCATGCTTCCCCCATACAAAAGGCCAAGGGCCTATTCATTGGTCGAGAGCCTGCCGCACACAGCCACTGGCAAGCTTATGCACTACAAGATAAGGGAACAGGCCAACAAAGCCGGGAAATAGGACACTCTCGCGGAAGGAAAAACAAATGAACCAGAAGGAAAGAATGTTGGCTGGCCTGCCCTACAGGCCAGGACATGACGGCTTGCGCGAGCTTTACCTGAATTGCCGCCGCCTTGTATATGCCTACAATAATCTCCATCCTGACAAGATTGGGGAAAGGGACGACCTGATTCGAAGGATTCTCGGCAAATGCGGCGAGCGTGTGGCAGTGGAGCCGCCCTTTCATTGTGATTATGGCGTTCATATTGAAGTTGGCGACAATTTTTTTGCCAACTTCAATTGCGTAATCCTGGATGTTGCCAGGGTCATGATCGGCAAAAATGTCATGTTTGCGCCCAATGTGGGAATTTATGCGGCTGGCCATCCTGTTCATTGGCAAAGCCGCAATTCGGGCTATGAATATGGTCGGGAAATCAGGATTGGCGACAATGTCTGGCTTGGCGGGAATGTTATCGTCAATCCCGGGATAAATATAGGCAATAATGTTGTTGTAGGCTCGGGCAGCGTTGTTACCAGGGATATCCCGGACAATATGCTGGCAGCGGGTAATCCCTGCAGGGTTTTGCGCGAGATAACAGACCAGGATCGCAAGTATTATTTCAGAAACCTGGAATTTGACGTGGAGGATTATTAAGGTATTTGCAATGAAGCATTGAAAGCCGGATTTCACTATGCGCAAGGAATTTTTTTAATAAAAACAAAAAACCATATCCAGGAGGCGGATACGGTTTTTTGAATTATTGCGCGCACCTCCGATTCAGGCCTGTTTTGCGCAAGCAGGATGTGTTTAAATATAAAATAGATGATCAGTAGGACATAATTCCGCAATATTCTTTATGCGATTGCCCAGGGCCGCCCTTGCCTCCAGCTTGTTTTTCGGGCATTTGGGTAGTATATAAGCCCGAATTTTTAATTTTAAATATCTAACAAGCGGGAAAGAAAGTGGCGGACGATACCACCCCCATTATTGAAATCAGGAATGTCTGGAAATATTTTGGGCGCTTGCCTGCGCTTCAGGACGTTTCATTAAAAGTCACTCCTGGCGAAAGACTGGTCATTATAGGCCCATCCGGATCTGGCAAATCCACGCTTTTGCGTTCAATCAACCGTCTAGAGGAAATCGACAAGGGGGCAATTATCGTCAAGGGCAAGGATATCAACGACCCTCACGAAAACATCAACCTCATTCGCCGCAATCTCGGCATGGTCTTTCAGCAGTTCAATCTCTTTCCGCACAAGACTGTGCTGCAAAATCTTACAATGGCGCCCATAAAGCTTCTGGGGCTTGACCCCGAAGACGCGGAAGCACGCGCCCTTGTGCTGCTCAAGAAAGTCGGCATCAGCGACAAGGCCAATGTTTATCCCGCCATGCTTTCAGGCGGCCAGCAGCAGCGCGTCGCCATTGCGCGCGCGCTTGCCATGCAGCCGGAGATCATGCTTTTTGACGAGCCGACTTCCGCGCTCGACCCGGAAATGGTCGGGGAAGTTCTTGATGTCATGGTTACCCTTGCAGAGGAAGGCATGACCATGATTTGCGTGACCCACGAAATGGGCTTTGCGCGCACCGTGGCGGATCGCCTCATTTTTATGGATCACGGCCAGATTGTGGAGGCTGGCAAGCCCGACACCCTGTTTACCGCGCCGCGCCACCCGAGGCTGAGACAGTTCCTGAACCAGATTCTCTGATACCTCTTGAAAAAACAAAGAATTGCCGTGGCCGTAAGCGGCGGCGTGGACAGTCTTTGCGCGCTCTTGCTCCTGCATGAACAGGGCTACGACCTCGTTGCCGTGCACGGAATATTCCAGGAGCCGCAAAAATTGCCGGCCCCCGCGGCATTGCGCGCCGAACAAAAAATTGCCGGCCTGCGGGCAATCTGCAAGAGCCTGGCTATCCCCCTTCACAGCCCGGATTTTGCAAACCTGTTTGCGGCCAGGGTGATATCGCCTTTCGCAAAAGCCTGGGCCAGTGGCTTTACCCCCAATCCCTGCGCTATCTGCAATCGGGACATGAAATTCGGCGCGCTTTTTGATTTTGCCATGGCTCTTGGGGCAGATAAATTCGCAACCGGCCATTATGCCAGCCTCGCCCAAAATCCCCATGACGGCGCTGTTGTCCTGAAAAGGGGCGCAAGCCGCAAAAAGGATCAAAGTTATTTTCTGGGGCTGGTGCCACGCGGCATTTTATCCCGTCTGGCCTTTCCCCTTGCCGCGCATGAGAAGGAATTTTGCAGGGAATTTGTACGAAACCGGGGCTTCAATCCGCCAGATGAGGCCGAGAGTCAGGATATCTGCTTTATGGTTGGCCAGTCCTGCCAGGATTTTCTGGCTTGCTATTGCCGCGAAAACGCTCTTTTGCCGGGCGCCCCGGGGCCAATGATTCTGAACGGCAAAACAATTGGCCGGCACAAAGGCCTCTGGAATTATACCATTGGCCAGCGCAAAGGCCTGGGCATTGCCCACAGCGCGCCGCTTTACGTCATTTGCAAGGATTTTGCCAAAAACAGGCTTGTTCTTGGAGAGCGCGCGAACCTTGGCATGCAAAAAATCGTGGCCTGCGCCGTCAATATTTTTGTGCCCGCAAATCTTTGGCCGGAAAAAATCCTGGCAAAATTCAGGCATGGGGGAGAGCCGGTGCCAGCGCGCGCCTTTTATGACGGCAAGCTCATGGTCATCAGCCTGGACGAGAGGCATTTTCCCACGGCCAGGGGGCAAGTGGCGGCCATTTATGATTTTTCCGAGCATTTGCTGGCAGCCGGAATTGTACGCGAAACAGGGGCTTGAGTTTTTTTGTCGGTTTTTTTGGTGGAGATATGCAGAAAAATGGCTGAAAATATTTTTGTTCTGGAAGGCAGCGATGGCAAGTCCAGGGCGGGCTGGCTGAAAACCGCGCATGGCGCAATTCCCACACCCATCTTTATGCCAGTTGGCACTGTCGGCTCGGTCAAGGCAGTCGCGCCGGATGATTTGCAGGCAATCGGCGCGCCGATTATTCTTGGCAATACCTATCATCTTTATTTGAGGCCGGGGGATGATTTGGTGGCGAGGCATGGTGGATTGCATGCCTTCGCATCCTGGCCGGGATCGATTTTGACGGATAGCGGCGGCTTTCAGGTTTTCAGCCTCAATGCCCTGCGCAAAATAAAGCCCGACGGCGTGGAATTTCGTTCGCATATTGACGGATCGCGGCATTTTTTCACGCCCAAAAAAGTCATTGAAATCCAGCGCAATCTCAACAGCGACATTATGATGGTGCTTGACGAATGCGTGTCATACGGAGCGGATCGGGGTTACACGGAAAAATCCGTCGCCCTGACTACATCCTGGGCAAGAATGGCCCGGGAGGAATGGCCCGGCAATTCTGGCAGGAATTTGCTCTTCGGCATTGTGCAGGGCGGCTTTTTCAAGGATTTGCGCGAAATTTCGGCGCGTGAGATAGGCGATCTGGATTTTGACGGCATGGCCATTGGCGGCCTTTCCGTAGGGGAGGGGAAGGAGGAAATGCACGATTTGCTCGCCTTTACCGCGGATCTGTTGCCAGAAAACAAACCGCGCTACCTGATGGGTGTGGGCACCCCCCTGGATATTGCCCTGGGCATAGCCAGGGGTATCGATATGTTCGACTGTGTGCTGCCAACCCGCAATGCCCGCAACGGCACATTGTTCACCTCGCAAGGCAAGATTGGCATCAAGCGAAAGGAGTATGCCGATTCCGACGAGCCGCTGGATCCGCAATGCGACTGCTATACCTGCCGCAATTTCTCAAGGGCATATTTGCGCCATCTGTACACAAGCCACGAGCTTCTTTCCTTCAGGCTCAATTCACTGCATAACCTGACCTATTTTCTCAACCTGGTTCGCAATGCCAGAAAGGCAATCCTAGAAAAAAAATATGCCGAATTCCTGGATTCAATTATCGCGACGTATCCGGATGAGGCGGAAAAGGCTGGCTGCTTGTAAGGATCTATGCGGCTTCGGGAGCCAACTGTTCCCTCCGTCTTACCAGATAAAAAACCAGCAAGGCGCCAAAAAGCTTGGAAAGACTCATGGCCGCGACGCCAAGCGGCGTGGCAAGGTCAATAATGGTCAGAAAGACCAGACTGTCCAGGGGCGCGCCAAGCAGGCTGGAAATCAGGATGCGTTGGGAAAATGGGCGTTTGGTAAAGGTAAACATGGCCCAGTCGGCCAGTTCGCCAAGGGCGAAAGCCAGCGCGCTGGCAATGGCAAGGGCGGGGCTGGCCATCCACCAGCTTATGGCGCAGCCGGCCAGCATGGCCCAGAGAATATTGTGCCCTATTCTGCGCTGGGCAAAATCTCGCACTACAAAAACAAAGCCCACGATAAGGGCGACAGGCGACCAGAGATCGCCATTGGGCAATTCCAGCGGCGGCGTAATGGCAAAGGCCCAGTTTACGCCGGCAATAAGGGCAATATAGACTATTAATGATAGCATGCGGGAAAAGTAGTGCAAGCCCTGGCAATAGTCAAGATTTCCAGGCAGGGGAAATTTGCGGTTTGCCGACAAAATCCAAGTATAGATAACGAAATCGTTCTCTATACAAAATCCGTCAGGATTTTGCGGCGGGAAGCTCCGTAAGCCAGGCAGAAAAACACGCTTTTTGCCTGGCGGTCTTCGACATTGAAATGTTTGGATTTCAATGCCGACATCTATATGATTATTCGGTTTCTGCCGATTTAAAACCTTGAAGCAGGAATGTGTTTGCCATGCTTTCTGTGGCATGCCTGGCCCATGTCTCGACAATTGTAGAAAATTCGGTTATACGCCCGGATTGAAATGAGGTTGCCATGTCTTGTCGTATCCTGAACATTGCTGATGAACAGGAATGGATCAAATCCGCCCAATGGCTCAAAAACCGCGATGAGCCCGACCCCGAGGTGGAAAAGTCCGTTCAGGCCATTATTTCCCGCGTGAGGGAAGAAGGCGATGACGCGCTTGTTGATTTTTGCAGGCAATATGACTGCCCGGATTTTGAACCGCCGCTGCTTGTCAGCAGGCATGACATTGCCCTGGCCGCGGCCTCGGTTTCAGTGGAAAGCCGGGAGCAGATCAGCGCGGCGGCCGCAAATATCCGTGCTTTCCACCAGGCCCAGGTGGAGCAGTCCTGGTTCATCACAAGGCCGGACGGCAGCATTCTCGGTCAGAGGGTTGTGCCTGTCGATTCCGTGGGTCTTTATGTGCCCGGCGGCAAGGGCGGCAACACGCCCCTTATTTCCAGCCTGCTGATGAACGCCATTCCGGCCCAGGTGGCTGGTGTGCAGCGCATTGCCATTTGTACGCCCCCAAGAAAGGACGGCACGCTCAACCCCTATATTCTTGCGGCCGCCCATCTTCTTGATATCGACGAAGTTTACAGGGTGGGCGGAGCCTGGAGCATCGCGGCCCTGTGTTACGGCACGTCCAGCATTAAAAAGACGGATGTGATAGCCGGCCCGGGAAATATCCATGTTGCCACGGCCAAGCGCCTGCTCCAGGGCATTGTGGGCATAGACATGGTGGCAGGCCCAAGCGAAGTGCTGATTATTGCGGACAGCTCGGCCAATCCGGCATGGGTTGCGGCCGATATGCTTTCCCAGGCCGAACATGATGTGCTTGCCAGTTCCATTTGCATAACTGATGATGCAAAACTTGCGGAGCAGACAGGAAAGGAGCTTGAAAAGCAGCTCAAGGATCTGCCACGGGCCGGAATAGCCAGGGCATCCCTGGATAACTGGGGCTGCATTGCGATTGCGCCGAACCTTGGCGTTTCGATAGATATTGCCAATTTTGTAGCCCCGGAACATCTCGAGATCTGCACCCGCGATCCCTGGGGCGTATTGCCCCACATTCGGCATGCGGGCGCGATATTCCTTGGCCAACATAGTCCGGAACCTGTGGGCGATTATTATGCCGGCCCAAATCATGTGTTGCCAACTCTCGGCACGGCGCGCTTCTCGTCCGCGCTTTCGGTGGCGACATTTTGCAAGAAAAGCAGCATAATTGCTGCCTCGAAGGCCTTTTTACGGCAAAACGCCGCAGTCATAGCCTCGCTTGCGCGTATGGAAGGGCTGGAGGCCCATGCGCGGTCTGTTGAAGCGCGGGGCAAGTCAAAGCTTTATTCCTGAAAATCATTGGGCAAAAAATGAAAGTTGTTACCAAGACCGACATAAAGGAATACCCCCTGCTCAATCGCGGCAAGGTTCGGGATATTTACGAGATTGACGACAGAACCTTGCTGATTGTCACCACTGACCGCATGTCCGCGTTCGATGTCATCATGGACCAGCCGGTTCCCTTCAAGGGCGTGGTGCTGAACCAGATGACTCTTTTCTGGATGCGAAAATTTGAAAATATCATTCCCAATCATGTGCTGGAAAGCGATGTCGATCGTTTTCCGCAAGAGCTTGCTCCCTACAGGGATGAGCTTGACGGCCGGGCAATACTTGCCAGAAAGGCAAAACCGCTGCCTGTGGAATGTATTGTCAGGGGTTATATTACAGGCTCTGGCTTCAAGGATTACCTGGCTACAGGCAAGATTTGCGGCATCAGCCTGCCCAAAGGACTTGTCGAGGCCAAGAAGCTTGACGCGCCAATCTTTACCCCATCCACCAAGGCCGAACTTGGCATGCACGATGAAAATATCGACATGAGCAAGGCAGAAGCCCTGCTTGGGGACGACGTTGCCGAAAAGACCAGGCTTATTGCTCTTGACCTGTATGAAAAAGGCGCGGCCCATGCCCTGGAAAAGGGCGTGATTGTCGCGGATACCAAGTTTGAGCTGGGCTTCATCGACGGTAGCCTCCACCTTATTGACGAGGTGCTTACACCTGATTCCTCGCGCTTCTGGTCTGCGGCAAGCTACAGTCCTGGCAAACCGCAGCCCAGCTTTGACAAGCAATATTTGAGGGACTGGCTGAAAAAACAGCCATGGAACATGGAGCCGCCTCCCCCTACCTTGCCGCCAGATGTGATAAATGCGACGGCAAGCCGTTATCGTGAAGCATACGAAATGCTGACTGGCAGAACCATAAATTAAAGGCTGGATTTAAGAAGGAGGAAACATGCTGCTTGAAGGGAAAAAAGCTCTGATTTTTGGAGTTGCCAATCAAAGAAGCATTGCCTACGGCATAGCCTCCATGCTCAAGCAGCATGGTGCGCGCCTTGCGTTCAACTACGTTGGGGATGCAATCAAGAAACGTGTTGAGCCAATAAGCGAAGAGCTTGGCGGCGAATTCACGTTCCAGTGCGATGTCTGCGACGATAGCCAGATCGAGCAGGCGGCGAACCTGGTTCGCGAAAAATGGGATAAATTCGATATCCTGATTCACTCGGTTGCCTTTGCCAATCGTGAAGACCTCTCTGGCCGCTTTATAGATACTTCACGCAAGGGCTTTTCCATTGCCCTGGATATTTCCGCCTATTCCCTGACCGGGCTCTGCAGGGCTTTCGAACATCTTTTCAATGAAAATTCCTCTGTTATTACCATGACTTATATGGGCTCTGGAAAAATCGTGCCCGGCTACAATGTTATGGGCGTGGCCAAGGCCGCGCTTGAAGCCAGCGTCAGGTACCTTGCCTTTGACCTTGGCCCAAGGGGCATTCGCGTCAACGCGCTCAGCGCCGGCCCCATCAAAACGCTTGCGGCGTCCGCTGTTTCGAGCCTCAAGGATATTTTCCATTATGTGGAAAAAAACGCGCCGCTGCGCCGCAATGTGACTCCCCTGGATGTGGGCGGCGCAGCTGTCTTTCTGGCTTCCGATCTTTCATGTGCCGTCACAGGCGAAATCATCTATGTGGACAGCGGTTTCAGCCAGATCGGGGTAGCCTGAGCGGATATGGAGTACGATATCCTCAATGCTGTTGGCATTGCCGTTCTTGCCGTTTTCGGGCTTTGGGCTTTCCAGTACGGGGCAAAAAAACAGAAACAGAAAGATGATGCCGAAAGGCGGCGTAAAATGGACAAGGAAGAAAAATAGGCGCAACATCTTTCTTGCGCGTCATTCGGCTTGACGCGCGCGGCTTAAGTATTTAAACGAAATCTTTTGTGTGGCAAGCTGTCATGGCATACCCATGCTGCCATGCCAAATGCCAGAAAATGCGGGGTTGAAAGAATATGTTTGAAAACCTCTCTGACAGGTTATCCGGCGTTTTTCGTAATTTTGGCTCGGTGTCCAGGCTTACGGAAGAAAATATGCAGGCCGGACTCAGGGAGGTGCGCCTTGCGCTTCTGGAAGCCGATGTCAATTACAATGTGGTCAGGGATTTTGTCGACAATGTGCGCGATAAATGTCTTGGCCAGGAAGTGCTCAAGGGCGTCAGTCCGGCCCAGCAGGTAGTAAAGACAGTTCATGACGAACTTGTTGAGCTTCTGGGGGGCGAGACTGCAAAACTTGATCTTGGGGGAGACAAACCCGCCGTAATCATGCTCGTCGGTCTTCAGGGTTCGGGCAAGACGACTTCCGCGGCCAAGCTGGCCAATCTTTTGCGCAAGGACAGGGAAAATCCCTATCTTGTGCCGGCCGACGTCTATCGGCCAGCGGCCATCGAGCAGCTCAAGGTACTTGCCCGCCAGCTGGAAATGCCCTGTTATGGCACGGTTCCCGGGATGAAGCCTGTCGATATTGCCAAAAAGGCCGTTGCCGAGGCCAGGGAGTCCGGCGCGAACGTGGTTTTGCTGGACACTGCCGGCCGTTTGCATGTCGATGAAGTGCTGATGGATGAGCTTTGCGCCATCAAGGAAGCCGTCAATCCGCGCGAAATCCTGTTTGTGGCCGATGCAATGACCGGCCAGGACGCGGTTACGGTTGCCAGCGCTTTCAATGACCGCCTTGGCATTACAGGCGTGGTGCTTACCAAGATGGATGGCGATGCGCGCGGCGGCGCGGCGCTTTCCATCGGGGCCGTTACAGGGGCGCATGTCAAGTATGTGGGTATGGGAGAAAAGCTTTCCGAAATGGAGGTTTTTCATCCTGACCGCATTGCCGGCCGAATTCTCGGCATGGGCGACGTGCTCTCCCTGGTGGAAAAAGCCCAGTCCGAATTTGACGCCGAAGAAGCGGAGGCCATGGCGCGCAAAATGCGCAAGGCCAGCTTTGACCTTGAAGATTTCCGAACCCAGATGCGGCGCGTCAAGAAGATCGGATCCTTTGATTCAATCCTGAAAATGCTGCCTGGTTTGGGTTCCCTGCGCGAAAAGCTGGCCGAGGCCAGCGGCGCGATGCCCGAAAAGGAAATGGCCCGGATGGAAGCCATGATCAACTCAATGACCATGGAAGAGCGGCGCAACCCCGATATCCTCAACGGCAGCCGCCGGGCCAGAATTGCAAAGGGCGCTGGCGTTGGCGTTGCCCAGGTTAACCAGATGGTGCGCCAGTTTGAGCAGATGCGCAAAATGATGCAAAATTTTATGGGGGGCGGCAAACGCGGCCTGCCAAAAATGCCTGCCGGCAATCCCTTTGGCGGCATTGGAGGTTTGCCGCAGATGCCCGGCATGGGCTCTGGCAAGACCATGACAGACAAGGCAAAGGAAAAGGCGATCAAAAAACGCCGCCAGAAAGAACGCCAGAAGAGAAGAAAAAAATAATTGCGCTTTTTTCGGGATTATTGCGGAATAATGGCACTTGTTGTTTGCCAGGCTGCCCCGGCTTTCTCTCTCTTGTCCTTTTTGCGGCGTGAGTCTATAATATTTAAAAATGAACTGGAGAACAAAATGGCAGTTAAACTGAAATTGACCAGGCTGGGTAGCAAGAAGCATCCTTTTTACAGGATTGTTGCCGCAAGGGATGAAACCCGCCGCGATGGGCGTCCCCTTGAATTTCTGGGCTACTACGATCCGATGAAGAATCCGGCTGATGTCAAGCTGGACGTGGAAAAGATCAAGGCATGGCTTGATCGCGGCGCGGAACCGACCAATACCGTGCATTCCCTGCTTAAAAAGCACATGGCAAAAGGCACTGATGTCGCATAGGCGGCAATAGGCGCGAGGTGAGCAAAACAGGCAAGATTGAGCAGGAGACATTTCTCATGAAGACCCTGATTGAATACATTGCCAAATCCCTTGTGGACAAGCCGGAAGAAGTGGAAGTCAAGGAATTGGAGGGCGAACAGACCTCGGTTCTGGAACTCAAGGTTGCCAAGGAAGATCTTGGCAAGGTGATTGGCCGCCAGGGCCGCACGGCCCGGGCCATGCGCACCATACTTGGAGCAGCTTCAATTCGCGCCAAAAAACGGACAGTGCTTGAAATCCTCGAATAAAAGCGCGCCCGGAGACCTTGTCGAAATGGGTTCCATCGGGCGCCCACATGGGCTTATGGGAGAAGTTGGCGCAAGATGGGAAGGGGAAACGCCTGTTCCCGTAGGCGGCAAAATCTGGCTTCAGGCAGAAGGGGAAGATCCACGTCCGTTTGAAGTCCAGGCAGCGCGCGTTCACAGGGGATATCCGCTCATTTCGCTGGCCGGAATTGATGACAGGGACAAGGCCGAAGCCCTGCGGGGAACCAGGATATTCATGCCCCGTTCCGAATTGCCGCCTCCCGGGGAAGACGAGGCCTGGCTTGAGGATTTGATCGGGGCGGATATCCTTTTGGAGGACGGCAAGCGCATTGGGGTTCTGGATCATATTGAATATCCGGCCGGTCAGGAAATCTGGGCCATAAAGGATGAAGCCAGTCGGGAAATTCTTTTTCCGGCCAGGCCGGAATTTATTGCCTCTATCGATGCTGCCGGCGGAGAGGTGCGCATAGCGCCGCCGCCAGGCTTGCTGGATATTTACCTTGCCTGAACTGCCGGAAGTTGAAACCATTGTCCGCACTCTGGCCCCTCATGTCCTCAATGCCCGGATTGAGGCTGTCAATCTTCTGCATCCAAAATCCGCCCACCCATTGTCCCTGCCGCTGGAGAGCCTCGCTGGTTCCGCCATTTGCGGCGCCAGGCGCAGGGGCAAGCTTGTTCTGCTTGATCTTGAGCCGGCAAAGCCAGGTCCGGATTCCGGAGATCTCCTTGTCATTCATTTGCGGATGACCGGAAGCCTGCTCCCCAGGGAACACAAGGCTGCTCCGGGCAAGCATACCCGCTGTGTTTTTACGCTCAAGGATAATCCCGGCAATTATCAGGATCTGTTTTTTGACGATATCCGCACATTCGGCAAAATCCTGCTGGCCAACAAATCAATTCTTGAGGCTTGGCCTTTCTGGAATGAGTTGGGGCCAGAACCACTGGAAATGAGTGCCGCAGATCTCAAACCGCGTCTGCGCGGCAACCGCCAGCTCAAGGCCGCTTTGCTGGATCAGAAAACAATAGCCGGCATTGGAAATATTTATGCCGATGAGGCACTGTTCCAGTCTCGTCTGCATCCATGCCGCAAGGCTGGCAGCCTGGATGCTGGGGATTGCGAGAGGCTGCTTGCGGCCATACAGGATGTGTTGCTCCGCTCGATTGCCCAATGCGGCAGTTCGATTCGGAATTACAAGGATGCCGATGGCAATGCGGGCGCGTTCCAGAACAGTTTCAAGGTTTATGGCAAGGGGGGGGAGACTTGTCCCGCCTGTGGCGCGGCATTGCAGAAATCCCGGGTGGGGGGCCGTGCTACTGTATTTTGTGGGGCCTGCCAAAAATAAGTTTCCAGTTCTTGTTCCCTATCTTTCCAGACTGGGCTGGATGCGAAGTTCGCCATTTGGCAAAATGCCGATGCGGATGCGTCCATGATCGCCAGTATTATAAAGCGGCACGCCATTCTTCGCAGCCCAGGTCCGCAGCTTCTTTCCCGGATAGGCATAGCGATTGCGGAACCCGCAGGCCGCTACAATAACTTCCGGGTTCACATCCCTGAGAAAATCCGGCAGATAACTGCTGTTGGATCCATGATGCGGCGCAAGCAATACCCTGGCTGAAATATCCATGCCGCTGGCCAGGACATTGCGCAGGCTTTCAACTTCCGCATCGCCCGGAAAAAGCGCCAGTCCAACGCCATCGCGGCAAAGACGCAAAACGACCGAGGCATTGTTGCCTTTCCATGTCGCATCGTTGGCCGGAGGATGCAAAACCTCGAGATAAAGCTTGCCGCCAAGCTCTATTTTGTCGCCCCGAACCAGCGCATTGGCATTGGGCCGGGCCATGTTTGCAGCCCATTCATCTTTCAGCCTGCCATTCGCTTCCCTGCCATTATGAAAAATGGCGCCCGAATCAAGATGATCCAGCAAATAGATTAGCCCCCCAAGATGATCCATGTCAGGATGGCTGTTGAAAACTGCCGAAATCCGCGGCGCTGCGTTATCGGTCAGGGCTGGCGCAAGCAGGGCCTTTCCGGGATCAAAGCGTATGGAATTGCCACCGCCGCCATCAAGCAAAAGTCTTTTTCCAGCATGCAAATTCAGGCAAATGGCTTGGCCCTGGCCCACATCCAGGATGTCGACAAGGGGCTTTCCGTCCAGGACATCCCAAAGACGCAGGCACGGGCCAATACCCAAAAAAAGGAGCCCGAGCGCAAAAAATTTTTTCAAGTATTTTCGGTCGCTTTTGCCTGCCAGACAGGCCATGCCTATTATGAGCAGGGCAAAGGCCGCCAGTGTGCTCCAATGCGGCCGCAAGAAAACAGGCTCGGCCAGGATTTGCGCCTGCCGTAAATATTCCAGGCTTTCGCAAAGAATCTGGCAAGGAAAGACTGCCAAATCCAGAAACTGCCCGGCCATCCATTCGCTTGCGGCAAAGGGCAGATTGGCGAAAAAAAGTCCCACGGCGGCGCAGGGCAGGACAACCAGGCTCAGAACCGGCAGCCACAAGGCATTGACTGGAAACCAAAGCCCGGCCACGCCAAAATATTTCAGCGTCAATGGCAAAAGCGCAAGCTGGATGAAAAGGGAAATGAGCAGAATCTGGAAAAAAGGTTTGTAAAAATTGGCGCGGTGCGTCCTGTGCGTGTAAAATGGCCAGATTTTTTTCATCCCCGGCAGAAAGGCAGCTATCGTAAATACGCAGAGAAACGAGAGCTGGGCGCCGATATCCAGAAAGACCAGCGGGTCAAGGACAAGAAAGATAATCAGGGCAAGGAAGATTACATCCTGGCCCGAAAATGCTTTTGAGCGCACAACCAGAAAGAAGAGAACAAACATCATGCAGGCTGCACGTAAAAGCGATGGCGGGGCATTGCCTATCCATAAATATAGCAGGGCGGCCGGGCAGCTTGCCGCAGCCACAAGAATTACGCGCGGCCGCCAGAGATAGATTGCGGGATAGAAGCGGGCCGCTGCTGCAATGCAGAAAAGCCCAAGCAGCCCGGCAATGGCCAGATGCTGTCCGGAGAGGGCCAGGCTGTGGGCAATGGCGGCCAGGGAAAAGTTTTCAGTTGTGGCCTGGCGCAGATAAAAGCGGTCGCCAAAAAGCAGGGCCGGCAACAGGGCCTGCGCTTCCGAAAGTCCGTGGCCTGGTTCCTGCCGGCCGGAATTTTCGAGCAGAAAAACCAGCTTGTCGCGCAGGCTTGCCCGCCAGGCCTGCAAAGTGTCGGCTTTTCCTGAAAACCGTGGCTCACCCTTGCTTTCCCGGCTCCAGACCCGCCAAAAAATGCCCTGGGCGCGACGGGAAAGTTCATAAAATGAAACCGGCTCGTTATAAAAGCCATGCAGTGGCAGAACAGGGCGGGTCAGGCAAACATTCTGGCTGGCCAAAGGCATTGAATTATCGGGCGGCGAATCCCATGTCCAGATGGCCTTGCCCTCTATTGGCGTGGGCGAATTTTCCGGGTGAATACCGGAAAGAACAATTTGCAGCCGCCTTTCAGGCAGCCCGCGCGCGGATTCGATTTGCGCACAAAAACGCGCGTTTTTTTTGCCTGGGCCGCTTTGCATTCACGGCGGCGTGTCGATCTTTTCCCTGCCAATGAAATGGTGGCACACGCAATATCCTGCCAGAAAAAAGCCAAGGGCCAGAAATATCCTGGATGCATGTTGAAGTCGCTTGTCAAGAATTATGGGAAGCAGGGCGCAAATGGCGCTTTCCAGCGGCCAAATTGCTCCGAAAATGCCGCAAAGGGCAAAAATTGGCCAGACTTGCCAAAGCAGAATTGGGGGCAACGGCACGCTGCGCATGGACGCTACCGTGCCCGATCCACCACAAAGCCAAGATTTTCAAGCATTTCCAGATCCCGGGCAAGCCCAATACCTTTTGTTGTCAGGTAATTTCCGCTCATCAGGGCATTTGCGCCGGCCCCAAACATTTCATCCTGGCGCTGGCCAAGACAAATGGGCCGCCCGCCGCAAACCCGCAGCGTCGCCTTTGGCAGGATGTGGCGGAATATTGCTATTGTGCGCAGAGCCTCGTTTGCAGGCATTGGCTGCCTGTTTCCAAGCGGTGAATCAGCCTGGGGATGCAAAAAATTGAGCGGAATATTTTGCACACCCATGGCGGCAAGTTCAAGGGCCAGGTCAATGCGATTCTGCCAGCTTTCGCCCATGCCGAAAAGCCCCCCGCAACAGACTTCAAGATCTGTTTCAAGCGCGCGCAAAACCGTGTCCCGGCGTGCCTTCCAGCTTTGGCTTGTGCAAACTTGGCGATAAAAGTCAGAAGAAGTTTCAAGATTGTGGTGCAAGCGTCTTATGCCGCAATTTTTCAGCATGGCAAGGCTTGCGGCATCCAGCCTGCCGAGGGAAGCGCAAAGACGCGCGCGGATAGCGGGGGGAAGCTTTTCCACAACAGCGACAAGGCGCTCAAGATCACTTCTTTCAAGCCGGCCCCCACTGGCCACAAGTCCGATATGCCGATAAGGGCCTGCGGCCAGTTTCAGGATTTCCTGTTCAAGAGTCGCGGCATCCAGCAGTCCATGGCCTGGCGCATTGCTGCCGCGTCTTTGAGCGCAGAACTTGCAATCCATCGAGCAATTGCCGCTCTTGATATTAATAATCGCGCACAATTCAATGACATTGCCAAAATTTGCCCTGCGCAGTCTGTCCGCTTCCTCAAAAAGCTCCCGGTCGGAAATGGCCGGGAGCCGAAATGCTTCGATTCTGCAAATCAAGGCTAGTCCTTCCAGTAATCAAACCTGGAGACAGTGCCCAGGAAGTTTGTATCCATCCGGGTCCAGTTTATGCCCTGGATGTAACCGGTTTTGATTCCTGATGGCCTGGCCGGGCCGTTCTGCACCACAAAGGCGTTTCTGGCTCTCTGGGCAAATTGCTGCAAAAAGTCGCCCATGCCCAGCGGCAGGGCTGTAAGCGAAGTAATGCCTTCCGGCAGGGGCTCCATGTACTGCAAAATTATTTTGGAATTGTTGAAATTGTAGCGCGCCGCCATGTAACGAGCCACCCAGAGCTGCGGCTGGCCAGCGGGCTGCACGCCAGTTATCAGGCCGCCAAAGGGACTTCCGGACGGATCTACAATCACCGTGCAGGCCTGGTAGCCAACGCCGTTGAAATTTTCGTTGCCACGGTCCACGCTGAAAGGCAGCGACAGGATTCCGTCCCAATACCAGCCCTGTGGGACATCGGCCTGGGCAACAACAGCAAGGGGCGCGAGACCGCCTGTTCCATAAACGGCCAGCCACATCTGGATATTCAGGCCGCCCAGCATATCGCTCCAGTCCAGGTTGGCCATGCCCTCACCGGAAGCCATGAGAGGCATGTCCCTGGCTGCGATGGATATGGCCGGTCTGGCCGTGGAAATATATGCGCCGTCAAGCATGCCTCTTTGCAGAGCATACTTGCAGCCGCACAGGGCACTGCAGGCCAGCAGGACAAAAGCCGCGGAAGCCAAAAATTTTTTTTGCATCATTTTCTCCATCTTTGTTTCCGTATATTGAAAAGAGATGGTTGGCGCCATCCCAATTAATATGAACACATAAATATAAAATATCTGTATTGGTCAGAATATATGCCAGACCGCCATCCCTTGCAAATGCCCGCCAGGAGGAAGATTTATCTAAAAGCCATTTTGACAGAAAAGGAATTCGGGCCGGTTTCGTCGTGTTGGAATTTTGGCAAAAAGCGGTTAATTTTTTCCTGCGGCGATTTTCGCCTAAATTTTCGGCAGACGGAGCAAAAAATGGCAAAGACCTCCATCTTCCTAACTTTACGGGAACTTGTGAATTTTTTTCCGGAAGAGGACAAAAGTCCGCTTGATATGCTTTGGCTGATATTCCTGGGCCTTCTTGTCGGGTTTTTTTCCGGCATTATAATTTCGATTTTCCGCATCACTTCCAGCATGGCCTTTGAGCAGGCGCTAGCAATTACAGGCGCATACGGCAAGAATGCCATTGTCCCCGGCATCTGGCTTGTTCTCGCCATTCTGGCGGCCCTGCTGGTTGGCAGGCTGATGCGCAATCCCGCTATTCGTTTTGGGGGGGCGGCCTGGGATGTCGAAACCATCGAAAAAGCGCAGCCCCACGCCTTGAGCCGCATTCTGTTGCCAAAATTTGTGGGCAGCTGGCTGGTCATGGCCTTCGGCATTTCGGTTGGCCGGGAGGGGCCCTGCATCCAGATGGGCGCCGCAACGGCCATGGGCCTGAAAAATCTTGACGCCAGCAATGCCTTTGAACGCCGTTATTTCATCCTTGGCGGCTGCGCGGCCGGCCTTGCCGCTGCCTTTTCCGCGCCTTTTTCGGGCATTTGCTATGTTTATGAAGTAATGCGCGAAAAAATTTCGCATTCCCTGCTGGCTTTTTTACTTGCCGGAAGTTTTGGGGTATATCTGTCCTGCACATTGATTTTCGGTCTTGGCGTCATGCTGCCCACTGATAATACGCCCCTGTTTTCCCTGGGCTCATGCTGGCTTTTGGCGCCGCTTGGCATTTTTTGCGGACTGGTTGGCGTTGCCTACAATTACCTGGTGCGCATTTCAATAAAACTGTATGCAATGCAGGAACTGGTGCCGGTAAGGTATCGGCCGCTTTTCCCATTTGTCTGCGCTGCGGTCATGATCCTGATCTTCCCCGCTGCCTGTGGCGAAGGACTAGGAGTGTTCCCGCAGATGGAAAAAGGCGAGGCTCTGTTTTCATTTTTATGGATTTTTCTTGTTGTAAAATTGTTCTTTACCGCTTTTTGCTATGGCTCCGGCATTCCTGCAGGCCTGATGGTGCCTCTGCTTTGCGTTGGCGGCGTGGCTGGCGGTCTTTATGCGGATTTTTTGCAGTACGTCAATTTGCTGCCAGCGGAATATATGGAAACCTGCCTGGTGCTTGGCATGGCATCGTCGTTTACAGCCGGCGAACGCGCGCCTGTTACGGCCATCATGCTTGTGCTTGAAATGACTGGCGCCTATATTCTGGCGCCAGCGGCCCTGATCTGCGTGGCCTGCGCGGCCTTTACCGCCCGTCTGGCAAGGGTGAGGACTTTTTAGGCATTGTTTTTTCAATCCGGAGATTCCAGACATGAGTGATTTCGCGCATCTTCATTGCCATACTGAATACAGCCTGCTTGACGGGGCGATAAGGCTTAAGGATTTGTGTCAGAGATCGGTGGATTTCGGCATGAAATCCTGCGCCATCACCGATCATGGCAATCTTTTCGGCGCGGCCTATTTTTATACAACCTGCAAGGATTTCGGCCTCAAGCCAATCCTGGGCTGCGAAGTCTATACCTGCCGCAATCACGAGGACAAATCCGCAGAAACAGGCAAGTTTCGCAATCACCTCATTCTTCTGGCCCGGAACGATGTTGGCTATCATAATCTTGTCAAGCTTGTCAGCCACGGTTTTCTCGAAGGATTTTATTACAAGCCCCGCGTGGACAAGGCCCAGATTGCCCGGTACGCGGAAGGTCTGATTTGTCTTTCGGCCTGCATTTCGGGTGAAATTCCAAAGGCTATTCTGCGGGAAGACATGAAAGCGGCCAGGGAACTGGCCCTGGAATACGCGAAGATTTTTCCGGGCCGCTTTTATCTGGAACTGCAGGAAAACGGCCTGCCCGAACAGAAAAAGGCCAACCAGGGCCTGATGGAGCTGGCCAGCGAGCTGAAATTGCCACTTGTGGCCACGAATGACTGCCATTATCTCAATCAGGATGATGCGGAAGCCCAGGAGGTGCTTCTCTGCATCCAGACCCAGACCACAATGGATGATCCCAACCGGATGCGGATGAAAAGCAGTGAATTTTATTACAAATCGCCGGAGGTGATGGAAAAAACCTTCTCCTATATGCCGGAGGCCATTGCCAATGTTTGCGAGATTGCCGAAAGCTGCCATGTGGAACTGGATATGGGCCATCACTATTTTCCGGTCTATCCTCTGCCGCAGGGCGCGAGCATGGATTCCGAATTTACGCGCCTGGCGGAAGAAGGGCTGGAAAAACGACTGGAGAAGCATCCCGAGCGGGACAAGATTGACGCGGAAGCCTACAGGAAGCGCCTGCAATACGAGCTTGGCGTTATCCGGGAAATGGGTTTTCCGGGATATTTTCTCATTGTGCAGGAATTTATCAACTGGGCCAAGGATCATGGCGTTCCTGTCGGCCCTGGGCGCGGTTCGGCTGCCGGCTCCCTTGTGGCCTGGGCCCTCAGGATCACGAACCTTGATCCGTTGCCCTATAATCTGCTTTTCGAGCGCTTCCTGAATATCGAGCGCGTCTCCCTGCCCGATATCGACGTCGATTTTTGCGAACGCAGAAGGGGGGAGGTCATCAACCACATGGTTGACCGCTACGGGGCCGGCTCTGTCGCCCAGATCACCACCTTCGGCACAATGAAGGCCAAAGGCGTGGTGCGCGATGTGGGACGCGCCCTGGGCATGAGCTTTGCAGAAACCGACAAGATAGCCAAGCTTGTGCCCGACAGCCTGAAAATGACAATCGACAAGGCCCTGGAAATGGAGCCGGCCCTGAAGGAGCTTTACGGCACGGACAAGGATGTCAAAAGACTCATTGACCTGGCAAAAAGACTGGAAGGCCTTGCCAGGCATGCCTCAACCCATGCGGCCGGACTTGTGGTTTCGGACAGGCCGATGGAAGAATATTTGCCGCTCTATCTCGACAAGCGCGGCAAGCTGGTAACCCAGTTCGACGGGCCGATGACCGAAAAGACAGGGCTTGTCAAGTTCGACTTTCTCGGCCTCAAGACCATGACCCTGATTCAGGATACCCTGGACAACATTGTCCGCCAGGGCAAGGTTCCGCCCGATCTGGACAATCTGGCCCTGACCGACCAGGCCAGCTATGATCTATATTCGCGGGGCGATACCGATGGCGTCTTCCAGGTTGAAAGTTCCGGAATGCGCCAATATCTGCGGCAGCTCAGGCCAGGCTGCTTCGAGGATATAATCGCCATGCTCGCCCTCTACCGCCCCGGCCCACTTGGCAGCGGTATGGTCGATGAATTCATCAAGCGCAAGCATGGCCAGGTGCCTGTTGTCTATCCCCATGAATCCCTTAGCAATTGCCTTGGCGACACTTACGGAGTCATTGTCTATCAGGAACAGGTCATGCAGATTGCCCAGATTATTGCCGGCTATACCCTGGGCGGGGCAGATTTGCTCAGACGCGCGATGGGCAAGAAAAAAGTCGAGGCCATGGCAAAGGAGCGCACAAAATTCGTGGCCGGGGCGGAAAAAAACAATATTGACGCCAAAAAAGCCAACGAGATTTTCGATCTAATGGAAAAATTCGCGGAATACGGCTTCAACAAGTCACATTCCGCGGCCTATGCGCTGATTTCTTATTTCACGGCCTATCTCAAGGTGCATCACAAGGTTGAATTCATGGCCGCCCTGCTGACAAGCGAAATGGGCAATCAGGACAAGCTGCTCAAATATATTTCATGCTGCCGTGATATGGGCATTGATGTGGTCAAGCCTTGCGTGAATGACAGCCGGCGCGAGTTTACCGCCCTTGGCGGCAAGATTGTTTACGGCCTTGGCGGCATAAAGAACGTGGGCGACGAGGCCATTCGTGAAATTGTCGAGGCTCGCGAAGCAAATGGGCCGTATAAATCTCTTTATGATTTGTGCTGTCGGGTCAATCTGCGCAAAATCACGCGCCGTGTGCTTGAAGCCCTGGCTAAAAGCGGGGCCTTCGACTGTTTTGGCATCAGCCGTGCTGCCATGTTGGCATCAGCTGAAATTGTGGCGGCCAGGGCCCAGAAAAAAGCCAAAAGCGGCACATCCCCCCAGGCTTCCCTGCTGGCCATGGCGCCGGTAAAGACGGAAGAGGAAAAACCGGGCCTTGGGATTGACTTGCCGGAAAGCGGCTTGCCGGAACTTTCGGACGATATGCTGCGCGCCGCCGAAAAGGAGGCTCTCGGTTTTTATCTTACCAGCCATCCGCTGCAGCCCTTTAATGCCCAGATTTCGCGTCTGGGCCTGCAAAGGCTTGAGGATTGCCGTGAATTTGCGGCAGGCAGGCAGGTTAGCTGCGCCGTGCTGGTCACATCCGTGAAGGAAATCCTGACCAAGGCCAAAAGCAAGCTGATGGCCTTTGTGACTGTGGAAGATCTTACAGGCCATGCCGAAGTTACATTTTTTCCATCGGATTATGAAAAAGTCCGCGAGCTTCTGAAAACGGACAAACCGGTCTGCCTTTCGGCCAGGATAGATGGCCAGCAGGAATCATCTGGCCAGGATGCGGATGATGGCGAGGATGATGGCCAGATGGGTGGCGAATTGAAAATGCTGGGCATGGGCGCGAGATTGCTTGAGGAAGTCTGCGCCAAAAGCGACGAGCCTGTAAGATTTCGCATTCCGCGGCATCGTCTTGGCGAAACGGATATGCTGGCCCTCAAGAATATTTTGCTCCAGCATCCAGGCAATGTAAGCGTGCAGGCCTGGGTGAAGGTGGACAGGTACGATTGCATGATGAGCCTTGGCTTTCGCGTCAATCCTGGCATGGAACTTTTTCGTGAAATTGACGCCTGGGCTGGTTAGATATTGAATCAGTTTGCGGGATTGCGCAAAATTGCTTGAAATTGGCGCGGCTTAAATTTATGCTGGTTTCGTTGAATGAGGTGGAAACCCTCAAGCCGCCATCTACTTGTCATAAAGCCGCCCCAAAGGGGCCAGGAGAGAAGGGTGAAGAAATCAATTTTGAGCCTTGGAATAGCCATCTTTATGGTTTTTGCCGCTTTTGGGGTTCAGGCCGCCGAAACCCGGGCGGAAAAGGTAATCGCCAATCCAGCTGGCAATCCCATTGATCAGCTTACCGGAAAAGTCTGGCAGGAATCAAAGGAATCCAACAAGCAAGCCATTCTTTTCGGCATTGATCTTGGTGTGGCTGCCAATTATTTTGCCGAGCAAAAGGCCAGGGAAAATTTTGCCAAAAAAAGCAAGAAGCAACCCCCGCGCTTCCTTTCCCATTTTGACAGATGCTGGATGGAAGCCTTTCGGGATGTTTCCCGCAAGGATGCGGTAAAGATGGTTGACGACTGGTATGCCGCGCATCCTGACCAGCTTGATCGCCCTGTGCTGGGCGTGCTCTGGAATGAAGTCGTAACCCCGCTGTTGAACAAGAAGCAGTAAAAGGGAGCCAATATGAAAAAAGCGTTGATTATAGGCATTTTGGCCGTTATTTTTGCAACTGGCATCGGCTGCACGAATATGAGCCGCACCCAGCAGGGCGTGGCTAGCGGCGCTGCCCTTGGCGCCCTTGGCGGCGCTGGCATCGCGGCGATTTCCGGCGGCTACGCGGGCTGGGGCGCTCTTGCCGGCGCCGGCGCCGGCGCATTGGCCGGCGGCATTATCGGCCATTCCCAGGATAATAGCCGCTATTGGTAAATTCGCATAAATTTTAAAATAATACTGGAGGGGTAGCGAAGCGGCCGTAACGCGCCCGACTCGAAATCGGGTTATCGGTTAATTGCCGGTACGTGGGTTCGAATCCCACCCCCTCCGCCACAAAGCAATTCAAGGAAGTCCTTTTGAGACTGTAATTGTCCGAAAGGACTTATTTTTTTGCCATTTATCTGTCAGGCAAGGAACATCGTTGTGTTCCTTGGAGTGTAGCCGTCCAGGTTGGAGTTGTGTACCTTTCTGTATTGAAATTTAAACATTTCAATGTCGACATCTATAATTTGTCTTTCTCCCAGTCGTCCCATAGCTATTCCTGTTTTGTTAAAGCCGCAAAAACAACGCATGAACGTGGAAAAGACTTTTGCTTCACAAAATTGCAAAATATTTTGCATGTCCGGCAAACGCATGCCGAAGCCGGGAGGTTGATATGCGAAACGAGGCCTTGAAAGCTGCCGAAAGGCTTTGCCTTGAAAACGGCGCCAGACTGCTTTATCTGGTTTTATTCGGCTCAGAGCTCTACGGAACGGTTACCAGCAAGTCCGACACCGACCTTCGCGGCATATTCCTGCCTTCCATCGAAAGCGTGATTTTGGGCGAAGACAAAAAGAGCCTGCATTTTTCAACCGGCGATAACTTCTCGCGAAATTGCGGATCGGACATCGACATTGACCTTTGGTCCGCAAGACGCTGGCTGACAAAACTTCTGCCGTCCGGGGACACGGGGGCGCTGGATCTTCTCTTTTCCCCCTCCAACAGGGACTGCGTCTTCATGCGGGATCCCCTGCTTGATGTGGCCTTCAACAATCCCCTGCGCCTGATCAATACGGCCAACAATACGGCATACGCCGAATACAGCCTTTCACAGGCCAAAAAGTATGGCATCAAGGGTTCAAGGCTCGGAACCTTGCGTGCTGCGCGGAAATTTGTGCGAAATCTTCCCGATTTTGGCGGCCGGCTTGAGCCGTATATGGATGACATTGTGCGCGCCTGTGACGGCAAATTTTGCGAAAACAATGGCGAATTCCTGGCTCTTTGCGGCAAGATGCACCACAAGGGCGTGCCCATGGCCGAGTTTTCCGCTCGCCTGGACGCGGATGTTGCCCGCTATGGAACAAGAGCCGATGAGGCGCAAAGGAACCATGGCGTCGATTACAAGGCTCTTTCTCACGCCCTGCGCGCCCTCGACCAGATGGAGGAGCTTTTCGATACGGGCAAGATCGTCTTCCCCCTGGCCACAAGGGAAAAGCTTGTCCGCGTCAAGCGAGGCGAAATACCCTGGCCCGAGCTTGAGCAAGTTATCCTGGCAAGGCTGGCCGAGGTTGACGCGAAAAGGGCAAATGCCCTGTATGTGGGCGTTTATGACGAGGCTTTTGCCAAAAAAATCCTGCTTGACTGTTATGGACGCGGAGAAACGGAGGCACTATCCGGCGACGTGGCGGACGAAATCAGGAAAAAAACTTCTTGAGATGGAGCATGGTCACAATGTGAAAATCGTTTACGCCACCGAGGCCGGAAGCCGGGCATAGGGCCTATAGGGTTGAGTAAAGCCATAGCGGAAGTTTTGCCAGAAAGCGTATGGCAGCGCTGCTATGTGCATTTTTTACGCAATGCGATTGATTACATGCCAAGAAATGGTGATGACGTGTACTGCTTTAAACTTGATCTTACAATGGCTCCATTTTGATGGCGGTTCTTTAGTCAGATAAATTCAACTGTCCGACCTTTTCCTCCCAGATTTTTTTGCCATCAAGGAAGGTCTGCATGGGCGTTCTTCCGCAACACATTTTGCCTTG
>Ga0209064_1000568_pt1 | contig 80014 bp, 77 predicted proteins | sample Inofromicrocosms_FD_187498 | JGI IMG/M metagenome (GOLD analysis project Ga0209064, IMG submission 187498) | Mouse cecum microbial communities from Vienna, Austria - Inoculum for glucosamine and mucus D2O microcosms (SPAdes) (version 2) | ecosystem: Host-associated > Mammals > Digestive system >...
AAAAAGTTCCACTGCCCGCAATCGCCTGTACTCCCGAACGTTTTTTGCTTTGCTGCTTGGTAGTTCCATGCCATGCAGTGTAGCAGCTTTGCTAAATATTGTTTAGTAAAAATTTGGAAGATCAGTAATCAATTGACGTGGAGATTCGTCCATGCACACCACAGGACGCAAAAAGTCATATGGACGCTTATAAACATCAAGCACCAATTCCATTTGTGCAACAAAATCGCCATTCTGTTCCGGTGGAATTACCCATTGCTCTTTTTTCCAGGGCTTTAATTCGTTTTTTTTAAAGTCTTCCGAATCGTTTCGTGCGAAATTGAATCAACATATTCCAGCTCTACAAGCTTGTCGGCAAGCATCCTTAATGACCAGCGCACTTGTCCCTGCGGTGGCTGACTACAAGAAATTGCCACCAAATGCGCCTCAATATCACCATCTATTTTTTTGAAGCGTTGCCGGTCAGCTTTGCGTTTGTTTAGGGCCGCCTCAAGGCCATGCTCAACGAATCTCCGTTTAACCCTATCAACTTTTCTGGCGCTGACAGATAATACATCTACAAGCTGGGAAGTTGTTTTTTTGGACTTTTGAAATTCCCCCTCGTCAACGCCCAACAAAATCAATGCGTTGAGAACCTTCTGACTGCCATGTTCTCCACGTTTTGCTATTCTTTCAAGTTCAGTGCGTTCTTCCTGTGTAAGGGGCACCCTGTACAAAATTTTTGGCATATCTTCTCCCATTTGAGGAAAAAGATAAGCTCATTTTACGACTTTTCAAGATTGACGCGACATTAGTGGCAACGTTTCAAAGGCAGTAACTGTACCGTCAAGATCAAATATGAAATGAGTTTTATTTCGCATTTATGTTAAATATTTTTTGTATTCATCATACAAGCCCAGATGGATTGCTATTTTTTCCATACATGACCTACGTTTCCTATATTCATAAACGAATAAAAGAAAATCTCCCTCATGCCTTACGAGTTCAGACCCATATTTTTTATAGAAATTTATGCTTGCCTCATTTTTGAAATGTATTCTGTTCATCATGGAGCGGATGCCAAGACGTTCGGAAATTATTTCCCTGCAAAACATGATTCTGTGGCTAAGGCCAGTCCCCCTATTTTGCCGGTCGAAAATAATAAGTCCATCTTCACAGGATTTCTCTGCATTGTTCACATTTTTTAATTCGGCATAGCCGACCGGGATACCACTTGAGCGGGCAATGTATGCGAAAGTATTTCCCTTTTGCCGAATTCTTGTATGCCAAAATCTCAAGCCGTTAAGCGAAATTTTTCTTGTATTGTCCATAAATGGAAGGATATCCGGCTGATTACGCCAGAACATGAGTAAAGGCAGATCGTTATCCTGAACGATCTCAAGTTCAATGCCGAATGCAAAAACGGATTCCCTCTCTTTTGGCAACTGTTGATCAGCCAATTTCTTTTGCCGGATTGCCCATTACTTTAGCGCCTTTGGGAATATCTTTAAGCGCAACGCTGCCCATGCAGAGGTAAGCCCTGTCTCCTATGCTGACTCTCGGCGCTACCGCCACGTTACCACCCATAAAAACTTCTTCCCCAATAGAAACATTGCCGGAAATATTGCAATGGGAAGATATGGTGGAATAATCTCCAAGCGTGACATCGTGCCCTATGCAGGCACTCAAAAGAGTGACGAACGAGCCTATTTTGACATTGACAGTCATCCCAAAACCATTTTGAACTAGAACGCCCTCCCCGATTGAACAATGATTTCCCAGATAGGCATGGGGATGGATAGCGGATGCAAAATGCGCGCCTCGGTTTTTTAGCATTTCAACAAGATTTTTTTTATCCGCAGGCGTGGCAATAGCCATTACCAGCACATCATTTTGTTTTGGCAAATAATCACGAATAGTGCCTACAACGCTCAAATCACACTTTTTATCGCGGAGGGGATCTTCAGTATCATCAAGAAAACCTTTCAGGTTCCATTGCTGACCTTTTAGCCGGTTAATATCCTGAAGCAGTATGAGCGTCTCACGACCACATCCACCTGCTCCCACAATATATAAATCCTTCATCACTATTTCCCGGATCCAAATATTGTTTTCAGCTTTAGCCTGTCTATTTTGCCATTGGGATTTCTTGGCATTTCGCGCACATGTCTATATTCATTTGGAAGCATATAGCGAGGTAGAGCGCGAGCCAACTCTTGCGAAAGTTTCTTTTCATCCAGTTGGGCGGGTGCTTCATATACGAGGATTATCTTTTGTGTTTCAGGATAATACAAGGCGCAGCAATTATCAGCCAGTTTTAGTGTGGCGACAGCCACATGCTCAATCTCGCCTAGTTCTATGCGATACCCATGTCGTTTGATAAGCGTGTCTTTGCGGCCTTTAAACACCAGGTCTCCATCTTCATTCCATGCGACAATATCGCCAGTGCGGTAAATGACTTCGGGATAATCTGCATTCAGGGGATTCTGCACAAATGCCACGGCTGTCTTTTCCGGATTTCTGAAATATCCAAGCGCAAGGGAAGAGCCACGAACGCAAAGCTCTCCTTCCATTCCCGGCTCATTCTCTTCAATTAAATGATTTTCATCGTCGAGAACAAGGACGGAGGTATTTCTGAATGGACGACCAATGGGTATTGGCTCGTCATCGCAAATCTCCCTCTCTGCGATAAAGTAGAGGCAGTCAAGGCTTATTTCTATTGGACCATAAAAATTGGCGAACAATACATGTGGAAGGCATTTACGCCAGTAATTGAATTTAGCTGTCGGAAACACCTCGCCGGCAAACCACGCCATCTTGAGAGACGAAAGACGCGCTTTTTCAAGAAGACGCATATTGGCTATATTCACCATTATGGTAGGCACCCAAAAAATGAAGCTGACGCGGGTTTCTTCCATAATCTGGAGAAGCCTGAGCGGAAATGCCGCCATCTTTTCCGGCAACAGCGAGAGGGTGCTGCCTTTTATGGCAAGCATGCACAGTTCAAAGCTGAATATGTCAAAAACAATTGGGGAAAGGCTGCCAATGACGGCATTTTCCTGCATAAGCCCCGCGGATTCCACAGCTTCCATGAAATCCAGAAAGCCACGGTGCGCAAGCACGACCGCCTTTGGAATTCCGGTTGAGCCGGAAGTATTGATTATACATGCGGGGTCAGTGTCAATACGGTCATTTTTCAAATCAAGAGCCTTGCCGCGTTCTTCTCTTGTCAGTGCGCAGGGAGACATTTCATCTATGGACAATACAGCTACACCGGCTGGAACGGATGCTTGGACAAAGGCAATCAACAACCCGGGTTTAGTTTGACCAAGGATTGCTTCGAGGCGTTGCTGTGGAGAATTGACGTCAATGTTCATGTAAGCGTTGCCGCTGTACAATATGGCAAGATCGGCAATTACTGCTTCAATGCACTTTGGCATGAATACGCCAATTATCGCGCCTTTCCTGCCGTCCAGCGCATCGTTTATGCGGATGGCCAGCTTCAGGGCGCAATCAAGCAGCATCCCGAAAGAGCAATGGCGTTCATTGTCGTATATGGCAGTCTTTTCCAGATTTTCTGATGCCACTTTCTCGAATATTTCAACTATATTTATCATGCTGACTGGCGTCTCAATGTCGTGTTTTCAAAAATTCCCGACACTGCCTCTGGCATAATATGCCGCCAGTAAGCAGGGTCGTGCGAGCCTTTGCCAAGATTAAGATTTACGGGGCAATCATGCCTGACGCAGACATCGCGTATTGCCATAGTCTGGGGCAAACTTAAATAATCTTCCTCGCTGCAAAAAAGGTTTACCTTGGGAAAATCATCTTTCCTTTGTCCAAACATGATTTCAAAATCGGCATCTTCACGGGTCTTGCCATCTTTATCGAGAAGTATGCCCCGCATGGTCTTTTCCAGAGACATGTGCAAGGCGCGCTGGCGCCGGCTTTTGAAGAGCCTTTCATCAAGAGGGACGTGGCAATCAAAAGTGCCTGATATGGATGTAACGCTACAAAAGGAACCGCTTTGCAAGGCCCAGCGCAATGCCCCGAATGCTCCCATTGAAATGCCCAGAACAGCATTATCCTCCCGCCGGGGGGAAAGGGGGAAATTTGCCGATAACTGGGTGAACATTTCCTGCAAAAAATCCCCCTGCCTCTCGTAATCCGAATTCATGAAGTAGCCATTCCCAAGACTGGGAGCCACGACAGCGATCTGGTATTTTAATGCCAGTTCGCCGAGTCCAAGAGAATCAAAAAAGAATCTCCCATCCTCCATGGCGCAATGAAGCGCCCACAGACATTTGAAGGGAGGTTTTGCCATCGTGAAGCCACCGGGCATGGCTATTTCAATATCAACGGGCCTGAAAAGCGTTGTGGAAGGAAAGGAGAGACTGGCTCGCATCATGAATACATTTCTTCCGTATTTTTATTATAATGATTGGGTTTCCATAGCATATTGTAGATCACAATTCCGTCAGGGAAAGAGCTTGTTTTGGAAGAACTTTTTACAAGGCGTGTTTTAGTTGCGTCTCGCCAGCCATATGAACGGCTAATCTTAATATTACAACTTTTAAAGTAATCATGTTCGAATAAATTAAGAGCGAAAATAAGCCCGTTCCCCCCTCTGAACTCCTTGCGCGTTATATCGAAATAACCATGCGCTATTCCGTTTTCAACGTGGAAATAATGTAACGTTGCTATTTTGTTGTCTATTCTTATTATAGTTACATTTTTCTTTCTAATATTTTCCCTGATTTCATCAATATCTGGAATATTGTCCCCGACAATGTCAAATTCTTCGCATATAATGGACAAAATTTCTTCAGCGTCTTTATCATCAGCAAAAGAGGCCATATCTCTATAATTATCGGCAAGCAGGCGCATGGCTGAAATAATCTTGTCATCAGGGATTCCCAGCCTCATCCGCAATAGCTTTTTTATTGTAGCGAAATTGTTATCCTCCAAAGATGCCAGTATGGGCTGACAAGTATTTTCTTTCCCTATCAAGGACGTCTTTATAGATTGAAATTGTCTTGCTTGTACCATGAACGAACGCAGGTCAATGGCAAATGAGGCAGGATCAGCGGAAATAAAAAACATTACCTGCATATCTCCATGGGATGGCAACAGAAGAAAAATAGACTTTTCGGCCATATGGAAGTGGCAAGCCTGATTGCTCAACTTCCTACGCAACTCATGACTGTCCATAAAAATATTACTTATTTTGCAGTGGTAATTTTTTTTCAAATTATCATATGCCGCAAAGAACTTTACTTCGTTGACCTTTTCCATAAATACTCCGATCAGCAGGACGCGCCGCCATTAATAGCCCAGCTGACTCCGTTTATGTGCGAGGCGGAATCGCTTAATAAAAAAAGAGTTACCTTGGCCACATCCGCTGCATCAATAAGCCCGAGTGGCTGATAGCCGCTTTTAATAAGCGAGGCTTCGACGTTTCCAGTAATTTCGTTCAATCCGTAAAGGCGGGGAGTGTCCACGAATGCCGGTCTGATTGCATTTATTCTTGTGTTACGCGAACCCAGTTCCGCCGCAAGGCAGCGGATTGACGCTTCCAATGCCGCTTTGGAAGCCGCGTATAAAGTGAGGTATTTCTGGAATTCAGAGCTTGCGAGGGAAGAAATTGCGACGATGCGCAGGGATTGCGTTTTAGGCTTACCCGACATAAGAATTTTCACTGTTTCAAGAAAAGCGAAACAGCTTCCTCCAAATGCCTGAATCATATCGTCAATTTTCAGATCCCGCAGGCGTCCGGTTTTTCCAAGCCCCACACACCAGACAAGGCCGTCGATTCTTTGATACTGGCCTTTAATCTTCTCCACCGCCGGTTCTATATTATTTAAGGAAGTAACGTCACAAGGGATTGCCGCGTGATGGCCGGGGGGGAGTGAGTCTTTCATATTTTGTAAAGTTTCATCAGTGCGGGCCAGAAGAATGACATTGGCATTACAGTCCGCCAGCATAGTGCATACGCTCTTGCCTATTCCTGATGTAGCTCCGACTACGAGATAATTTCTGTTTTCAAATTCGTTCATAACGACACAGCCCTATTATTTATTCCCTCGGTATCGTTCAATTCGCTGTTATATATCCTTCATCAAAACGCATATCAGTTCTAAAAATAGGCCGTATGGCCCGCGCTTCAATCCCGAAGCCGGCAATTCCCCACGACAGGCCGATCCCGTAAGCGCATGTCAGCAGCTCAAGACGACCGTCCTCCCGTTCGCCGTACGCGTCAGTTATGGTCAATGGCACAGACGCGCCGCTTGTATTCGCATACCTGTCGAGAGAGATTGGAACCATACTTTCTGAAGCTCCGAGGCGCCTGGCAATCGTTCTTACAATCTGTCTGTTCGCCTGATGCAGCACCAGGCCGTCATAATCCGAAATCAGTTTTCCCCTGCTGGCTAAAAAATCATTTATGGAGTCAACAACTGTGGATGTTGAAAAAACAGTTATTTCCGGGCCATCCATATACTGGCCTGTTCTGGCAGGCGGAGGATTAATCGTCTGACCGCCGCTGAGTGTTATCGTACGGCCTGACCGCCAGTTATTTCTTGATCCAGCTCTGGGATTAAAAAGATATTCATAGCCCTTGCCATTGCTGAACAGAGATATATCTAACGGAGAGTTCTCCTTTTTTTCCAGGAGTAGTGCTGTTGTTCCCTCTCCGAAAATAAACGCATTCTCGGCAATAAGAGTTTCCCTGTCAGCCACGCATGGCCAGACATTGTCTCCCGAAATCATGATAGCCCGGTTGATATGCTTTTGTTGGAGGAGGGAAGCGCAGACTGAAAGACCATAAGGAAAGCTGGAGCAACCAAGTGTTATGTCAAAAGCCATTGCTGACGTTGGCAATCCGAGATGTTTATGCAGGATAAATGCATTCCCTGTGCCTGGATTGAAATCCGGCATTTGGGATAAAAATATCAGGACATCAAGGCTTTGTTCATCCCACCCGGCGTACTCAAGGGCATGTCTGGCGGCAGCATATCCCAGATCTGTGCAGGTCTGTTCTATGAGGGAAATCTGGCGCTGCCTTATACCTATCTGTCTGATGAAACTCCTGATATAGTCCGCATTGGCAAAATGAGGATCATCGTTTACCCTTTGCGTGTATTCCGGAACAGCGCAAGCAAGGGCGGCAATGCCAATATTATCAAAATGGAGGAAAGCCACTCAATCATCCCTCTCCATGACATTCAGCATATCTTGCACAGTTTCAAATCTTCTTATTTCCTGGCCGCTGATTTTGCGTTGGAATTCATCTCCAAGCATTACCACAAAAGACAATGCCGAAAGGGAATCCCATTCTTCAAGGTCTTCCAGGCTTGTTTCAGGGGCGAGACTGCCTGCTTCAAGCTCCATCATATCTTCAAGAATAGCCAGCTTATCTTTCAGTTCCATAAAATTCTCTACTTTTTATTGTTAATCTGGCAGGATGCATCCATTGCCCGGATGTTCAATCAACTCACAAAAATCCATATTTCCTAAATGCAATATTGCGGCAGCCAGAGACAGACCTGCCCCAAATGCCGAAAGACAAACAAGAGGTTTTTCCGTCAGCAGGCGTTTGCCCAGATTGAAAGCGATATTTACAGGTATTGTCGCGCTGGATGAATTTCCGAAATTCTCCACCACATTATTGAACAGTATTTCTCTTGGCACTTCCATTAAATCCGCCAGTTTCTCCAGCATGAAGCGATTGGGTTGATGCGTAAGGTGATATTGCACCTGCTTATTTTCTATACCCGCATATGCGCATGCTTCTTTAACGAGGGGTGGCACACTCTCCATTACAAACTGAAAAACAGCGGTACCGTCCATGTGCATGTCATTCAGGGAGCGAAAATTGCCCATTTCATCGCGTTCCGGTTTTGCCGTCTCGGCCGTGGCTGGCATCCGGCATCCTCCGGCGGGAACAAGAAGTGCTTCCCTGCGGCTGCCGTCATTACGGAAAACAAAATGCATGGCGTCTTCAAGGGAATCGCTTTTGCATATCAATGCCACTCCAGCCGCATCCCCGCATAAAGGATATGTGTTTCTGTCCAGCTTGTTGGCATGACATGCTCCGCCATCCGTCACCACGAGGGCGATCTCATCCATGCAGCCCGCGGCAACCTGGGCTGCCGCCATGTAAAGCCCGGATATGAAGCCAGTGCAGTTTTCGTACATGTCCGCGCAATAAGTCTCCTGCGATAGCCCAAGCTGCCCGTGAATAACTTTGCTGTTGCCCGGAACAGGATGATCGGCCATTTGCGCGACAACTAGAAGTCCTTTCAGTCGATCTTTTTGTGCCCAACCTTGTCTGAACAGATAATTCAATATATATGACGCCAAATCACAAGGCGTAGTCGCTGCGTCAGCTATGCGATGCTCCCTGAAACCCATCACGCGGCCAAGCCGGATGGAACTTTTTTCCGGAAAAGGGAAATCTTTTATTTCGTTCTCAAATTTGTGCGTTTCTTTTGGGACGGCAGCGCAAATACCCCTGATCCTGACTCCGCGTATGGTGGCTTTCATTCCTTTTCGACTCCGGAAGATATTTTGGTGCTGCGTTTCACGAGATCACAGATATTTTTCACGGAACTGAAGTTTTCAGGAATAATTTCCAATGCGGATATCGACACAGAGAACTTGCTTTCAAGTTCTGAAACCAAAGTTACGACATCAAAACTATCCAGATAACCGTCCTCCACAAAATCTGTAGATGTCTCAAAATCAAATTCCGGTTGTATGTCTTTCAGAATTATAAATATTTCTTCTTCCATTATTGATTCCCAGTTTGTGGCTGTTTTTTATTCAACAAATTCTTGTTAATTGAATTTACAAAGCGGTAAAACTCCACAGCAAATTTAGGAAAAGTTACTGTCGCCTCATCAAGAAGGGATGAATCTTTTGTGTCATGAGCAATATTACAAAAAGCCACGAACACGCTATTTGCAAGCGCAGAAAAATTGCGGAAATACCTGTTTTTAAAATGATCATTACATACTTGGTAGGTTCTAAGCTCCGCCATTCCGTGATCCCGAAAATGAGCTTCCGTGTCTTGAAAAGCATGGGCATATAAAGCATTGCCATGCCTGCGGTAAAGAGACATTATATCCGGCAAAAAACCAATGCGCCCCTCTTCGGCATGAAGCATATGCCAGTACCAATCGGACGGGCAGATATCAGCCCTGAACCAGTCTGGCAGGCCATCCCTGAAGCGCCATCGATAAACCACGGAATTGGTCTGGATGAAATTGCCTTTTGTAAGATCTGCAAGATGATATTGATATTTTTTGCGCTTTGGCAGACTCGTGAAAGGCGGAAAAATAAACGGAGCCTTTCCGTTTTCAAACACCACTTTAACGGGATGGAAGCAAAGAGCGCATTGTGTATTATTTTCCAGATAATCCACCTGTTTCTGTAATTTAAGCGGGCTTGTAAAAAAATCGTCACCATCGCATAATGCCACATACTTTGTGGAGCAGCGTTCAAAAAGACCGCGAATGTTTTCTTCCGGCTGCCGTCTCGACAGCAGAACAGGCTGGATAGAAGGATGCTTTTCCGCATACGAACTTATTATCTCGGCTGTGCTATCCGAGGAGCAATGATCAAGAACAATATGACGCACTGGGAAATCTGTACGTTGGGCAAGAACGCTCCTCAGGCAATCCTCTATGTACTCCTCATGATTATAAGTCATTGTAAGCACATTCAATTCAACAAGAGGCTCCACTTCGCCGATATGCCTTATTTCCGGAGATATATTTTTGTACAATGCGGAGTAGAGGCTTTTTTGATTTTCCGATAGCAATCTTTCATCGTTGCGATAACGCAGTAATAAAACTTTTGCGATGTGTTCCGGCAAATTTTGAACGAAATCATTAATCAGGTTTATATCAAGCTGTTGTCCTGATTTTCTTTCTTTCTCCTCAAGCAGCCAGCGTGGACATTCAAGAGAGCCAGCGGCAAGGGCAAGCTCTTTTTCAAGAATTGTAATTTCACACGCGGCTGCCTCATGCATTTTTCTCCGCATTTCCAATGGGCTGGCAATGTCCGTTTTCCATTTGTCGTCCATGTTCAGGAGAGTTTGCGCATATTCATTCTCATCCATGCGAGGCCATGAATTGTTCCTAACCTGTGTAAGCCAGATTAGCTGGCGCGCAACGTGGGATTTGTAGTATAGCGGATGGCAAGCTGGCATTGCCATTGGCATATGTCCCTTACGGCCAAGAAACTCAAATATTGCGCGCGCAATATCCGGCGCAGGAATTGTCCGTGGATCGTCTTGAAGATTTGCGATTACGGCCACATTGCCGTAAGCCTCCCGCGCTTGTCTAAAAAGGTTGTGGATACTGGAGTAGGCATTAATGTATATTTCGCCAGTTATATCCGAAAGCGCGAGTTCTTCACGGTAACGTTGCTCAAGCGACAGCACCGACCTGCCAATAACGAACAATACCTCTATGTTTCGCGGATTGACTCCAGTTTCCTCAAAAAGGAGACGCGCAAAACTCTGATGGCCCGAAAGAAGCGGCGTGTGGGCAAAAAGCAGCGCGTCTTTTCCATTTTCCAGGCTACAAGCCACATTTCTGAAAATTGACCTGACTGTGGGATCAATTGTTTTGTCAGTCACCAATGGAAGCCATAACAACCCATGCGAAGGGACAAGTTCACATGTCCAGGGATTAAATGGAGCAAGATCCAGCCCCTGACTGGCAAACAGCTTTTTATTGCTGTTTAAAACCGCATGAACCCAGGGTTGGGACGGGCTGAAATCGTGGACGAGAAAAATTTTGCCCATTAGCGTCCACTCCAATAGGGCCACTGGCTATCAGATACACTGACAATGAAAAATATTTTGTTTTGAGCGGATATGTAGCATAACTTATTTAAAATAATAGCTTTTAAATAATGGCCAACGATGGTGAAAAATAATTTTTTATAAAAAAATTTGACAATGACCGTGACTCTTCCTATATTACTTCAATGTTCATTGTCAGTGTATCTGATGATGAGCAGTCCAGGCGCGTCCAGCCAGCACCCTGAAAGTCCGGGGGCATCCAGTTTGGGTTCGCAAAGAGCCTATTCGTCCGTCTTGATCCAGGATTTCACGCCATCACTTAATGATACCTCACACCATCCCCGCCTCCTTGGCTGCCCGCGAGGCATTTGGGCTGTATCGCCTTTGCGGCGGCAAATCGTTTTTCCTTTTCCGGTTTGCCGTTGCGCGGGATAAAATTCCCCCAACCATTTCCGCAGCCGCCAGAAGGGAGTCCTGGCCAAGATGCGCGTAGCGCATGGTGGTGCGTGGATCTGCGTGGCCAAGCATTTTCTGTACTTCGTATAGAGAATGGCCGGAATTGACGAGAAAACTGGCGAATGTGTGCCGCAGGTCATGGATGCGCACGTCATTCAGGCCGAGTTCGCCGCGCAGTTTTTTCCAGAACAGGTACAAATCTGAAAGAGGCTTGCCTTCGGCATGTCCGGGAAAAAGCCAGGGTATGCCGGCTTTTTTGGGAATTGCCCTGATAACGGCTATGGCCGCGTCTGAAAGGACTATATGGCGGGGCTTGCCGGATTTTGACAAGGGCACAGTGAGCAGCCTTTGCTCAAGATTCACATTTTCCCATCGGGCCTTGAGAATTTCGCTTTTCCGCGCCCCGGTGAGCAACAGCAGCCGCAAGGCCAGCGCTTCGGGGCGGTCGCTTTGTTCAAGACGATCCATCAGCCGCCGGGCTTCGTCCTGTGAAAGATAGCGTTCCCTTTGCGTGTGAACCTTGAAGGAAGATACGCCATTGCATGGCGACTTGCCCGACTCCAGAAATCCCCGTGTTTCAGCGAAAGAGCAAATCGTCTTGAACACGGCAAGAAAGCGATTGCAGGAAGATGGAGCAAGCCCGCTTTCCAGAAGTCCGTTCAGCCAGTCTTCCACCTCGCAACGGTTTATATCGGACAGCGGGCGATGGCCAAAAACAGGAGAAAGGTATTGACGGGCAATACGTTCATCGATTTGCAAGCTGCGTTTCCTGATTTTGATATTTGGGAGATAAACCTGGCTTACAAAGACATCCAGGGTAAGCAGGCCGTCTTTGGCCTTGTTCCGGATTTTTGAGTGGGTAACATTTCGGCACATACGGAATCCTCCAATTTTGATTAGATGGCATTCCGCAAGTCTATCATGGGTTTTTAATCAGGAATGGGACAGGACATTTGACGCATGGACATAGAAATCCCGTAAGGGGCATCGGCATATCCTATAAATCATAAAAAATGCCATTTTTCTGCTTGACAGCTTTTGTAATCAGGCCACGAGAATGAAATTGGCAATCAAGTCTGCGCTAACTATTCTCGTTTGTGAATGGAGCGCAATAACGCCACAAAACGCTTATGTGGGATAGTTTTGATTTGATCTGACATTTTCCTTGCAAAAAGAAGAGAAATCCGTTTTGATGGATTTCAGCAATTCACCATCAACCGGGCGCGATGCCCAGGGAATTCCCATGTGCAGTTTTAACCAAAGCGCGATCAAACACAAGACAGACTTGCTCAATCTTGCGGCTGAATTGGGCAATATTTCCAAAGCCTGCAAGCTGATGGGATATTCACGCGATACCTTTTACAGGTATCAAAAAGCTGTGGCTGAAGGCGGCGTGGAAGCCCTCATGGACGCCAGCCGACGTAAACCCAACCTGAAAAACAGGGTTGATGAGGCCACAGAGAACGCGGTGACCGCGTTTGCCATTGAATTTCCGGCTTACGGTCAGGTTCGAGTCAGCAATGAACTCAGAAAGAAGGGAATATTTGTATCCCCTTCAGGCGTAAGATCCATCTGGCTGCGACATGGGCTTGAGTCCATGAAACTGCGCCTGGCGGCTCTTGAGAAAAAGTCTGCTGAGGATGGACTGGCGCTCACTGAAGCGCAGGTTCAGGCGCTTGAAAAGAAAAAGCTGGATGACGAGGCCAGCGGCGAAATTGAAACCGCCCATCCAGGTTACCTCGGCAGCCAGGACACTTTTTATGTGGGCACGATCAAGGGGGTGGGGCGTGTCTGTCAGCAGACATTTGTGGACACTTACTCAAAGGTGGCATGCGCAAAACTTTACACGACAAAAACTCCGATCACAGCCGCGGATTTACTCAATGACAAGGTTTTGCCCTTGTTTGCTGCCCATAATATGGGGATAATCAGGATGTTTACCGACCGTGGCACGGAGTATTGCGGCAAGGTGGAAACGCATGACTATGAGCTTTACCTGGGGGTTAGCGGCATAGAGCATACAAAGACCAAAGCTCGGCATCCCCAGACCAACGGGATATGCGAACGCTTCCACAAGACCATTTTCCATGAATTTTATCAGGTCGCCTTTCGGAAGAAGATTTATAAATCTCTTGAGGAGCTACAGACCGATCTGGATCAATGGCTAGACCACTACAACAACGAACGAACTAATCAAGGCAAAATGTGTTGCGGAAGAACGCCCATGCAGACCTTCCTTGATGGCAAAAAAATCTGGGAGGAAAAGGTCGGACAGTTGAATTTATCTGACTAAAGAACCGCCATCAAAATGGAGCCATTGTCAGATCAAGTTTGAAGCAGTACAACTGCCATTATTTCAAATATCCCGTCCAATATTACTGTCGCCTTTGATGTCGGGGAAGGTGGCAAGGTTACTCATACGCAGGAAATTTTGAACACCGAAACAGGACAGATTGTAAAAAATCTGCATGAGTCAAACGTTGGCGGCTTTTCATGGGCCTGCCCTGGGGTTGACGGCGGCACAAAAAATGTAACTCACCTTGCGGGTTTTGCAGGCTTTGATTATGTCCTGAATCCAAACTTTGCCCACAATCGCGCCTATGTGCTTGAATTTGCCAACAGTGAACAGATGATATTTGAAAGCGTTTCCGCCGTAGCCAAGGATGACGCACGGGCAGAACAGTTTGTGCGCGGTTGGAAACAGGATTATCAGGCAAGGCCAGCGCTATTTAAAGACCAGATTTTCAATCTGGAATCGCAGAGTGCAGACATGACTGCTGAAAGGAGTGCAATGCGTGGTCAAAAGCCACCGGGAGTTCGAAGCTCTCCCTCCCGCCAAACAATAGTCCGAAAATGCCTCGTAAGGTCTGAAAATCCTTGCGGGGCAATGTTTTTAAGCCAATCGGCAGTCCTGCTTGAATTGTTGGCTGTTTAGCGCCGGCATTGCCAGCCATGCGCTCCTGCGCTATACTGTATCCGGCGAGTGAAATTGCCGCCCATTGTGGACTGTTGCAAAGATTTGCTTCTTTTCAGTCGCCATGGGAAATAGCTATGTCGGCAACGTATCCCGCAGAGCGGGCAAAGCGCATTGCCGTCAAGTGGCGATTTTATGCAAGCATAAAAATGAACTCGCTGCTGGTCGCAAGTTCCGTATTTCAACCCCCTGACGTATGCGGAATGGGTCAGTCAAAACTCAACAACTGGAGATAATTATGGGACTTTTTTCCTTTATCAAGGATGCCGGCGAAAAAATTTTCGGCGGCAGTGAAGCAAAGGCAGATGAACTTAAAAAGAATCTGGATGCCCAGGGCCTGGATACCAAGGATATTCAGGTGCAGGTAAATGGCGATCAGGTTGAACTGCATGGTTCGGTCAAAGATCAGGCTACGCTGGAAAAAGCCGTCCTTGCAGTTGGAAACAATGCCGGTGTCGCGGGAGTCAAGACAGACGGCATAACCGTCAACGCTCCTGCGGAAGAATCGGTTTTTTACACAGTCAAATCTGGCGACACGCTTTCCAAAATTGCGGAAACACAATACGGCAAGGGCAATGGCGGAAAATATATGGTTATTTTTGAAGCCAACAAGCCCATGCTGAAAGATCCGAATAAAATTTATCCTGGCCAGGTTCTGCGCATCCCGCCGCTGAAATAAACCAGCTCTTTTGTTTTTGGGACATTGCCCAGTTTATAGTGGATGCATCGTTCTCCAAACAAAATCCGTCAGGATTTTGCGTTGCGCTGCGGCATAAGCCAGCGACCAGATAGGCGGCCACAGGCCGTTTCTGTTAGCCGGCTTCGCCGTCATACAGAAAGCGACAGCAACGCAAAACCACTTTTTTGGGCTGGCGATCTTCGACATTGAAATGTATACATTTCTATAATTGGGCGATGTCCACATTGCCAGAAACATGGGCGCCGACGTTGAAGTTATGCCCATCACAAACAGCATTAATCTTGAGGGTTATGGCTCCGACCAATGCGCCTGTTACACAATGGCCAGGCTCACGAAAACCATATCCGTCTGCGTGGAGTATGCTGCGCATACATGATAATCCCATCTCAAGAATGATTTAATTTCCGAATATTTCTTTTGCCTTCGCCATATTTTTTCTTGCTCTTACCTCAAATGGGCAGCGTTTTTCACATTCGCCACATTTCAGGCATTCCCCCGCCTTGTGCGGCAACGCGGCATAATGTTCGCGCACGGTTTCCGGCAGATTGTCCTGGGCAAGCGCCAGGTTGAGCAGACGCGTAACCTCCGCCACGTTTATTCCGGCAGGGCAGGGCGCGCAATGGCCGCAATACATGCAATGGCCTTTCCAGTTTATGCGCGGAAAACTGGCCAGGGCTTCGGCATAATCGCGCTGGGCAGGTGTGGAATTGGCATAATCAAGGCTTGCCTGAATTTCCTCAATGCTGTGGGCTCCAGCAAACACACAGGCTACGCCAGGCCGATCCAGAGCGTAGGCAATGCACTGGTCAACGGTTAGCGCCACGCCTGCAAGGGACTGCCCGGCCTTGAGCAGGTCGCCGCCGCCAAAGGCCTTCATCACGGTAATGCCCACGCCAAGCCGGGCGCAGCTTTCGTAAAGCCTTGCCCGGTCAGGGTCCATATTTACAAGCTTGTCCTTGTACTTTTCGCGGTTCCAGAGCTGCTCCACATCTTCTCCGGCCGGCTGCAAATCATAACAGGGATTTATGGAAAAAAGCAGCACATCAATATCGCCGCTTTCCACGGCTTTCAGCGCAACTTTCGGATTGTGGCTGCTGAGACCAATCGCCCTGATAATGCCCTGCTTTTTCAGTTTGCGGGCATAATCAAGAATGCCGGCATCCAATACCATTTGCCAGTCATCCATGGCATCGACATAATGAATGGTGCCGATGTCGAGATAGTCGGTTCCGAGCCGCGCAAGCTGGTCTTCAAAGCCAGTTTTGATTTCATCCATAGCGACGCTTTTTCCCAGGAGCCCTTCACAACCCAGGCCAACTTCTCCAATCATTATACCGCAGCGGCCCAGAGAACGCTGTTTCATGCCTTGCTCCTTGCCTGTATTTTCACAGTGTTGATGTTCTATTGTAGCAAAATGCGGGCATTTTGGCCATGGCGCAGCAATTATTGCCAGAATAAGGCAAGTTATTGGAAAATTAACCCAAAAAGGCAATGTGGCTGCGTAACCACATTGCCTTTTTACAGGTTAGGCCAAAAGAAGCCGATTTATTCGACATTGGCCATTAGGGGCATCATAAGATTAGAGCGTTTGCGTAATGGAATTAGGCAAACGCTCTGGTGGCTGCGGCAGCAGATACCCGCCAGCCGAAGACCGTCCCGAATTGAAATGTTTACATTTCAATGGCGAAGACCGCCAGGCAAAAAGCATGGTTTTTGCCTGGTATACGCAGCTTCCCGGCGCAAAATCCTGACGGATTTTGTTATAGAGAACGATTTCGTTCTCTATACATCCGGTTTGCCATGATTTGGTCCAGGGCGATCAAAACCTGGTCTGCCGTTGCTGGGGCCTGGGCGTCCATCGGGGCGACCGAAACCTGGTCTGCCGTTGCTGGGGCCTGGGTGTCCATCGGGGCGACCGAAACCTGGTCTGCCGTTATGGTCGCCTGGGCGTCCCTGAAGATGCTGGCCAGGTCTGCCATCCGGGCGTCCCATGCCGGGCCGTCCATCAGGGCCTCCGGGGCGAGCCGGCCTGTGGTTGTTGAAGCCGGGGCGATGTTCTCTTCGGCGTTCCTGAAATTCCTTGCCAGGCTGCCGTCCATCAGGACGTCCAAAACCAGGCCTTCCAGGCTGGCCGTTGTGCATCCTGTTCATAACCGGAGGATTGCCCATGGGCTTGCGCATTTCAGGTGGAGGGCCATCAGGGCCCGGTTGCGCTAAAACATTGCTGCTGAATGAAAAACCCAAAACCATGGCCGCTGCTGCGCCAAGAATGGAAAGATGTTTAATATTCAAGTTCGTGTTCCTCTTCTACGCGGTTAATTGTGTCTCCCTTCCCGGGACAAGCCATTTGCAGGCTTGTATAAAATGATAGCAACATGCGTGCCAGATGCCAAAAACAGGCTGAAAGACAGTAATATCAACATGTTGCATAGTGTGAGGACTGGCCATTAATGATACAGTCAAAAACCGTGTTGAATAAAAAATAGCCACTGCGTTACTTTTTTGCACAGGGAGGGGAGGGAGAAGTTACTGAGGCTCCACTATAAACCATGCTTTTTGAGAGACGATCTTTTCAGTTTATATCCAAACATGTTTGGATATAAACTGAAACATCCATAAGAGCGGAATGAAAAGAAACGTCTGGTTATATGGAGCAATTATGGCAGAAAGCCATCCGGGATATTTTCCTCTGTATAAAGTTCGAAGCCAGCGTCTTTGAGCATGGCGGCAAAGATGCCCATTCCATTTCGGCAGGAGCCGGTGAAGCTGCCGTCATAAACTGTTCCGACTCCGCAGGATGGCGAACGGCTTTTGAGGATGGCTTTGGCGCAGCAGGATTGCAGGGCTATCTGCAAAGCCTTTTCCGCACCGACCAAAAATTGCCCGGTAACATTCTGGCCGTTTTTGCAGATTATTTGCCCGTCAAGCTGTTCGCAGGGTGGGCGAGGTGTTGGCAGGCCGGAGAGCTTTTCCGGACAGACCGGGACGCAAAATCCCAGGCGGCAGAGTTTCACAATTTGGGGATGCGGTTTGGAACTGCCGTCATAACGGCAAAAATGCCCGGCAAGACAGGCGCTGACCACAAAAAGCTTTTTTGGCATATTATCAAATCCCTGGCTCAAATATCGTATTTAAACCAGGCAGCGCAGCTGCCTTCTGTTGAGACCATGCAGGGTCCGACCGGATTTTGCGGTGTGCATTTTTTGCCAAAAAGAGGGCATCTGGGCGGCGCCAGGCGTCCTTTAAGGATTTCACCGCATTTGCAGCCCGCAATTGGGGCGACATTCGGCAATTGCAGGCCGAGCGCCTTTTGGGCGTCAAAACAGGAATACCTGGAACGCAGGGCAAGCCCGCTTTGCGGCAAGACGCCAAGGCCGCGCCAGGGAGCGTCGCAAGTTTCAAAAACTTCCGCAAGCAAAGCCTGGGCGCGGGGATTGCCCATATCGTTCACGGCGCGTGGATAGGCGTTTTCCACTACCGCTTTGCCGTTTACAAGCTGTTCGGCCATCTTGCAGAGCGCTAGCAGAATATCGGCGGCCTCAAATCCCCCCACTACAGATGGCTTGCGCCATTTTTCGGCCAGAAAGCCAAATGGCTCAAGGCCCGTTATTGTGGCAACGTGGCCGGGTAGAAGAAAGGCATCAATAGAGCAGGCCTCGTCGGCAAGCAGGGTTTCCAGAGCCGGAGGCACCAGCTTGTGCATGGCAAGCAGGAGAAAATTATTGATGTTTTCCCTTTCCGCCGTCAGCACGGCCGCAGCAGTTGTGGGTGCCGTTGTTTCAAAACCGACGCCCAGAAAAACAACTTTTTTTTCGGGATTGTTTTTTGCAATGGCAAGCGCATCCAGTGGCGAATAAACAATTTCCACATTTGCGCCGCTTGCGCTTGCGTGCTTGAGGCTTTGTCCATTCGGACCAGGCACACGCAAAAGATCGCCAAATGTGGCGATAATAATTTCGGGATTTTTTGCCAGGTCTATAAAAAGGGCTGCTTCCGCGTCCGATGTTACGCAGACCGGGCAGCCAGGGCCTGAAAGGTGGGTTATGGATGGCGGCAGAATGGAGCGCAGGCCGCTTTGAAAAATGGAAACCGTGTGGGTGCCGCAAACTTCCATAAAGGTCAGCGGCCTGTCGCCCAGAATATTTTTCAGGCGGGCGAGCAAGCCGCGGCAAAGAGCCGGGTCGCGCAGGGCCGAATCAAGATTGTCCCGCATTCAATCAGGCCAGGGGACAAAGATTTTCCATGCCGGCATCCACAGGCAGCCCGAACATGAGATTGGCATTGGCCAGGGCCTGTCCTGATGCTCCCCGACAAAGATTGTCTATTGCCGAAACAATGATCAGTCGTCTTGTTCTGGGATCAAGAGCCAGGCCAATATCACAAAACATGCTGCCGCGCGTATTTTTGGTCTGCGGCAGTTCTCCAATGGGCAACACACGTATCCAGGGGCTTCTTGACCATGTTTTGCAAAAGATGGCCTGGATTTCTTCCAGCGTTTTCTGAGGATGGGTAATCTCGGTATAAATTGTGGAAAGAATGCCGCGGCTCATCGGCACCAGATGCGGCGTAAACTGGATTCGGATGGGGTAGCCTGCAATCGCGGCAAGTTCCTGTTCGATTTCCGGCGTATGCCGGTGGGAAACAAGGCCATAGGCCTTGAAATTGTCCGAAACCTCGCAAAACAGCGTGGGCACCGCTGCCTTGCGGCCCGCGCCGCTGGCGCCGGATTTGGAATCGATAATTATATTTTCTGTCCGGATCAGATTATTCTTGAGCGCCGCGTAAAGGCCAAGAATAATTGATGTTGGATAACAACCGGGATTGGCCACAAGACTTGTGCGCGCAATTTCGGCCGCATACAGTTCTGGCAGGCCATAAACCGCGCGCGGCAAAATTTCGCGGCAACAATGGGTAAACTTGTACCAGTCTTCATAAATGCTGGCATCGTGGATACGAAAATCAGCGGAAAGATCGACAACCTTTGCGCCGTGGGCCAGCAAGTCGGGCGCCATTTTCATGGCAGTGCCAGCGGGAACGCCCAGAAAGACAACATCGCAGGCCTTTGCGCAGGTTTCGGCATCAAAAACGCTTATCTCCACATCGCTTCCTGGCACGCTACGCAAAAAAGGATAAAAATCCCCGAGCTTTTTCCCCGCTTCCGCTCTGGAGCAGGCGCAGACAAGACGCATGGCCGGATGGCGCGCCAGGAGCCTGGCCAGTTCCATGCCCGCATAGCCGCTTATGCCGACAAGGCCAACTTTAATCTCTTTCATTGTTATTCCGTTGTTTTATATGTTGGCCTCTATACTTGGCCCGCTGCTCCACACTGGCAATCACACTTGATGACGTATTTGAGCCTGAGCTCGCAAAGCAGGCTTTCCAGAAGTGAAGATTCCTGCGGCTCAAGGCGTCCCAGTGTCTTTTGCCGGAGCATTTCCAGAACATCAATATTGTGCCTGGCCAAAAGCATATCCTTTTCGCAATTTCCGGAAGCCGGGTCGGGCACTTCCCCCAGGCCCACCAGCACGGAAGATGCAAGAGAAATAATAAAAGTGGAAAAAGTTACCTCCGGAAGAGGCACGGAATCACAACATCCTCCCTGACTCATAAACCCCCCTGTAATCAGTGTAAAAGCTTGGATTATATATAATTGGATGCCACCGCATTGCGTATCAATTTTGCAGTTAATTTAAGTAATAAAGTTTAAATGGCAAGCAAAAATCTGCAACGCTTGTGTTTCGTCCATAAATTCCCGCAAGCTGGGCCTCTTCCATATTTTAAACAAAAATGTAAAAAATATATATTTCCCATATCTGACAACGGGATTCAGGATTCAAGCCTGTCTTTTTCCAAATATTCCACAAAAATGTGTAATATTGATTATATAGATAATACACTGAAATTATAAAATATTTATGAAAAACCTCCTGAATGGTCCATTTTTCTCTTTTTCATAAACAGATTTTGTACAAAAATGTGGAAAATATGCCATTCAATATCGTATCAATTATCCTGATAACCCAAGCAAAAAGAAATTAATCATACATATTCAGATAGTTACAGAAAGCAGAGAGCATTTTTACCCACTTGGCACATAATATGCCATTGAGTGTGCATCTTGTGATTCATAAAATTAAACGGAGAAAGGAAAATGGCATCAATACGCAGCAGGGCCCATTTGAAGGCCAGACAGACAAAGCCGGTGCAAATGCCCGAACCCCCCATGGAAGCAGGCGAGGCATTTGGCCGCAAGGTTTTTGGCCTCAAGGCCATGCGCAAGCGTTTGCCAAAGGACGCCTACAAAAAACTTGCCGATACAATTCGCGAAGGCAAGCGGCTTGATCCTGAAATAGCTGATGTCGTGGCAAATGCCATGAAAGACTGGGCCATTGAAAATGGCGCCACCCACTACACCCACTGGTTTCAGCCAATGACAGGCCTTACAGCCGAAAAGCATGATGCTTTTCTTTCGCCGGCCGCCGATGGGCAGGTGATAAGCGAATTTTCGGGAAAGATGCTGATTTCCGGCGAGCCCGATGCGTCGTCATTCCCCTCTGGCGGCATCCGCTCTACTTTTGAGGCGCGCGGCTATACAGCCTGGGATCCCACCGCGCCAGCATTCCTGATTGACGGGCCATGCGGCGCTACCCTGCATATTCCCACATATTTCTATTCTTATTCGGGCGAGGCGCTTGACCGCAAGATTCCGCTAATGCGCTCCCTGTCGGCGCTTTCCCGCCAGTCGCAACGCATCTTGCGCATTTTTGGCAATGACAAGGTTACAAATGTGCGCGCAATGGTTGGCCCTGAACAGGAATATTTTTTGGTGGACAGCAATCTTGCCGCCTTGAGGCCCGATATTCTTCTTGCGGGACGCACGCTGATTGGCGCGCCCTCGCCCAAGGGGCAGGAAATGGAAGACCACTATTTTGGCGCCATTCCCTCCCGGGTAATGAGTTTCATGCAGGATGTGGAAAATGAGCTTGTGGCCCTGGGCATTCCCGCCAAGACACGCCACAATGAGGTGGCGCCGGGGCAGTTCGAGATCGCCCCGGTTTATGAAGATGCCAATAATGCCTGCGATCACAATATGCTGACCATGAATATCATGCGGCATTTGGCTCCCCGGCACGGTTTTGTCTGCCTGCTGCATGAAAAGCCCTTTGCAGGCGTGAACGGCAGCGGCAAGCACAATAACTGGTCCCTCTGTTCCTCCGACGGCCAGAATCTTCTCAATCCCGGTTCAACCCCACAGGATAATGCCCAGTTCCTGGTCTTTCTGGCCGCAGTATTGCGGGCCGTGCACAAACATGCGACCGCCCTCAGGCTGGGCACGGTAGGTGCGGGCAATGACCACCGCCTTGGCGCAAACGAGGCGCCACCGGCCATTCTTTCCGTCTATCTTGGCGAACAGCTAGCGGATGTGCTGGAAAATATCATCAATGGCGGCCATGCGAAAAACAGGGAAAACCCGGTGATGGAAGTTGGCGTTTCAACATTGCCTCCGCTTCCTGTCGATCTCTCCGACCGCAACCGCACCAGTCCCTTTGCCTTTACAGGCAACAAGTTTGAATTCCGCGCCGTGGGTTCCTCCCAGTCCATTGCGCCGGTAAACATTGCCCTTAATGCGGCAGTCGCAAATGCCCTGGATGAAATCGCAACCGAACTTGAAGCCGCCCTGGCTGGCGGCTCGACGCTCAATCAGGCCCTGCAGGATTTGCTGCCAAGGCTTTTCAGGGAGCACATGCCCGTTGTCTTCAATGGCAATGGCTATTCCTCGGCCTGGCCAGAAGAAGCGGCCGCCCGCAATCTGCCCAATTACCATGACACGGTTTCGGCTCTTGAGCATTATACCGATCCTGAAGTCATGGATGTCTTTCTGCGCCAGGGCATTTTGAGCGAACGCGAAATGGTGGCCCGGCAGGAAATCCTGCTCGAAAATTATGCCCGCACCCTGATGATTGAAGGGCACGTCATGGCCGACATGGTTCGAAGCCTGGTTCTTCCGCCAGCAAGGGAAGAGGAGACAAAAGCGGCTTCTGTTCTCATCGCCGTAAAGTCCGCTGGCGGCGATGACAGCGCGGAAAAGGAATACTTCAACGATCTGAACAGCAATATCAGGGAACTCCAGAATGGCGTGAAAAAGCTGGAAGACGCCCTGGCCCTGACAGCGGGCACAGAGGACGCCCTGGAACAGGCCCGCATAGCGCGCGACAATATTTTGCCAGCAATGGAGACCTGCCGGGCGCATTGTGATGCGCTTGAACGCCTGATTGACGACTCCCTCTGGCAATTGCCAAAATATTCGGAATTGCTCTGGGCGCATTGATAATTATAAAAGATATTATTGAGGATATCTTTTATGGAGGAGGGAAGGGAAATTTTTGTAAAAGTTTTCCTTCCTTCCGCGATGCCCAGCATCCATTGTGGAAATAGAGTTTGTTTTGTAAGGATAAATCGCAATGTGCAGGATAGGTTCAATAAAATGCCTTGAGCCGGTGCAGCCGGCCATGGCCCTGCGGCTGATGCTGCCCCAGCAGGAAGGGCACGATAATTCCGGTTTCGCGTTGGTCATGCAGGATCTTGAGGGCGTCTTTGGCCATTACAAGGACAAGCCATTGCTTTCCCTGGCCTGCACGGCCAAGGGCCTTGGACTTGTGGACGACTATATGGAGGAAAAGGGCTTTGTCCAGGTGGCCCAGTGGGTTCCGGATACAAATCCGCGCGATGGGCTGAAGATTGAGGTCATGCAGCGTTATGTTTTTCGCAACTATGATTATCCGGAAATTTACCGCTACCGCACGCAAAAAGAGCGCGAGGAGTTTTTGCTGGACACGCGCCTTGAACTTCGCAAGTTGCTGGAGGAACATAATGGCGGGTATGTCTATTCCTTTTGGCCTGATGTGCTGACCCTGAAGGAAATTGGCGATCCCGGCGATATTGCGGAATATTTCGATCTCTGGAAAGAGGACGGCCGGCTTTGCGCCCGCAATATTGTGGCCCAGTGCAGGCAAAATACCAATTACGGCATAGTGCGCTATGCGGCCCATCCATTTTTTCTGCAGGGCTATACACTTTGCGCCAATGGCGAAAATACGTTCTTTACAAGGAATACGGAATTTCAGAAAAATTTGCATCGCGGCTATGTAGGTTTTGAATCCGATTCCCAGAATTTGCTTTATACACTGCATTATGTGCACAGGGAATTGGGCTGGCCGGCCCGTTATGTCAAACATGTGCTCACGCCTCTCTCGGCGGCCGAAGTGCGGGAGCGCCCCGATGGAGAAGCCCTGGAAATGATTCGGGAATCCCTTTCGCAATTGCAGATAAATGGCCCGAATGCCGCAATCGCGCTTTTGCCTGACGGCAAAATGATGGCCATGTGCGATTCCAAAAAACTGCGCCCTATCGTGGCAGGGCAGCATGGCAATATGCTGGCCATGGCTTCCGAAGTTTGCGGTCTGAACGCCATCTTGCCGGAAAGAAATCCGGCAAATGATATTTACCTCAATGAGAGGGAAATGCTTATGGTTGATAATGATCTGGCGGCATCCCGATGGCTGCAGTAAACAGGATTCACGCCCAGGACATCACGGTAAATGACCTGCCCTGGAAAATAGAATACGATTCCGCTTCCTGCATCGGCTGCGGTGCCTGCGTTGCGACGTGCACTTTTGGCGCCATATCCGCGGCTGTGGCCTCAAAAGGCACAAGCATTGCGGCAAGGCGGCAGAAAGATGGTGAGCGGCTTGTAATTCGGCAGTCGCAAAGTATCCCGGAAGCCTGTGTTGGCTGCGGAATGTGCGAGAAGGTCTGTCCCGCGGACGCTATCAGGCCAGTGCGAAATCCCGAAAGCCGCTGGCAGGTCATTGCAAGGGGGCCAGATACTATCAAACGCGGCGGCAGAAAGGCGGCTCATAAAAGGACGCTGGACAGCATTGTTGTAGGCCGCATAAGCCAAATGACCGATCCGGCCCTGGATTCCGAACGCCACACCTTCGACCTCCGTTCTCCATTGGGAAGGGTCTTGAAACCGGTCGACCTGCCCTTGAAAGCCGTTGGTGAAAATTTGTTGATTCAGGGGCCTATCCCGTCTGTGCGCTGGATATATCCGTTGATTTTCAGCGATATGAGCATTGGCGCGCTTTCGGCCAGGGCCTGGGAAGCGATTGCGCTGGCCACAGCCTATCTTAATGAAGAATGTGGCATGCCGGTGCGCATGTGCAGCGGAGAAGGCGGTGTGCCAGGCGCGCTTTTGCAGAGCGAGCGTATTCGTTACATGATTTTGCAGATAGCTTCCGGCCATTTTGGCTGGAACCGCATCATTTCCGCATTGCCGAAAATGAAGGCCGATCCCTGCGCCGTGTTGATCAAGATGGGGCAGGGCGCAAAACCCGGCGACGGGGGACTTTTGCCCGCTGCCAAGGTCGCGCCCCATATCCAGGCGATTCGCGGCGTGCCGGGCGTAACGCTGCATTCCCCTCCAAATCATCAGGGTCTTTATTCCATTGAGGAAGCTGTGCAGAAAATGCACTTGTCCCTCAATGCCGCCTTTGGCTTCAGGGTGCCAGTGGCCGTAAAATGCGCGGCCTCCGCGACTTCCGTGCCTGTTTATAATAATCTTTTGCGCGACCCCTACAAGATTTGCGGCGGATTTTTCATCGACGGCATTGACGGCGGCACGGGCGCGGCCAACGAGGTTTCTCTCAACCATACCGGCCATCCCATTGTTTCCAAGCTGCGGGATTGCTACAGGACTGCAGCCGGCCAGGGCCTGCAGGGGCGCATACCGCTTTGGGCAGGCGGCGGAATTGGCATGACCGGCGATGCCGCGGCGGATGCCTTCAAGCTGATTTGCCTTGGCGCCGATGGCGTAATTCTTGGACGACTGCTTCTGCAGATCATGGGCTGCGTCGGCAATGAGCATGGCCGCTGCAATGCCTGCCAGAGCGGCAAGTGCCCGACTGGCATCTGCACTCAGGATCCTCGCCTGGTTCGCAGGCTGGATGTGGATTCGGCGGCCCAATCCATTGTCGATTATATGTTGGCTTTCGATGCGGAAATGCGCAAGCTCATGGCTCCTGTCGGTAACAGCGCGTTGCCCGTTGGGCGCGCCGATGCCCTGGTGGCAACGGACAGGGCTGTCGCGGAAGCTTTGGGCATTCAGTATGCATGTTGATAATCTTTATCAAGGACTGGAAGAAAATGCTGCGTATTGCAACCATTGATGGCCACAAACGCATGTCCACCCAGGAATTGCTGCAGAAAATTTCCCGTTCCCTGGAGGAAGGGGAGACGGATTTTCATATTTCCGCATCCGGGCAACATGATATAGGCGGCCCCTGCTGGAACGGAACAGGCAAGCCCCTGCGTTTTGTGGTCAGCAATCCTGGCCAGAGAGTGGGCTCAATGTGCCTGCCAGGCACAGAAGTCATAGTCGAAGGACCAGCGCCGGCCGACGTTGGTTGGCTAAATTCCGGGGGGCAGGTAATTGTGAAGGGCGATGCTGGCGATACGGCCGGTCATTGCGCCGCTGGCGGTATAATCTATATAGGAGGCCGCGCCGGAACAAGAAGCGGTTCATTGATGAAGCGCGATCCGCTTTGCGAACCGCCAGAATTGTGGGTTTTGGAAAGCGTGGGCAGTTTTTCTTTCGAGTTCATGGGCGGCGGGTGCGCCGTGGTTTGCGGCCATGACAGCCAGACCCTGCCTTCTGTGCTTGGACAGAGGCCATGCGTGGGCATGGTTGGCGGCACTGTCTATTTTCGCGGGCCCTGCGGCGAATTGCCCCCGGATGTCTCATTGCTGCCCCTGGAGGAAGACGACATTTCCTGGCTGGACAAGGGCCTGGAAAATTTTTTAACTGCCATAGGCAAAACCGGACTGCGCAAGGAGCTTTCCATCTGGCGGCACTGGCGCAAGCTTGTTCCCGCAAAACGCGATCGGGCCGCGAAACGGACGACAATGCGCGTATTTCATGAAAAATCCTGGCTGCCCAATGGAGTGTTTGGCGACATTCTTGCGGATGACGGAAGAACGGAGCCTTTGTGCGCGGCCGGTAACCAACGCTTGCGGGAGCCGCTCTGGAATAATGGAAAAATGAATTGCGTCGATTGCAGGCAATGCCTTGAGTATTGTCCGCGTACGGCCGTGAAAAGGCGCGAGGTTGGGGAAAATATGGATTATTCCGTTGTGGCCGCAAAATGTATAGGCTGCGGAATTTGCGCTGCCGTATGCCCGAATGATGTGTGGCAAATGAGGCTTGTTTCAATAGAATCCGTCATGCGGTAAAAAAATTTTTCCCAAACCCATTTGCATGTCTTGACAAAATTGGAAGTCAAGATACCATCCACCTTACGCCGCGCCGGTCAAACGCGCGGTGTATTGTGTCGCAAGGAAAGGCAAATTTTTAAATCTGTCCGAGTAAGAGGAGGACAAATGAAACGTTATGCACTTATTGTTGCTCTGGTAATGGCATTGGCTGCTTCAATCGGCTGCGCCAAGAAAACAACCACCGAACCGGCCTATGAACAGAACACCGGCGTAAACCCGGCCCTGCAGTCCGCAGTCCAGACGATCACCGATTCCCGCGTATATTTTGCCTTCAACAAATATAATATTGAAAGCCAGTATGACGCAGTGTTGAAGCAGGATGCCGACCTTATGCGCCAGTATCCCAGCATCCGTGTGCGCATCGAAGGCAACTGCGACGAACGCGGCACCCAGGAATACAACCTTGCGCTTGGCGAACGCCGCGCGCGTGCCGTTTATGACTACTTTGTGGCCAATGGCGTGAATCCGAACCAGCTGGAAATGATCAGCTACGGCAAGGAAAATCCCGCTGTCCTGGGCACAGGCGAAGCAGTCTGGAGCAAGAACCGCCGCGACGATTTCCGCGTCATCGCCGAATAATCCGAATTTCAAGGCCGCCGCAAGGCGGCTTTTTCATGCCCAATTTTTGGCAGATAATATTTATTGACAAATACACGCCATTTCTATAAATATTCATCTGCGTGATGCCTTTGTAGCTCAGTCGGTAGAGCGCATCCTTGGTAAGGATGAGGTCACCGGTTCAATCCCGGTCAAAGGCTCCACATATTTCAGGCGGTTATGAGTTTTTTTCATAACCGCCTTTTGTTGGTTAAGACCCCCCCCCCGCTAGGCGGGGGGGTCAAAAAAGCTTTTAGCTTTGAGTATGTTACCAAGCTCCTTTTGATTTGTTAAAAATGAGTTGCGGTCTGACAGCTGCAACAAATACAAATCAAAAGGAGGTGTACTGCTTCAAACTTGATCTGACAGTAGCCCCGTTTTGATGGCATATTTTTAGCCAGCTAAATTCATTACGCCCCATTATGGGCGGAATTGTCTTCAAGATGGGAGCGTCCAAGCTTCAGACGAAAAGCCAAAGGTGGCGCACATAAACAGAATCTAAAACATTAAACAACCAACCAAATTCTTGCCGGGTGCCAGTCCTGGCAAGATTGCCCGCGCATGGATTTACCGAGCTTGTCCTTGCGCGGGCTCAAAATTTAAAGCCCCTTGATCCGGGCTTCTGCAAAAGCCTGTCTCCTCGACAGCTTTGACGGATTATGTCCGCCGCAATCCGCATTGCTGGTTGCAATTTTTGTCTTCCTGAAAAGACCTGTGACTATCTCTTGATTTTATGGCGTTGTCTTCCTGCGGAGCCTGAGAAATTTTTTTTTGCGTCTGGCAAACGCCAATATTTTCTTGCAACTCCCGCCTTTTTGTGGCCTTATAAAGTCAGGAGGCCGTATGCCCACCACAACATTTGATTCGCTACGCTATTTTGAAAAGCTGAAAGCTGCTGGCGTTCCCGAAGAACAGGCCAAAGTCCAGGCGGATGCATTGAGGGAAGTGATTGATGAACGTCTTGTTACAAAAGACTATCTTGATTATCGACTGAAAGAACTTGAATATAAACTTGTTATCCGTCTTGGCGGCATTGTTGTTGCCTGCACTGCCATTCTGCTCGCGGGCTTGCCTTTGATGCTAAAATAACTCTTGGCTTTCCCTCAATTTCATGGCGTTGTCTTCCTGCGGAGCCTGAGAAACTCCTTTTTTGCGTCTGGCCAACGCGAATGAGAAAACTTTGGCAGGTTCAATTTGGAAGGCCCTGGGAGCGGCCAAACTGCCCAGGCTTTCCGCTATTTAAGACGAAGGATTTGAAATTAGGGCAAGACAGCTGGTTGACTTAATTGGGAGAAGAGCAAAAAGCCGCGGCATTTGCCGCGGCTTTTGAAGATTCAATTATCAGCTGAAATTACTTGCGGGTAAAGACCGGATTGTCCTTGAATACCTTGCAGGCGGGGTCGACAGTGTCGAGCGGCAGGGCGCTTTCGGCAAGGCGAATTTTTTCATCTTCGGGCCACAGGGAGAAGTTGGGATACTTCTGGGATTCCACGGCCACGATTGTGTTGGGGTGGGCAGGCTTGCTTACAGCGCTTGTTGTTTCGCTGGTTTTCCATGTGCCGCAAACAATCTGGAGATTGCATTTGCCACTCTTGTCAACGATGCCCACATCATAGTTGGCATCCTGGCCATTGGCGGCCTTGGCAATAACAAGGTAGCCGGCGTCATTCACATATTCGCCAACAAGGGGAAGCTCCTGGGCAGCCTGCGCATTGCTGAAAAGACCAAAGGCAAACAGGGCAGCCGCCAAAAAAAGAATTTTTTTCATTTCAAATTTCTCCTGAAATGTTTGGGTTCGGATGGGGATACTCGAACCTGGGAGAAACGTTAAGCCAATTGAAATGAGATGTAAAGGATTTTGCCCGGTTCAACTACTACGATCTTCAAAGAGAAAAAGTAAAAAAGTGGTTTTGCGTTGCTGTCAATTTATGCAAGCCATGCGGATTAACATAAATGCGCCGGGCGGCCTGCTGGTTACTTTGCTTGCTGCGCCCTCGCGCCGCGCTCTCCCTGCGGGGGCGGGACTATTGTAATTCAACGCGATACTGGCCCCTGATTTTCGAGGGGCGCATAAAAACCGCGCCCGGATTTCAGGGCGCGGTCAGAAACTGCAAATCTTGCAGAGCTCTACACCACGATATCAAGGTTTTGGCCAATGCCCTGGGCTGCAAGACCGGCACCGCGCAAGGCGGCATCCATTTCCGCGCCTTTCTGGATTGTGCCATTGATAAGCGAAGCTGTCATGCTGGCTTCAAAATCCATAGCTTCCTTGGTAATTGCCACGCTCATTCCTGCCTGAACATCGTTCATTTTCAGCCTCCTTGCTGTAAACCACATAATATGGTTGGAATATCCATTTCATTTGCTTCAGTCGGCAGAAGAAAGAAAAAGTTTAGGGCATTTTCGAAAAAAAATAAATTTTTTTCTTCAGGCTTGCAAATCGCCTATCCGCGTTCAAGCACAATCCTGGTAATTTCGGGAGGAACCCCGATACGGGCAGAAAAACCGTTCCAGATGCCCGTGCCCGGGCTGACATAAAGCTGTTTGTCGCCAACCGTGTACTGTCCATTGACAAACCCGCCATTGAAGCGGGCAATCAGGGGCTGGAGGAAAAACATTATGCCGCCGTGCGTATGGCCCGAAAGCATCAAGTCCGCTTTTTCAAGCCAGCTTTTGGCATTCTTTGGCTGATGAGCAAGTAAAATCCGCACAGCCTCGGGGGCGTTTGCCAGTGCCTTGTCAATATTGGGCGCTTCAAATCCAAAACGTCCGGCGCCCGCATCGGGAATTCCGGCAATGACCAGGGTATCGGTTTCAACTGTGATCAGGCGATGCTCGTTATTGAGCAGGTCAATGCCAAGACATCTGATCGCCTCACTCCATTCCTTCGCGTTCCAGTAATATTCATGGTTGCCGGTTACCGCGAAAATTCCGTATTTGGCGCGCATGTCAGCCAGTGGGCGCAATTCGTCAAGCACTTCCCCCACAGTACCGTCAATATAATCGCCTGTCATGACAATTATGTCCGGCTCAATGGCGTTTACTTCTTCCACAACTTCAAAAACCCAGTCTTTTTTCAGTATTGGGCCGACATGCAGATCGGTAAGCTGGACAATATTCATGCCATGCAGGGCAGGGGGAAGGTTTGGCAGCCTTGCTGTAATTGTCCTGATATCCGGAACCCGCACCGCGCTCCAGGTGCCGTATATGCCAAAAGCCAGGGCGATGCAGATCAGCCCCCCCTTGATCCAGCCCATGGGCAGATGGCGCGGAACAGGAATGCCGATCCTTGCCAGAATATAATTGCCCAACAGATAAAGATCCTTGAAAATGAGCAAAAAGCACAGCACCAGAAGCGCGCCGAAGGCCGCTTCCATGACAAGCAGAAACCAGCGGGGCAAAAATGGGGCAAAAAATGCGCCCCCCAGCCACTGGTAAATTTCATATTTCAGGCTGACCAGCAAGACCAGGGCGCAGCCGGCAATTTTGAACCACAGCGGACAATGCGCCCTGAGGAAAAGGCTGGCCGACACATAGCAAAATATCACAAATGACGCGATGTATAATATCATTTTCCATTCGAAAGTTATATCGTTATATTTTCTATATCATTTTCCCATTTAGAATATCTCTCAAGGTCAAAGCGGATTTGCCTTCAGATATTCTCATGCGCGCCTTTGCAGGCAAAGTCGCGTTAGAGCATTTATGTATTTTCATTGCGTAAATTCTCTAATGCGCCGTGCCCCAATCGTGCCCCACATTCCAGTCCACAATCAGCGGAACGGAGAGCTTTTCGCCGCCAGGCTCGATTGATTCCATCAGCCTGGCCGCGCGCTCTCCGGCCTTCCGGCCATTTCCTTCCGGAACTTCAAGCAGAAATTCGTCATGGATCTGCAATACAAGCCGGGCCTCAAGCTCTTTCAATTCCTCATCATGGGCAACAGCCAGCATGGCCAGCTTGACTATATCCGCGGCAGATCCCTGAATTCCAGCATTGACAGCCTGGCGCTGGGCCTGGGCCGCGGTATGGCCGTTGGAGGAAAGAATTCCCGGAAGCCAGCGCCGGCGCCCGGCCATGGTTGCAACATGGCCGTTGGCCCTTGCGCCATCCAAAACCTTGTCGTAATAGGCGCGCAGGCCCTTCAGTCTTGAAAAATAGCGTTCGATAAATTCTTTGGCCTTGTTGACGGGAATGTGCAGCTCACGGGCCAGCTTGTTGGCGCCCATGCCATAAAGCAGGCCGAAATTGATGGTCTTGGCCATCCGCCTCTGATCCGGCGCAAGCTGCTCCTGGGGAATGTCAAATACCAGGGATGCTGTGCGGGCGTGAATATCTTCGCCCTTGCGGAATGCGTCAAGCAGGTGCTCGTCACCGGACAAATGGGCCAGAATGCGCAATTCAATTTGCGAATAATCCGCCGAGACCAGTTCGTTGCCTGGCCCCGCGACAAAGCAGCTCCGCATCCGTTTGCCCATTTCGCCCCGAACCGGAATATTTTGCAGATTTGGGTTGCTTGAAGAAAGGCGCCCGGTTGCTGTCGTTTCCTGATTGAATGTGGTATGGATGCGACTATTGGCATCCATCAATCTGGGCAGCGGGTCAAGATATGTGGAGCGCATTTTGTCCAGCTTGCGATATTGCAGGATATCATCCACAACCGGGTTGGCTCCGGACAGTTTTTCAAGAGCGGCCTCGCTGGTTGAAGGCGCGCCTCCCGGCGTTTTCATGGCCGGCGCAAGCTTGAGGCGCCCAAAGAGGATCTCCCCAATCTGGCGGGCGGATCGCAAATTGAATGGCCCCCCGGTTTCGGCATATATTTTTTGGCTTGTTTCGCAGATCTGGCGGTCAACATCATCCAGGAAATTGCGGAATGCGGCGGGATCTATGGCAATTCCATATTCCTGCATCCTGGCAAGGACTGGCGTAAGCGGCGCTTCAATTGTTTCATAAAGCGGCAAAAGCTCATTGGCCGCGAGTTTTTCCCTGAGGGACAGGGCAAGAGTGAGAGCGCGCGGGGCCGGCTTCTCCACATCCACTTCTTCAGCCCTTGAAATGCGCTCAAAAGAATAATTTCCATCTTCCGGGTCCAGCAGCCAGGACGCCAGGCCAAGATCAAAGATTTTTGGCGGTTTTGCCCCTACCGGCAAATCCCACCAGGCCTTGTCGGAAGTGAGCAGCGATTTCAGGTCGGCAAGCACAATTTCATCGGCATCGTTGAGCCAGGCGCATAATTCCCGAATGGCGCCGACCCAGGCATATTCCCCGAGATTTTCCCAATCCTGTTTTTCACCTGTTTTTGCCAGCGCAAGGCGCGGCGGCATATTTTTTTCGCAAAGCACTGCAACCGTGCAATCGCCGCAAGGGGGGAGATCGGATAACTTGTCGATTTCACGGGCGCTGGGCAGCGCGGCTGCGCCAAGGCCGAGATCCTCGCGGATTTCTTTTCCCTGTCTGGGAGCTTCTGGATTGGTCAGGGTTTTTGGCATTCTGGCCAGCAAACGCTTTTCGGCAAGGGAGGCTATTTCGCGGCGCACGGCAAAAAGTTCGAATTCATCGGCAAGTTCCCGGCATGCGGGCAAATCTATCGGGCCTACCTGCAAATCGTCAAGGCCAATATCGGGAAGGGCAGTGGTGGTCAGGGTGGTCAGGGTGCGCCATGTGAACATCTTTTCAAGATGATCCTTGAGTTTTGTCTGGATTTTGGGCGGCAAAAGGCCGAAGTGGTCGCGAATGTCCTCGAGGCTGGGGCAGATGTCGAAAATCTGCCGGGCTGTTTTTGGCCCAATACCGGGCACCCCGGGAATATTATCGCTGGAATCGCCCGTGATGGCCTGCACATCCGGCCACTGGGCCGGATTGTAGCCTGTCTCCCGTTCAAAGTCAGCTGCCGTAAGCACATAATCGTCCTTTGAACCCGGATCCCAGATATAGACATTTGGCCCCAGGCATTGCTTGAGATCCTTGTCGCCGCTCAAAATCACAACAGGATTGTCTGCGGAGAACCTGGCGGCCAGGCTGGCTATGCAGTCATCCGCTTCCACGCCAGATGATACCTCAAGCCGCAGGCCGAGTGCCCCGACCATGCGTTTTACAGGTTCGATCTGCTTTGCCAGATCTTCCGGCATACTCTCGCGATTGGCCTTGTAATCCTGGTAGATGGCATTGCGAAAGCTTTTGCCCTTGCCGTCCATGGCAAACAGAAAATGTTTCGGATTCTCCTCCCGCAAAAGGCGCAACAGAATGCGGGTAACTACAACCAGGGCATTTGTCGGATAGCCATCCGAGCGCTGGATATGGCGGCTTGCGAAAAAACCGCGGTAAATGAATGCCGTGCCGTCCATCAAAAAGACAGGCTTTCTGTCGAGCCCCAGACGTTCCGCTATGCTGGCCATTGGATATCCTTGATATAATGTTGCATTGGCGCCATGCTTGCCATGCGCGTGGCTTAAGTCTATCATAAACTCATGGAATCAAGTCCGCAAGTGACAGCTTCCGCCGTCAATGGCGTCTGGAATGTGAGCGTTGGAGGTCAGTGGAACATTGAAACACCCTGGCCGGAAAACGCCGAAACTGCCTTGCGCGGACTCGCCGCTTCCGGCCTGAAAGGACTGCGCCTCGAAGCAGCCAATTTGGGAGACTGGGACAGTTCGCTTATTGTATTACTGGTTCAGCTTGTGCGGGAGGCCAACCAGCGCAAGCTCAAGACCGATCTTGATTTGCCGGAAGGCCTTGTGCGCCTCATCCAGATGGCTTTTGCGGTTCCCCCAAGGGAAGGCGCCAAACGTTCCGCAAACGATTTGGGATTTTTGGGCAATGTGGGGCAGGCCACCCTGGATTTGCCCGGTCGGATTGGTGATTTCCTAAGCTTTCTTGGCGATGTGGCAATTTCCACTGCCGGTCTTTTTTTGGGGCGTTCCCGCATGCGCGCCACGGATTTTGTTTCAGCCATGTATCAGTGCGGTGTTCAGTCCCTGCCCATTATTTCCCTTACAAGCATGCTGTTTGGGCTGATTCTGGCCTTTGTGGGCGCTGTGCAGCTCACCCAGTTCGGAGCGCAGATCTATGTGGCCGGACTTGTCGGCATTGGCATGCTACGCGTTATGGGCGCCGTGATGGTCGGCGTGGTGATGAGCGGACGCATAGGCGCGGCCTATGCAGCGTTTATCGGCACAATGCAGGTCAATGAGGAAATCGACGCCCTGGAGACACTGGGCATTTCTCCTGTCGATTTTCTTGTGCTCCCAAGGGTGCTTGCCCTTACGCTGATGGTGCCGCTTTTGACCATTTATGCGGATTTTATGGGCATAATCGGCGGCTTTATAGTCGGCACGCTCATGCTTGGTCTGAATCCCATGGAATATTTGCATGCCACACAGCAAATGGTGCCATATCGCCAGATGCTGATTGGCCTGGTTTATGGAACGGTTTTCGGCATTGTCATTGCCGTGGCAGGCTGTTATCAGGGCATGCGTTGCGGCAGGAGCGCGATGGCTGTGGGTCAAACCACAACAAAAGCCGTCGTGAGTTCCATTGTTGGCATAATCGTGATGACGGCAATTATTACCGTTATATGCAATGTCCTGGATGTCTAGCATGGAACCAGTCCTGAGCGTCAGGGATTTGCAGGTGGGCTACGGCAGTTATGTGCTCATGCGCAATGTAACCTTTGACGTTGCCAAAGGCGATATCTTTTTCATTATGGGCGGTTCCGGCTGCGGTAAAAGCACGCTTTTGCATGTGCTCATGGGCCTGAAATCTCCCCAGGCCGGAGAAGTTTTTTTTGGCGATGTCAAGTTTTGGGGCAGCTCTCCCGCCGCGCGGCGGCAATGTATGCGCAATGCGGGTGTGCTTTTCCAAAGCGGCGCCCTCTGGAGTTCGATGACGCTTGCCGAAAATATAGCCTTGCCCCTCCAGCAATATACGGATTTGGGGAATGACGAGATACGGGAACTGGCCTCGCTCAAGCTTGCGCTGGTTGGCCTTAGCGGTTTTGAGGATTACTATCCATCGGAAATTTCCGGCGGCATGAGCAAGCGCGCGGGCCTTGCCAGAGCCCTGGCTCTTGACCCGCATATTCTTTTTCTGGATGAGCCGAGCGCCGGTCTTGACCCAGTAAGTTCCAATCTGCTGGATGAGCTTATCCAGGAGTTGCGCGACACCCTGGGCGCGACTTTCGTCATTGTTTCTCATGAGCTGGCCAGCATCTTCAATATTGGCACAAACAGCATTTTCCTGGATGTGAACACGCGCACCGTAACGGCCGAAGGCAATCCGTCGAAGCTGGCCCATGATCCCCATACCCAGGCAGACGCGCTGATGTTTTTGACCCGGGGCGGCTGGCACAAGGACAAGTCCAGCCCCGGCGGATTTGCGCAAAACCCGCCAAAGGACGGCGTGAAATGACTGCGAAGCTGTATAAAACCATGGTGGGCGCCTTTGTTGTGGGTGGCATTGCCCTTTTTACAGTTGCTCTTGTGCTGCTGGGTGGAGGCAAGCTTTTTTCCAACGCCGTGGAGTATGTGCTTTATTTCGATGGTTCGGTAAGCGGCCTTTCCATTGGCGCGCCTGTTGTGTTTCGGGGCGTGCCCATGGGCAGCGTAACCCAGATCAGCCTGGTGGCCAATTCACGCGATTCCAATGTAACCATTCCCGTTACAATCAGGATTGACGAAAAAAGTTTTATCCGCGCAAACGGGCAAACTCTTTCGGAAGAAGCCCAGCAGGAAATTATCCGCCGTATGGTGGAACGCGGCCTGAGGGCGCGTTTGCAAATGTCCAGCCTGATAACAGGCCAGTACCGTGTGGAACTGGATTTCTTTCCCAATACGCCAATGAATTTCCGCTCGTCCTCGCCGGATTCCGAAATTCCCACTGTTCCTTCACCCATTGATACCCTGCAGCGCACATTTGCCAGGCTGCCCATTGAAGAGATTGTCAATTCTCTAACGAATATGCTGCACAATATCACGGATGCAGTGGGAGAAGGGCAGCTTAAAGCCGGGATAGAGGAATTTACCGGCGCTTTCAAGGAAGTCCGGGCTTTTATGTCCAACGGCAAATTGCGCGAAACCATCGAAAGCGTCCTGAGCCAGTTCGACAACGCCAGCGGTTCTGTCAGCAGGGAAGTGCCGGCTCTCCTTTCATCATTCAGATCCGCCATGAACAATATAGCGGCGGCAGCCGAAAAAATGGGCAAGGTGGCTGTAAATGCCGGCTCGGTTATAGAAAGTTCCTTGAGCAGGGATTCTCCGACCATGAACGAATTGAGACGCCTGCTTCAGGAGGCAATTGCGGCGGCCCGCGCCATCCGCAATTTTACCGATATGCTTGAACGCAACCCCGAAGCCCTGATCAGGGGCAGACAAGGAACACGCTGATGAAAAGGGTCTTTGCGATGAAAATCATGGCAATCCTGATGCTTGCGCTTGGCCTTTGCGCTTGCGGCAGAAGCACACCGACAAATTATTATCTGCTTGAAAGCTCCCCTGGCCAAATCCAGGCGGAATCCCTTCCCGCCGGTACCTTGCGCGTAGCCATGGTCGAAGGTCCAAATTACCTGAACCGCAACAATATTGTCAGCAGGGTAAAAGGTGAGCCGCGTTTGATTCTGGCGGAATTTCATCTTTGGGCGGAGCCTGTGACCAATGGCGTGCGCAGGGTGATAGCCGAGACCCTGACAAAGCCCATGTTGGCGGCTGGCATAACCGTCTTGCCTCCAGGTTCGTCAAATGGCGGGGATTATGTTCTGCTTCTCGACATCCAGCGGCTGGACGGCAACTTTGACGAAAAGGCCGTGCTGGAATGTCATTGGAGTCTGCTCGACAAGAATGAAAAAGCGCTTGGCAGCGGCATTTATTCTTCGGAAGAAATGGTCCGCGGCGCAAATTACAATGCCCTGGTGGATGCGGAAAGCAGGCTTGTGCGCCGGATGGGCGACTATCTGGCCCAAAAGCTTCTGCCCTTCCTGCATACAGGAAAATGAAAAAACGGAGGATCAGCATGGCCCCCCACAAATTCATTTTTATCTTGCTGCTGGTTTTTGCGCTTCTGCCAGTGCCTGATTCCTTTGGCGAGGCAGCGCCTTCCGGCAAACTGCTGAAAATTGTCGCGCTCTCGCGCCATGGTGTGCGTTCCCCAACCCAGAGCGACAAGACGCTGGCCCTGTGGAGCACCAAAACCTGGCCTTCATGGCCTGTCAAGCGCGGGGAGCTCACGCCTCGCGGCTTTGAGCTTGTCCGGGCCATGTGGCAAAATATGCGCGCAAGGATGCACGACCAGGGCCTTTTTGAAAATAGCCAGTGTCCGCCGCCGGAAAGTATTTTTGTGCGTTCGGATATTGACGAACGCGACCAGGCGACAAGCCGGGCAATTCTTGAGGGCCTTGCCGGCAAATGCAGGTTTGGATATGCGGTAACAAAGGATGAAATTGATCCCCTTTTTCATCCTGTCAAAGCCGGCCTGTACCGCTTTGATCCAATTTCGGTGGCCACCGACGTGCTGGAAATGACCCGTGGAGGTTTCGACCATTTGCAGGAATCACTTGCCGGCCCCATGAATTTGCTCAATAAAATCAGTGGGTCGCCTGCGCCCAAACTCTGCGCGCATTTCAGCCTTACGCCGGAATGTCTCCTGGTTGATATTCCAAATGCTGTCAGCGTATCGCCAGAAGGCAAGGATATCCATCTGGTTGGCGGCCTTTCGATTGCATCCAGCATGGCGGAAATTTTCTTGCTGGAATATGCCCAATGGCCAGGAGTTGAAGCCGGATGGGGCCAGGTCAATGCCTCCACGCTGGCGCAGGTGCTTCCCGTGCACAGCAGGATTTTCGATGTCATCAACCGCGCGCCTGTGGTTGCCTGGGCGCGTGGCAGCAGCTTGTTGCTGGAAATGACCGCAGCCCTGCTGGGAGAGCATTATGACCAGAGGCTAAACAAGGCCAAACTGGCGGTTTTTGTGGGACATGACACCAATATCGCCAATCTGGGCGGGTTGCTGGGTATAAGGTGGCTGCCAAAGGGGTATCCCCTGAATGGCATTCCGCCGGCTTCCGTCCTTATGTTCGAACTTTGGGAACAAAACGGCAAGAAGGAAGTTCGTGTGCGTTTTTTTGCCCAGAAACCGGAAGCCCTGCATGCTCCATTTGTAACCGGGCCGGATGGAAAGTTTGATGGTTATGACGCTTTGGCCCATGCGCCAACGGAAGCTTCCGTCAAATCTCCTCCCATTGTCGGGCAGGTTCGTTATGACCTTGAGGTCTTTGACGCCCTTGTCCGCAAGGTTATAGCCGGCGCTCCGCTTGCGCCGGAACAGACTCCTCCGCTGGTTTACCCGGATTGAGGAAGCCGGCCCAGCCTTTTACTTTTTTTGTAAAACTGATAATCAGGATGGAACGGCAAGGCAGTTCACCTATTATATGCACAAGTGGCGAAATCAAGGAGTTATGGCATGGCCAATGATCCCGAGCGCAACGAGGAAAATCCCTCCCCCCCCGAAACCCCCGGCTCGCGGGAAAATTCAACCCCAAATGACACAAGGGTAATCCCGGCTGACTCTATTGAAAAAGTGCCTTTCATGACATCTTTTTCGCAAAAAGTTTTTATCGCTGTTTTCACGCTGATTCTCATCGCCATTGCAGTAACGTTTTACGATGCGGGATCGCGTGAAAACTCGGCGGCCCAGGCCACGTTTTCCGTCGCGGCCCAGCCCATTATCAATTCTGTGGCGGAATCCACAGGCCTCAGGACCTCATACGGCTATCCTGCCTTTACCTTGAACGCGAAAACCAAGGAAGCCGATATCTTTGCGGAGTTTCTGCATGGCCCGCTGCCTCCTGAAAAGGCTTCGCTTTTTGGCATGACAGCGTGCGCAAGGCTTGCCAGAGCCTATGTGGTCAAGGGCTACATGCCGCGCCATTTGACAGTTCATGTCTATTCCCGCCAGGAAAATGGCCCCAGGCGTTACTATGGCAAGGCCGTATTCAACGGCAATCTTGACGATCTTGTCTGGGAAGGCGCGCCTGAGCATATTTAGGCATTAAACGCTTTTCCAATATTTGTGGGTATAAATCATGCCAGAGGACGAAGATTATTTCTGGTCAGAAGAGGTGCATCCCAAATGGCATCCGCCCAAAGGCTTTTTCAAACAGCCCGCGGAAGCCATTGCGAAAGGTCTGCAGGAAAATTCCGGCAGCCTGCGGCAGGCCATGGACAGGCTTGATTTTTATATCAACCGTGCCGGAGACCGACTGGAAGATCCGGAAAAGTTTGAACAGGCAAAAATAATCCTGCATAATCTGTATAAATAATATTTGGGGCCATGCGGGTTTCAAGATTCGTATCTTTCCCGTATGGCTTCCTCATTTAATAATAATTCAGGAGGAAACCATGTCTTTTGGAAAAGCAAAATATCTGCTTCCTGTTTTTATTGCCTGTTTACTGGTTTTTCCCGGCCTGCAGGCACTGGCGGCGGAAAAGTCCAAACCTGCGGCCACTGCCGGCAATGTTGTAAAAACAAAATATTTTGAAATTGCCATTCCCAAAGGCTGGGTAATGCCCAAAGAAATCAGAAGCTCAAAAAGAGCGACTGCGGCGATTTTTTCCAACAATAAGGCTCTTATTGCCGTTGAATTGTCTGTTCTGGATTCCACGAAATCCGCAAAGGAAATGGCTGAAATTACGACAAAGGATATGCGGAGACAGAAGCTTTCTGTAAGTGACCCTGTTGAAGTGGCAAATGGCTTTTATGCCATGGAAGTTGATGGCGGCCCAATGCCATATCGTTGCTGGATAGGCGCCAATGGCAAGCTGGCGACAATTACAAGCATTATGGGCAAGGAAATAGGCGCGGCAAACGAGATTTTAAAAGCCGTAAGAACATCACAGCCGAATATGTTCCCATTAAATGTCAAGTAAAGGCAGTATTCTGAATTTTTGCGGCAGCGTTCTTGCTGCCATTTTTGTTTTATGGATGTCGGCATTGAATTTTTTACATTATAGCGTTTATTGGATGAAAATATCCATTCCCAGCGTATATTTTCATTCATTTGCGCTGCCATCATTTCAGCCGCAGGCGAGCTGAGGCTTCATTAGTTCCGCTGTCCATTTGCGTAAGCCAGCAAAGCTGGCAACGCGAACGTCCCTGCGGGACGGCCTTCGGCTGGCCAGCGCGGGTGTCTGCCATCGCAGCTACCAGAGCATTTTCAAAGTGAAAATGCTCTGGTAAATGCAGTTGTTTTCCATAAGCGAAAAAAAGCTTGCCAATTTATCTTCAATCGACAAATATTTTCACTTCACAAAGAATAGCTGGCTCTTTGAAGGCCATAATTTTTTCTCAAGGAGTGTTTTCATGGGCGGTTTTCTTTCTGCAAGCACGCCGATGCTGATTTGCAGGGCAAATGATCCCAAACCTCTTGATATTGCCAGGCTGCGCGAGGCAGCATTCACAGATGCGCCGGATCCGGAAGGCAGGCGTTACGGCTTTGTTGGATTGGGGCAGTTGCTGGATACGGAAAATTTTTATCTTGCGCTTTCCGATGCCCGTTTTGCGGCTTTTTCTTTTCGCATGGATACCCGCAAGCCCTCCGCAGCCGCAATTCGTTTGCAGCTTGAGGAAAAAATCCGGGAAGAAAAGGAAGCTGGCCAAAAAATCGGCAGCGCGCGCAGAAAGGAACTGCGGGAAGCAATTACAGAGGCCCTGACCGCGCAGGCCCCCTACGTCCCCTCCCTCACGGACTGTATCTGGGATGGAGAAAAAGGCCGTTTGCTGATTGGCAGCGTTTCCGCAAAAGCTGTCCAGCCCCTGCTGGATCTGTTTGACGGCACATTTCAGATGGACCTTGAGGTAATCGAGCCCCAGGTTGATATGCAGACAGTCTTTGCCGGAATACAGCGAAAGAATGGCATTGATGTTGGCGGCTATAATATTCAGCCAATGGGCAGCGCAAGCCTTGCCAGCGAAGATATGGCCGAAAAAAGCGCGGTTGCCGTCATAAACAAACCGGAAGCTGTTGCCCAGGCCCTGGCAGACGGACTGATGATTAGAAAAATGGGTCTGGTGGCTTCAAGAGACGAGAATGACGAAAACCAGATTTTCTTTACTCTCGATTCCGGTCTTGTTGTAAACGGCTTGCGCCTTCCAAAGCCGGACAAGGATGACGAGGAAGATGCCACATTGCTGATAAATGCCGAAATTTGCTCGACTACCGCGGATATTGTTGAGGCTCTGGGTGAAGTTACAAGGCGCTGATGCCGCGGGCAACCAGCACGATAGCCGAAAAAGAGAGCATGGCCAGCAAAAGCCTTCTGAAAAGCGCAATGTTCATCCTGTGCAAAACGGGAATGCTCGCCGCGATTCCAATAAAGCCGAACAGGGCGCCAATGGCGCCCATTTTGAGTATTTGAGGGGTAAAAAGCCCCGCTCCGTGCTGCCAGGGCACCACAACCAGCATTATGACAACACTGACCATGTTTACTGTTGCAATAGTCTCTTCCTTTTGCCAGTGCCGTAAAAATGCATAAAGCACCAGTGGCGGCCCCCCCATTCCCACCGCGCTCATCATTATGCCCGAGATAAAACCGAAAGGTATGGCTGCCCAGATCGGCACGGGATTTTGTCGTCTGTCCAGCCTCATGCCGATGAATTGCCAGATCAGGAAGATGGCAAGACTGGCGCCCGCGGCCAGCAAAAGGGCCCCCGGCCCCGCATTTGCCAAAAACCATATTCCAAAGGGAATGCCTGGAAAAGTGACAAGGGAAAGAATAACGGTTTCCCGCCAGATAATTTGCTTCAGATAGGGCAGGGTCACGCCCAGAAAAACGGCCGCTCCTGAGATGCAGCCGTACAAAATCGCTTCCCGCGGCGGCAGAACGAGAGCTATGAGCGGTATTGCCAGCAAGTTTCCGCCAAAACTTGTGATGCCGGTCACAAAGCCGGCCAGGAGCCAGAGAATATTGAAATAGAAAAATTGAAGCATGATGGGTTATCAAATTCTTTTTCGGGCAAGCAGGTCTCTGTATCCTGGTTTTGATCAGGCAAGATGCCTGGCCGACCTGCCGCCCGAAGAATATATTCCAAAAGTATCCTGTCAGATGCCCAGGATGCGGGCCGCGTTTTCGTACATGATTTTTTCGCGCACGCCAGGGGCAAGATCAAAATCCTTGTAGGCTTCAAGCGCGTCCTTCAGCTCGACAAAGGGATGGGCGCTGGCAAAAACCACCTTGTCGGGGATCATCTTGTTCATGGCTTCCACATAAAGATTGACCATGGGCGCACGCTCGTATTCCGAAATATCCATGTAAACATTCGCATTACGCAGGCAGGTGTAAATTGCTTCCATGACAAAAGGATAGCCGCCGTGGCTCATGATGATGACAAGTTCCGGGAAATCCCTGGCCACCTTGTCTGCGTCGCGGGGATCTGCGTATTCGATTATCGCGCCAGGCACCTGTGGCGGCGGAGCCATGGTAATGAAAACCGGACAATTCAGTTCACAACATTTGGAGTAAAGAGGATAGAAGCGGGCATCGGATGCGGGACAATGGGCAAGATAGGGATCAATTGCAATGCCTTTCATTTTCAGGTCGCGTACCGCATGTTCTGTTTCACGCACAGCGGCCATCTTTTTGTGGGGATCAATACCCCAGAAGCCGACAAACTTTTCGGGATAGGTCTTGCAAAATTCCAGCACGTCTGGATTGTTTGAAGGGAAGCCGTATGTGGTTTCCGCATCGCGTCCGGTAATGACGCCAATTTCCACGCCAAGTTTGTCAAGGTCGGCCACTATTTCGGGCAGAGGCTGCACCTTGCGTTTGTCAAAGCCAATTACTTCGCAGGAAGCCCTGAACATGGCGCTGTTCCTGATGCCGTCGATAATGGCCTTTGTGTTGGGCCTGAAGCGAAAATCAATGATCTTCATGGGTTCTCCAGTGGATTTATGATAAATTGCCCCCGGTGGGGGCATTTGTTGGCCGATTTATTTGCTTACAAGCAAGAGCGGAATTTCGGGCACATATGTGCAAAGCAGCAGCACAAGCAGCATCAGGCCGATCATTGGCAGGGCCATGGAGGCTATGCGTTCAAGCTTGGCCTTGGCTACACCGCTGGCCACAAAGAGATTCACGCCAACAGGCGGCGTAATGAATCCAATTGCAAGGTTTACGACCATGATGACGCCAAAATGCAGCGGCGAAACGCCTACGCTGACTATAACAGGCAGCAGTATGGGCGCCAGGATAACAATGGCGGCCAAAGCTTCCATGAATGTGCCCACTATGAGCAGGAGCACGTTAATCAGCAGAAGCACCATGACCTTGCTTTCTGTAAAGCCAAGGATGCCGCGCGCAATTGTGCCCGGAACATCCTCGAGAGTCATTATGTTGCCGAAAAGCGTGGCCATGGCCATCAGCAGAATGATGACGGAAGACGTTTCGCAGGCTTCGATGCAGGCATGCCACAGGCCTTTTAAATTCATTTCGCGGTACAGGAAAAGCCCGACGATAAGGCCGTAGAAAGCAGAAACAGCCGCTGCTTCCGTCGGGGTCATTATGCCGCCGTAAATGCCGCCAAGAACGATGACAGGCACCATGAGAGCCCATTTGGCCGCCCAGAAAGACTTGAAAAATGTGGCAGCGTCACGCTTCTTGATCTCTCCGTGCCAGCCGCGTTTGCGGGAATAAAAATAACAATAAGCCATCAATACAAGACCGGTAAGCACGCCTGGAATAATGCCGGCCATGAAAAGGTCGCCGATGGATACCTGGGCCGACACGCCGTAAACCACGAATGGATTGGACGGCGGGATCATCACGCCCACGCAGCCCGCGGCCGCGACAAGAGCGCATGAGAAAAATTTGTCATAGCCGCGTTCGACCATGGCCGGGATGGTCAACGCGCCGATAGCCGCGACCGTTGCAGGGCCGGAACCGGAAATCGCGCCGAAAAACATGCAGGTGACGATGGCTGTCAGGCCCATGCCGCCATATAGGCCGCCCACTATTTCATCGGCAAAGGAAAGCAGCCTGTGCGAAAGGCCTCCCGCGCCCATGAAGACGCCTGCGGCAATGAAGAAGGGGATAGCCATGATGGGGAAGTTGTCGATTGAGGTAAAAGTGACCTGGGCCATGTATTCAATGGGCAAGGTATCGGCGCTGATAATTGTGGCCAGTGTGGAAAGGCCAAGGCTGATGGCAATCGGCACGCCTATGGCGCAAAGCACCACAAAATATCCGAAAAGCGCCTGCAAGGGATCAATGTATTCAAAAATAAAGCATGGCGAAATGATAAGCGCAACGCAGGCAAAGCCTGCAAGAGAATCGACAGGGCCGCATATCCTGACCTGCTTTATGAGATTCTGGATCAGGCGCAGGCACATCAGGCCAAAACCGAAGGGCAAGATAAAATAGGGAATGAGGAATGGAATTCTCAGCGCTGTTGTGTATTGAGGAAAAGTCAGGAGCCGTTCGATCTGCCCCCAGCCGTACCAGGCAATTGCCGCAGTAAGGCAGAAGAACAGGGATTCGACGATAATCCAGCTGATATTCTGCCATCTTTTGGGCAGATGATCATATAAAATATCCACCCTGATTGATGAACGCTTCCTGATAGCGACAGAAACAGCCAGATACGATATCCAGATAAAAATGTAGCGCGAAAGTTCTTCCGTCCAGACAGCGGCGCCGGCGCGCTCGATAAACTGGGTAATGATATAACGATACACAACTTGCCAGGTGATGAAAAAGATAATCATCAACAGGCCAGAAACCATGAAAATGCATTCAAAATTTTCATTCAGCCAGTGCAGGACTCCATTGCGCTGCTGCGTGCTTTCCATTTGTTCCCCCAATCTGTTTCCAGGTTCAAACCCCGGCGGATTTGCGCCCGCACACAAAATAATCGCCCCGAAATAAGCCGCCCTCCGGACCATTTCATGTGAAAACGCCATAAATAATCAATAGACAAAGACGGCGCTCCTACTGCCAGAATCGCCCGAAATTGTCTCTTGAGGGCGGAGTAAATCCGCCTTGGGACAATTTCGTGCGCGCCTTTGCAAGCAAAGCCGCGTTACTGCTATAGACAATTGAATTTGCCTGTCACGGTAGAAAGCGCCGCCTTTGGATAATGAATTTTTACTTCTGTGTTTCTTCAATCAGCATGATGATTTCCTGGGGAACTTCTTTGGAGAACTTGTCACGCACGGGCTGGGTCTTTTTCTTGAGTTCTTCGCGCTGTTCTGGCGTAAGCAGGGTAATATCGATGCCTTTGTCTCGGAAAGCCTGCCAGGCCTTTTCTTCAAGCTTCACGGATTCCTTGCGCTGCCAGTCGGTGGCCTGCTTCGCGGCGTCGCGAATGATCTTCTGCTGTTCGGGGGAAAGGCTATCCCATTTTTTCTTGTTCATCAGCAGAATGTGCATGGAATAGTTGTGCTGGGAATCCATGGCATGCTTGAGCACTTCGGAGTGTTTGGCATCATTAAGCAGGGAGAATGTGTTGCCTTCCGCGTCAACCGTGCCCTGCTGCAGGGCCGTATAGGTTTCTCCCCAGGCCACAGGCGCGGGGTTGGAGCCAAGTTCCGTAACAACCGCGACTTCAACAGGGGAATCCGTGGTGCGGATCTTGAGATTCTGAAGGTCGATCACCTGTTTCAGGGGCTTTTTGGCGGACGCAAAGTTGCGATAGCCGTATTCGCTGAACATGATGGTTTCAAGACCTATGTCATTGGCCACCTTGCGCAGTGCTTTGCCAAGTTCGCCTTCGTCCAGGGCCTTGTACAGCTTTTCCTGGTTTTTGGGATCGGTGATGTAGGGAAGATCAATGGCCATATAGGCAGGCGAGAAGCTGGCCAGGTTGGGCGTGGAAGAGGACGACATGTCAAGCGTTCCGGCCTGGGCCTGTTCCGTGGTTACGCGGTCGGAACCAATCTGTGCATTGCCGAAAATTCTGATTTTAATTTTGCCGTCGCTGTTTTTTTCAACCAGTTCCTTGAATTTCTCATAGCCAATGGTAACGTTGTTTCCGGGGGCCATTGGATGGCCGATACGCAAGGTAACCGGCTTGTCTGCCGCAAATGAAACCACGCCCATCCCGAGGCTCATCATGCAGGCGGCCGCAAAGGCAAGAGAAAGCATTGTCCTACGCATAAATCCAACTCCTTTTATAAAAAACCCTGCCGGAATCAAAATTGCTCCGGGCCTTGTGATTTTTTTCTGTAGCACAAAACGTGCCATAAAATATTATGGTTTGATATAAAATGATTCAATAAATTCAGTTAGTTATTATTGATAATTATTCCTGATACTTAGCTGAATATAGTTGTGTTGCGATTTTGCAACATATTTGAATGCTTTTTGGATTTGATACAGGCACTTTGTGAAAAAAGGTTTTTTATAATTATTAGGCGCGTTTATTTGATTATCGGAAATTCTTCAATAAAAGATGTTGCAAAATTGCACTGATAAAAAAATCGGAAAAGTATTGTCTGGTGTTTTATGTTGCAAAATTGCACCATAGAATGCCGCGTAGGGGCAGCATTTGAATATCAGAGTAAAAAATAACAAAAAATGTCAATGATATAAGTGGACTAATAAAACTGGCACAAGCTATGCAACTAATAGCGCAGATTGCCGGAATGCATTCCGTGAGTGGCAGTCGGGGGTTTTTATGAATTGTTATAATTGCGGATCAAATTTGGCCGCGGATTTATTTCAAACAGGAGAGGTTTGATAATGAGCGCAGTTACAGAATGCTCCTGCCGTTCGCCGCAGGAAGAAAGAATCAAAAACCAGATTGCAGGTAACGAAAATGCTTTCCGTCATACGCATGAGCGTGTGTTCAGGTTGCTGGAGCGTTTTGAAGGCCAGAAACCGCGCATAGATATTGAGCGCGCTCTTTATTTCACCCAGTCCATGAAAGAAACGGAAGGCCAGCCACTTGTGCTTCGCTGGGGCAAGGCTCTTATGCACATTGCCAAAAATATTTCCGTCTGCGTCCAGGAGGACCAGCTTCTGCTTGGCCGCGCCGGCTGCGACGGTCGTTATGGCATCCTTTATCCCGAGCTTGACGGTGATTTTCTGGATATCGCGGTGCGCGATCTGCCCACCCGCAAGACATCGCCGGCAACCATTACGCCGGAAGACGCAAAACGCGTCATCGAGGAGATTGCCCCCTACTGGAAAGGTAAAACCTATCACGAAGCCCTGAATGCCGCCCTTCCGCCGGAAGTGCACAAGCTCACCTATGATGACCCCAAGGGCCTGATTTCCCGTTTTATCGTCAACGAAACTTCCTCGTTCCGCTCCTCGATCCAGTGGGTGCATGACTATGGCAAAATTTTGCAGCGCGGTTTCAATGGCATCAAGAAAGAAGCTGAAGAAAAGCTGGCTGCTCTTGACCCGCTTTCCGCAAAGGAAGATCGCGAAAAGCGTCCTTTCCTCGAAGCCGTGATCATTGTCTGCGATGCAATCGTGCTCTGGGCCAAACGCCATGCCACGCTTGCCCGCGAAATGGCCGAAAAGGAAAAGGATCCCAAACGCAAGGCCGAACTTTTGCGTATGGCCGCCAATGCCGAGCGCGTGCCAGGCGAACCGGCCCGCGATTTCTGGGAAGCCTGCCAGAGCCAGTGGTTCACCCAGATGTTCTCGCGTATCGAACAGAAGACGGGCACAACCATCTCCAACGGCCGCATGGATCAGTACTTCTATCCTTTCTACAAGAAAGATCTCGAAGAAGGCAAGATCACCCCGAAAGAAGCTACCGAGCTTATGGAATGCATGTGGGTCGGCATGGCCGAATTTATTGATATGTACATCTCCCCCACTGGCGGCGCTTTCAACGAAGGCTATGCCCACTGGGAGGCAGTAACCGTTGGTGGCCAGACTCCGGACGGACGCGATGCTTCCAACGATTTGACCTATCTCATTCTCAAATCCAAGCGTGAATTTCCGCTGCACTATCCGGATCTTGCTGCCCGCATCCATTCCCGCGCTCCCGAACGCTATCTTTGGGACGTGGCCGAAACCATCAAGGACGGCACCGGTTTCCCCAAGCTTATCAATGACGAAGAGGTCGTGCCCCTTTATGTTTCCAAGGGCGCGACATTCGAAGAAGCCCTGGATTACGCCGTATCCGGCTGCACGGAAGCACGCATGCCAAACCGCGACACCTATACCTCCGGCGGCGCCTACATCAACTTTGCGGCTGCCGTGGAAATGGTGCTTCGCAATGGCCGGATGAAGAAATATGGCGATCAGGTTCTTGGCGTTGAAACTGGCGACCCGCGTGAATTCAAGACCTGGGAAGAATTCTGGAATGCTTATGTAAAACAGCATGAGCTTTTCCTGAAAACAGCCTTTACCCAGCAATACCTGATCAACAAGCTGCGCGCAGAGCATTTTGCCCAGCCCATGGGCTCGGCCATGCACGATTTGTGCATGAAATACTGCATCGACCTGCACCAGGAACAGATTCCGGAAGGCATTAACCTGGGTTATTTTGAATACATGGGCCTCGGAACAGTTGTGGATTCCCTTTCCGCAATCAAAAAATACGTTTTCGAGGAAAAGAAGCTGACCATGGATCAGCTGATCAAGGCCATTGATGCCAACTTTGAGGGTTATGAGGATGTGCAGGCCCTGCTTCGTTCCGCGCCCTGCTATGGCAACAACGATGAATACGCGGATTCCATTGGCCGTGAGATTGATCGCATTTCTGTTGAATATGGCGGCAAATACTCCATGCGCGATCTGGGCATTCACAATGACGTTCGTTATGTGCCCTTTACCTCTCATGTACCTTTTGGCAAGGTGGTAAGTGCCACCCCCAATGGCAGAACAGAAGGCTTCCCGCTTTCCGATGGCTCTTCCGCCTCGCATGGCGCGGATGTGAACGGCCCAACAGCCGTGCTGCTTTCCAACTACAATACCAAGAACATGGGCATGCGCGACCGTGCTGCCAGAATGCTGAACATCAAGTTCACGCCCAAATGCCTGGAAGGCGATGCGGGGACAGAAAAGCTGGTTTCCTTTATCCGCACTTTCTGCGACCTCAAGCTCTGGCATGTGCAGTTCAACGTGCTCAACAAGGAAACACTGCTCGCGGCCCAGAAGGATCCGGAAAAATATCGCAACCTGATTGTCCGCATCGCGGGCTACAGCGCCTATTTTGTGGATTTGTCCCCGGATTTGCAGAATGACCTGATTGCTCGCACAGAGCATGAAAGCTGCTGATATTCACTGATATGCTGGAGGAAAGCCGCAAGGCTTTCCCATGAATCCCGCCAGGACCAGACGAAATTTCGCCCTGGCTCTGGCGGGTTTTCTGGCAGGGACGGATAACCTTGCCCTGATGATTTTTTCCATGAAAATTTGTATGACAATGGCTGACAAGGAGGGGGCTGTGGCCGATTATGACGATGACAGCCAGGATTTGGCGCGCGAAGGGGTTGTGTTCAATATTCAGAAATATTCCGTGCATGATGGACCAGGCATCAGGACAATAGTTTTCCTGAAAGGCTGTCCCCTTCATTGCCGCTGGTGCAGTAATCCTGAATCCCAGAATCCTGTTCCGGAACTGGCCTGGAATGAGGGACGCTGCATTGGCCTTTCCAAATGTGGCCACTGTATCGAAGTCTGCCCCAATGGCGCGCTTTTGGCCGGAGATAACGACTACCCCGTGCTGGACCGGTCAAAATGCGGCGAATGCCCGCATCTCTGCGCTGCTGCCTGTCCCTCCCAGGGACTGATTGTTTATGGCAAAAAGCGCACAGTAGGCGATATCCTCGACCATGTGGAGCAGGACATGGCCTTTTATGCCCGCTCTGGCGGAGGAATGACGCTATCCGGCGGCGAGCCCCTGCATGATCGCGAATTTTCCACAGCCCTGCTAAGGCAGGCTCGCAAAAGAAGGATGAAAACGGCAATCGAGAGCTGCGGCATGGTTCCGGAAGAAAATATCCGTTCCGCGGCGCCCTATCTTACCAATGTGCTTTTTGATATAAAGCATCCCGATACAAAAACCCACGCCACTCAAACCGGGGCGGGAAATGAGCGCATTCTGGCCAATTTTCATCTTCTGGCCACAGAATATCCGAATCTGCCCATGCTTGCCAGGACTCCGATTATTCCTGGAGTCAACGACAATGTGGATGCAATCATGGCCATAGCCGAGATGATTCGACCCTATGAGCAGGTGAGGTATGAGCTTTTGCCTTATCACAGGCTGGGCACGCAAAAATATTATTTTTTGCATCGCGATCCGCCAATGGGTGAAATCAGCCTGGACAGCAAAGTCATGCCGCGTCTCCATTCCCTGATCAAACAAATACTTGGTGACAGAGCGCAGTTGCCGCATTGACGGAGTGCCTGGCGCAAAGGATTGAACATGGCCGACTGCCTCAGCCAGCTGCTTGGGCATTATGCGAAATTTATCCTGGATTCTCTTTCGGATGGGGTATTCATTTCCGATGTGGCGGGAAAGACCATCTACATCAACAGGATGTATGAACAGCTTACGGGAATCAGGCAAAAGGATGTGCAAGGCAAAAATGTGCGTCTTCTGGTTCAGGAGGGCGTCTTCGATCATATCCTGAATCCGGAAATCGTGCGCACACGGGAACCAGTAACCCATACCCAGCAATTAGGCAATGGCACAAGGCTTGTGCTTTCCGGTTATCCTGTTTTTGATGAAGAAGGCACCTTGCGCCTGGTGGTGACTTTTGCCCGCGATGTAACACGTCTTGCAAGTCTGCAGAGCCAGGTCGATGCCCAGCATCAGCTCATAGACCAGATCAGCGGCCATCTGGCCCATATTGACCATGAGAATAATCGCCAGGAGCCAGTATTTGCCGGCGAAGCCATGCGCAAGACAATGGAATTGACCAGGCGTTTTGCGGATACGGACGCGACTGTGCTTATTCTGGGCGAAACAGGGGTGGGCAAGGATGTTTTTGGCCGATACCTTCACAGCATCTCGGCCAGAAAAGACAAGATCATGCTCAAGGTTGACTGTGGCGGCCTTGCCGAAAGCCTTGCAGAATCCGAACTTTTCGGCTATCAGCCCGGCGCGTTTACCGGCGCTTCTTCCAAAGGCAAGACAGGTTATTTTGAAATTGCGGATGGTAGCACAATCTTTCTTGATGAGATTGGCGAATTGCCTCTTTCCATGCAGACCAGGCTTTTGCGAGTGCTTCAGGATGGGGAAATTGTGCGCGTTGGTTCTTCCAAACCGCGCAAAATAGATGTTCGTGTTATCGCGGCCACCAATCGCGATCTCGCCAAATGCGTGGAGGATGGGACATTCAGGCGCGACCTTTTCTACAGGCTGAATGTCGCAACACTCCGCATACCTCCGCTAAGGGAAAGACCCGAGGATATATTGCCCCTTGCTGAGCATTATCTCAAGGAATATACGGCAAAATACCATAAATCCATGGCTTTCATGGATGTTACGCTTGACCTTTTGCTGGCCTGGCACTGGCCCGGCAATGTGCGGGAATTGCAGAACATGATTCACAGCCTTGTTATTACCCAGAAAGGACCGCTGATAACTCCGGATGATTTGCCCATCCAGATTTCGCCGCGCAAGACAACTCCGTGCAGTGAGGAAATCCTGGCCCCGCGCCATTCACTAAAAGAAATTGTGGCCGAAATGGAGAGGGATTTTTTGCGCAAGGCTGTTGAGGCGCATGGTTCCGTGCAAAAAGTGGCTGAATTATACAAGGTCAACAGAAGCACAATCTTCCGAAAACTGAGAATGCCGGAAAATTGGTAGCAATGCCCATCTGGTTTTTGCTTTTTGCGCCTGCATCTGGCACCTGGCCCTGGAGTTCGGGGCGCGAGCTTATGGCCTTCAAGTCGGCTTTAGGATGAAAAATTATTTGTTGGCCGGTTTTTGCTTGCGCCGAAAATGCCTGTAGTTCAGGCCATAACGATTCATCCGCAGGGAAAGCACCCGTTCAGTCATTCCCAGGGCCAGCGCGGCCTTTCCAATATGCCCCATGCTCGTTTCCAGGGCTGCCTCTATACTGGCTTTTTCCACCTCTTCCATTTTATTTTTCAGATTGCCTGTAGCCTGCCAATGGTTTTCCGCCGAGCCTTGATGTGTTTGTCCCGTTCCCCGCAACGCTTCAGGCAAGTGCGCGGGGAGAACCACATTTCCCGAGCCAAGCAGGATGACAGCGCGCGCCATTGCGTTTTGAAGCTCACGGATGTTGCCCGGCCATTGATAGCGCTGAAGCATATCCATTGCAGCCAGGCTAAGGTGGGGACGTTTGCGTTCGGCAAGTCTGGCTTCCCGCCGCAAAAAATGGTCGGCAAGCGAGGGAAGGTCTTCAAGCCTTTCCCGCAGGGGAGGAAGATAAATTGGGAAAACATTAAGCCTGTAGAACAGATCGCGCCGAAACGTTCCAGTCTCCACCATTTTTTCTAGATTACGATTTGTGGCCGCAATCACGCGCACATCAACGTGCAGGGTATGCATCCCTCCCAGGCGCTCGAAGGCATGTTCCTGCAGAACGCGCAAAAGTTTGGCCTGAACAAGCAGACTAAGTTCTCCTACCTCATCCAGGAAAAGAGTACCCCCGTTGGCGAGCTCAAAACGACCCTTTCGGGTCTGGGACGCGCCGGTAAAAGCGCCCCTTTCATGCCCGAAAAGCTCGCTTTCAATCAGATTTTCTGGCAGGGCCGCGCAGTTCAGGGAAATAAAGGGGCCAGACTGGCGGCCGCTGGCCTCGTGTATGGCCCTTGCTGCTAGTTCCTTGCCTGTGCCGGATTCCCCCTGCAGGAAAACATTGGCCTGAGTTGGCGCAACCTGGGCTATCTGGGCATATACCTGGCGCATGCATTCGCTATAGCCAACAAAGCCGTGCTGGCGCGTATCGTGTGAGCCGGACTGCGGCAATCCTGTCTGGCCGTCAAGCGCTGCCGGGGCAAGCATGGTGGCAATAATCTGCAAGAGACGCAATTCATTTTCCAGATTGGGTGCATCGGCAAGAAGCTTGTCCGCGGAAAGAGCCCCGACTGTTTCCCCATCAAGCCTTATCGGCACGCAAATGAAGGAAACAGCTTCCCGATCAAGATTTCTGGAACGGGTCCGATTGAGAAAAAGCGGTTCCCTGGCCACATCCGAAATGCACATGGCCTTGCCGCTTTCGATTACCTTTCCTGTAACGCCCTCGCCGGGCAAATATTCGCCCCTGCGCATTTCGGCTGCCTTGAGGCCGTATGCCGCGCGAATCCGGATTTTTTTGTCCGATGGGTCAACCAGGGTAATGGCGCCTCGCATCATGCCCAGGCGGGTTGCCATCAAGGCCAGCGCGCGGTTGAGAATCTCCTCGACGCCGCTTGCATTTTCCAGCATTAGCGCAAGTTCGTGGAGCAGGGAAATCTGATCCTGGCAAGTTGTCATGGAAGTTGGCACATCCATATCATCAATCATGTTCTGAATGAAAAGCCCCGGATCTGATAGATCCGGGGCAGATTTTTCAAATGCCGCAAGGCATCATGAGTTTCAGGTCCTTGTCATTCGCTGAAATGGTGGGTTTCCTTTTTCACGCTCAGGGCGATTCTCCAGAGCAGGGAAAGCACCAGGGCCCCAACTGCATAAACCCCAAGGGCAACCATGCATTCCTTGAATGTTGGCATATAGGGTGTAAATGCCTCAAACATATTGGGCGTGAAACCGCCGATAAGCAGGCCAAGTCCCTTATCTATCCAGGTGGCAGCCACAAGCATGATCAAGGCTATGGGCAGGAGCCGGCTTGTTCTCAGCTGCGGTGGAATGAGAATAACCAGGCAGCCAACTGCCATTACGACAGCGGCCCACATCCAGTAGCTCACCCATGCCAGATGGCCGCCGTGCCCGGCAAACAGGAAGGTAATTGGTTCCATGTGGCCGGGGATATTGCTGTAGTAGGCTGTGAAGAGTTCAAGCAGGTAGAAGAAGACATTTATGCACATGGCGTATGTGATAATTGTCGCCAGGGTCTTGATGGCGTCCCGGCCGGGATCGAAACCTGTGAGCCTGCGCACGATAAAGAGCAGGAGGAGCAGGATTGCCGGTCCCGAGCAGAAAGCCGAGGAAAGGAAGCGGGCAGCCATGATGGCGGTCAGCCAGTAATGGCGTCCGGGTATGCCGGCATACAGGAAAGCCGTAACCGTATGGATGGAGAAGGCCCACAGGATTGAGAGGTAAATGAGGGGCTTGATCCATTTGGGCGGTTCCGCGTCGCGCAGTTCGGCTTCGAGTGTTACCCAGCCTATTACGATGTTCAGCAAAAGATAGCCAATCAGCACAATCATGTCATAGAACATGACCGAATTTGGCGTGGGATAGAGCAGGACATTGAGCATCCTCTGGGGCTGGCCAAGGTCAACCACGATAAAGAGGGCGCACATGATAACGGCCGCGACAGCCATGAATTCACCAAAAATGATCATCTTCTTGAATTTCACATAGTGGTGAAAATAGGCCGGCAAAACCAGCATGACGGCCGAAGCCGCGACGCCGACGAAATATGTGAACTGCGAAATGTAGAGGCCCCAGGAAACATCGCGGCTCATGCCGGTAATGCCCAGGCCGTTCAGCAGCTGGTCAATATAGACAATGCCGCAGACACAGATTACTGCGCACAGAAAGAGCAGCCATAAATAGTAGCTGACGGATGCTTTGAGTAACTTTTCAACCATGGCCTGTCTCCCTATATGAGGTAATATACGCCAGGCTGTGTGCCAAGGCTCGGTTTGCGGCGAATGCTGAAGCGCGCGGCAAGCGCCTGGCGAACATTGGAATTCGGATCCTCAAGATCGCCAAACAGAATTGCGCCCCGGGCAGCTTCCACACAGGCCGGCAGTTTTCCTTCCGCCAGCCTTTCCACGCAGAAATTGCATTTTTCCACTACGCCAATCATGCGGGTCGGGAAATCCGGATTGGGCACCGGATTGGAAAGATAATTGCGCGGATCGACAAAATTGAACGAGCGGGCGCCGTAGGGGCAGCCGGCCATGCAGAAACGGCAGCCTATGCAGCGGTGGTAGTCCATTGCAACAATGCCGTCCTCCATCTTGTAGGTCGCCTGGGTCGGACACACGCGCACACAGGGCGGATTCGTGCAATGGTTGCAAAGCAGGAGATAGGGTTTTGAACGCGTTGCCGTGTTCAGGTGGGCATTCATTTCATCGGGGAAAACATGTTCAAAGGTATCTGTCCAGATCCATTTGACATTCCTGTCATCGTGGATGTCCGGTATATTGTGGGCCTTCTGGCAGGCTTCTATACAGGGCGCATAATCCGCTTCGGTGCGAAAACGCCTGGTGTCGATGACCATGGCCCAGCGTTTTGCCGTAAGCATTCCATCTCTTTTCACATAACGGCCTGGCGCTATCTGGGCTTCGGCCGCTCCTGCCGCCGCCAATCCCGAGGCAAGGGCCATTGCCGAAAAGCCGGCAATTTTGAGAAAGTGTCTTCTGCTAGTTTTCATTACTTGCCCTCCGTGGGAATAATGTGGCAAGTCCAGCAATAGGGATAGACGCTGTTGGCCACATGGCACTTTTCGCAAAATTCCGCATAGTTGTTATGACATTTCATGCAGGTGTTCTGCAGGCTGATAGCGAATTTCTTCCCTGTGAGAGCCGAGACATATTCGCGGTTTTCCTCGCGCAAGGCCTGGTCGCGCCATTCGTTGAGCAGGCGCATGTGGTTCGCGCGCATGAATTCGGTATCTTCAATACAGGTTTTTTCATTGGTGGGCAAAACCACGCCTGTATTTGTGTAATCCTTGCCAATCCAGCTCGTCCAGAAAGGAGAGCTGAATATGGCCACAAAGATGACAATGCCCAGGATGACTGCTTTGGCGTTATACATCTATCGGCCCTCCCCCTCGGTTGCCTGGCCTTCTGTGGTTTCGCCTTCTTCCTGAGGCATGGCTTCTTCCGGCAGATCCTCCTGCCGCAGATTCATGGTGCGGGGCTGTTCGCCCTTCATCACCAGCGCATTGCCTACAAGCTCGTGCAGGCCGCTGATTGTGCAGCCCGGCGCCCAGTAATCGGCAAGCGGCGGAAGGGTTGCGCGGTCAATGGCACATACGCAGGCCATGTGGTTTACTCCATATTTTTGCTGCACATAACGCAGGGCATTGCCGCGCGGCATGCCGCTCCTCATGCGCAGTTCCATGATTTCTTCCGTGTTCAGGCCAGAACCAGCGCCACAGCAGAAAGTCTGTTCCCGAATTGTGTTTTCGGGCATTTCCACAAAGTTTTCGCAAACATGGCGCAAAATGTAGCGTGGCTCTTCCAGAAGGCCCATGCCGCGCGCCGGGTTGCAGCTGTCATGCCAGGTTGTTACCAGATTCGCATTGCGCTTCGGATTGAGCTTGAGCTTGTCGTGGTAAATCAGGTCGGCTGTAAATTCTGCAATGTGGACCATCTTTGTGGATTTGGCCACATCAAAAACAGTGCCCGTAACAGGCGAAACAGGCACGGTCATATTGGCGGGCGAGGGGCCGTTATAGGTATCCATATACTGGTTGATAACGCGCCACATATGGCCGCATTCTCCGCCAAGAATCCATTTGACGTTCAGGCGCTCGGCCTCGGCATACATTTTGGCATTGAGCTTCTTGGCCATGTTGAAGGAAACGAAGGAGCCGAAGTTCCCGCCTTCCGAGGCATACGTCGAGAAAGTGTAATCCAGGTCGAGTTCGTGGAAGAGCAGCAAATAACCCATAAAGGTATAGATGCCCGGTTCGGCAAAGACATCGCCCGACGGGGTGATGAACAGGATTTCAGCGTTTTTCTTGTTGAAAGGCGTCTTTGGCCGGATGCCGGTAACCGTTTCGCAGTCATCGGCCAGCATTTCCACGATTTCGACAAAGGAATGTGGCTGGATGCCCAGATGGTTGCCGGTAAAACTGCAGTTCTTGACCGGGTCCATGATCCAGTGCAGGCCCAGGCCAACTTCATGCAGCAACTCGCGCACGATCATCGTGATTTCGGCCGTGTCGATGCCGTAGGGGCAATAAAGCGAGCAGCGGCGGCATTCCGTGCACTGGTAGGCATAATAGAAAAGTTCCTTGACAATATCCATGCTCCAGCTTCTTGCGCCAACGCGTCGGCCAAGTATCTTGCCCAGCATGGTGTAATCGCGCCTGTAAAGCGAACGAAGAAGTTCGGCGCGCAAAACCGGCATATTCTTTGGATCGTTGGTGCCGAGGAAAAACTGGCACTTGTCCGCGCAGGCGCCGCAGCGCACGCAGATATCCATGAACAGCTTAAGGGAACGGTGCTTCTCCAGCCTGTCTGCAAAGGCATCACAAAGGATTTTTTCCCAGTCCTCTGGGAGATTCCAGTTTTCTCCCGATGGATCCCATTCATGGGGATGGGGCATGTGCAGAAGCTCCATGGTATCCACCTTTGCGGGATAGCAGTAGCTTCCGGGGATGAACTCGGGCTTGGTGTCAAACCAGTCCCTGGCCGGGAAGGGCGGGCGGCTGGCTATGAGCATTTGCGGCGTTGGTAATTTTGCCATGATTGCGCCTCCTTACTCAGCGGCCTTGTCAAGTGGCTTGTCAAGAGGCAACCCGGCTTCGGCCATGGCCTCGCGATAGGTGTCCTCATATTCCTTGTATGTGAAATACTGCTTTGGCGGATTCCAGGGATTTATATGGCGTATTCTTCTCGAATTGTTGGCCATGTTGCGTGTGGGGCTGAAAAAGATGCCCGGCATGTGCGCAAGCTTGGAAAACGGAAAAACAATCAGAAGCGTGCAGACCAGCGTAAGGTGCACAAAGAACATTTCGTTGATGCCCTGGGCGGAGATGGGTGCGAAATGCGTAAGCCCCATCAGGTAGATCTTGACCTGCGAAATTTCCGTCTTGTCGAAATAACGCAGGCATATGCCGGAGGCAACTATGCCAAGCAGGAGCCAGAGCGGAAAATAATCGTTGAACAAGGAAATATAGCGCAGTTTCTGGCTACAGACCCGGCGCAGGAAAAGATAAACCAGGCAGACAAGGGCGAGCCCTCCCGTCCAGTAAAAACGTGGGGAGCCAACCTGCATGATTCCGTCAACAGCCTCGATCCAGGTGATTGGGGCTGGCACGGGCTCAAGAAAGAAGCGGAAATGGCGGATAATGACCACCAAAACGGAATAGTGGAAAATCAGCGCAAAGCACCAAAGCCATTTGGAGGAATAATAAATTGAGCGCGGACCGTTGGTCACGCTGCTTTCCTCGTAAATTTCCGCGCTTGTGTTGCGGAACAGGGAGCGGAAAAGGAACACTTCCACAAACATGCGCTTGATTACTCCCCAGGTGGTGCTTGGGCAGTCAATCTTGTTCTGTTTGATAAATGAAAGGGATTGTTCCTGTCCCCCTGTTGTCGGGATGCAGAAAGGCACTGGCGATTTGGCCCAATATACCATTCGCCAGATCATGCCGATGATGAATACCAGAACTGCCGCATACGGCAAGACCACGCCAAAGATCGGCGCAAGTCCCGCACCGGTCAGTATCCAGGCAATGGCCGCGATGAGCAGGACAAGGACTAATGACGAGAACATTCCCTACCTCGCTTGACATTGGTTAAAACCGGGAGCAAGAACCTTGCCCCATCCCTGTTATATGGCATTGCGGCCGGAAAATTCACATTCGGCCGCTTCGCTCTCCTGTTCTGTTTCATTCATTTGCGCTGCCACCATTTCACCCATCGCCAGCACAGCGTTGGCCTGATTTCATTGGGAAAACCCCTGTTATTCATCGGGCACTGGCGAGCCTTCAAGCTTCTGCGCCCAGCGGGCAAGCTGGGCATACTGGTTTTTGATTTCCCTTATCCGGGATTCGGCCAGGGTTTCCCTGGCCCGCATATAGATGTCAAAAGCAAGCAGGGCCACTGTGTCCAGCCTGGATTCACATTCCAGATACTCGGAAAGCAAATTTGCCTTGCGCATTGCCGGCAATGCAGTCTTGCGCAAAATCGGCTTCATTACATACAAAACGCCAAGGCTTTTGCTGGGTTCACCTTTTTGCACGGCCCTCAATTTTACAAAACGCTCTATGGCGCCGGCCACCTTGTCTGTTTCGATATCCTCTCCGATTATCGCGTCAAACAAAATGTCGGCCGCTTCCCTTGTCATGTGCGCAACGGGATTTGTGAAAGGATTATTTTTGGTGCGCAGAAAGCCGGTGGTTTCAAGGGGATAGGTTGCAAAAACAGCTTCCACCCAGCCATCGACAGTCTCTTTTTTCAAATCGCGCAGTATAACCAGTGCATTCATGATGATTCGGTAAAAAGCCTTTCAAAAAGTATTTGCGCATTACAAAGTAATTTTCACCATATAATGGGGAAATGCAAAGCGCGTCAAGCCCATTTGAGAGAAAAAAACGGCTGACTGACCGTTAATTGAAAGTGAAAAAAGGCGCGAGATAATGTGGACAAGAAAACTGGCTGAAATGCGGGGCATTTCAGCCAGCGCGATTATATATGTTACATATGTTACATTTCTGCCGGGCTCTGGCTGATCCACCCCAGAGCCTTGTCATGAATCAGGATATGCCGGTTCAGCCACATACGCATGATGTCCAGAAACTTGTCCATCGCTTCCTTGGAAAAACGCGAATGGTGAAGATGGGATTCCATGCGCGGCACAACCTTGTCCCTGAAAATTCTATGCTGGACAAGATGCCTTTTTATATCCCTGTAAGCAATTTCGCGCATGAATTGTTCTTCTCTGTCAAAATGCTTGATTGTATACATGCGCAGGTACTTTATGCCTTCCTCGGCCGCCCATTGCGTGCGGTTGGGTTGCTGGTTGGCGATGAAAAGGCGCCTGACTATGCGGAACAGTTCCTGATGATCGGAATCGATTCCCTCAACGCCAATTCCGTATTCCTCTTTCCATTCGATATTGGTTTCACTGATGAGTTCGTGCATTTTCATATCGCCTCAATTTGCTAAACTGCTGAATAACAACTTTTGAGATGGATCAAGGCTTCGGCCAATGAAAATTTTCACCCCCCCACGCCTCGAATGCATGTTTCGAATCCATCCTGGAAAATTTTCCAATCTTTGCCACGATTTCCTGATCAGCCGGCAGAAAGCACATCCCCGCTGCCTGATCAGGCGTCAGCCAGGCAATTTCCTGGCCCTCGCGCGGCTGCGGCTCGTCAATCCACTGGGGCACAATAAAAAAGTGCAGCCGTACAATAAAACCTTCTTCTGCATAAACATGTTCGCGGCAGAATAAATAGTTTCCTTTCAGGGGCTTTATCCCCAATTCCTCTTCAAGTTCACGACAAAGGGCATCAAAAGGAGACTCCCCCTTGCGGATTTTTCCACCGGGAAATTCCCAAAAGCCGGCCATCGGTTTGCCGGATGGTCTTTTTGCTGCAAGGAATTTATTTTGACTTAAAATTATACCGGCCGCAACCTCCAGAACCGGAAAATTAAACATTTTCCAGACTCTGTTTTTGGGCTGCAATTTCGGCCTCAAGTTCGGCCATTTCTTCCATCACGGTTTCAGATTTTTTTCTGCAATCCTCAAAAATGGCCAGCAGTTCGGAAGATTTCGCGGCATCTGCATAAATGTCCGGATCAGCCAGATCCTTTTCCGCGGCGGCTTGCCGTTGTATCAGTTCTTCAAACTGTTTTTCCAGTTTCCCGTATTTTGCCGTAAGCGGTTTGAGCAGGCGATGCAGCGCGTTTCTTCCCTCGGCCTGCTGGCGCTTGAGCTTTTTCTGTTCTTCTCGCGACAGGCCGGAAACCTCTGCGCGCTTTCTTTCATCGATTTCGCCCGCGCGCAAAAGGTCGCGCTGCGAGATGCCGGCCAGGCGGCTTTTGCGGGCCGTATCATAGGCCTGGAAACTCTGGTGGACTGTCAGGCCGGAACTGCCTAGTTCCCAGGCTTCCGCATGGATTTGTGACAAAAGCCAGCGGTCATGGGCCACCAGAAAGACAGTGCCCTCAAAACGCTGCAGAGCCCTGGCAAGCGCCTCGCGGCTTTCAAGATCAAGATGGTTGGTGGGCTCGTCAAGCAACAAGAAATTGCAGCGGGCCAGGAACAGGCTGGCAAGCACAAGACGCGCCTTTTCCCCGCCCGAAAGGGTTTCCACGCTCCTGTCAAAATAATTCTGGCCAAGCAGGAAAAGGCCAAGCACGCTCATCAATTCTTCTTCTGTGGTATGCGGGTCCGAAAGCCGGCGAATTTCCGCCATAACGGTGGAAGATCCGTTCAGTGTTTCCATCTGGTGCTGGGCGTAGTAACCCATGCGCAGCTGGGAAGCCGTTGCGATATTTCCGCCGCAGCGGTCCAGACGCCCGGCAAGAATTTTGAGCAGGGTGGATTTTCCAGAACCGTTATGGCCTACAAGCGCAATCCGGTTGCCGCTGTATACCGTAAAGGAGAGTGGAGGCCACATCTGCTTGCCATCGGGAAAATGAAAGGCCAAGTCCGCCGCGGCCAGGGCAATCTTTTCGCAGTGCGGCGCTTTGGGCCAGATAAAATTCAGTTCCTTGCGTTTTGGTTCCGGCCTGTAATCCTCAAGTTCTTTCTCCAGCTTTTTGGCCATTTTCTGGCGGGAGCCTGCCTGTCTGGCTTTGGTGGCCTTGGCGCGAAATCTTTCCACAAAAGCCATCTTGCGCTCAAGTTCGTCCTGAAGGGCTCTGGCCTTCAACTGGCGCTGGGCTTCGTATTCCTCCTGAAGGGAAAGAAACTGGCTGTAGTTGGCCTTGCGGACAACCGGCTTTGAAAGCCCAAGATAAAGAACATGATTGCCGACACGATCCATGAACACACGGTCATGGGCCACGAAGACCAGCGCGCCCTTGAAGTCGAGCAGGAAGTTTTCCAGCCATTCAACAGCTTCCACATCCAGATGATTGGTCGGTTCGTCAAGCAACAGAACATCCGCGCCGGCAGTCAGCACGCGGGCCAGTTTGGCCCTTTCCCGCCAGCCCCCGGAAAGCTGCCCAAGCGGCATCTTCCATTTGACTTCCGAAAATCCGAGCCCGGAAAGCGTCTCCTTTGCGCGTTGTTCGGGATTATAGCCGTATTGCGCTTCAAGCCGGCTTTGTTCTTCCATAAGGCAGCGCAATTCGGATTCATTCCCTTTTCCGTTTGCGGCCTTTTCCCAGCGATGCCAAAAGTCGTTCCAGTCATGCACAACGTCCACGACATAGTCCATGAGCGGCATTTCAAGCGCGTTTTGCGAAAATTCCTGTTCCACATAACCCAGGCGGCAATCTTTGGGCAGAATTATCCGGCCCGAATCCGGCTCTTCAACGCCGGAAAGCAGGCGCAAAAATGTTGATTTGCCAGTGCCGTTGGGCCCGCACACGCAAAGGCGCTCGCCGGATTCCACCTCCAGCGAAAAATTGCCGAAAATGTCCCGCGCTCCAAATGATTTGGAAAGTTCCTGAACCGTAATTTTCACAACAAATCCTGATTTCTGTAACCGCCAACAGCTTCTTCCATGCCATCCGCAAGCGATATTTGCGGCTTGAAGCCAATTTCTTTTACAATCTTTTTGTCATTGGCAACCCATCCGCCGGCGCGCGCTTCGCGATATTTGTCCGGATTCCAGTTCGGAGGCTTGCTGCCAAAAAACTTGCCGATTTGTCCGGCAAAGCCGCTTATGACCGCGCTCAAGCCCATAATCGGCAATGGAACATTGACAATTGTCAGTTTGTCGCGTCCAAGCGCCTTGCCCATTGCGCGGTAAAAATCGGCAATTTCAAGCGGCGCGCCATCGCTTACATGATAAATGCCCCTGGCTTTTTCATCCGCGCAGCAAAGAATTGCCCTTGCTGCGTCATCCGCATGAATAACCGAAACAGGAAAGCTCCAGCCAGGCACGGCAGCAATCCCGCGCTTTACCCCCCGAAAGACTGGCAAAAGTCCCCTGTCGCCGGATCCATAAATTATCGGCGGTCGCAGAACGACAAGTCTTTCTCCAAAGAAATTGCCCAGGATGCTTTCGCTCATAAGCTTGGACCAGCCGTATGCGGAAACAGGGCCGGGAATGTCTGTTTCCCCGACGCCAGGCAAGGTTGCGCACGGCCCTGCTGCTGCCAGGCTTGAAACATGGACAACTTTTTCAAGATCCCTTGCCGCAAGCCCGATTTGCCTTGCGGCAGTCGCGTTCCCGGCAATATAATCCTGGTATCCGTAGCCAAAAAGCAGGGCAGCCATGTGAATCAGGATATCCTGACCTTTCAGGGCTTCCCGCAGTCCCTTGCCGCTTGCAAGGTCTGCGTAGGCAATTTTATGGGGGATATGTTCAACATTTGAAGACTTGCGCGCAATACAGGTAATTTCCGCGCCGGCCTGCTCAAGAAAGGGCAAAAGATGGCTGCCAAGAAATCCTGTCGCGCCTGTAAGGCAGATTTTTTTGCCGTAAACATCGCTCATGGCCGAATATCCTGGCGGTAAATGCGATATCTTTTCTGGATGACGCCGCCAAAATCCTCGATGAGGTCACAAATGGCATTGTTGTCCTCAAGCACCCAGGAACCTTCAACCCATTCGAGATCCGGCCTTTTGCGGGCGGTTTTCAGCAGATAATCAAAAAGCAGAAGCGGCAGGCCAAGCAGGCGATATTCCGGTTTGATGCCAAAAAGCATGATTCGGTAGCCACGTCTAATTTGCTGTCGGCTTTGCCACCAGTGCCAGATGGTTGAAAGACCAAGCCTGCCCCTGAGTCTTTTCAACAGCGGGTTGAGATCAGGCAGGGCTACCATGCCAGCGGCAGGCTCATCCCCATGAAAGAAAAGCACAAAAAATTCGGGATCGACAATGCCTTTCAGCTCATGAACAAGCTCGTCGGCCTCCTCTTTGGACAAGGGCGAAAAGCCCCAGTTATTCGCCCATGAAACACGATAAATTTCCAGCATGGAGCGAATGTCTCCGGCCATTGTGGCTTTGGATGCCGTGCGGAATGAAAAGCGGTTTTCTTCCCGCAGCCTTGCCACATCTTCCGCCAGCCACTCGGGCGGCGAGAGTTTTTCGCGTTCAATCAGGTAGGCGAACAGATCCTGTTCCTTGAAAAGCGGATATGTTTCCAGAAGTCTGGGATACCATGGCGGATTCCAGGGCATCATCAGGACAGGCGGATATTCAAAACCGCTCACCAACATCCCGCAGGTATAATTTGTGGAAGGATTGAGCGGCCCGCGCATGAATTTCATGCCTTGTTCCAGATGCCAGGAGCGCGCGCGATCCAGAAGCGCATGGGCTATTTCCCTGTCGTCCACGCATTCAAAAAAACCGAATGCCCCACATTTCTCATGAGCGTATGAATTGAATTTTTCATCAATGATGGCGGCAATACGGCCTACGGCCTTGCCGTTTTCGCGGGCCAGAAAAAGCTCGCGCCGCGCTGTGCGCCAGAATGGATGCCGGACGCTGTCAAGCAGGCGCATATCCTGGCGGATTAAAGAACCAACCCAGGAGGATTCGGGCGGATAAAGTCTGAAAGGCAGGTTAACAAATTCGCGCAGATCGCGCTTGTCGCGACATGGCGATATTTCGAAATTCATTGTGGCAGCTCGATCTTTCCGCAGGCATCGGCAGCAGAAGTGAAGCCGTATTCTTCAAGGGCCGCGGGCAAATTGGCCGCAAGCTCAAAAGCCGCCCGGGGATGCATGAAATTGGCAGTGCCAATTTGCACGGCCTGCGCTCCGCAAAGCAAAAATTCGATTATATCATCCACACAGCATATACCGCCAATGCCAATTACCGGAATGCGCACTGCACTTGCAACCTGCCACACGCAGCGCAGGGCAACCGGCTTGATGGCGGGCCCGGAAAGCCCTCCTACAATATTGGCCAGCATGGGGCGCCTGGTTCTGGCATTCACGGCCATTCCCAAAAGCGTGTTGATGCAGCTTATGCTGTCCGCGCCGGCAGCTTCCACGCTTCTGGCAATTTCACGAATATCGGTTACATTGGGCGATAGCTTGACCATTATATGCTTGTCGGGCGCCATTTCGCGCACCCTGGCCGTTACTTCCGCCGCGAGTTTCGCGTCCTGGCCGAATTGCGCGCCGCCATGCCTGACATTTGGACAGGATACATTGACCTCAAGCGCCGCAATTCCCTCGACTTCGTTGAATATCCCTGCCAGCTCCCCAAATTCCTCCGGGCTTGTGGCATAAAGATTGGCAAGGATCGCGGTTTCGGAAAAAGGAAGCAAGGGCAGCTTTTCATTCAGGAATTTTTCAACACCGTCGTTTTGCAAGCCAATGGCATTGAGCATGCCGGCTGTTGTTTCGGCTATGCGTGGATAAGGATTGCCTTCCCGCGGTAAAAGCGAAATCCCCTTGACCACAATGCCGCCAAGATCCCCAAGATTGCCGAAAGGGGTATATTCCAGGCCGCTACCGAAAGTTCCCGAAGCGGTAAGCACGGGATTTTTCAGGTTCAGGTCCCGGCGCTGTCCACGCAAAGTTACCGACAAATCCATAAATCCTCCGGCAAAACCATCTGACTGGGCCCGGAAAGTTTGGCCTGGTATAAAAAAGCGGCAGGCGGAAAATTGTCGGCTCGCGAATTGGCCTTGCCGCGTATGAAACACAATAAATTAAATAATTATCTTGTCGGCGTCAAAAATCGATCCGTGCCAGCAAGTTTGCAAAAGCCGGCCATCCCGTGTTTTTGTTACGCAGCCGAGGCAGGCGCCAACGCCGCAGGCCATGCGTTTTTCAAGGGAAAGCTGGCAGCGGGACCCGAATTCAAGGGCAAATTTCTGGACCGTTCGCAAAAATGGCTCCGGGCCGCAGGCCAGTGTGAGGCCTTCCTGCTCGGCGCAGTCGCGCATCCGTTCCTGGATTGAAAATATAAAATTGTCCAGATCGCCTTCCTTGTCCTCGCGGAGGCTATCCACCGGAATATGCTCATTGATGCTGTCCACCGGATAACAGCCCAAAGGCTGCCGATGGCCGAAGAGCATGGTCATGTTCCAAGGTTTGGGATGGCGGTTGACATAGCCGACAAAAGGCGCAATGCCCATGCCTCCCGCCACAATCAGGGTAGGTTTTTCCGTTTCCATGTCAAACCAGTTGCCCAAAGGGCCCCATGCCTCGACATTGTCTCCTGGCGACAAATTGGCCATTCTTTCTGTTCCGCGACCTTTGACCTCAAAAAAGCATATCAGGTGGCGGGTGGTCAGATGGCAAATGCAAAGGGGGCGTCCCCAGGGAATTTCAAGGCCGAATGATTGCGGACGCAACATCAGAAACTGGCCGGGATGCCATTCTGCCCATTGGGGATGGGACAAGCGTAGCGCATAAAATCTTGGCCCGTGCGCCGTCTGTCCAAAGGGAACAAGATCAAGCACGCTGAGCATTTGTGAAATTGGCTGCATGGCGAAATAATAGACATGTTTCAACTTTGGGTCAACAGCCTGCCCGGCCTTTTCAGAATTGCCCAAGATGGTTAAAGTATTTCACGCAAAGGAGATCGGAAAAATGCAATCTTTCGACATGCCGGCCATTTATGGCGCCAGAAGGGAAAAATTGAGACAATCGATGGCGCGCAAAAATCTTGACGCGCTTTTGATAAGCAATGATAAAAATCGCTTCTATCTTTCGGGCTTTGAATTGCATGACCCGCAATTCGACGAAAGCGCCGGGCGCCTGATCATCACCCGGGACGGCAAGGATTGGCTGGCTACGGATAGCCGGTACAAGGAGGCCGCGAAAAAGCTCTGGCCCGAAGACAGAACCCTGATTTATGGCGGGGATGTTGCCAGGGATATAGCGGCCCTGCTGCAAAAACTTGGAGCGCGCATAGGCATCGAGGCGCGGGCGACAAGCCTTTATTTTGGAGCCTGCCTGCAAAACGAGGGGCGAGGGATTTCTCTTGAGCCTGCGGATGGCCTGGTTGAGGAACTCAGGCGCATCAAGGAGCCTTGTGAAATTGCCGCGCTGGAGCATAGCTTCCTGCTAAATCACAAATTGATGCACTGGGTGGAAAACGAAATCGCGGCCGGCCATATGGGAGGTTCAGCCGAACAGGATTTGAGCTGGCAGATAGAAAAATTTTTCCGGGAAAACGGCGCCCAGGATCTGGCTTTTGCCAATATTGTGGCAACAGGCCGCAACGCGGCCCAGCCGCATGCCGTTCCCGGAACGGATGTCATATCTTCCGGCGCGCCTTTGCTGATAGATGTGGGCTGCCGGGCAATGGATTATTGTTCGGATCAGACCAGGACATTCTGGATAGGGAAAAAGCCGGCCCCTGTCTTTGCCAGAACGCTTGCCCTTGTGCGCGAAGCCCAGGAAAACGCAATGAAAATCATGCGCCCGGGCGTGCCTTGCGCAAAGGTTTACGCGCAAGCCCTGGAAGTTTTTAAAAACGCGGGTGTGGAAAAGGCCTTCAATCATGGCCTCGGACACGGAGTGGGCCTGCAGACGCATGAAGAGCCAAGCCTTTCCCCGCGTTCAACCCAGGCGCTTGAAGCCGGAATGACGGTTACTGTCGAACCTGGCCTCTATTTTCCCGATTGGGGCGGAGTGCGCTGGGAATACACCGTGCTGGTCGAAGAAAACGGAGTGCGAATTTTATAGATTCTGCCATATTGCGCCAATAGAATTTCAATCTCCTCCTGGCATTTATTGCAGTGCAGACATAAAAATATTGGCTCCCGGCATGGAAGGCGGCATGAAATTGACAGCCTGGGCATCGCCGCTGGCTTCGAGGGCATTTTCAGCCAGATTGCGCAGGGCCGTATAGCTCTGGGCAAGGCTGAACATATCGGTATCTATTACAAGATCCGCGTTCAGAGGTTCGTCAAAGGCATCGGCAACGCCGGTCAGCCTTTGCAGTTCGCCTCGCCCGGCCCTGGCATAAAGCCCCTTGGGGTCGCGGCGCACAAGCTCGTCCAGGGAACAGCGCACCCAGACTTCGCGGTAATTTGGCAAAATTTCACGATTCACCTGGCGCATCGGCGCGTATGGGGTGATTGCCGTTACAATGCAGAATTTGCCCTGCAGGCAGCAATCCAGTGTGTATTGGCGCATGGCATTGATGTTGCGCATCCGGTCTTCGTATGAAAAGCCATGGAAGCCAAAACGCTTGCGAAAAACATCGCCGTCAGTATGCTCTACGTCAAAGCCCTGACCTTCAAGATGCAAACGTAAAATTGATCCAAGTGTGGTTTTGCCGCTGCCAGAAAGGCCCAGCAACCAGATTACAGGCAACATGACAACCTCGCTTTGCCGAATTGCCGCCGGGGGCGGAAATAATTTTCAACAGTTCCACTTTGGCATGCAATAATTGTGCAACGCATTCAAATTGACTGGATGCAGCCTTTCTGTACAGTGGGGCAAAAGCGGTATAAGAATGTCCTCCCAGTGGATAAGCCAAAAATTTTTTTAAAATGAGGATAAGAATGCTGGCAATAGTGGATTATGAAGCCGGCAACCAGACAAGCGTTGCCCGTGCCCTGAAAAGTCTTGGCATTGCCTGTCTGATTACGGATTCTCCCCAAACCCTGGCTTGTGCGGACGGAGTTATCTTTCCCGGAGTTGGCGCGGCCCCGCAGGCAATGCGCAAGCTTGAGGCAAGCGGCATTGGCGATATTCTACGTTCCATTGTGGAAAAAAACATTCCCCTTTTGGGAATTTGCCTTGGCTGCCAGATTTTGCTGGAGGAAAGCGAGGAAGGCCCCTGCAAATGCCTTGGCATTTTGCCCGGAAAAGCGCGCAAATTCCATGACAATCTGCGCCAGGAAGATGGTTCTGCTGCGCCCGTGCCGCACATGGGCTGGAATGGAATACGCAAGGTTGGCCAAAGCCGCATACTCGAAGGCATTGCGGACAATGCCGAATTTTATTTTGTCCACAGCTATTATCCGGAACCGGCGGAAGAAATGGTTCTGGCAACCACTTCCTACGGCCGGAAGTTTTGCGCCATTTATGGCCGGGACGGCCTGTGGGCGGCCCAGTTTCATCCGGAAAAAAGCGGCCGCGCAGGCCTCGGGCTGCTGGCCAATTTCAATGCCTGGTGCGAGGGAAAAAGATAATGCTTTCAAAACGCATAATTCCCTGCCTCGATGTCCGCGACGGCAGGCTGACCAAGGGCGTCAAGTTCGCGGGCAATGAGGATATCGGCGATCCTGTTGCGACTGCCAGGCGCTATTATGAAGAAGGCGCGGATGAAATCGTTTTTTATGACATCACTGCCTCGGCTGAAGGCAGGGGCATTTTTCTGGATGTTGTGGAAAAGGTGGCTTCGGAAATATTTATTCCTTTCAGCGTTGGCGGCGGCATCTCCAGTGTTGCCGCGATGAGGGAAGTGCTGTTGGCTGGCGCTGAAAAAGTTTCGGTGAACTCCGCTGCCGTGCGCAAGCCGGAACTGATTTCCATGGGCGCGGATGCCTTCGGCTCGCAGGCCATTGTGATTGGCATGGATGTGCTTGCCGTGCCAAAATCGCAAAACATACCCAGCGGGTATGAAATTGTCATCAATGGCGGCCGCAAGAAAACTGGCCTCGATGCGCTTTCCTGGGCGCTGCAATGCCAGCGTCTTGGCGCCGGGGAAATTTGCGTCAATTCAATAGATGCCGACGGCACCAAAAACGGTTATGAACTTGTAATAACTTCCATGATTGCCGATGCCGTCAATATTCCCGTCATCGCCTCCGGTGGTTGCGGCAAGCCCGAACATATTTATGACGCATTTACAAAAGGCCATGCCCAGGCGGCCATTGTCGCTTCCATCGTCCATTTTGGAGAATACAGCATAATGGACTGCAAGCGTTATCTCGACCAGCTTGGCGTCAAGGCCAGAATGACATGGTAGGCGTGGCGGAAAAATTGCCGGAAGCGCTGCGCGATTTTTTGCGAGATGCCGGACCGCTTTGCGTGGCCTTTTCCGGCGGTTTGGACAGCAGATTCCTTTGTCATGCGGCCCTGCTTTGCCATTGTGATATTCTGGCTGTACATGCCAGCGGCCCACATATCCTGGCAAATGAAACGGCCTATGTCCGGGCCTTTGCCAAAAAATGCGGCTTGCCCCTGGAAATTGTCGAGTATGACCCGTTGAAAAACGAAATAGTTGGGCAAAATGGCAAAGATCGTTGTTATCATTGCAAAAAGGCGCTTTTCAACAAGCTGGAAGTTACGGGCAGAAAGCTTGTTGACGGCACAAATGCGGACGATCTTCAAAGTTATCGGCCTGGCTTGCGCGCCATAAATGAACTTGGCATTTTTTCACCCCTTGCCCGCGCCGGGCTTGCCAAGGAAGATATCAGAAAACTGGCTGCCGCAACAGGCCTGGAAAATTCCGGACAAAAAGCAAGGCCATGCCTTTTAACCCGTTTCGCTTACCACACCAGACCGAATTATCACGCGCTTGAAAATTTGGCGCGCGCAGAAAACGAGCTGCTTGAAATTTTCGGCCAGGAAAATGATTTCCGCCTGAGGCTAACGCCGGAGCCGATTTTGCAAACCCGGGCCCTTGCTGAAAAGTTTAAAGGCCCCGTGGATCAGATAATGAAAAAATACGGCTTTTCCGGTTACAAAATAATAATGGATGAGACTATAAGCGGATTTTTTGACAGGCAGGATGAGTCCATTTTTCCGGAGGCTGGACTCCTGTAAATTTATGCATTATTATTGTTTTTCTCTTTTGACTTGTTGCCGGCAGAATTGTTTTCCAGCGGGCGGACTTTGTTGATACTGTTCGGGGCGGCATATTCGGCGGCAATGGACGAAATAAATGTTTTCACTTCCGTTTTCCAAACGCAAGTGAAAAAGATCATTCGTCAAAAATGTGGTTTTGCTTTGCTGCCGATGCCCGTAAGCCAGCAAGCTGGCAACGGGCATCGGCCTGCGGCCGCCTTCCGGTCGCTGGCTCATTCTCGCCGCCTTTTTGCGGCGTGCCGGATTGAAAGTCCGGCGTAAAGGGCTGATTTCACCAAAGTGAAAACAGCTTTTTGTATCGGAGGAAACATGGCTCATAAAAAAGTTGAACGCCGCAAGGAACTTGATCGTCGCCGCAAACGTCGCAAGGAACGCATGAAACTGCGCTTCAAGGAGGCCAGGAGTGGAATGACTGCCAGATAATGCGAAACATGCAATGTTTCGCATTATCTGGCGTCAGGCGTAGGCCTGGCGCGGCGGCATAGCCGCCGTAAGCGAACCGAAACCAAGTTTTCGGCGAAGCGAGCTTGGCATTGAATGCGAAGTATTCAATGTTATTGAGTACTAGAGCATTTATGCAATGAAATTGCGTAAATGCTCTAACGCGACTTTGCCTGCAAAGGCGTGCGCGAGAATATCTTGAGGCAAATTTGCTTTGCCGTTGAGATATCTTCTCATGTGTAAAATGCCATAGTGGGGTGTCAGGATTTTACTGGCGTAAAAGCCTGAATAGCGCAAGGTAAAAACGTGGTTTTGCGTTGCTGCCGATTTCTGTATGCCAGCGAAGCTGGCTAACAGAAGCGGCCTGTAGAGGCCCCTGGAGCGTTTGCGTAATGAAATCAGGCAAACGTTCTGGTGGCTGCGGCAGCAGGCACCAGCGCTAACTGAAGCCGCAGCTTGCCTGCAGCTGAAATGACGGCAGCGCAAATGAATGAAAATAACTATTGGAAATGGGTATTCTCATTCATAAAATGCTATAGGGTCGCTGCTTCGCCAACGCCTCCTTTGGCGGCGCTCCCGCTGGATCGCGACTATTGCAGCTTGATGCGGCAATAACTTCCGTAATTCCGTTTCCCTTTTGCGATTCCGGGATGGCGGAATACGACAGGTTCCGGCGAATTCAAAAAACGGATTCGCCTTTTGGCATCGGATAGGTTTTTTTTGTAAATTCTTAAACAAAACGCGATTACGCAAAGAAAACCATGCCTATTTATGAATATCAATGTCCGAAATGCGGACGCATTTTCGAGGAATGGGTAAAATCCTCGGAAGCGCACAAGGAAGAACCTTGCCCGGAATGTGGCGCACCATCTCCCCGCATCATGTCCAGAACATCCTTTGTTCTCAAGGGTGATGGCTGGTATGTTAGCGATTACGGCTACCGCAAGGGCATAACCGATGATGGAGGGGCGGGGGCCGAGGCTCCCGTTCCGGCAACGCCTGTAACGCCAGCGGCCCAGGGCGAAAAAAGTGTTTCCACGCTCGAAAACGCGCCCAAAAAATCCGCGGCCAGGGCGGAAGGCGCTGAAAAAGCGTCTTCTGAAACGTCTTCTTCCAAAAAGGAAGCTTCCGCCATGGATGCGCCAAAAAGCGCCAAAACAACATCAAATAAAGGCGCCTCATGATTGCCCGTTACACAAGGCCCCGCATGGGGCAGGTCTGGACCGAGGAAAACAGGTATCGCGCCTGGCTTGAGGTAGAACTCGCCATTTGCGAGGCAAGGGCAGGCGAAGGAGAAATTCCTTCCAGCGCAATGGAGGAAATCAGGTCAAAGGCAGCCATTGACGTTGACAGGATTTTGGCCATCGAGGAAACTACCCGGCATGATGTCATAGCCTTCCTGACTTCCCTGGAAGAAAAGATAGGGCCGTCATCGCGCTATATTCACAAGGGCTGCACTTCAAGCGACATTGTGGATACAGCCAATGCCCTGTTGGTTCAGCAAGCCGGAAAAATCATCCTCGAAGATCTGGAAGAATTTTTGCATAGCCTCGGGAAGCTGGCAAAAAAATATAAGGGAGCGCTCTGCATGGGCCGCACTCATGGCGTCCATGCCGAACCAACAAGCTTTGGCTTGAAAATGGCCGGCTTTTACGCCGAATTCGTCCGGCACCGCAAACGCGTACGAGATGCGCTTGAAGGCATGCGGGTGGGCAAGATATCCGGCGCGGTCGGTACCTATGCCTTTATTACACCCAGGCTGGAAAATGCGGCCCTGCATATTCTTGGCCTGGCCGTTGATCCACATTCCACGCAAATTGTACAGCGCGACAGGTACTCCCAATTTTTTACGGCGCTGGCCATCATGGGCGGCGGAATCGAACGGCTTTCGCTTGAACTCAGGCACTTGCAGAGAACAGAGGTTCTTGAAGCGGAAGAAGGATTTTCCAAAGGACAAAAGGGCTCATCGGCGATGCCCCACAAAAAGAATCCGATTTCAGCGGAGAATCTGTGCGGAATATCCCGCCTGCTGCGTGGCAATGCTCTGGCCGCGATGGAAGACCAGGCCCTCTGGCATGAACGGGATATCAGTCATTCTTCGGTTGAACGGGTCATCATGCCCGATTCCACCATTCTTGCGGATTATGCGCTCGCGAGGCTGAAGGGAATATTGGATCGCCTGGTAGTGCATCCTGACCAGATGCTCAAAAATATGGAATTGAGCTTCGGCCTTTATTTTTCACAGCGTGTGCTGACTGCCTTGCTTGAAGCGGGCATGGAAAGGCAAAAGGCCTATGAAACCGTTCAGGCTCTCGCCATGCGCAGTTGGCGCGACCATATACAGTTTCCGCAGCTTGTCGCGAAAGATGAAAATATTGCCAAAATGCTGGGCAAGGAAAAGCTTGGGGAGCTTTTCGACCCGTCAGCGTATCTGGCTAGTGAAGATACGATTTTCGAGCGTGTTTTCGCGCCGGAAGCGGGTGATTGTCCTGAATAAACCAGGTCCGGGGGCAGCATGGATCTCAAGAAAAGACTGGCCAGACTTCTATTGGCCAAATCATACAAGGAAGGGGACTTCGTTCTGGCATCCGGCCGCAGGAGCGATTATTATTTCGATTGCCGCGTAACCGCGCTCTCCGCGGAAGGCTCCTGGCTTATTGGCAAGCTTTTCAATGAAATTCTGGCCCAGCTGGCCATCAAGGGCGTTGGCGGCATGAGCCTTGGCGCAGATCCCCTTGTTTCGGCAACCACTGTAATTTCCTGGGAACTTGGCCGTCCGCTGCACGGACTTCTGGTTCGCAAACAGGCCAAGGATCACGGCACGGCCCAATTTGTCGAAGGCCTGGGCAATTTCGACCAGGGCGACAACGTGGCCATGCTGGAAGACGTTGTAACAACAGGCGGTTCATTGCTTCTGGCCTGTAACCGTGTCCGGGATTGTGGCCTGAAAATTGGAGCCTGTTGCGCCATTCTTGACCGGGAGGAAGGCGGCCGCGAGGCCCTGGCCAAGGCAGGTTACAATTTGCTTTCTCTATTTACCCGCAAGGATTTGCTTGAGCTTGGGCGTAGTTAGAATTGATGCCTTTCGGCGCTTTGGGGGCCTGATTTTGGCCTTTTCCGCGGCCTTTTGCCTGGTCTGGCCATTTTGCGCCAGTGCGGAAAACTGGCAGGCGCGCATTTATGAAGAAGGCTCTCCCCAAAGACTGGTGGGCGTCGATAAAAAGAGCGGCACCTTTTTCTATTTTGAGAAAAAAAGTCCCCTCAAGGCCCGTTTTTCCTATCCCTGCGTTACCGGCCAACTGGCTGGCGACAAGCAGCAGGTAAACGACCTGCGCACTCCCGAGGGAATTTATTTTGTTGAGTACAAAATTGCCAGCGGACTGGATTTTCGTGAATACGGCGGCATTGCCTATACATTGAATTATCCCAATCCTGTGGACAGGCTGCGCGGCAAAACCGGCCACGGCATCTGGATTCATAGCAAGGGTTTCGAGCTTGTCCCCACAAAGGGTTGTGTGGCTATTGGCTTAAGGGATATTGCCGAGGTTGGACCAAATCTTTTGCCGGGCACGGCCGTTGTGCTGGCCTGGGAACTGGATCGGAAACAGGCTGCCAAAAACGACACGGCAAAGCTTCTGACCCGGCAGATGCACGACTGGAGCGCAGCCTGGGCAGCAAGGTCGAAGAAGCTTTTTGATTTTTACGACAAGGATTCCTATTCGAAGGCCACCGAAAATTTTGACGCGTTTCGGCAGAACAAGGAAAGGCTTTTCAAAATCCTCAATTTCATCAAAATTTACAATCGCGAAATCCATGTTCTGGAAGGACCGGGCTATTGGGTAACCTGGACAGAACAATTCTATACCGCTTCCAATCTGTCCACAGAAGGCATACGCAGGCTTTATTGGCAAAAGGGTGAGGATAACAAATTCCGCATTGTGGGCATGGAATGGACGCCGCGCGATGTGGGGATGCGCGCCGATTTCCTGCAGGGGCGACTTGTGGCCGAAAATATTCCCAATTTGGCAAGCGACGCGGCGAGCGAAAAGCCGATTGCACCCAGGCTTGATATGCCAGAAATGGCCGGCGATGCTGCTGTTCCGGCGCCAATAGAAGCAAAGGGCATGCAGGCTGCCCTGCAAGTGCCGGGGCAGGCTGTGCCTGCCCGGGACAAGACGGATGCCTTGTCCGCAAAGCCTGATGTCCTGGTTCGCGAGAGCCAGGATGAGCAAAATCCGCCAGTCGTGCCACGCGCCTCTTTGCTGGAGATGGCAAAAAATTTGCTCATGGCCATAAGCGAACCGCTTATTCCAAAACGTCCTGCGGAAATTGAAGAGCCAGCCGAATTTATCTGGGGCAAGGGTCCGAGCATTGGCAATGAAGGCCGGAAAAAGGAAACCGCGCCGGAAAAGCCTGTGGAAAAAGTTGAAAAGCCACGGGAAAAAATTGTTCCCGCTGTGCCCGATACGGAAAAGACCATGGATGCGGCGCGTATAGCCACGCTGAATGCGCTGGATAGCTGGAACAGGGCCTTTGCTGCCAGGGATCGCTCAATAGAGCAGTTCTATGATCGCAAAAATTACAATCGTGTCCTACGGGTGCCGCACGGCTTTTCCTTTGGCCAGGCAATGATTGAATTGAGGCGCCACTATTCGCGTCCCTGGATACTGGTTATCAACCGTCCCTGGAAAATCACCGTGCGCGATGATGCGGTGGAGACAAGCTGCGATCAGCTAGTTTCATCTCTCAACGGCATGGAACAGGGCGTGCGTAAATTATGGTGGAAGGATGACGGCAATGGAAATATGAAAATTGTCGCCTCCAGTTTCCAACCGCGAGATGTTGGCTTGAGAGCCCATTTTCTTGAAACCATTAGCGGCGATATTTCCGCCATGCTTGAAGAGTGGCGCAAGGCCTGGCAGGCCGGGAAGGTGGATGATTACATTTCCCACTATACTTCCGATGCCGTGCAGCAGGGCAGGCAGGGCGCGCAAAATATCAGGCGCCAGAAAGAAGGGCTCTGGAGTCGCGTCAAGCCCGTGACCGTGGCGCTTTCGGGAGTGCGCCTGACGTTGGACAAGCAGGGCGTTCGCGCGGATATGAGCCAGTTCTACAAGGATTCCGTTGGCAGAAGCGACAAGGGCATCAAGACTCTTGTCCTGCATTTTGACGGCAAAAAATGGCGCATCGCTCGTGAAGACTGGGTTGCGAACAATCAACAGGCAAGGCTGGCTATCCCCTGATGCGTTATCGTGAGCAGCTGGGCATTATCCTTATGCGGGACAAGGGACCCCGCCACAGCTATCACATGCGGATGAGCCACTTTATCGCGCTGCTGGTTTTTTTTGCGAGTATGCCGGCGCTTTGCGCCATTCTTGCCTGGCAATGCGCGGAACTCTGGGATCAGAACAAGGTGCTTCGCGCCAATGTGGGGCGCTTCGAGGCAGATGCCCAGCTTGCCCAGGCCAGGGCTGAGCGCCTTGCCTATCTTGAGGAATTGCTCAACCAGGCTTCCGTGCCGGCCAGGGACATAATTTTGCGGCGGCTTGCCTCCGGCAACGCCCCGCCGCAGGAAGTTGCCCCGGAAACAGCTGAGCCCAATTTGCATGAGGAGGGCCCGGGCCATGAAGAATTTACCGTTCTGGACAATGGCCGGGTCAAGATAAGCAATGTTCAGGTCAAGAGAGTTGGCAGCAATGGACTGCGCATAGGCCTTGATTTGCGCAATCCCGATAATGAAAAGATGCTGGCCGGCGAAATTTCCGTCACCTTGCTAACTGCTGACGGCCAAAAAATCCCCCTCATTTTTGATCCCCTGGAATCGGGATCTTTCAGGATAAACCGTTTCAAAAGAGCCACGATGATTTCCCATCCCGGCAGAAATATCAGCCTGGGCAATAGCCAGGTAATTGTTGAAGTAAAAGATGCCGAGGATACGCCGCTTTATAGAAATGTTTATGCCGTTCAGCAATAACAAGCTGTTTCCATTTACCTGTATTTCAAAAACCAAATTCCGTAGGCAGCCAGAATCGCGCCCACGCCAAGGGACAAATCCCTGTCCCCTATCGCGCCGGCCACAACCATAATCAGGCCAGACAACAGCAGGTGTTTGCCATTCATAAAAAGCGCCAGCAATTGGCAAAACAGCCCTGCCACCGCCAGGGCGGGAAAAAGCCAGGGGCAAATGCCATCGGGAACTTGATAGATCATTGCTGCTTCTTCCGTTCACAAAGGTATTCGCGACAAACTTTGACAATGCTCAAGATTTTACAAGAAACATTGTCATCAAGGATATAATGCTTATTTAACAAACCGACCAGGATTTTTTATCCAGTCTGGCGTTTTCCAGGATTTTTCACATCCTGATTTTTTCCGGAAAATTACACAGGTAGATTTTATGAGCGACTTGACACCGCGTCAGATAGTAGCCGAACTTGACAAGTTTGTCGTGGGCCAGGAACAGGCTAAAAAAATGGTGGCCATAGCCGTCAGGAACCGCTGGAGAAGGCAACTTCTTTCTCCTGAGCTGCGCGATGAGATCGCCCCAAAAAATATTATCATGATGGGGCCAACAGGCGTTGGAAAAACGGAAATCGCGCGACGCCTCGCCAAATTGTCCAGGGCGCCTTTCGTCAAGGTTGAAGCCACCAAGTTTACGGAAGTTGGCTATGTTGGCCGCGATGTGGAATCAATCATCAGGGATTTGATGGAAATCGCCATCAATCTTATGCGGGAAGAGGAAAATGCGCGCGTAAGCGACGCAGCCAAAGCCGCGGCCGAATCCCGCTTGCTTGATCTTCTTCTTCCCCATTCTTTTGGCAGCGACGAACGCAACTCTACAAGAGAAAAGCTGCTTCAGCAATTCAGAATAGGCTATCTCGACGACCGTGAAGTCGAGATGGAAGTAACCGAGCAGCACACGGGAAAAGGCATCGACATCTTCGCAATACCAGGCATGGAAAACATGGGCGGCCAGGTCAGGGATATGTTCAGCAAGGCTTTTCCGCCAAAGCGCCAACGGCGCAAAATGAAATTGAAAACTGCCTTTAATATTCTTGTTCAGGAAGAATCCGGAAAACTGATTGATGAGGAATCCCTTGTGGAGCGAGCCCGTGAAAGGGTGGAGCAGACTGGCATTGTTTTTATTGACGAAATCGACAAAATTGCCAGCACCTCCCAGAACAGGACCTCTGATATTTCTCGTGAAGGTGTGCAAAGGGATCTTTTGCCCATCGTGGAAGGCAGTGTGGTCAATACCAAGTACGGCATGGTCAGAACCGATCACATCCTGTTCATAGCCGCAGGATCTTTTCATTTCAGCAAGCCATCGGACATGATCCCCGAACTTCAGGGCCGCTTCCCCTTGCGCGTGGAATTGCAGCCTTTGGGCAAAGATGAGTTTTTGCGCATTCTCACAGAACCCCATAACGCTTTGACTAGGCAATATGAGGCTCTTTTGGGCACGGAAAAAATAGATCTGACATTTACAAAAGAAGGCTTGGAAGAAGTCGCCGCGTTTGCCGAAGAAACCAATGCCCGTACGGAAAATATCGGCGCCAGGCGCCTTTACACGATTATGGAAAAGATTTTGTCCGATATTTCCTTTGAAGCGCCAGAAAAGCCGGGTGAAAAAATTTCAATTGACAAGGATTACGTCAATCAGCACCTGGAAGAATTACGTAATGACCAGGATTTGAGCCGCTATATTTTATAGCAGTTTTTGAAAAATTATTTTTTGCTTGACAGTTACCCTCATCTGTCCTACAAAACCGTCTTGCACATTGAGAAAGCGATTTGCGAAAGGAATTTCAAAAAATTGCTTGACAGCTTGCCAGTTTGTCTTTACTAAAGCAAACCGCGCAAGCCAAGAAGCGGATTGAAAAATATTTGTAAATTCGGCTTGACATGGCGGCGGTGGAAACTTATATAAACGGCCCGCACGCAGTTGAGAGTTTTTTTGAGAGATTTTCTGAAAAATTTCTTGACAAAGTGCAGGAATCTGGTTAGATAAGAAACCCGCGACGAGAACCGGAAAGGCCGCAAAAAGTTTTTTCAAAAAGGTTCTTGACAAAGAGCGTAAAGACGGGCATAAAAGATG
>Ga0209064_1000575_pt1 | contig 79470 bp, 80 predicted proteins | sample Inofromicrocosms_FD_187498 | JGI IMG/M metagenome (GOLD analysis project Ga0209064, IMG submission 187498) | Mouse cecum microbial communities from Vienna, Austria - Inoculum for glucosamine and mucus D2O microcosms (SPAdes) (version 2) | ecosystem: Host-associated > Mammals > Digestive system >...
GGATTTTTTCAAGCGGCGCAAGCCGCAAAAAGGCGGGCTTGGGGTGGCAACCCCAACAAGATTCCCATAGGACAAAATGAGCCGGTAGGCGAAATTTGGTACTGTGGTAGAATCTTGCTCTAAGAAACTGCGCTGTGTGGTCTGTTCGCTTACTATCCGGCTATTGGCGGCTGGTTTGTTGCGTTCCGGCGAAAATATCTTATGGAATTTTCTGATACCCTCGACGGACAGGGCGGGGATTTTGCCAACTCGGCGGCGGTATTTCTCCCCCTACTACCTACAACACCACGCAAAGCAAAAATGACGGTGATTTGCGGAAATTTCCCCTCATTTCTTACAAAACCACACAAGCCCGGATAGGCGGGAATTTTGAGAAATTTCTTCATTTTCCTTTCATTCCCCACACCACCGAAAATTGAAAACTGCCAAACAAAGAGCGTGTCATGTTTCCCTTTTCGTGGGGCAATACGGCGGTTTTTCAAAAACGCCGAAAATAAACGCAAAAAAACAGGAAACCTTTTTATGATTTCCTGTTTTGGTGTGCCGTTCTATGTGGCGGCGGTTATTCAGTTTTGGGGTATGGCTGTTCATCAAAGCGGAACTGGAACAGGGCAGCGATAAGCCGCCGTTTAATGTTGTCCTCTGTATCTTTGTTGACGTGTCCGTTTTCAAGGGAAGCAATTCGGATTCGCTTGCTGTAATGCCGTAAAACCTCGTCTACGGCTTCCGGTTCTCCATTGGTCGCTCTGACAATAATTTCATAAGGAATAAGATTAGGATTCTTCATGCGAAAACACCTCCATTTTTTCTTGTAACATTTGTAAAGCACTGTGTATGTGATGCCATGCCGTACTCCGGCAACGTCCATACATTTCACCAATTTCCTGTTGCGTGTAATGACCGAAAAAGTAGAGATAAATGATTTCTCTTTTTTTCTCTGGCAAGGATAACAGCGCAGCGGCAAGCTCTCCATTGGTGAGGATAACCGTCTGACCACATATGGTGATGGGGTACTGCTCATAGGGGTCTATGAAATATTTATTAGACGTACTGAACGGGTAAAATTTTTCTTCTGTAAGATATTCAAAAGATATTTCTCTTTGCCGTTTCCTGCTTCTGTCACGCCATGAGTTGAGAGTTGCATAGCGTATCACCACTCTACAAAAAGCGTTAAAAGTATACATAATGTGTTCTTTGTATGCTTCGGTGCAAGCTGAAAGCCTTTGTTTTTTATTTGCTGTATTTGTCCGCTCTTTATTCAAAATAGGTTCTCCTTTTTTATCAGATTTTTTCTCCATATAATTCACAAAAACTTACATTGTCTTTTGAAACATATACCGAATCTTATCTAACCGACTGTTAGGGCGGCGTGGCTGCGATACAAACTCCCCAGAAGTTTCTTTATACCCTTTTAATTCTGTAAGACAAACACTTCTCCCGTTTGTATAAAAATTTAAATCATTTTTATATTCATTGATACAGCGGGCGGGGATTTCTCCTTTAAAAATAACCTCATCATTTTCAAGTACAACCGATTCAATCACTGCACAATATTTTGGCACATCATTGTAAGCCCGTGAAAGATATTCCTGTGGAGCAAAAAGGGTAAAGGAAAGGTATGGCTCCAAAACCTGTGTTCCTGCTTTTTTCAATGCCTGTTCCAATACGACAGGAGCAAGGAAGCGAAAATCTGCGGGGGTACTAACCGGGCTGTAATAAACTCCATAGTCAAAACAAATGCTGCAATCTGTCACTTCCCAGCCATATAAGCCTTGCTCCATTCCATAATGCACACCCTCCATGACGGCATTTTGAAAACTTTGGTTCAAATAGCCAAGAGATACCTTGCTTTTATACTGGGTTCCGCTTCCGATAGGGAGTGGTGTTACAGTTAAACCAATAGACGCCCAAAATGGATTTGGTGGTACTTCAATATGAATCGTGTAGGCTGCCTTTTTTAACGGTCTTTCCAGATAAATAACCGTAGGCTCTTTCATAGCCACTTTTACATGATACTTTTCTTCCAGCAATGAACAAATAACCTCTAATTGCACCTTTCCTAAAAAAGACAGAATAATCTCACGGGTGGCAGTATCAATTTCAAAGTGCAAAAGTGGGTCTGTATCGGCAATTTCTATGAGAGCATTCAGCAAGGCTTCTCTTTGTTCTGGCTCTTGTGGCTCAACGGTTGTCCGAAGTAAAGGCATAGGATTGTCAATCCATGCTTTGCGAGGTAAAAGTTCTTCATTTCCCAAAATGTCATATAATTTTAAAGTATCATCGGATAAGACAACAATTTCTCCCTGACAGGCATGGTCTGCCGAAACAATTTCGCCATTTGCCGGAATGTACATTTCTGTAATCTTTACCTTTTTCTTTTTTGACAGCAGAAGTGTATCTCGTAAATGGAGCGTTCCATGATATAGGCGTAAGTAGGAAAGACGTTTTTTCCCTTCTGTATACTCAACCTTAAAAACATACCCACATAATTCAGACTGATTATTTTTTGTTTCTGTAACAAAAGTTTCAGTAATTACCTCAATCAATTTTTCTGTTCCTAAATTGTCTTTTGCGCTTCCATGATATACAGGAAACAAAGAACAACATCTGGTTCTCTGGCACTTTTCAAGTTGTAATTCCTGTATGTCCAATGAATCCTCTGAAATATATTTTTCTAATAGTTCATCATTCCCGGAAATAACGGAATCCCATTTATCCAAATCAGCAATATCAGTAATATCTATTTTGGGCGATAAGATAACCTCTTGCATGACGATTATATCACTGGTAAGTTTTTCCCTGATGTTTTGGTAAACACGCCGTAAATCAATTCCGTTTTGGTCTATCTTATTTACATAGATAATTGTCGGAATGTTCATTTTCTGAAGTGCATGGAATAATATTCGGGTCTGTGCCTGTACACCGTCTTTTGCCGAAACAACTAAAACAGCTCCGTCAAGGACAGATAAAGAACGATATACTTCGGCTAAAAAATCCATATGACCGGGAGTGTCCACGATATTGATTTTATAACCATTCCAGCAAAAAGAAGTAACTGCCGTCTGAATGGTAATTCCCCGCCGCTGCTCTAAAACCATAGTGTCTGTTCTTGTGGTTCCTTTATCTACACTTCCTTGTTCTGCAATCGCTCCACTGGTGTACAACAGGCTTTCTGTTAAAGTTGTTTTTCCCGCGTCTACATGGGCAAGAATGCCAATATTGATTATTTTCATGTGATTGTCCTCCCTTTACAAGCCCAAAAGGGCATAAAAATCCCCAGCAGTAAAATACTTTTACCACTGGGGATTACAGTTTGCGGACATACACATATACAGCATACACCTGCTGGTGATTGCTGTTCTTTTTCAGATATGTCAAAATTGATAAGGCAAAAGTATTCTTAAATTGGGTACAAAAAACCAAGCCCCCTTATTTAGGGACATTCAAAATTCTTTGAACCCACTATTTGATTGAAGTTTTATTTAAGAATACCTTGCCGCATATTTTTTACTCCTTTTTTGGAATGAAGCTATTATAGCACATCAATTTTAGAAAAGAAAGTAGAAAAAGGAAAAATACTTTGTACACCATAAGAAAGATGTAATGAGTGAGAGGTTTCGTAGTCATCGACATTGTGGAAAAATCTAAACTTTTGGATTTTTCCACAAATCCAAACTTAGAAGAAATCCAAACTTTTCTCTGTAAATCCTTTATTCAAGGCATTTTCTGATAAAAAAGTTTGGATTTTGTTTTGTACTTCTCTTGTCAGAAATGAGAATAAATTGATTGAAACAGAGCTAAATAGCAATGTTTTACGCATTTTGTCATAATTGGAGTATTGTACTTTGTGAAACGAAATCCAAACTTTTTCCGGCAAGAATCCCCAATTATCAAGCTGTTTTCAGAAAAGTTTGGATTTTATATAAGTTTGGATTTGTGGAAAAATCCAAAAGTTTAGATTTTCCCACAATGCTTGTCTTTTGGTCTTTGGTTTCTTTGGTTCGGAATAGTGTGGTGCTGGCGGTCTATCTCTTGTTTTCGGTTACTTGCTTCTTTACCGTACATGAGCATTCGCACCGGGGTTATCATTTCCGTATCCCTCCAAAAGATTGATAACGCCCCATACTGCCACGCCTGCGCCGATTGCTGTTACGACTGTCTTTAATCCCATTACCGCTGTTGTAAAAAATCCCATTTTGATTTACCTCTTTCTTTCCTAAGATTTAATTTTTGATAAAGAAAGAGCTTTGAGCTGTAAATCCCCCGCCCTATGTGGTAAAATAAGGGCAGGAAATCCTTTGGGAGAACCTGCGGGCATCCGGCACATTCTGTTTGGCGATAGGCTGTGCCGGATGCTTTGTTTTTGTCCGTTCCCAAGTACATTCAAAACTCCGTTTCCTGACCTCCGGGCTTATGTCCGAAAGTCCTGCATTGGTTTACAGTTCCATATTCAGTTGTCTTTCACTTCTGGACACCATGTCCAAAAGTTTCCCTTTATTCAGTTGTGTCAGGGGAATCATCTTCCTACCCACCGACTTCCCCGCAGTCAAACGCTTCATCTACCTTTGTTTCCGGCGTCACTTTCATGCGATGCAGATGCTTCACATAGTCCTCAATGTCAAAGGCATTTTTCGGGTCATAATCGGACAGCTCTTTGTATCTGCTATGCTTTGTTATATCGAATTTATCCGAGAAGAATGGTCTCACGCCTCTAAGCTGCATGATACATTTTCCGCCGTCCATGACCGCAATCTCATCCTGGCTCATAAGCTCTTTCCCTGTCTTTTGGTAATTAAGCCCGTAGGACTGCGACGTCCCCCTTGTGTCCGAGGTATTGTAAAGGTCAATCGTTTCCTTACCCAAAACTTCCGCCAGCTCTTTGAGCGTGGTCTTTTCTTTCCCTCCGAGGAATAACGTGGTATCGCAATTTCCCTCTATCGTGTCCGCATTGTCCTTGTAAATAGCCTTTAGCTGAGATTTTGACTGCAAAATAATAGAAGCAGAGATTTCCCTGCTTCGGATTGTGGCTATCAGTTTTTCAAACTGGGGTATCTGCCCAATGTTGGCAAACTCGTCCAAGAGCATCCTCACATGAACCGGGAGCCTGCCGTTGTAGACATCATCTGCTTTGTCACAAAGTAAGTTAAAGAGCTGTGAATACATGATTGACACCACGAAATTGAACGTGGCGTCCGTATCTGAAATAATGACGAACAGCGCCGTTTTCTGCTCCCCAAGCGTGTCAAGCTCCAGATCGTCATATTCCATCAGGTCACGCAGCTCCTTTATATCAAATGGCGCTAACCTTGCGCCGCAGCTAATAAGTATGCTTTTCGCCGTTTTGCCCGCTGCAAGTTTGTACTTTTTATATTGGCGGACAGCAAAGTGGTTCGGGTCTTTTTCCTCCAGTTCGTCAAACAGCAGGTCAACAGCGTTTTTGAAATTTTCGTCATCTTCCCTCGCTTCGCTTGCGTCGATCATATCAATCAGCATGGCGAAATTCTGTTCTTCCTCCGGGGCTTCGTACCAGATGTAGGCGATAAGCGCCGTATAATACAGCTTTTCCGCCTTTACCCAGAAATCTTCCCCGGATTGCTGCCCCTCCCCTTTGGTGTTGACAATGATCGTGTTTACGAGTTTCAGAATATCCTTTTCACTCCGTAAATAGGCGAAAGGATTGTAGTGCATGGACTTTGCAAAGTTTATGGTATTGAGGACTTTTATCTTGTATTTTCCCCGTTTGAGCATTTTTCCGCACTCAATTAAGACGGTGCCTTTCGGATCAGTGACCACAAAGCTGCTATGTTGCTGCATGAGGTTCGGTTTGACGAAAAATCTCGTCTTGCCGGAACCGGAACCGCCGATCACAAGGATATTTTTATTCCTAGCATACTTTGGCTCTCTCGGTCTGCCCGACATCATCAGCCTCTCCGTCTGCGTCAGCAGGATATTGTTCTCAAATACGGAATCCATGTATGGCTCTATATCCTTTGCCGTCCCCCACCTTGCGCTGCCGTACTCCATGCCGTGCCGGAATTTCTTAGCATTCTTGGCTTTGAAATACACCACGAGGCGGAGTGCAATGCCGCCGCACACCCCGATCAGCAGATCTTTCGGATAAAAACTCGGCAGGGGACTGGAAAACAAGTCCTCCATGCCTCCCATGACCGCCATCATCTTTGCGGAAGCGTCCTTCCCCGGCGATACCCGCCACAGCCACGCCAGCTTGTCGCAGAAATATCCGACAAGCACATAGGGTAGGTTCATCAGGACAAGTTTCTTTTTGTCAATATTCCCTGTCTTTGCCTTGAGTTTTTCAGGGATTGACTTTAGGTCTTTGGCTATGCCGTCGATAATACTGCTCATAAGCTCTGCCCCCTGTCCTTGTTTTTCTCCCGGCTCCGCTCCCGGTTTTTGTCCTGCGATACGGCGTCCTTAAAACGCTTTAATTTCTCCCTTACGGAAGTCCTCCCTTTCTTTTTCTCATTGCCATAAACAAATTCTTTGAATGCCTGTGCAATCGCATCGGCATCCCTGCCCTTAAAAAACACCACATATTTCGGAGGGTCTGTCGTCTTGTCTTTCTTGACGGCAAAATCAACATTGCATTTTCTTGCCGTGCGCTCAAATGATTTAATATTGCCGTCAGTGACTTCAATGGACGATACCCCCGCCCCCTCTCCGACGAGCTTCTTCACAGAGATTTTGCCATGCGTCCTCTGTGCTTTCTGCTTCTGACGATTTAAGTACATTCTCATCGCAGCTTTTAATACGCCGGCAGTCAGTTTTGATGTTTTGATCACAAGGGCGATTGTTTTTTGTGTTACTTCTTCCTGCATGAAGCACCTCCCTGTCACGTTCCTGTGAAAGCCCACGCACTAAGGCGGAATTCCCCGGCAGATAATGTAAAAGATATTCTTCACTGTAAGATACACCTTATCCCTCCTTCCCACTTCTGGACATCGTGTCCAGAAGTGTTTGAAATAAAATAAGGGCAGTTATAAGCCGCTTCTACGGTCTATAACTGCCCTGACGCTGTAAACTACATTTCGTTATTACGTTAATCTTTCCATCGTTTTATAACTTCTGCACCCTTTTCAAGCAATTCACTATACCCTTCTGTCGACAATATTTCTCCTTGCAGCTTTTTCTCCATTTCATCAGTTACAACAAATTTATTTTCCATTCCCATACCCAATGCTTCCTTCGCAATTCTCTGTAATAAATTATCATCAATAATTTCAATATTATTTCTACCAATGATAAATAATATATACATAAGAAATAATGTTTTCTTATTTGATGAATCAGGATTAAGTTTAATTACCTCATGCCCATCAAAAAAATATTCTTTTACAAATCTCTTTATTGCTTTTTTATGCAATGAAGAAGTTTGTAAGATTTCTTCTATATTATGGTATATAATCTTATTTATTGTCTCGTTCGGATCTAATGTCTCGTCATAAAGCTCAAAAAAAGCTTTTGTTATATCAAGTACGAAACTATATAAAATAATATCTATCTTAGGAACTTCTTTCTGAATCCTAATGCGCAATCCTGGAATAAACTCCCGCTCAATAAAGCTATTTTTATCTGAAAATGTACTTAAAAGACACTTTTCTGCATCTTCATACGAAGAATGTATAATCTCTTTCCTTGACGAATCTGTCCGTAATTCCATAAACAGAAAATTATTTTTACAAAAGCTAGGGACGATATTTGAAACTATAACGCGGTACATAGCAATTCCAAAAAGTGATACAATCACATTTATTTTTCCACCTTTACCTATAAAACAAAATAATCCATGACTGCCCAAGCTAACTTGTTCTTCATAATAATTATACAATTCTTCATTTTGTAATATTGTAACTGGATTATTTCCTCTCCCAGATGTAATGTATGACACAATATTACTAAATTCCTCGTGATATCCACTTACATTATTCCTAGAACAATACCATTCATATGCTATTTTTGAAATCATTCTAAACATTTTTTTGCTAAAATAAATCTCTATGCTAATTTCCACGCTTGTTTGTAAAGGAAATTTATTTATATCGACAGCTTCTACTTGGCTTTGATCCTCTGCCATTTCCTTAATTTTTTCCATAGAACTTAATTTATATTTCTTATCTGTAGAAATTAACACCTTTTTCCCGTTAAATAATTCTTTTTCAGAAGTCATTTTCGTTGAATATTCAATTCCATCAATTTTTATTTTAGCTTGATATGCTGCATAACTATTTCCCTTACGAGATTTTATATCCAATTCGTTTGTTATTAGCGCTAATGCTGCTATAACATCACTCTCAAATAAATCGCTGAATTTATTATTATGTTCCGTCTTGCAAACATTTTTATTTGTAATTCGGGCATTAGTTAATGCATCAGGAACAATGTCCGATTCTGATATCTCAGTATTTCCACAATATATACAAGCACGTTCTTCCATAAACATTCCTACTCTTTCTTGTTGCCAATTGAAAAAACAAATTCCACAACACTCAGTGCATTAAACAACTGAATACATTCAAACCGTTCTATCATCCTGCTACTTCTCCCATGCAAAAGCCAATTTCGGTTGATATATGGCGGTTCTACATTATTTTCAAATGGATAATTACCATCAACGAATAATCGATTCAAAAATTCAATAATTGAAGGATACATTTCTAAAAAAAGAAACCTCTTGGTAAAAATGGAATTAGTTTTTTCAAATTCTGTGTGTAGATGATTTTCAAATCCCTCCGCCGAATATTTTTTCTTATACTTTGTCCCACTCGGATAATTCATCAATTGATTTGTTCTTGCTTCAATCAATGCAACCAAATATATTGCTGATGTCATATAGTCTTCCTGCTCAAAAAAAGATTTAGATCTAGAAAAATATATTCGATTTGGTTCTGTAATATATTGATTTTCTAAATGTTGTAAACACTCTGATAAAATATATCCATTTTCTCCTTCAAAATAAGTTACTATGCTCTTTTCATCTTTATCTTGAAGCAATTTATACCATGCTTCGACTTCTGCCGGATTTGAATACTCCGAAATAACCCAACCAGAACGCCCTAACTGTTTACACACTTCCATCTCATATAAATACTTTTTTTCAAACTCAGATTGTGATAATTTCTCACATTCTTTAATTTCTGCAATATAATTCTCCATTTCCTCTGTAAAGAAACTGAAGGATATATTTGTTACTTGCCGCACTGCCATAGCAAACTGTTGTAAAGTAGTCCCCAATTCTTCAATTTGGTTTTTATTAAAATTTCTATTAACCGATTCACTAACCGTTTTTAGCAAATCTACAATTCTTTCCTCATAATCATTCATATCCATCTTACCTTTCAAAAATATTACCAATGTATTTCCTATTTTAATAAATATGTTATAAAATTTCCATATTTATTGGGAAAATCTATAAATATATTTTTTAACTTTTATAATCCTCTGTCCGCTATGTTCAAAAGTTTTATAATAAAATAGAGCAGTTATTATCTGCTTTTCAGCTTATAACTGCTCTGACATTATCTTATAATTTATTATAGAACAATCCCCGCTTTTTCCGCAAAATCTTTCTTCCTGCACTCCAATTCTCTCTGTTTTTTCTCCGGAAGCTGCGCAAACACACTGTCATAGTCTATATCCTGAATGGACATTACCCTTGCAAGCGCAACAAGCTGCATATGCAGCCATTCCTCCCATAAATCTTCAAACAATTCCCTACTGCTCGTAAATGTATAATCGTTTTCAAAGCCCGTCGGCGGCGTGTAGTATTGCAGCTTCACAAAGCCATATCTGCCAACATCAACCACCACGATGTCCTCATCTTCAAGCTCTACAAAGGCATCTGCCACCCTCTGGCACTTTCTCCGTTCTTCTTCTGTAATATATATTTTCTGCTTCATATGTTCCTCCGATTCTGCTCCATAGCAATATCATATACCCTCTTTAGGACATTTGCCACCTCTGGTCATTGTGTCCAGAAGCCTGTTAAGTAATCCCCTTTTCTTCCCACCCGCCGCCATACATATCATGCTGTACCTCCTGCTGGTAGTAATGGCTCATGGTTGAAGGAGCATTGTAAAGCGCCGTAATCAAGTATGCTCGTATATTCGTAATCTTTGTCGTGGTTTCCTTCATACAGCCCATGACATACTCCACATGACCGCTGTTCAGCTTCAGGAATCGGGATTTTACAAGCTCGTAAGGATAATCCTCCCCATTGATACGGATCGACTTTCGCTTTACACATATCACATCGCAGACAGTTTCGTAAATTTCTTCATACATCTCCTTATCGCCATACTGGTCATATTTCATGTGATGCTCATATTCCAGATTTTCACGGATCAGCATCATATATGCGCTCGTCTCATCCATCACATCCATCTTATCATCCTTTTCCTGCGTTCCTACACTTCCCACAGATTGATTGATAAGATTGATATAACTCACATCAGTATGGTTCGGATTGTTATGGTTAGTATTGTTATAATTAGGGTCTGCTATGCCGACTTCTTGAAGCCTGTTTTCCCGACCTCTGGAAGTCAGCTTTTCCGACCTGCTGAAATCGGCTTTTCCGACCTCTGGAAGTTGGTCTTCCCGACTCCTTGAAGTCGGTTTTTCCGACCTCTGGAAGTCGGCTTCTCCGACTTCTGTGGAAACATCAACGTTTGACGGCGCTTTTCCTCCTTCTTGCTCCGGCAGGGATGCAAAGTTTTTGACATAAATAATATCCGGCTTGCCAAGCCCCCTGTGTTTCTTCTCTACAAGCCCGATCCCTTTGTTGGAACTAAGCTCTGCAAGCACCTTGACCGCCTTTTCCTTGCTGCAGCCCAGATCTTCTCTGATATTGTCTATCGTATAGATCACATACGCCCTGTCTGCTTCATCAAACCAGCCGTTTTTCATGGAAAGCGCCATCCTGTCCAGCATAAGCCCGTATAGGAGCTTAGCATCGCTGCTAAGCCCCTTGAAACGCTCGTCCTTAATCAGCAGACGTGGGACACGGTAAAAAGAAAACTGCTCTGCTTCTACGCCATAGTAATAATCAAATTTCAATGGCTCGCCCATTCTACCGCCTCCTTTACTGCTTACTCTGCCATTCCTCCAAAAGCTGGATAATGATGCCCTCTATATCGTCACTGGAATAGTCCTCCGGGAAAAATTTGTTAATCTTATCGCTTTTAAGCGTTACTTTCCTCTCTTTGGGCTTTTCCTCTGATAGTATCAGCCTGACCATTGCCAAAGTCAGCTCACCGTTTTTTCCAAACTCTTTCAGCTTTGCCGCCTGTGCGTTGGAAACCGAAGCACCCGTTTCCTCAAGAATAATAAATACCCATTGTTGGGCTTCTTCGGACAAGAATGAAATATCCACCCCCTGCGTTATGCCAATCTTCTTTGCATCCACCATGCCGAGCAGTTCGTCCGTGAGCCTTGCAAGCCATACATACCGCTGCACGGTCTTTCCGCTTTCCCCGGCGGCTTCCCCTACTTCGTCAAGGGTACTGCCGCCTTTGTTGCCCTGATGTTTCATTGCCTCATACTTCATGGCATAAGCCTTTGCTTTTTCACTCGGTAAAATGTCCTCACGCTGGATATTGGAATCCACCATGATGATCGTGGCTTCATCGTCCGTATAGTTCCTGACAATGACGGGCATTGTGTCTAACCCTGCCTTTTCAGAACCCCGTTTCCTGCGGTGTCCGGCTATGATTTCGTATCCGCCCTCTACCCTCGGTCTGACAATTCCCGGTACAAGCACACCATATTTCCCGATACTCTCCGTGGTTTCCTCCATTTTTTCATCATCAAGGACACGGAACGGGTGTCCCTTGAATGTATGCAGCTCATCCAGCTTCGCATGGATAATCTGCTCCCCCGATGTGTTCTCTGCTCCGCCAAACAAGTCATCAAAATTGCTGATCTGTACTTTGGATGCGCTTCCTGCTTTACTGCCCATTGTCAAGCACCTCCTTTGTCAAGGATTGGTATGCGCCCGCAACCTTGCCTTTCGGGTCATGCTTGTAGATGCTGACGCCCTCTGCGGACATCTCCGCCGCCCTTACCGACATGGGTATGCTGTTCTCGAATATTCGCACCTTACTTCCGTATGCTTCGATAAGCAGCGCCGAAATATCCCTGGCATAATTAGTCCGGCTGTCTACCATCGTCAATAAAATGCCCTCAATAGCAAGTTTGGGATTGATCTGCCGTTTTACCTTACCTATTGTCTTGATAAGCTGTTCCAGCCCTTTTACTGGCAGATATGCGGCTTGTACGGGTATCAGAATACTGTCGGCACAGGCAAACACATTTATGGTTATCATGCCGAGCGAGGGCATACAGTCAATCAGGATATAATCGTATTCTGCCCGTATCCTCTCTATGTAGGAGCGCAGTACAAGCTCCCTGCTCATGACATTCACAAGCGATACTTCCAGACCGGACAATTCAATATTCCCCGGCATAAGGTCAATGCCCTCATCATGCTTTAAGATCCCGTAATCCGGCTCCATTCCTCCATCGCTGATAATATTGGTCATGACTGTCGCAAGCGTTTCTTCCAGCTTGTCCGGTTCTGTGAAGCCCAAACTTGCCGTGAGACTGCCCTGCGCATCTGCATCGATCAGCAGCACTCTTTTTCCCTGCTTTGCCAGTCCTATCCCTAAATTGCTTGTGGTAGTAGTCTTGCCGACTCCGCCTTTCTGATTTGCGATTGCTATTACTTTACACATGGTTTATTCCTCCGTTTAGTTAGTTTTTTCTTTAATATTGGCTTTCTGTACTTCCACATAAGCCCGGTAAAATCTATTTGTACCTTTGTTTCGGTACATCTCCGAAACTTCCGTCACAGCCACTTTGGGCTGCCTTTTCAAAATCTTCTCGAACCATTTAATATCATTCTTTGTTCCCATCAGTCGAATTTTCAGCACGTTTCCACCCCATTTCCGCAAGGATTTCCCCAATGGGCTTCTGTTTACGGCAATACTCCGGATAACGGAGTTTAATGCCTTCCCAAAAGTACATGGCATAGCTACAGCAGAAAATATCGCTTACAGAATACTTTCTGCACTCGCGCATCTGCCCGTCCCTGCTCTTATAATCATTAGCGCTTGGCGTTGTGTCTGTGTATAGGTTAAATGCGAGCCTTATCACAATGACACCGCCGCTTGACAGCCAGCCTTGATGTAGGCACTCTCGCTTGATATTTCCGGTTTTAATATCATAAATCTGGTTGAAATATTTCCTTGTGTCCTCTGAAATGCCAAGGACATAGATCAAAGCCTTATGATGACAATCCTGACTTCTTGCCTGTTCCAGCTTCTCATAATAAAACTCTTCATGTTCCTCGTTTACAAAAACCATGTGTGTGTTGTTGGCGCTCTGCACCTCTGCTCTTAACGCTGTGTTCGTCATAATCTTTCCTCCATAATATAAATTTTTGTTCATGTTCCCCAAACAGAAAGGCATCCACCTATTGGGATGCCTTTTTTCGCAAACTCATCTGCTATTCAATAAAAGTACCATTCTGTATTATTCGGTACTACTCAAAACAAAAATTGTTGTCAATTTGTTGTCAACAGACCTTATAAGTGCTAAAATATACCGTAATTACAGGCTTTCCAGCTTCCATACTTCTTCATCATGCATCAGACAAGCCCTCACTTAGACGGCGCTTATGCCGCATTTGGAAAAGTAATCGAAGGGATGGATGCGGTGAACCGCATTGCCGAGACAGCCACCGATTATTCTGACAGGCCCAGGGAGGACCAGGTAATGAAAAGTGTTACCGTGGAATGCTTTGGGGTGGAATATCCTGAACCGGAGAAAATGTAAGATACTTTTGAGACAGCGTTACCCGATATAGCTTTGCACGGCTTTTGCCCGATACCCATTGCTATAGAGATGTTTGAACGACCCATTATCTCCCGGCTTGCTTTAGCCCATAACCCCAGCACTTAAATATTTGCTCCCGGGAATTAATCCGGGATGATAATGGGTTCTTTTTTTGCGGATGCCAGCCTCATCCTATTAAGCATTCTTTCCCCATGAATACAATGCCATACTTTCTGATGCGTTCCGGCGCAAATTCCTCTGCAATAAGCCCAGCCGTATATTGTTTCTCCTCAATTTGTATATGGGCGTTTGCAAGTGTCTGCTCCAAATCTTTTTCCTTCCTCGGTTTGTGTACCTTAAATTCTATGATGTAAGCATAGTCATTCTCTTTATCCCGGGGCTTCATTACTATATCATAACGCCCAAATCCGCTTTCCCTGTTGGATATAATTGTAAATCGTCCTGCCAAATCCACAACCAGGCCAAGCACAAAACCATGGTAAAACCGTTCTGGGGCATCTTTTGACGATGCGCTCTTCGATACATCGAAATTTGAGAAGCTTGAAAGCGCAATATCATTCATAAATTCATTCATGGAATCCACATCATCCATCAGAAGAGCCTTGATAAAGTCATTGTACGGGATATGGGAATTATTCTTAAACCAGCTGTTCACCATGTTTCTAAACATCATGGAAACTTCCTTATTTGTAAGCGCCAGCGTATAACATTCCTCTTTGTATTCCCCCACAGCCTCTACTTCAAGAACCTTTAAATAGCCTGTTGCAAGCAGCAGGCTCCAAACTGCGTTTGCACTGTATCCAAGCTGATCGAAGACAATCTGCTCATCAATCATGGCCTTAAAACTTCCGCCCTCTATTAGTACCCTTATTATTTCTTTAAGTTCTGCCTTCCCAGTCTGTATCAAAGAATTCACAAGACCGTTTGAACTCGTATTCGCCCAGTATGCGCTGTACTTTCCGCCTTTTTTAATAAACGATGTGATAGACCATGGATTATAAATATCAGTATATTTTCCAAATGTAAATCCGTCATACCAGTATTTCACATTTCCCTTCTCACTTCCCAGCCCCACATCATCAAGCACCCTAAACACCTCATCCTCTGTAAAGCCAAAGGAATCTGCATACTCATCCGAAGTTGTAGTGACTACGTCCAGGTTGTTTAAATCAGAAAAAATACTCTCTTTCGAAATACGGGTAATCCCGGTTATGACTCCACGGTACAGATGCGGGTTCGCCTTAAATGTATTGTCAAAAAAACTCCGAAAGAAGCCAACTGCCTCATCCCAGCAGCCGCCAAGCCACGCCTCCTGCATCGGGGTATCGTACTCATCAAGCAGCACAATCACTTCTTTTCCATAATACCTTTCGAGATAGATACACAGGGAGGTAATGGCCATCTGTGCCTTTACATCCTCCATCCTTTCATTTACCGCAAAAAAAGATTCTCTGTCATTCTCATCAAATATGTCCGACTTCATAATATCCTTGAACATTGCATAAAGATTTGCAATGACAATTTTTACTGCCGCCTTCAAATCCTTAATATTACCAGCCTTTACGCCCGCAAAACTCAAAAATATTACAGGATATGTTCCTTGCAGCTGCCTGTATTTTTCATCATTCCAGACTTTAAGGCCATCAAACAAATCTCCTCTGCCTGCATATTTGTTTGAAAAAAAGCACTCCAGCATGCTCATATTCAACGTTTTTCCAAATCTGCGCGGACGTGTAATAAGCGTTACCGCCGAACTGCCTTCCCACCATTCTTTAATAAATTCGCTCTTATCTATATAAAACCGGTTTTCTTCCCTTAACCTGTCAAAATGCTGTTCACCTATATTTACAATTATATTGCTGTCCATATCCGCACCTCCCCAAATAACAAACGACTCATGACTATTCAGCATCCGGCCAAATAGTTGCGGCAGCTTCCTTCCAAATTCTAAATACAGTATACATATATTTCAAAAGGTGCGCAACCGAAAGGCTTCCTGTTCATATTTTGTTCATAATCATTTTAAAAAAACTTCAATCCATTCTCATTCTTTATACATTTCTTTTGCATATACTGAATTCATAAGATACACAAACAACAAGTTAGCCAGAGTTAATTGATTTTTAAATAACTTTTTCATAATAAATGCCAAGTAAAGACAGCTTTACTTGGCATCCTCCCTTTTCGGGGATAAATTATCCACGCCCTCACCCCAAAAAAATTTTTGAAATTTTGTCATTTTTCTTGACTTTATCGTAGTAAAGTAATAAAATAGCCATATTACAAAGAGCGTAATGATAGGCGCTCTTTTTTACTTATAGGAAACTGCGTTGCAAGACGCATAAATTCACAAGCTCGCTAAGCGAACTTGCAGAGAATGCGAAGCATTCTTTTTTATTGCACAGTTATTTTCTATGAAGGAGGTGTATCATGGTATGGGCGGACAATGCCTTATCATGAAAATGTATGGATGGATTTATTCAAATTGTATCAAGTGTCAATGGAGTCCTTAACGATTTTATCTGGGGGCCCGTCATGCTGGTTATTTTCCTCGCCGTGGGCTTGATGTTCACTGTGCGCACGAAAGTATTCCAGATATCCCATTTCAAGTACTGGATTGATGTCACTTTTCTCCAGCTGTTCAAAAAAGATGGGGCTCATGTGAGAAAAACCGATGACAAACATGCCATTTCCCAGTTCCAGTCACTTTGCACCGCCCTGGCGGCTACTATCGGCGTAGGAAATATTTCCGGTGTGGCGGTTGCGTTAGCCTTAGGCGGACCGGGTGCCATTTTCTGGATGTGGCTGTCCGCTTTCCTCGGAATGATGACTAACTACGCCGAAAACACCCTGGGCATCAAATACCGCTACAAAAATGAAAAAGGCGACTGGGTAGGCGGCGCCATGATTTATATTGAAAAAGGGCTGGGCTGGAAATGGCTCGCTGTGGTTTTCTCCGTTTTTTGCGTGCTGGCTTCCTTCGGCATCGGCAATATGTCCCAAGGAAATGAAATCGCCAACGGGCTTTATAATTCCTTTGCCGTCCCCAAATGGGCTACCGCCCTTATTGTAATGCTTTTGGCCGGCCTTGTTATTGTAGGCGGCATCAAACGAATTGCTTCCGTCACGGAAAAGCTGGTGCCTTTTATGGCCGTTACATATATTATCGGCGCACTAGTAGTGATATTTGCCAATGCCTCCGCCATTCCGGACGCTTTCGGCGCTATCTTTGGCAACGCTTTCAGGCTTTCCTCCATGGGAGGCGGTGTGGCTGGTTTCACTATTATGATAGCTATGAGAAGAGGAATTTCCAGAGGGGTATTTTCCAATGAGGCAGGGCTCGGCTCTTCCGTTATGGTCCATTCCGCTTCCAACGTAAAAGAACCCGTTGTACAGGGTATGTGGGGAATCTTCGAGGTATTTGCCGATACTTTGGTAGTATGTACTTTGACCGCCCTCACCATCCTTACTTCCGGCGTTTATGACTACACAGAATATGCAAAATATATCGGTACAGATTTGCCGGAGACTTTAAAAAGCGGCGTTGCCCTTACCGGTTCCGCCTTTGAATCCGTATTCGGCCCCTTAGGCGGCGGCTTCATCTCCGTTGCCGTTATGCTTTTTGCCTTCTCCACTATTTTAGGCTGGTCCTACTACGGGGAGAGGGGGATTGAATACCTGTTCGGGCTAAAGGCCGTTCCGGTATATAAATTAATTTTTATCCTGATTATCTTTATCGGATGCAACGCTTCTTTAAAACTGGTAGTAGATATTTCCGACACCTTCAACGGGTTTATGGCCTTACCCAACTTAATCGCCGTTACGCTCCTGTCCGGCCAGGTAATCGCCATGACCAAAGAATATATCGCCAAGGTGAAGGCAGGGAAGGAAACCGTTGGCGGGGAGGATTTAATTGAGTAAGGAAGATTTTCTCCCTACTCGCCGCGCGGCTTGCACGCTGCCTTGACAGCGAACTTCCATATGCAGGCCTGCGCAAAAAAAGAATTGGCCCTGCAGGATTTCACTGTTTGCCCATTCATATTTTGTTCATATTTATTTTAAAAAAGCTTAAATTCCTTCTCATTTTTTAGACATTTCTTTTTTATATACTAAGTTTATCAAATAAATGAGCAAACAACTTGCCAGCCAGAGTTAATAAATTTTAATAACTTTTTCATAATAAATGCCAAGTAAAGATATCTTTACTTGGCATCCTCCTTTTCAAGGATATAAATTCCCGAAACCTATCGCATCCAATCCACCGTATCATTGGAAGAATGGAACTCCAGCGGCTGCTGAAGCATGCTCTCTTTCAAATGCTGTATCGCCCTCACCAGAATAAAAATAGAAAGCCCAAAATTAATGACCCAGAAGTACGGAATATTAAAAGGCAAAAATGATACCGCCGCTTTAATCGCCAACGGCAGAACCCTGCTATAAACCCCCAAAAGGTACAACTGGCCGAAGGTAAGCTGATATTTCATGCAGGAGGCCACAATCATCCCGATTAGCGCTACAAAAAGCACACCAAAGAAAAAGAGGCCAGTCATAAATATGTATGCGATAATCATAAAAATAACAATAATCACATAAATAGAAGGCACCAATGCCATAAGGTCAGCTTTTGAATATTCCAGATCCAGTTCATCAAAATAATACTGCTGCATAGCCCCATTGCTTTTCACAATCATTTTTTCCGAGTCCATCAGAAGTACCTGGCTATAGCTGTAATAATATGAAGCCAAATCCTCTACTTCATAAAAGACCTCATCCGGATTGGTGTCAATCCAAATGCAAGTATCCCCATCATCCAATTCAATGACATCGTCCACCCACAGCACACCGTCCTTCAGTTCAAAATCCGGTACCACTTCCTGAATTGCGGAAGACAGGCCCAGGCCGTTCATCTGAAAAAAGGGCACTACCATCGTAAGCAGGAAATAAAAGAGCATAAGAACTACACCGAATAGAAATACTTTTGATTTCCTGTTATTCAAAAACTCTTTATAACTTTTAAAGCTATAAACAGCCAATCCCATTTCTTTAAAAATATTCATGTTTTATGCTTATCCTTTCTACCGCCCTAACAAACCTAATAAGCAGACCCGACTATAGCTAAGGCAATACCGAACACAATTCCCAATGCCGCCACTAAAATTACAATATCCAGCAGCACCCTTACTACTACGTTTATTTTCCTGTTGCAGGAAATAGAAAACGTAGCCATCAGGCCCACGATTGCCACCAGTGCGCCTATTGCACCGTTCAAGCAGTTGATAAAATGCAGCACTACAAAGATCCATGCCCATCCCGGCAGTTTCTGCGGTACGTAGTCTTCTCCTGTGGCACAGTCTTTGCCATCAATAATCAGCTTGGCGCTGCCCACCATGTCTATCACTAAGAGGGCCGTCTTCGAACCCACCGGCACCTGGTATTCCGACTGGAAAAATCCAGATTTATGGCTCAGCTTCCTGATTTTAAATTTTTCACCATTTACGAGTACTTTTGCCCCCTTACGCTCAATCGTATAAGGCCTTTCGTCAACTCTAACATCCCATTTTCTGCTCACTATTTTAACCTCCCAGATAATTGAATTCATCAATCAAATTGATGAAAGAGCAAAAAGGCTGTCCGCATGGGCAGCCCTTTCCTCTCTCCTTTACTACCTCTTAAGCTTTTCCTACAGAGCCGAACAGTTCCATTTTTTCTTTTACTGTCTGTTTGATTGCTTCAAAGCCCGGAGCAAGCAGTTTACGCGGGTCAAATCCCTTGCCCTGCTGATCCTTGCCTTCTTCCACGTATTTACGTGTAGCTGCTGCAAAAGCAAGCTGGCACTCTGTATTAACGTTAATCTTTGCAACACCCAGGGTAATTGCTTTCTTAATCATATCTGCCGGAATGCCTGTACCGCCGTGAAGCACCAGAGGCATTTCCCCTGTCAGCTGCTGGATAGCATCCAATGTCTCGAAGGACAGCCCCTGCCAGTTTTCAGGATATTTGCCGTGGATATTGCCGATGCCTGCTGCCAGAAAATCAATACCTAAATCTGCAATTTCCTTGCATTCCTTAGGATCCGCGCATTCGCCCATACCAACTACGCCGTCTTCTTCGCCGCCGATGGAGCCAACTTCCGCTTCAATAGAGATTCCTTTGTCATGAGCTGCTGCAACAAGTTCCTTTGTTTTCGCAACGTTTTCCTCGATGGGATAATGGGAACCATCGAACATTACGGATGAAAATCCTGCTTCGATACATTTATAGCAGTGTTCATAGCTGCCGTGATCCAAATGAAGGGCTACCGGAACAGTAATGTTCTGGTCTTTGATAAGGCCGTTAACCATACCAACTACTACGTCATATCCGCCCATGTATTTGCCTGCGCCTTCGGATACACCGAGGATAACAGGAGAATTATTTTCCTGAGCCGTTAAAAGAATAGCCTTTGTCCACTCAAGATTGTTGATGTTAAACTGTCCTACTGCATAGTGGCCAGCTTTTGCTTTTTGAAGCATTTCTGTTGCTGATACTAACATTTCATTTACCTCCATATGATTTTTGTAGAATTTCCTAGGGATATTATAATACATTCTTTTTAAAAAGGAAATAGTTTATTGTTTTTTATATTGCTCTTAAAAAAAGGTACTTTAAAAAAACTTGACACAAACTGAATTTGTTGTATACTTAACTTACCAAATGAGTAAGCTATATTGAATGAGAGCAGAGGACGGAACAGGCGGCCGTCACCTATAGTCAGGAGATGTGGATTGTCACCCTCCTATTTCATTCAAATTGCAGGGGCAGATAACTTCGGTTATCTGCCTTTTATGATTCAATCGTGTTAAGTCTGGGAAGTACTATATTCTCCTGATACAATTTTATTTGATGGACTTCACCCTTTACGGTCTGTAAATCATTTTTTAACGGCTGTAATTCAGCTTTTAGTTTGGTATCCATCATTTCCGATATTGCCAACAACATATCATTGTCCGCCATATTATCACCTCCTAGCATAATAATTATCTTAATATTCTAGTGACAGTATACCACAGGCAAAGGGCAACGAAAATCTCCTTTTCATTGTTAAAACATTGATTTTGCCGAAAATCCCATATTTACAACCAGGTAAATTTATTTTTTTCTGGGAAATGCGTGTCACAGTCTCCGCCTTCCACAGCCCCACGACCTTCTATGCCGCTATCGGCTTTACTATTACCGCTTTTTTATTAGGCGATGATAATATGCCCGACAGACATTTGATACTTGCGATAATATCCTATATATCCCATACCCAAGAAATGTTCCCAGCACATTCCCCAGCAAATCATCCCATTCCATCAGCCCCCTATGAAGAATCAGCTGAGACAGTTCCACGGTAAAGGATGTGAAAAAGCCGGCCAGCATAGTCAGGGCAAATACCTTTTTCCCCTTCCTTTTCCCATGCCTGATTAATATAGGCACTAATATCCCTACCGGTAGGAAAAGAATATAATTCAGTATGATTTCAATCCAGAGATAAGCAGAACCGTTTAAAGCACGCTTATAACTCCAAAAAAGCGTAAGTTCATATTGCGGGCTGCTGTATCTTGGCCGAAATGCGATGGTATACAAATATAGCAGATAGCCGTATATGGACAGCCCGGCGGCAGCAAAAGGTTTTCCTTTGCTGTACTTGTCTTTGGAACAGAATATCTGAACAGCAAAAAAGGCAGCCATGCCCGCTAAAACGCATATCGCTGCATTTTTGGTGCTGAAGCTATGATAAAATCTTATGAACAGGCTGCGGAAATAATAATAGTTCCGTTCCGACAGCAGTTCTACACCTATGTTATGGAGGAATCGCCGCACGGGAAGCGGGATTATGGATTTAATATTAATGGTGTATGACCTCCCTTATTATCATATATAAAATATTCTCGTTTTATCCATTTGAAAAATTATTTTACCGTTTCTTTCTCCTTCATCGTATGTAATACACCGTGAATAATAGCAATGATTTTCTTCCTTTCCACTATAAATACAATACTGCTAACGATAATAAATCCATACCTTATCTTCATATATTTGTATATTACATTCATTATAAGTGCAGTTCCAACCACCAAGGAAGAAAGTGCCAAAGCAGTTTTAGGGCTCAAAATCGTTTCCGGAATCCCCCTATGCCTGCAAATACTTTTTGCAAAGTAATTATGCAGTAAACTATAAATTATATAGCATATCATTGTCGTATAGGCTGCCGCTACATATCCGAATATGGGTATAAAAATTAAATTAAGCAAAATGTTCAGCGATGCCGCAGCCACTGAACTAAATAATACATACCCCTTTTTTTCAAAATAAAACTCAACATCAACATAAATATTATATAGAAACATGAAAAAGGCCCCTGCGGCGACCGGCGGAACTGCATACATACCGTCTTGATACTCGGAAGAACCCAAAATTGCTATCGCCTCCGGCCCGCAAAACATCAGCAGTATTATCACTGCGGCCATTATATATATAATGATTGTTGTCACTCTTTGTATTTGAAGATATCTGCGCCGCTCCAGGTTTTGGTAAAACCAGGGTGTATAAGAATTATTGATGGCTACTGTAAATATGTTCATAAGAAGTCCAATGTTATAGGCGATACTATAGATAGCCACCTCTGAATTCCCAATCATCTTGCTAATCATTATTCTATCACTTTGACTTAAAACCTGTCCAGCCAAATAATGCGGTAAAAGAGGAACAGCAAATAGCAATGCATATTTCCAATATCTTTTTGAAAAAAACTTCTTCCCTTTATAAAATTGATATATTGTAATAATAGAGCAAATGATTCCTTCCACTATCACAATGGAAGCAATCCAAACATGACCATGGGGAAGTTCTGGTATGCCTTGTGGCTGGTTTCCTTGCGGGGAAGACGACGATACGCAGGAGCCTTAGATGGTGCAAAAAGCATTTGGAAGAATTGAGGGGGTATCTTCCATCAAAGAACGGCATCGCCTCCCCATCCATAGCATGCCGTCTCCTGTCAGGAATGGATGAGGAACTGTTTGCGCTGGAATTTATGGAATGGATCGGGGAGATCGTGAGCACGAAAGGGAGCCATCTTGCGGTGGATGGGAAAGCACTGCGGGCTGCAATGGAAAAGGTGAAGGATTTCCGGAAACCAATGGTCCTGAATGCAGTCGATGCGGTAACGGGAGTGGTGGTGGCACAGATGCCCATAAAAAATAAGGACTGTGCGTTCAAAGCGATACCGGAACTATTGGAACTGCTTGATATAAAGGGAAGCACCGTCACGACAGATGCAGTTGGCACCCAGACACAGATCATGGAGCAGCTCCTTTCCCAGTAGGGACATTTTGTGCTGATGGTCAAAAAGAACCAGCCGCAGTCCTATGAGGAGATCCTGAAATATTTCGGCGAAATGTCAGACGACTATGCAAATATGGGGAAGGCCGGGAACTACAGACCAAGATGCCCCCAGATGCAGGAAAAATATGAAGAGATCCGCCAAAAGGAACGGAATCGTGACCGGCAGGAATATCGGTGGTACAGCGTATGCACAGAATGCAGCCTTCTGACAAAGACACAGAAAGAATGGCCATTTGTAAAAACAGTAGGACTGGTCAGGCAGATACGGATACCGGTAGAAAGGGATGCACAGGGGAACGACATCACACCGGATATAAAAACGTTTCTGGAAAAGGGTTCCAGGCGAAGGCCGAAACCTACCCAGAGCGAAGAAACTGGAAAAGATATCCAGAAGACAGGAATTATTTCAGACATGGAACTGACCGCAGAAGAAATAGACCGGATAGAAAGGGGGCACTGGGCAGTTGAAAACCGTCTGCATCATGTGCTAGACGATACCTTCCGTGAAGACAGGTCACCGGCAAATAGATCAAAGTACAACCTGGCGCTGGTCAGGAAGTTCGCCCATAACATCCTGCGGATAGCCATACTGTCTGGCAACTGTGCAGAGATCGCGACAGAAGCCATGGATGATTTCAGCGGTGACCCTTCTTTGAGAAAGAAATATGTCTTCAGCAGAATAACCAGTTTTTATTGATAAAACCAGTATACAGGATCTGAAAAAAAGTGCAAATAAGATAGAGGGGATATTCTGCGCTTTTTTACCGAATGTGAGCAGCTGGCAGGAGAGAAAGACTGTGAGAGCGTTCATTAGACAGGATTTTGACTGGATCAATAGCGGGGGGATAATAAAAAATAATTTTGGGTACTTCGTGAAACAATCCTGCAAAAACTACCAGGGTTGTTTCATGAAGAATAAAAGAAAATAATAAATACGGCATTTTAACGAGGGCTATGGAAGCTATACACATTTTCCATACTCCTCGACTTTTTTATCCTGTAGAGGTATAATGTCTATATAGTATAGGTATACACTACCTATACAGAAAGGAGGATATTATGCCAGTAACAGAAAAGAAATATCCGGATTGGGTGCAGGAGCAGCGTATACGGGGAACTACAGTAAAAAAGAAAGGGGACACTTACTATCTTTATAAGAGGACATCCAAGCGTGTCCCTGGGAAGAAATACCCACAGCCGGTAGATACTTATATTGGTATCATCACGCCGGAAGGGGTCATCAAAAGCGAAAAGAGAAAAATATCCCTTAGTGGGATCGAGGTGAGGGAATACGGGTTTTCCAAAGCAGTATGGCAGCTCTGCCCGGACGGATGGAAAAAGCCCCTGGGAAATGACTGGGAGGATGTCCTTTCCATCATCCTGTGGAAGTGGTCGCCGGAAACTTACCTTGTAAAAGAAAGGACGCTGAAACCGGAACAGGATTTCCACTATCAGTTTAATGCCCAGGCCTCATCCCTGAGCAGGCGTATGTATAAAGAACATGGAGCCGGGCTGCGGGAACTGCAGGTGCTCAAAAGCATTTATCTGCTTTACATGGAAAAAGAAAGGGCGGTATCAAAGATAGATCAGGAACAGGAACGGCTGCTGGAAAAAACGGGGGTGGATCTTTCCCTGTGCTGAAAACAGGTTCCAGACAAAACCGCTTCTGGAATACATGAAAGCGGTGCCGGATCCCAGATGCGGACGGAAAACAAAACATGACCATGGGGAAGTGCTGGTATGTCTTGTGGCTGGTTTCCTTGCAGGGAAGACGACGATACGCAGGAGCCTTGGATGGTGTAAAAAGCATTTGGAAGAATTGAGGGAGTGTCTTCCATTAAAGAACGGCATCGCCTCCCCGTCCACAGCGTGCCGGCTCCTGTCAGGAATGGATGAGGAACTGTTTGCGCTGGAATTTATGGAATGGGCCGGGGAGATCGTGAGTACGAAAGGGATCCATCTTGCGGTGGATGGGAAAGCGCTGCGGGCTGCAATGGAGAAGGTGAAAGGTTTCCGTGCGCCAATGATCCTGAATGCGATCGATGCGGTAACGGGAGTGGTGGTGGCACAGATGCCCATAAAAAATAAGGACTGCGAGATCAAAGCGATACCGGAGCTATTGAAACTGCTGGATATAAAGGGGAGCACCGTCACGACGGACGCGATCGGGACCCAGACACGGATCATGGAGCAGATCCTTTCCCAGGAGGGGCATTTTGTGCTGATGGTCAAAAAGAACCAGCCGCAGTCCTATGAGGAGATCCTGAAATATTTCGGCGAAATGTCAGATGACCATAAAAAAATGGAAAAGGACAGGAACTACAGGCCGAGGTACCCTCAGATGCAGGAAAAATATGAAGAGATCCGCCAAAAGGAACGGAACCGTGACCGACAGGAATACCGGTGGTACAGCGTATGCACGGAATGCAGCCTTCTGACAAAGACACAGAAAGAATGGCCATTTGTAAAAACGATAGGACTGGCCAGCCAGATACGGATACCGGTAGAACGGGATGCACAGGGGAACGACATCACACCGGATATAAAAACGTTTCTGAAAAAGGGTTCCAGGCGGAGGCCGAAACCAGCCCAGGACGAAGAGGCAGGAAAAGATATCCAGAAAACAGGAATGATTTCAGACATGGAATTGACAGCAGAAGAAATCGGACGGATAAAAAGGAGGCACTGGGCAGTTGAAAACCGTCTGCACCATGTGCTGGATGATACCTTCCGTGAAGACAGGTCACCGGCAAAAAGATCAAAGCACAATCTGGCGCTGATCAGGAAGTTCGCCTATAACATCCTGCGGATAGCCATACTGTATGGCGACTGTGCGGAAATCATGACAGAAGCCATGGATGATTTCAGCGGTGACCCTTCTTTGAGAAAGAAATATGTCTTCAGTGGAATAGCCAGTTTTTATTGATAAAATAAGTATACAGGATTTGAAAAAAGTGTAAATAAGATAGAGGGGATATTTTGCGCTTTTTTACCGAATGTGAGCAGCTGATAGGGAAGAAAGGCTGTGAGAGCGTTCATTAGACGGGATTTTGTCTGGCTCAATAGCGGGGTTATAATAAAAAATAATTTTGGGTACTTCGTGAAACAACCCTGCAAAAACTACTAGTTTCACTTGAAAACTTTTTGTGGTATAGTCATTATGGGATGATAAAAAGGCAAAACCACATAACACATAAGACATCTTTAACACGAAAGGAACTGATAATGGAAATAATCGGTTATATTTCCAAAACTGTCATAAAAACATTGGGTTTAACTATTACCCCTGATACACCCGTATTCATAGGCAAATCCAATATAGATCATATTAAGAACCGGCATCCTTATGAATTTGAGAAATATTACAGGGATATCAGCATGATAATAAATTCTCCTGATTACGTTGGGATAAATCCAAAAGATAGCTCCATTCTGTTCGTAAAGTTATATAGCGTAAATGGGGAATATATCCGTGTAGCAGTAAAAATCACCTCTGGTGGCAAATGTTTCGCCAAAACCTTGCATTCTTTAAGTACCTGCAACGCTGAAAGATATCTTAAAAAAGGTACTTTAAAAAAACTTGACACAAACTGAATTTGTTGTATAATTAACTTACCAAATGAGTAAGCTATATTGAATGAAAGCAGAGGACGGAACAGGCGGCCGTCACCCATAGTTAGGAGATGTGGATTGTCACCCACCTATTTCATTCAAATTTTAGGGGCAGATAACTTCGGTTATCTGCCTTTTATGTTACTTTTTGTAAACCTATCAGCAGAATCCTAAAAGGGGATACCTAATCGGTTTCTTCAAAAAAATTGGGTTCAAAATACGTTATTATTATTTGGCCAATATCATCAACTGCCTATGGCATACCGCCTGCAAACATATATCAAAGGACATTCCTATGCAACAACCTATTTATATCATCTCAGAAGCCAACTGTACATCGGCATCCTCAAATCCTAATTTATTCTCATTTCAACTCAACACTTGCAATTCTTGGCTCAAAACAGCAGCAAGGCCTTACACAAACAATACGAACACCACTGGCCCGCTGTGGACCAATTTTCATAAACGTTGCCAGAACAGTTGTTTTTCCATGTAATCCAAGAGGACCTACATCTGCCTCATTTACCCTTTTGGTAATTTCCTCTTCCATCTCGCTTTGTTGGTCATATTTTCCGTCAACCAAAGCTTGTACCATCATGGAAGCAGCCTCAAAATGCGACCTTCCTACACCTACCGCAAGAGTACATGGCGTACATCCAAGCTGTGATGCTGCTTCTTTCGACCAGCTTACAATTTCATCTAATATGCTTTGCGTGTTATGTTTGTGAAAAACTCTATATGTTTTCGCCCGAATAGCCGGCCCGCCGCCAAACATAATGATATGAATCCTAATCATATTTTCTTTAATCTGTCGGAGCAAAATAGGAGAAGGATCTACTCCGGCCGCATCAGGATTCAAACCTCCTGACTGGTCCATTCTTTGTTTATCATCACCCATAATGCCCATCGGACGGCCAGGAAGTGCCCGCAACCCTTCCCGTATCCCTTTTTTGATTGCCAAAAGCATACCTCCTGTAATAGCGGCATCAGGCCCTGCTTCGAGTACCAAATGCGGAATACCCGAGTCATCACATAATGGGCTAAGATTTTTTTCTGCCGCTTCAGCATTGTCCAGAATCATCCTCATCACCCATTTTGCCCGCTCGTTTTCCTCTGTATAAATGGCCCTTCTATAGGCATCTTTTTTATCTTGTCTAAAGGTTGAGCCGGCAGCAACAAGAGCCTCTTTTACCAACTCTACAATCCGTTCATTATCCATCAGTAAATACTCCTTCCATGCGCTGCCGCAATAATTGCCGGGTATCTCTCTACTTTCAATTGATAAAAGGCTTCCATACCCAATTCAGGGAATGCAATAAGTTTCTGTTCTATTGTTTTATCGCCGAGAAGCGCTGTTATCGGTGGAATAACCGCATAAACTGCACGATTGTCATCCAACGCCCTTATCGTTTCTTCATGGATGGCCCCTTTTCCAAGATGCAATTTTATTCCTGCTCGCGATAAGGGCGTCATACTGGATTCAATTTCAAGCTTATTGCTTGAAGTAGGGCCTACTCCTGCAGGGCTAACTGCTGTGTGAAAGATTACCCCGCCATGCAAATCCACTTTCAGTCCAGCCTCTGTTCCTTCCTGAATCATTTTTACTACTTTGGGAAGCACGGCATCCCTTCCGCAAAAAATGTATCCTGAGATATAAACCATATCCCCAATATTCAGATTCCTGATTACCTCATCGTTAACCGGTGTCTGGATTTCATTCATTTTAATTACCATATCCTTTCCACACCCTACAGACTAATCCTTATTCATTCACTGCAAACAGTCTGACATATGCGGCCTCATTTTCAATCACCCCATAAGCTCTTGCCCTCATACACACCTTGCTGGCCCAGTTTGTATGAGGTTTAACCTCATTCATTTTGTTGTTTCCGCTTCCTTTAATGACACCTTGCTCCGCATGTCCGAGAATCATTCTGGCATCATCGTATTCCTCCTTTGTTACCGCCATCAACGCATTCACAAACTTAACATGCGTAGGATGAATCACTGTTCTGCCAACGAACCCATTTGCTTTATCCAGAATAACTTCTCTAAGCAGGCCGTCAATTTCATTGTTTACAATCGGCAACCGCTTCATAAGGTAATCTTCCAACCCATGTTTTGGTAAATCCTCAAACATCATCCGTTTAGGAGCCCGAAAATATTCCCAGACAGGTCCGGAGACAACATAATTATTATTTCTGCTGTAAACATTGATAATATCCGCGAGACACTCACGTACTGCCATAATGTCATAAATAGAGTAGTCAACCCCTCTTCGTACACCAAAAACAGAGGAAAAATCTGTACCGCCTACACGTATCTGCAAAACCAAATCATAATATTTATCCAGGATTTTCTTTATTCCTATTAATTCTTGCATTCTGGTTTCTTTATAAGCGACTTCTGTATCTTCAATAATCGGCATCCCGTACAGAATTTCACCAAATTTTTCGTTTAAGTCTTTCAAATGAGCATAATATTCATAACCGTTCTCGGCATTGAACTTTGGGAAATTTATACCGCACAGCGACTTTATCTGATGCTTTGTCAGTTTTTCTCCAAAATGCTTAAACTGCCCCAGATTTCGGACGCGGACAAAAATCAGCGGAACTTTGTCCGCGGGCAATGTTCCTTCTTCTACCGCAGAAGTGACTGTATCCAAAAGTTTATGTACATTTTCCTCTGCTGCCAATACCTGTTCTTCAGGACACGCATCTTCGAAACAAAGAACCATTGTTGTCAGCCCGGGCATTGCACCTGATAATATCTTAGGGGCAAAGTCTTTCGTTCCTGGCATATACATAGTCGCTCCTAAACAGTATTGAAGAAATTCTCTGTCGGTATACTTATTAAAACTCTCCGGTTCTACAACAAAACGGAAATCCGGATTATAAAGATGATGCTTCATGGTATTCCTCCTCCTATTTCAATCCGATACTTCCCTTGGGAGATTGAACTGCTGCCGGATAGTACTCTTCAATCATTCTCTTAACTAGCACAATCTGCTTCGCCCGTTTTCTGGCATCATCCTCTGTCGAATCCCAGCTATGGGTTGCTGCCACGGAACCGCCTGTTTTAAGATAAACGGGCGCTGCTACGCGAATCATCTCCGGAACTTCATAATGACGGATAAATCCTCCTGTAGACTTCGGATTCTCCGTATGAATATCAATCGGAAGGTCAATTGCCTGACGCATAGCCGCCAGCATCTGCATCTGAATATCGCGCACCGGATTAACCGAGTCGGCACCAAGCAGTTCTAAAACTTTTGCAGAACAAGGGTTGCCATGGCCGGCATGAGCCGACACTTTAAAATGGCACTCTGCGGAAATTTCTCCGGCCTTGCGCATCTCATTTAATATCCAAAGGCATCCTTCGTCATAAACAAGAAAGGAATGACAGCCAAGCCGTACAGCCCTCTTTACATCCTCAATGGCTCGTACAATTTGTTCCTGCCCCCGAAGGCGATATCCCATACGCACCCCTTCCTCTGTATGAACAGAGGCGGACGTATCTGTTATTGCCCTCGGTCCGATAGCAAGAACCAAATCGGTTTCCCATTGATGCGCATATTCAACCATCTGCACAATTTCCTCATCTGTCAAACGCATAATCCCCTGCGTCTGGGTAACACGATGCAAATAGATTCCATAACTTTCCATAGCTTCCAGTAAGGCTTTCATCGCCTTCGGACCTTGGATTCCAGGAACTTCAAAACGATATTGTCCGCCATCCATAAACCGCTTTTCAGAGGTTGGAAGATGATATGCATCCCCTTCCGGCTGTCCAATAGATTTTAAAAAGTCCCTTGTTTGCTCCATACTGTTCATTTTAACATTCCTCCTACCACTGGTTTAATTCGTCCATTAAATTATCAATAAATTCCCTATGCGAAAAATCAAGTGGGGACAGTTCACCGCTAAGCCCTTTATGAATTCTCACATCAAGAAAACCGGCCTTGTTCCTTCTTTTCAGTATTTCTAAAGCGTTTATCAGTTCTTCTTCATTTTCTACCGTATTCCCTACTGTTACGTAACCGCATGCTTTTGCTATTGATGTAAAATCAATCAGATATCCGGCTGAAGGTTGTCCGCCAACAGATTCATGCGCACCGTTATTCAACACTATATGAATAAAGTTTGGCACATCCAATTTACTCACCATTGTCATTGCGCCCATATGCATCATCGCTGCGCAGTCTCCGTCAAGGCATATGACATTACGCTCCGGCCTCGAAAGAGCAATGCCAAGTGCCACGGAAGAGGCGTGTCCCATTGCGCCTACATTCAAAAAATCACATTTACTATTTTCATTTCTTTTTTCCCTTAGGAAGAACAACTCTCTAGTTGCACGGCCAGTTGTTGCAGAATAAATTGTATCTCCAGGCATATGATTAAGAATAATTTCTATCGCCCTCGCACGGCTCATCGGATATACTGCATCCTGTTTGTTTTCTTTCTCACCTGCCATAACTCCCTTGGGCACAAGCAAAGCATAAGGTTTTCTCGTCCTTTTGGCTGTTGCCACAGCTTTTTTTATATATTTTGCCGTTTTCTCATCGTCATCTTCCAAAACCATATATGGTATATGCATGATATCCAACAGCCCGGTTGTAATTTCTCCCTGAAGTTCATGTTGAGGCCAGTCTCCCTTACCCGGCTGGCCGCGCCAGCCAATAAGCAAAATCATTGGAACTGCATATACATGCTCATCCGTCAAAGATGCCAAAGGGTTTATTGTATTCCCCATGCCGGAATTCTGCATATAGACAAGTGGTATTTGTCGAGTTGCAAAAAAATAGCCTGATGCAATGCTAATCGCATTTCCCTCATTTGCCGCAATCACATTTCTGTTGGCCGACACATGGTTCAAAAGATAATTGCAGAATCCATTCAGGTAAGAATCCGGTACTCCAGAGAAAAAAGTTACGCTATTTCTGGCAAATTCATCTACTACCAATTTCTGATTTAACATGATATCTCTCCTTTTTTCCGCCTACTGTTCCTGTACTATTATACAAGGTAAAATACTCCGGACAATCTGCCTTGCAAATGTTCCATGCCTCTTCAAATGCATTTACAATATCCGCCGGCAGCGCTCCTGCTTCGGCCGCTAATATGTTCCGCCTTAAGTGCTCAGGTTTGGATGCCCCTATAATGATTGCATCTCCCCGTTCCCTGTTCAGCATGGAGTGGCAGGCCAGCCAGCGGTATGCGGCTTCAGCCAAGGCAATTTTCTGCTTTTCACAAACAGTATGGAGCATTTCCACAGAATCAAAATAACTTTTTTTCCAATAACGTCTCTGATAATTAGGCCTATGTGTAAATCGTCCCTCAGATGGAAAAGCTGCAAAACTATGATATCTTCCCGATAACAGTCCGCCTGCCAGAGGGTTATATGCATAGAAACGCATCCCAAAGTTATCCAAACAAGCGTTGAGTTCAATTTCCGCTTTTCTGGTCAGCGGATTGTATATTCCTTCATATACTGTCGGCTTAATCCATCCCTTTTTATCGCACTTATGCCATATATCCGATACCATCCATGCCGGGAAATTAGACAAGCCGAGTTCTTTGAACTTTCCCTGCTCATACAAATTTTCACATGCCTCAAGTACATTTTCTACTGGCGTTGCAGGGTCAGGAAAATGCAAATAGAGTATATCTACACAGGAGATATTTAATCTCTCAAGGCTTCCCTTCATCTGCGCATATGCTGCCTCCGCATCCAATCTTCCCGAAATCCTTGGATTTACCTTAGTTGCAATCTTATATGGTTTCTCAATATCCGGAAGCACTTCTCCCAAAAGCTTTTCACACTGTCCCTCATTGTAGACATAGGCCGTATCCAATTGTATATAACCTGCATCCAGAAAAATATTGATAAACTTTCCAACATCCGGCGAAAACACCGATTCGCCAAATGTCATGGTACCGAGAATAAGTTCTATTTGTTTCATACTGCACCTTTATAAATGGCTGATAATTTCTTTTGCCATTATCCCTCTCTTATAAACCAAATCATAAACCGCATTGCTGCTTTCTGGATTTATTTCTGCATACGTCATAAGCGCATCATACCGTTCTTTAAATTCTTCATTTGACAAAGGGTTTTCAGGTTCCCCTTTCGGATAATCCACCCGGTTTGTAATTGTTTTTCCATCTTTGGCAGTTACACGAATCACAGCCGCTTGAATTTCAGGGAACAAGGAACTGAGCATATCATCCGAATTGACATGAATCTTCTTCACAAGTCTGAGTATGTTTTCATCCACAACATTCTTATCGCTAAATTCCTCCAATCCGGCTTTGCCGTAAATCCATCCAACTGCAGTTGCATATGGTATACTCATTTTAGCCGAATATGCTCCCTGTATATCCGTATGGTCATGCCCCGCAACCGCCAGTGAATAGGTTATGATATCAATTCTCCCTATGTCTTCGGCTTTTATCTGTTCTCTTAGATGTATTGCTGCTTCCACCGACGGATGGGTATAGCGGCAGGAAGCATACGGCTTTGTATAGCTCTTCATAATGGCATAGGTATTATTAAGCAAAAACGGCTTAATTTTAACGTCATCCCTGCCCGTCATCATTCTCAGATAACCACGATGGTTTCCAAGCGAATCCGGGTTTCCCTGAAAACCAGCCTTTGCAAGCTGAAGGCTTGTCAAAGACAAAAGCACTGTCTTTGCCACATTATAAGGCTTCAACTCAGACCCATCATCGAGTACGCTCAACATACCTGTTGCAGACACACATGCGGCGGCAAAAGCGTTGAAACGCTCCTCATTGGAAAAACCAAGCATATACGATGCTGCTATTACAGCCCCCAGCACGCCACATGTACCCGTTGCATGATAGCCAAGCGCTTTATGCCCCGGCTGCATAGAGACAGCCATTGTGTACGATACTTCATATCCAATGACAGCAGCCCGGAGAACCTCTTCCAGGGATGTATCATATCTTTGTGCCAATGGCAGCAGCAAAGAGAAAATAGGAGCCCCCAAATGAATAATTCCAGAATTGGTTCCGTCATCGAAATCTAATGCATGGCTATTAAGCCCGTTAAGAAATACTGCTTCCTTTAATGCCAGTTTGCAGCCACATCCCAAAGCACTAAAATCACCCTTTTCCGGTTGTGCAAAATGCATATAATTTCTCACCTTATCTTTCTGAAAAACCGCCCCTGCAGTTGTCACTGCCAAATAGTCCAGCAAAGACTGCCTTGCCCTCAAAAGTACCTTTTCAGGAATTTTCCTGTTTCTGACTTCATCTGCTTTTGCCAAAAAATCTGTAGTAATATTCATACTCCTCCTATCATGCCAATTATTTTCCTAATCAGTTCCTTGTTAAGATAAATACCTAAAATCATTCCTATGACAAAATTAATCCAATTGCCTATAGTGTTTTGGATAAAGGAAAGATAGCATTGAAATATCATTATTATCAAAATAAATCCAACAAGTCCAAAATTGTAAGTAAGCTTTATCATTTTCTGAACCCCAATCATTCTGAATAAACATAGGAGGATATAACTGATTAAGGTTGACAATGATGCAGCATACAAGCCTATCCAGTGTATTGTTACTATATCAATCAGCAGATTGCCCGCTGCAGCAGCTATTGTAGTAATCCCCACTGCTTTGGTTTTTTTGAAAGCTACAAATATTCCTCCCCAAAATGCAGATAGGCAATAGAATAATATTCCCATATATAAAATGGGTATTTGATGATATGCCTTTGTATAGTTTCCTTTTATAAATACTCTGAATAATATAGGAGAAATACCAATTAAGATGGCCATACATCCTGTTACAGTTTTAAACAGATGATGGAACATGGCAGAATAATATTGTGCGGCATCATCGTCTTTAGAAACCATTGATGCATTTTCCTGCCATGACATATTAAAGGTAACCTGCGCAAAAGCCAGTATTGACGGAATTTTATATGCAACTGCATATTCCGCATTTGCTTCGAATCCCATAAAAGCAGTAATTACCAGCCTGTCTGAAACGTGCATAATCCACTGCGATAAACCATTAGACACCATTGGCCACGAGTATGCAAGCATATTTTTTATCTGCCTGGCACTTATAAACTTTCTTTTGATATATTTGTATAATTTTGCACGAACAAGCAAATAGCAGGAGCATAATAACTCAGCCGCGCATAATCCAGCAATTCCCCCAGCCAATCCTGCTCCTAAAGCATAAACCCAAAAAAACACGAGAAATATCTGCGATAATCCGCCAATGCAACAGCCAATGGCATACGCTATATTATCGGACAAACCGCGGACAATTTGCTTATTCGTATTTGAGGTAATATCAAAGAAAAAATAAAAGCAGATAAGCAGCCGCATATTATGCGCGTATCCCTCCAGTACAAAATACATTATGAAAAGAGCCGGCAGTGAGGAAATCATTACAAAGAAATAAATATTGGCTATTATACTTCCCTTTTCCTTTTCGTTCTCTCTGACATCAATTAGAAACCGGAACGCCGCCGACTGGATTTGTAAGGTTGCCGCAGGCAGAATTAAGGACACAAGTGTTACAATTAAATCATATGTTCCATACTCTTCCTTCGTTAAACAGGCAGTCAGTACTGGCAAAGTGACAAATATAGCCAATTTCGGGAAAAAAGTACCCAAAGCCAATATTGCAGTATTTTTTGCAAATTTCCCTTCTCTACTCATCAATAGTTCCTTTCGCCCTCAGTTCCCTCTGCATACCACTTACAATAATACATGACAAAATATAGAATGCAAAAAACAGAATATCATAAAATGGGGTTTCGCAAACAGCATACATTATGGTAAACAACTGTATTGCAATTCCAAATAATGTGTTTTTTTTCTTTGCGCTATTGTGGATTTTATTCAGATTCTTACATAGGCGTAATGTGTATTTCAGATTTGTAATTACCGCCAATATGCATATTGTAAATCCTGTAAGCCCCATCTCGCACAACCATTGCAAATAGTCGCAATTCACTTGATGTGCCTCTGAAAATTGTGCATTGTTTGTAGTTAGAAATATAAAATTTCTCCATCCTATACCAAATACCTTGTTTTTTTGCCAAGTAATTAATGCTAATTTATATAGGGCACGCCTTACCTTATCAATGACATCTCCCTGTAGCAATCTTACATATAATCTGTTTATTCTGTAAAATACAACGCTATCCGGAAACTTATTTACCAAATATATAAAGGCAGCACCCAATAAACAAAACACTGCAATTACTTTTATGCTGTTAACTACCATTTTTCTTGAATTATAAAAGCATAAAATAGTTATGAAAATGGAAATCACCCCAGCAACCAAGACACCTCTTTTCCCTGTCAGTATCAATGCAAAAAGAAAAATAAATAGTAGTATTACATCTTTCGTTTTGATTTTTCTGTTCGTAAACATTCTAAGGACAACAAGCATGATAGAAAAAACAAGGATTCCTGCTACCTCGTGCGGAGCATATAGCAGACCAAAATATCTCCCTCCTCTGTAATATTCATAAGCATAATGCTGATTATATGATGACAATAAAGGAAAATATAATGCGTTAAAACGTTCTTTTAAAATGAAATGGATATATACAAAAATGGTATAGAACAGCCCGGTTTTTTCAATAAAATAAAAAACTTTATTCATATTTATTCTTGAAAAATCAGCAAATACAAGGTACATCACAGTAAGCAGAAGCACTGCCAGCTTTATAACATTTCCGGGATTCGTTCCGCGAAATACCATACTTATACAAATACATACCACAACCAAAATCCACATTAATATTCCAAAATTGATACGGACAGAACTCTTGAGCATTGGCAGCAAGGCAATTGCCAGAAGCCCGGCTTCCAAGAAAGCCAGCGAAAACCTTCCTTCAAAAATCCATTTAAATGAACATATTGCCAACATCATTATTATGTAAATTTCTTCGTGAATCCTAGAATGGGATTTCATTATTTTTACTCCCTGGTTTTTAAAGTTTATCTGCTATTTTATTCGGATTAAAATTTTTAAACAAAAGACTAATACCCGCTTCATTTTCCACAACCACGTTTTTCTGTACTTCCCTGATTCTTGACAATAACTGCTCATAATTGTCGGCTTCAATAAGGAAAGCTATAACCTTTTGGCGTCCTGTACAATCTTCCAGAATTTCAGTCCCTACACCGGCATTCTGGGTCGAAATTTCTGCCCAATCGAAAGCCAACACCTTGTCAAATTCAAGCTTTGCTATTATGCCGCCATGCGCATAAAATGGCAATGTACAATAGTACCTTTTAAAAAACGGAGTATCCTTTGATAAATCATCGCACATATCCCCACACAGCGAATAAGCCATAAGCATTTTAGCAAAATTAATACCGTTATTTTTTTCTATTATTTTCCAGTCATTATTTCCGTTAATACGAAGTCCTGTCTCAAAAACAAAAATTCCCTTTTCTGTAACCATCCCCTGGAAATTTGCCATTCCATTCTTCATTCCTATCCCATTTAATAAGTCTGCAATGGCACTGTCAATTTTACTTTTAAAATCATTCACAAAAACAGCCGGAGCCATTGCACAATCACACAGCAAATTAGGCACAGTCTGGTCATCGGTAATGTATTTTGCATTTACACAGGACAAACTGGATATCCCGTTCTTTACTGTGTATATAGCCGAAAACTCTGTTCCTTCCAGATACTCTTCGACTACAATTGCCTTTGTTTCCGATTTGCTCAATGCAAATTCAATGGCAGCATCCAATTCCTGCCTGTTATTACAAACCGAAATACCAATTCTTCCGGAGCGGTCCGAAGGCTTCACAATAACCGGGTAGATTACATTTTCCTTTTCTTCCCCAGTCATTATGTTTCCCGCACAATAGCTTCTTGGTACTGGTACCCCATATCTGATACATTCCTCTTTAAACCGCTTTTTATCCCTTGTAATATTAATCTGTTCCTCTGTCGCATAAAAAGGTTTTCCAAGAGTTTTCGCAATTCTGTAAGCTGCAATTACCCTTGTTTCACCATATCCTGCAAATACTCCATCTACGCCGGATTCCATACATTTTTGTACAATGGCATCCGTATCAAAGTAGCTGATATCCCAAGCCGCATCGGCAAGTTCTTTGGCTCTTGCCTCTTTTCGGTCCAGAATATTGTCAACCACAATCACATAAACCCCCATCTCATGTGCCGCCTTTACAATTTCAGACTCAAAAGCCGAACCAACAATCAGCAATTTTTTCCCTTTTAATTTCTCATACATTTCTATTTCCTCATTTCCCAATTCTGGCTTTAATTTTCTTAAAATCATCGAATACTTTTAAAACAGCTGTATCTATATCGTAATACCTGAAGTCCGCAAGCCTTCCGCCATAATACAAGTTAGAGTATTTTGCCGCCAACTGCTTATATTTATTATGCTGGTCCATATTTTTATCATTAAGAACCGGATAATATGGCTCATTTCCCTTTTGTGCAGCACGGTTCATCGGAAGGGAATACTCGGACTGCACAATACTTCCTTTCCATTCCCCAGACGGATTGAATTGTTTAAACTCCGTTTGTCTAAGGTATTCCCTCTCCTTTGGATATGTAATGACTCCACAAGGCAAAACCGGGGATTCTTCATATGTGCTATAGGAAAAATACCTCGACCGATAAGGCAATTCCCCATAGCAATTATGAAACAGAAGGTCAAGTTCCCCTGTATAATAAATGATTTCATCTTCACTTCCGTTATAAAGCACTTTATGATTGACATCATCGAATAGCAGATGTTCCCTTGCATCAACATTTAAATACACTTTAATATTAGGATAATCCAACATCCTTTTTATCATTTCCGTATAACCTTTTTCTGGTAAATACTGAAAATCTGTATCGTCCAGCTGTGTTTCATATCCCAATACTATATCTGTCCTATTAATTACATCAGGGCTTATATCTTCCACCTTCATTCCCCACTGTTTTGCACAATATGGAACAAATAAAGTGTTATACAATAATTTGCCATAATTTGAAACAACATCATCTGTATTGTTTACAATTTCACCAAGCGTAACTCTGTGCATGTTGGGAAAAGCTTTACGAATTCTTTCCAAAACAGGGGCAGAATTTTCCGGGCCTAATAACTGTTGCAATGTTCTGAAATTATATGGCCTGTCAATAAATTTTCCATTTACAAAACTTTTCGCTCTGATGGGATACTCATAAAATCCTGTATATTTCATAAGAAATTCCACAACTTCCCATGAAAAAGTTGCAATAAAATGCGGGCCATATTTTTGAACCAAAATTCCATTCATATATTCATCATAAATATTACCCGCAATATGAGTTCTTTTTTCAAGTATAATTACATGGCAGCCGCATTCTTCTGCAAGAAGCCTTGCCATTGAGCTTCCTGACAACCCGGCACCAACAATTACTATATTTTTCATGTCAATTTTCTCCTTTGAGCAGCCGTTTTACCTTGGCACACAATTTTAACATATCTTTTTCTTCATACCGTTGATCCACAGGCAAAGGATATAGCCACTGGCTATATTTGAATTCAACACTGCCCTCTTGTACTATACCAATCAGATATTTCCACCATTGCGGCGTATAAATTTTATTTTTAATTAATACCCTCCGCAAATATATGTTCCTATAGTAAAATGGATATACCATCAAGTTTTCTGAATGAATTGCCAATGGAAGCTGGTTGATTTCTCCAAGTTCCCTTTTTAGTACTTTTATATTTTCAGCACGCCTTTCCCTTACCTTCTCATAGTCAATACTATTTAAAATATGCTCCGTCAAGGCTGACATTCTGGAAATCTCAGTGCCTATATTTGCTTCGTTGCTAATACTGTCTGCATAAGCAGCATTTGTTCCTTCTTCTATACTTCTTAACAAGAATGCCACCCTATTCCACGATTTATCAATGGGAAGTTGTTCATAACTATCCATTCTTTCGTCTTCCGCAGAAACAATGTAAGCCCCATCGCCGACACCAAAGAATTTTCTACAGGAATAAATATTATAGCAGTTCTCTTTTATTACTGGTTTCGCATAAAATGCCTGAGTATTATCCAGAATTACTCTTGAATACTTTTTGCAAACTGCCATGATATCCCTATCTGCAATATTCCCAAAATAATTGACATACAATAGCCATTCGCGCTCTCCTATTTTTTCAATATCGGGAAATAATTTCTCTGTCAAATAATACTGTTCATATGTAATCCCATACCTCTTCAAAGTGTTTACTACCATCTCGCAATTATAATATGGAATATATATTTTCTCCGGCTTTATGCAAATACAAATAAACGCAATCGCATTTCTCGCACAATTAAGAGATTTGATGCTTGCATCTGGATATTTTGAAAAATAGCATTTATTGCACAATGGTAATTCCAGAGGCAGAAATCCCCCAAATTCATCCATTCCATCCCCCCCTAATAATATACTTTCAATAACTGTCATACCAAGCATACCTACTGTTTTAATAGCTTGGTATATGTCCTGTTCACACCATAACTGCATCCAAATCCTTCTTTATAAAGCGCCAATCCCAGATTAAGTTCCCTGCTGTTTTTTCCTGTACTTGTACCAAAAGAAAAGTATCGGTATCCATTTTTTTTGGAAATCAAAATCAAACTATAATCCATAAAGTTCATTATATATTTACGATTGTACTCAGGCAAACAGGCTAGGTACTGTGTGTGCAGAACATCGTTGCCAAAGGCAAAAAGCATGGAACCAGCCGCCATTTTTTCTTTTTCAAACACACCAAAAAACTTTATAATACTTTTTAAGCGGTTATTCTTAAAATCAATCAGTTCATCACAGTTATGAACAGGAACGGTGTCAAATTTCCTAAGGTTCTCACAAAGTACTAAGTAGAACTGTTCCACTTCTTCATCGCTTTTCAGTTCCTTTAAAGTAAATCCGTTTTTCAGCGAGTAACGGCAGTCTCTCCGTCTGGATGACGTCATCATTGACATTCCGTCTTCCGGGATATCTCCGCATTTTAGATAAAAAGAAATTTCATCATACTGTCTATATCCGTTTTTGAAAAACTCGTAATCGAGAAGCCCCATCGGCTCTTTGGAAAACAAATCCGGAGTACTTTTCATAATGATATACTCGTACCCTTCCTGTGCGATATATTCCTCAAGCAAAGGCATAACAGCCTCAAGATATGATATGTTATATGCTGTTTTTCCAAGCACAATTCCGCCGAAGGTACTCCCTTTATGCGAATAGAATGTCTCCATCCCCTGTTCTGCATTTTTATGCGCCGGAATAACCGCTATAATATTGCTGCCATTCATAATCAATAATGACGCTTCTTCAAATCGCCCTTTTGGATGGTAATCCAAAAAGTTGCGCGTCTGTAAAAAAGTTCCGTTGACACTTTGCCCCAGTACGAAACTATCCCATCTGTCCTTAAAAGTATCATCATACTTAACAATATTTAGATTCATATTTCCTTTCTCCAGTATCTGCTTTCTTTAAATACGGGGCGTTGGGGAAATCCACTTCTAATCTTTTTGTAGAAGTTGCATTCAGATAGTCATCATAGCCTACAAAATATCCGAGTCCACCTGCATTTTGCGACCTCTTCTTTATCGCAAATGTCATGGCTATCAATCGAAAAACCATCTTGATGTCTGTAATAAAACTGATATTTTCCACGTACCAAACGGCATTTTCAAACTCTTCTTGCCATGCCCCTGCAATTTTCCTGTCAATTTTTACTACTCTCGGACATTCCAGACCCGGCCTTACTTTCAATCTGGATTTATGCCTCTCGCACATCCTGTCCACAATAAAAACCGGCATAGGCCTTGGCCCAATGATGCTCATATCGCCCTTAATGACACTCCAGAAATTAAGCAACTCATCAAGCGAATATTTTCTCATAAAAAGGCCAAATTTTGTTACCCTTTCCGATGGCGGCAACAGTTTTCCATCACTGTCTTTTTTCTCATTCATGTTTCTGAATTTAGTTACCACAAAACTCCTTCCAGCCCTCCCAACTCTTGCCTGTCGAAAAAGTACTGGAAATCCAACATCAGCCAACGTACATACTGCAAAGATTATGTTGAACGGCAGCAGAATAATAAATGCCGGCAAAGCAATGAGCAAATCCAGAATTCGTTTTACATATTTTGTATAAATTGTCTCTTTAAACACCGCAGGCCTCATTTTTTCATTGGCTCTGCGCAAATTCCGTTCACGGAGAAGAAACGCAAGATGTTCTTCTTCATTAGAAATTAGCAATTTATTGCCAATATGGCTGTTTATTTGTGTCATCCCTCTTTGCCTTTCGCCTTTATTTATAATTATTTATGGTACTAATCACATAATCAATTTCATCTTCCGGCATACCTGCATAAATGGGCAGACTTACTTCTTGCTTTGCATAGCGGCATGCGTTCGAAAAGTCTTCCCATGCATGCCCCCAACTTTTATAGCACTGCGCCACATAAGGCGGGATAGGATAATGGACTGCGGTTTCGATTCCGTTATCATTCATGAATATTTGAAAACGCTCTCTTTCCTCAACAAGTACCGGGAAAAGATGATAGACATGATTTGCTTCCGGATACAAGGCCGGAAAAACAACAAGCGGCGTTTTGATTTCTGTCAAATACCTTCCAGCAATCCTCTGACGTTCTTTATTCCCATCTCCTATATATTTCAGGCCAACCTGAAGAATCGCTGCCTGTATTTCATCCATACGGCTGTTTACGCCATTCGTTTCATTATGGTACTTCACTTTACTGCCATAATTGCGAAAAAGACGTATTTTTTTTGCCAGTTCATCATTGTTCGTTACAATTGCACCGGCATCTCCAAAGGCCCCCAATGGTTTCGTTGGATAGAAGCTAAAGCATCCGATATCTCCGAACGTTCCCGTCAGTCTGCCATTAAAGGCAGCGCCATGACTCTGGGCACAGTCCTCTACAAGAAACAGATTGTTTTTATCTGCAATCGCTTTAATTTTTTCCATATTGCTTGATTGGCCATATAAATGAACCGGGAGAATTGCCCTGGTTCTATCCGTAATCTTCTTTTCAATCACATCGGCATTTATTTCCATATGTTCATCGGCATCCACAAATACTGGGATTCCGCCATTCTCCGTGATGCCAATGACGGATGCAATATAAGCATTGGCCGGACAGATTACTTCATCCCCTTCTTTAATTCCCAGCGCACGAAATGCAAGAATTAAAGCATCCGTACCAGAATTCAATGCAACGCAATGTTTCATGCCAATCCATCCGGCAAATTGCTTTTCAAACTCATCCATCTCTTTGCCAAGAATATACCACCCAGATTTAAGAACCCGCAGAACAGCATTTTCGTATTCGTCCTTATGCAAATCATAGGTTCTTTTCAAAACAGAATAGGAAACCTTCATCCACTTATCCTCTTTCGTTCATTTGCTCTTCCTTCATAATTTTTACATAGTCATCGAAATCCCTGATATATTCCGCGTCATTATAATATTCGCTCGTAAGCACCATCAAAACAGAGTCCGCCGTAAAGTCATACATCTCCTTCCACACGTATTCGGGCAGAAAAAGTGCATCATATGGGCGCTTCAGTTCATATACAGCTGTATTTCCTTCTTCATCAATTATTTTCACTTTGCTTGCTCCGGCAATATTGAGCAGTACAAATTGCGATTTTCTGTTTGCATGTTTCCCCCTTATTATTCCAACATTCCCAGAACCAAAAATATAAAAAAATCTTTTTATCTCAAATGGAACTTCTTTCAGTCCTTCAATTTCCACATGCCCTATTTTCATGCCCTCAACCATATATGAAGGAAACTTTAGCATTCTTACGTTTTCAACATACTTATTCATAAGATATCCTTTCTCTTCCTCTCTGTCAGTTGACTCATTCCAGTATTTTTTTCCGCCATATATCTGAGAAATAAATCATAATCTCTTTTATATGCATCGGTATCATAATTCCCTGATGTTGCCACGCAAAGTATTCCATCTTTCGTATTCCATACGATTTCTCTCCAAATATCCTGATAAAGAATCAATCCCTTGGATGGAGTATCCAAAGAAAATGTTATTTTACTTGAAGCATTATCTATTATCACATCAATTTTTCCATTTGGGCAGAAAAGCAATTGCTGGCTTCGATTATAGGGTTGGAATCCTATCTGTAAATGCTGCTCATTCACATAAATAAAATACATTCTTTTGATTTCAAAAGGAATGTCATGACCCCTCTCTACAAAACTCAGCCCACCTAAAGCTTTTCCTTCATTTATTACTGTACGAATATTTATAAACTCGTAGTCCATATTTTTCATCCTTCCGCATTACAAACCTTCCTCAACTCAGCCTTTGAAGAACTTTTAAATAAAATGTCATTACAACAGTCATAAATAAAAATGTCAGAGCCCAAACAGTCAATGCTACTGTTGCTATCACCATTTCAAAACATCTTTTCATAATCCCGTCCTGCTGTCCTTACATCCACAATTTTCTCTTTGGAGAAACAAATTTTTTCGGGTACAGCCGCAACCCCACGGCTGCACCCAATCCCACACTTGGTTGTTAGCAGAAAAACATGTTTATCTTACAACTCTCACAAAGTTTTGGAGTTTTTAAGGAATCTGCACAAATGCCACCGCGCCTGCATATTTCAGGTTCAGTACCACATGGTCAGCCCTTACTTCTACAACTTCCACATCAACCCATACACCGTTTACAAGCTGCTTTACAGCTACTTTCGCGCCGTTCGGAAGCCCTTTCAGGTAGAAATTGATGGTTGCTGTATTAAAGTTTGCGCCAGGGAAACTTACTTTCACTACGTTCAGCAAAGTTCCGCCCAGTGCTGCCGCCTGCTCATTTGCGCCTGCAGCCGTTGCCTTGTCAGCCTTTGCAAGCTGCGCCGTCATATTGGTGACAACACCATTGATGACAATCTTGCCGCCCTGGCCAACCGGCATTGCGTTTGTCACACCCGGTGTGGATGTGATAGCGTTGTTATAATACTCAGCCGCTGTCATGCCGCGTGCAGCCGCCATTTCCTGCTGCGATGCATTTGCAAAGCCTGCCTCTACAGCTGCATTGGTAGCCGTCACTGCTTCCGCGGACGGGCTGGGTGCTGCGGACACTGTCATAGAAACCAACAATGTTGCAGCCGATAATAAAGCAATTAATTTTTTCATGGGTCACATACCTCCTTTCCCCATTCCTAAGTGTGGTTTATATTAACATCATAGATGCTAATACCTTTATCAACTTTGGGCATTCTCCATCGGGTTTCAGTCCAAAATCACCCTGTCTATCTTTCCTGCTGCATCCCCTATGAGCGCGCCCAGCACAACATACTGTTTCCCTTCCCCGTTCCGTACCTCTCCATTGAGGGTCACAATAAAGTGGTAAGGAGTCAAATCATCCCACCCCTCCCTCTTCTGCTTCCCCATCTCCCGTGAACTGTACACCTGGCGCAAATACGCCTCGCACCCGGCATAGGTAGTGTAATCGAATCTTCTCAATATGTCGCTGCTTTCATCGTAATAAGCCGCAAACACTTCATAAGTTAATACATTATCCGGCAGATAAAGATAAAACTTTTCGTTTTCCCGAAAGAACTCCGGCTCTTCAAATCTATGTAAACTGGCGAATAAATCGCTTTCTTTGCTGTCCTTTCCGTGTATGATAGTATTAAAATCACACATATTCATCATATTGGGCATTTCCGTATACAAAGCGCCTTCCTGGCCTTCTATGCCATTTGCTGTATGGTTTTTATAAAAGTCATCGGATACCGGGCTTTGAAGCACCGGCATATCGATATCCGTTCCCGGCACATACAGCCAGGCAAAAATATCCGGATTCTCCCGCTGTAGGGCTTCAAAATCCACATGCCCATCCGCTGCCGTCTCATGGGCAAGGCCGGACTCCCCTGCCCCGCTTTCCATGCTGACCCCATCCATGTCCTGTGCCTGCCCCGCCCCCTCTGCATCTTTCCCGCTGCCGCATCCTGCTGCCATTAAAGCAAGCAGGAAGAGCCAGGCCGCCATTAGCGGCAGCACATATTTTCTTAACGCATATTTCTCTAGCACGTATTTCCCTCTTCCTTTCCCCATACCTATACCAGTTCCCTTTCCTTATGGCCGTCAGACCCCCTGCGCCCGTTCTCCGGCAAACGATGTCCTCCATCCACGCCGTTCCCCCTTCCGCAAAGCGCCAATGCCATGCTATCCCTGTCCGTCCACCGGCTCGTAAAAAATATCCAAGACCATCTCATAAAGGGCTTCCTCGTCCGCATAAAATTCTTCAAAAACATCACCTATAACCGTTTCTCCCTCCATCATGCGGAACCCTTCTTCCCCTCCAAAATTATAGTCCAGCAGTTCCGTTGCCAGATATACGGCTTCTCCTGATGTAATATCCGTTACCATCATCGGCTTTAATGCACTATAGAGGCGGGATACAACGGATATGTCCTCCTTTGCCGCCTTTTTGGCCGTATCCATAAATCCTGCCAAATATTGCTTTTGCCGTTCCAGCCGCCCGTCAGCAGAACCAAATTGCGTCATATCTCTATATTTCACATACCAAAATGCGCTTTTTCCTTCCAAATGCACCTGCGCGCCTTCTGTCAGCAGCGGGTCTTTTATGCTAAGGTCCTCCTGTACCGTCACATCTACACCGCCCACCGCATCGTTAAGTGCCGGAATAGCTGCCATATTAATCGCGGCATAACCATGTATGGGAAGTCCATAAAACAATCGTGATACAGCTTTACATTGATAATCACAGCTTTCTTCCACCCCATTCCCAAATCCATGCTGCACTGCAATCTGCGCTTTTACCGTACTTACATAAGCGCCTTCTTCATTATAAATATCCACATCCGCCATGGTGTTCCTATTAAGTCCTATTATTTTGACTGTCTGGTCTTTGGGATTCACGGCTGCCAAAAACAAAGCATCCGCCTGCCCGCCATTCGTTCCTTCCTCCACTTCCTTTGCATCGCCGTCTTTATCAATTCCCATAAACAGGAATGTCATCATCTCTTTGTTATAAGCATAAATTGTTCCGTTATACTTTACCCAGCCTTCCTGCCATGTTTCCTTCTCTTCTTCCGTCAGAACTTCTGATGCCGTAACCGGACCTAAATCCGGAGTTGCAGCCGCAGCTTTGCTCCGAAGGCTATTTTTGCCTGCCATCCTTGCCAGATTAAATGCAGCAAACATAACGGCCACAATCAAAATTACTCCGCCGGCTATACGGATAGCAATCCTCTTCCTCCTGTTTTTCCTTTTTTTCTCCATTCGCTCCGGATTCAACAATTTCTCTTTCTCCAGGTTCGCCCGTTCATCACGCTTCTTTTTGTTTACCATAGTTCAAATGCCCTTGCCGCAACTCTACCGTACAATAATAGTTAACGGCACCTCTCCCGACTTATTCCCATCCGAATCTTTGGCAGATACCTTCACTTGATATGTACCTGCTTGATTTATGTTATATTTACTTATTTCCAGATTGCCAAATAACGTTTCATAACTGTCTTTATCATCCGACAATGTTCCTATTACGTTCACCCATGCTGGAGCAACTCCCACCTGAGTTGTAATTTCGGATACTCTCAATTCCAGAACCGGCGCTTCCGGGTCCGGCATATTTCTCACCGTCTCTATATCACGCTCCGACTCATGCTCGTCCTGTTGCATTTCTCGTTCTTGAGTCTGCTCTTCCCTTGTATTGCCTTCTGTTCCCCCTCCGCCATCTGAAGCATCTTCCGATTCCCCCGTGCCGTCTTCCTCCCCTGTGCTTTCTTCTTCCTCTATACTTTTTTCCTCTTCCGTTTCTTCGGCTTCCAAATCCTGGCCGCCCACTTCTTCCCCATCTTCTTTTACAGATGTATTCCCGGAATTGTTATCCTCTATTCCTTCGCCTTCCAAAACAGACCAGACCCCTGACTGCACCAAAGGTCCTTCCTGTAGTTCACGGCTGTCGGCTTCCTTTGTCTCTGCCCGGTATATAGCCGTGAATTCCCTGGAACATTTCGCCACATTCCCTGCATTATCGCTGACTGCATAAAAAATGATAATTGAGTCCCCTTCCTGATTTTCTATTTTCTTTTCCACTACAATCTTATCCGTTAAGTCTCCGTCCTGGGCATCATAAGCTTTGATACCTTCCAAAAGCCGGGATTCTTCCATTCCTTCTTCATAAATAACATTTGTTTCGATAAATTCAAACGAAGGTTCTTTCCTGTCTGTTCCTATATATAGCACAACACTGACTATTGCTAGCACCGCATTTGCAATCGCCAGCATAATGCCCAATGTTCTTCCGTTTTTCAATTAACTCACCATGCCTTTCTCTCAACCTACGAACTTTGGGCTGCAGACACAAATTCGCATGCCAGTGCCTCTCTAGTTCTCTGCTGCCGTCTCATTTCCTCCATCGCCATATCTCCCGTAATATTTTCCATAATATTTTCCGTAGTATCTCCCATAATGACCATAGTAACCTCTGCCGTCCATATCTACTTTATTCAATACCACTCCCAGAATTCTACTTCCAGCCTTATCCAGCTGCTCCTTTACGGACTGCACAAAACGATAACTCACCGCATTATTTTCCACCACCAGCACCGTGCCGTCGCAGCTTTTAGCCGCTACTGCTGCGTCAATCACACTCCCTAAAGGCGGTGTATCAATAATTACATAATCAAAAGAGCCTCTCAAAGCCGCCAGTATAGCAAGAAACCTCTCCCCTCCCAGTAATTCGCTCGGGTTTGGCGGTACCGGGCCTGAAAAAGTCACATACAAATTCTTGACATTCGTTTTGCATATCACATCCTGATACTCTGCCTTTCCTATCAGGCAATGGGTTAGCCCCAATTTTACTGCTCCGGTACGATACCTGCCCACCAGTATGGACTTGCGCATATCTGCATCTATAAGCATTGTCTTATTTCCTGCTTCCGCAAATGCTTTCGCCAGTTCCATAGCAATGCTGGATTTTCCTTCATTAGGCGTACAGCTTGTTACTGCCACTACTTTTATCCCATCACCGCAAAATTCTATATTGGAACGAAGTGTTTTGAATGCCTCTCTTGTCCGGTAATCTTCCGTTTTTCCAAACTGCAAAGTCACTTCCTGCACAATTCTTACTCTCCTTTCATTCCCTCTCCAAGCTTACGGATACCTATTTTCTTCTTGCTCTCTTCGGCTTTTCCTTTGCTTTCGTCTTTTCCCCATCCGATACTACCGGAATCAACGCCAGTGTGCTCAAACCTAAATACTTCTCTACATCCTCCGAAGACTTTATCGTATCGTCCATAGCATATTGCGCAAAAATGCTGATGCAAACTATCAATATTCCGACTCCCCCTCCAAAGAGCGTCCATTTTATCACACTAGGACCCGCTTTTACGGTAGGCATATTTGCGGGCTCCACCACATTGACCGCTTCTATATCCATCACATTCTGAATATGGCTGCTTGCCACCTCACAGATACAGTTTGCCGTCTGCATGGCCTGCGCCGGCTCAATATCTTCCACTGTGATAGATACAATACGCGTATCTGTAGGTGTATTTACATGGACTTGTCTCCTCAAATTTCGATATTCCGTTTCCAGCCCCAATTTCTGAATCACTTCCTCCAATACATATCTACTGTTAATCAATTCCGCATAATCTTTAGTCAGCTGGGTTCCCATCTGTACATCGCTGTAGGTGACGGATGTTTCCCCGGTTTTATTGAGAATATAGATTTTAGTTGTGGATTCATACGTGGGCGTCAGGACAAACTTGCTTAAAATAAAACAAACCAGCGCCATAAACAACCCAACCTCCAATATCAGCCATATTCTTTCAAAGAGAATATGGAACACCTCGACCAAATCTATTTCAATTTCGTTATTTTCTCTTCCGTTACCCATTTTAAAAACCATGCCCTTTCCATAAAATGCGAACCTTCATATATATCTGTTTTCTATAACACATGCAGGATTCCCACACATCAGCCTATGCGTATACTCCTTGCCGAACTTCCTTTCCATATATCTTGCGCATTCCAATAGCTTCGGGCTTCTCCTGCCCATATCATGGCAATCCGTTGCAATGAAATGGACAAGTTCCCTCTTCAGCAGTTTTTTTAAAAACTGTTTTGTGCCCATTCCACACTGCCCTATCACACTTCCCGCATTCACTTGTATATAGCATCCCATTGCTGCCAAATCCGCTACATGCTCTACTTTCGCGCACACGCTTTCATAGCGCTCCACATGCGCGATAATAGGACAATATCCCGCAGATAAAATCTGATAAACTCCCCCTCTTATATGTTCCAAGCTATCCACCGGGCCAAATTCCACCAGCACATAGCTTGAACCGGCCATAGTACAGGCTAACCTCTCTTCCAGGGCATGGACTGTTTCGCTGGAATAATAAAGTTCATTCCCTACATAAAATGTGATTTCCATATCTGCGGCCCGAGCCGCCTCCCCTATTTCCCTTGCCAACTCCAGTATTTTTTCCGGCCGGGCATTATGCCTTCCGATTTTATGATGCGGGGTCAGGATAATTTTCCTGATTTTGTTGTCATATGCCGTCCTCAGCATTTCCATACTTGTTTCAAAGTCTCTCGCCCCGTCATCTATACCAGGCAGAATATGGGAATGAATATCTATATATCCTTCCATATTGCTTCAAACCCTCCCAATAAACAAAAGTACGCTTTGCATCTCCGTCCCGCAGGGTATTCTTGCATAAACGTTAAAATTCGTGATAATTCTTTCGTAAAATATCCAATTTTATGAAAACATCTATTTTTATAATTAAATGAATCATACAAAATCCATAATATAAATTTAACAGATATTCTTATTTTATTCAACAGCATATCCTATTATTATGCTTCAATTTTATGTCCTTATATAAAATACCATAAGATTATTAAAAACGCAACAGCAAAAATACCTTAATTTTATGTTTTAAGCCGTCAAAATTAACGTCAATGCTAACAGAAAATGAACTGTTTGCCTAAAATAAGGGGGTTGCAGTTCTGTAACAATAAAAAATCCGAATTGCCACTGTATGTAATATCTTTAAGCCGTCAAATAAGCCGTCAGATTTTCTGTATTTGTCTAAGTGTGTCTGGAAATATTGTTTTCAGACAATAAGGTAAAAAAATATTTTTTTTCGTCAAATTGGATATTTTACGAAATCCGCAGACGGCAGGAGCAAATCCACCGCCTGTTATTTTTATCCACAAATATGTTGCAAACGGCAAATCCCTCATTTGGAACATATAGGGCAACAGGAAAACCGAGGGCCAAACTGTTACTATATAAGCCAAGGAGGTCTTTTCCATGGAAAAACAGACAAGCAACACTTTCCGCATTTTTTCTGCCATATGCATGATGCTTGTAGTTGCCGGGCATGCGGATTTTCATATTTTCGATTTAGGGGGATTGTTCCCCTATTACTCTTTCCATGTAATGGCTTTTCTTTTCATATCCGATCTTTTTATCGGGAATCGGCGGAAGACAGCGTTCTTTCTTATATAAAAAGAAAATTCATGCGTCTCATGCTCCCTTCTTTCCTATGGAACCTCTTCTATGGCCTGCTGGCATCGGCCTTACACCGCATCGGCTTTTCCATCGGCGATAATCTCAGTCTCAAAACTCTGTTCCTATACCCATTCCTCGGTGGGCATCAGTTTGGATATCACTTCGCCTCATGGTTCGTGCCGGCCCTTTTTCTTATAAAAATTCTCAATATCTGCATGAGAAAAATCCTTGCGCTGCTCCGCCTGAAAAAGGAATGGCTGATTTTGCCTGCTAGCTTCACTGCCAGAATGCTCACCGTATGGTTCGCCATCTGATCGCATGTATGAGGGTATTATAAATTTCCAGGCCGTATTCTCTTTATGTTCCCTGTTTATCAGTTGGGAATCCTATATAATAAAAAATTGGAGAGGCATGACAGCCTTCCCAACAAATACTATTTTCCGGTTCTTTTTATTTTACAGTTGGCCATTTTCCTTAACAGCGGCGGCCTGGCCTACAGCGCTGTGTAGTGTACCGTTTTTCCCTGCTTTCCAAGGCTTTGAGCGCGCCGCATTCCTGTCCGATTTCGGATACATCTATCTTCCCAACGACTCCGATGCTTTCAAATGGGTCTATTTAGCGGCAGGAATCGGCCTCCCTCTATTGCTGCAACGCCTCAATCCTACAAAGCAAAAAATTTATCCTCCCCAACCCTGATCTCCACCGCCTGTTTCCAGTTGCAAATATCAACCACCTTATGATTCCCCCCGAACTCCCCATCCGTTGTCCAAGGGATTTCTTCCTGGGATTCAAAGGTAATCTTCGCGGTCTTAAAGCAATACATATGGTCTGTATTAATCCTTCTGCTTAAAAGCGAAGCCATAATCGCATTGATATCCAGCGGGTTAGAAGGCTTACGTATCAACGTCACCTCGAATTCCCCGTCATCCAGTTCCACATACTTTCCGGTAATACGCCTGAACCCGCCAACGGAGATTGAATTGGTCACCATTCCAAAGATAAATTCATCCTCTATTACCTTCTCCTGGCCGTTTGCCTCCTGCCAATACCTGACCCGCATTCGGTAAGATTTAATGGAGGAAATCCGCTTCATCCCCTCCAGGATATACGCCATATGGCCGAGAACATTTTTAACATTCTGGCTTGTTTCATAAGATACATCGGTAAAAATACCGAATGCCGCAATATAGACAAAGCATTCCTCATTGATAGCCCCGATATCACAGGCATAGTCCTTTCCGTTCACAATCATCTCCGCCGCCTTTTTCATATCCTTCGGGATTCCCAGGCTTCTTGCAAAATCATTGGTGCTCCCGGCAGGAATATAGCCGATGGGAATCTGCTTCCCGCATTTAATCATCCCATTCACCACTTCATCCAAAGTGCCGTCACCGCCGCTGCAAACCAGCAGGGCATAATCCTCCCGTTTATCCCTCACTGCCCGTATCGCATCCCCCTCCTCCTGGGTGGGGTACACTGTCACTTCATAGCCCGCCTTTACAAAAATATCAATAATATCACATAGCTTGTTTTTAATCTTCGCTTTCCCCGAACGCGGGTTAAATACAAACAAAATTTTCGGCCTTTCCATACTAATAACCATGCCTTTCTCTCAACCTGCGGGCTTTCATGCATAACATATATTGCGCAGGCACAAATTCGCGTGACGCCCAATTCCTAGTGACTGACAACGCTGTGGCGTAATTTTCTAATTAAGTAAACAAAACAGGAGCATCCTGCGATGCTCCGTTACCTCCGTCCTTTAACTTACCTTTCCTTTAATCAGGTATTCTTCAATATCTTCCAAAGCCTGTCTCTCATCCTGCCCGTCCGCAATAACCCTAATGGTCTCGCCGGTATCCAGCCCCAGGCTCATCATACCCATAATGCTCTTTGCATTCACTTTTTTCCCTTCCGATTCGATGTACACCTTGCATTCATGCTTGCTCGCTACCTGAACCAGCACTGCAACAGGCCTTGCTTCCAACCCAGATGGCAATTGTACCTGCATACTTTTTTCAATCATTTTTTCTCCTCCTTTTAACTCCTAATCCTATCAGCTATTTCACTTAATTTTCGCAGCCTATGATTCATCCCCGATTTTCCAACCGAAGGACTTAATATTTGTCCTAACTCTTTCAATGTTGCGTCCGGATATTCTAATCTTAGTTCTGCCGTTACTCTTAAGTTGTCTGGTAGATTTTGAAATCCATAGCGTTCCCTAATGAGGAGGATATCCTCTATCTGTTTGGATGATGCATTCACTGTCTTGGTAATATTCGCCGTCTCGCAGTTCACCTTCCGGTTAATGGAATTCCGCACTTCTTTGACGATACGGTAATTCTCAAAATTCATCAAAGCCTTATGCGCCTCCATAATGTTTAAAAGATCTACAATCCCTGCCCCTTCCTTTAAATACACAACGTAATATTTCTTCCTGATGACAATCTTGGCATCGACTTCAAAGCCCTGTATAAGCTCTTTTAACTGTTCCGCGCTCTCCTTATGAGTACAGACAAATTCCAAATGATAACTCTTCCCAGGATCGCTCATGGAACCTATGCATAAAAAAGCTCCTCTTAAAAAAGCTCTTTTACAGCAGGCATTTTTAATCAACAACGAATTGACCCCGTTTTCCCCTATCTTCTTCAAACCATCTTTTTCATCTATCTTTACGGCTTGAAGGATTTTATTCACTTCACTGCTGTTTTCTGTCAGGATAACATATGTATGCCCCTTCTCCTCTTCATCGTACAGCTGCCAAGTGTTCCTATCTATATTAAATGTTTTTTTCAATAATGTAAAGCACTTTCTTTGAACTGCTGCATTTTCTGTCTGCAAACCTAATCTGAGACCGCCATTTTCACTTTCTTCCACCCTTCCAAGAAAACAGAAAAACGCTGCCAGTTCTGCCAGCTGGCAATGCCTGGAGGTGCTGATATTCGCCGCCAGTTCCGCTTTTACCTCGCTTGAAAAAGACATAATCACTTACACCCCTTGCTTCACATCCCTATGATAAATCTTCAGGCCATAATTTCCTTTATTCTTCATACGCTTGTACAATTCGTTTGCCAGGGTCACGCTCCTATGCTGCCCCCCTGTACATCCAATCCCAATTACCAGCTGATACTTCCCCTCTTTAATATAAAGCGGTATCAGAAAATGTATCATATCCTCCAATTTGGACAAAAACTCCCCTGCCTCAGAAAATCCCATCACATAATCCTGTACTGCCTGGTCATTCCCCGTTTTAGGCTTTAGTTCGTCAATATAATAAGGGTTGGGCAAAAAGCGTACATCGTATACCAAATCAGAATCCGCCGGGATGCCATTCTTAAAACCAAAAGAGAGGATTGTCACCATAAGGCTATTATATTCCTCATTCATGACAAAAATACGGTCAATTTCTTCCTTTAATTCCCTAGTCAGAAGATTGGAAGTATCAATGACATAGTCAGAACTTTCCTTCATTGATTTTAAAATTTCCCTTTCCCTGCGGACACCGTCTTCCACCCTGCCCTCCAGCGCAAGAGGATGAAGCCTTCTGGATTCCTTATAGCGTTTTAAAAGCACATGCTCCGAGGCGTCCATAAAAAGAATTTCGTATTTATAGCCTACCTTTTTCAAGTTCTCCAATGTCCTGTGGACTTCCCCGAAAGGCTGGTCCGCCCGCACATCCAGGCCTAAAGCAACCTTTTTAATTTCGGAGCCGGGAGTATCGACCAATTCAACAAATTTTTCAATCAAAGGAACAGGAAGGTTATCCACACAATAAAATCCTGCATCCTCCAGCATCTTCAGGGCCGTCCTCTTTCCTCCCCCGCTCATCCCGGTCACAATCACAAATCTCATATACTTCTCTGCCTTCCTCCGTATCTGCCCTTTAGAAATCGCCTAAGTAAATGACCTCTCTCTCCAGCGTCACCCCGAACTTGGCCTTTACGCACTTCTGTACCTCATCTATGACCTCCCGGATATCGGCCGCAGTGGCATTTCCGCTGTTAACAATGAAACCGCAGTGCTTTTCCGATACTTTTGCGCCTCCTATGGAGAACCCTCTAAGCCCGGCATCCATAATCAGCTTCCCGGCAAAATATCCCTCCGGACGTTTGAAGGTACTTCCCGCACTGGCATATTCCAAAGGCTGCTTTTCCCGTCTTAGCCTGGACAATTCTTCCATTTTGCTGCTGATTTCCTCCTGCTTCCCCTTCTGTAAACACAGCACTGTCTCCAGGACGATAAATGGCCGGCTTTTAATTACACTTTTGCGGTATCCAAACTCCATCGTATCATTATCCAATACCAGGATTTCCCCTTCCATGTTCATCACTTCCACAGACTCCACAATCTGCTTCATCTCTCCGCCATATGCGCCTGCATTCATTACAATGGCGCCCCCTACTGTTCCGGGGATACCGGATGCAAACTCCATCCCTGTCAGTTCATTTTCCCTGGCTGCGGACGCTGCTTTGGAAAGGAGCGTTCCCGCAGAGATTTTCATCCTCTCCCCTTCCACAGTCACAGATTCCATTCCTTCTCCCAGCTTCACCAGGATTCCCGAATAGCCTTTGTCCCCCACCAGCAGATTGCTGCCGTTTCCAAGGATAAAAAAGTTCTGCCCTGTCATATGGAGATAAGGAATAAGCTTTTTCATCTGTTCCTTATTGTTCACTTTAATCAGGCACTTTGCTGCCCCGCCTACCCTGAATGTAGTATGCCTGCTCATAGGCTCGTTGAACAGTATATTTTCCTGCGGTACAATTTTTTCTATATAATCATAAATAGATACGCTCACTTTAGATCCCTGCCTGTTTTTTTCACCTTATAGGAAATCCTTTTTATTATGGTATGTAACCAATTAATAACTTATGCGTTCCCCAAGCCGATAGCCGTTATTCCAGTACCAGTTTCGCCGATCCGTAAATACCCGCATCATTCCCCAAGGTAGCAAGTGCAAACTTCACATTACCGCATCCCTTGAACACTGTTTTATAAAAATATGGGCTTATATGCTCAAATAAAATTTTACCTGCTTTGGAAACGCCCCCGCCAATCACTATCATTTCAGGATTGATAATAGTGGCAATTACCCCCAAGCCTTTCCCTAGATATTCGCCGAACTGCTCTGCGATTTTTATTGCCAGTTCGTCCCCGTCCTTCACGGCATCAAATACTTTCTTGGCGGAAATCTTTTCTTCCGGTATTTTCCGCAGCATACTGGGCGTATCACAGGAATGGAGCATACGCTTGGCCAGCCTGACAACCCCCGTTGCCGAAGTATACTCTTCCAGGCATCCTGTGTTTCCGCAGTTGCAGCGCCCCGTCTCATTATCCTCTATATGCAAATGGCCGATTTCACCTCCCGCGCCCAATGCCCCGGCTAAGATAGAACCATTTACAATAATTCCTCCGCCCACTCCGGTTCCAAGAGTAACCGCCACCAGGTTTTTACATCCCTGGCCGCCGCCCTTCCACATTTCTCCCAGCGCCGCTACATTGGCATCATTTCCTGCTTTAACCGGAATATCCAAAAGTTCCATCAGCGTATCCCTGATGCTGAAAGTGCCCCAGCCCAGATTGACAGCGCCATATACCATGCCTTCCCCATCTACCGGCCCCGGAGCTCCCAGCCCTACACCTATCACATCGTCTTTAAAAACATTTTTTTCAGCCATCTTCGCTTTAATACTGGCCGCCACATCGGGAAGTATATTTTCCCCACCGTTATCCTTTCTGGTGGGAATCTCCCATTTATCTAAAAGATTGCCTTCCACATCAAATAAACCCAGCTTCACCGTTGTTCCGCCTACATCCACGCCAAATACATATTTTCCCATATTTTCCTCATTTCTGCACGGCCTTCATATCTTAGATTGGTTAAACTTGCTCAGCATCACTGAGATTTATCGCACGATGGGGTTTGCGGATGCCGTGCAGCCACACCCCCTTAACCATACCCTCTTCCTTATCTGTACCCCAACCCTTAAGCACCTTATGCTTTAATCGTCTTCTTCTTCATCCCGGCGTCTGGCCAGCGAGTTCTGTACACGGGTGTACAGTTCCTGTGCCGCATTATACCCCATCTTTTTCTGACGGTGGTTAACCGCCGCGGATTCACAAATGATTGCCAGATTACGCCCCGGGCGAATAGGGATATTATGGCATACGATTTTATTGCCAAGATATTCCGTATATTCTTCCTCCAGGCCCAGTCTGTCGTATTCTTTATCTTTATTCCAATCCTCCAGGCGAATGACCAAATCAATGCTCTGAGTATCTTTTACGCTGGATACACCGAATAAAGTCTTTACATCCACGATTCCGATACCCCTCAGTTCAATAAAATGCTTCGTTATGTCCGGGGCGCTGCCGATAAGGGTTTCATCGCTCACCTTCCTGATTTCCACCACGTCATCCGTCACAAGACGGTGTCCCCTCTTTATCAGTTCCAATGCGGCCTCCGATTTACCGATACCGCTCTCGCCTGTTATCAGGACACCTTCGCCATATACATCCACCAATACCCCGTGAACGGAAATGCATGGTGCCAGCTTTACATTCAGCCAACGGATAATTTCCGCCGTAAAAGCAGAAGTAGCTTTTTTTGTCAGCAGAAGGGGAACTTTATGTTCTATCGCCATCTCCATAAACATAGGATCCGGCTGTAATTCTCGGCAGAAAACTATTCCGGGAATATCAAAGGAAAGCAGCTTCGTATAAATTTCTTTTTTCTTTTCATCCGGCAGCCCCTGCATATAAGTATATTCCACAAACCCAATGATCTGCATCCGGGTAGCCTCGAAATGTTCGAAATAGCCAGCCATCTGCAACGCAATCCTGTTAATATCCGGCTGGGTAATTTTTACTTTTGAAATATCCAGTTCCGGTGTTAAATTTTCCAGTTTCATTTTTTCAATAATATCCTTCAAACTTACACTTGCCATAGATTTTCTCCTTTTCCCTTATTTTTCCCGTTTCCCAATAGTGTATTTCCTGACTATAGATTTTAACATAGAAATGTGAGAATAGCAATAATTGTTCCGATTTCAGGTTTCGCCCTTATGGAAAAATCCATAAATCCCTTCCGCAATATGCCGCGGTATTTCCGGCACTTCTGTCAGTTTTTCCACATCCGCTTCCTTGATTTCTTCGATAGACTTAAAATGCCTCATCAGCGCTTTCCTTCTGGACGGGCCCACCCCCGGTATATCATCCAACACCGATTTCACCTGGGTTTTCCCCCGCAGGGAGCGGTGATACTCTATAGCGAAACGGTGCGCCTCATCCTGTACCCGGGTAATTAGTTTGAACCCTTCGGAATTTCTGTCAATAGGAATTTCTTCATTATTATAATAAAGTCCCCGTGTCCTATGATTATCATCTTTCACCATCCCGCAGACCGGAATATCTATATGCAGTTCATTCAAAACCTCCAGGGCAATATTCACCTGCCCTTTCCCGCCATCCATCAAAATCAAATCCGGAAACTTAGTAAAGCTGCCGAACTCCTTCTCCATTTCTTTTAAATCTAATTCTTTCTGCTCTTCCATCCCATGGACGAACCGTCTGGTCAGCACTTCCTTCATGCAGGCATAGTCGTCCGGCCCAGACACCGTTTTTATTTTAAATTTGCGGTAATCGCTTCTTTTCGGCTTCCCTTTTTCGTAGACCACCATAGATCCTACATTAGCGAACCCACTGATATTTGAAATATCGTAGGCCTCCATACGACTGATACCTTCTATGCCGATTAAGGCTGCAATTTCTTTCGCCGCACCTATCGTACGCCCTTCTTCCCGCTTAATTTTTTCCTTATCCTGGCTCAGCACCAATGCCGCATTTTTGGCGGCCAGCTCCACCAAACGCTCCTTCGTTCCCTTCTTGGGAACACGGATATAAACCCGGCTCCCTTTCCTGGCAGACAGCCACTTTTCCAGCACCTCGATATCCTCTATTTCCTCCTGCAGCATCAGTTCCTTAGGGATAAAAGGCGTGCCGGCATAAAACTGCTTTACAAAGTCCAGCAGCACCTGCCCCCTCTCATTTCCTGATATATGTGTCATATAAAAATGTTCCCTGCCTATCAGCTTTCCATCCCTAATGAAAAACACCTGTACCACAGCATCGTTTTCATCCAGGGCAAGGGCGATAATATCCTTATCCTCCCCATCCGAATCGGTAATCTTCTGCTTTTGTGCCACCTGCCTTACACTGTTAAATAAATCCCTGTATTTCATCGCCTCCTCAAACTCCATATTTTCAGAGGCTTCCTGCATCTTCCCTTCCAGTTCCTTCAAAATAGGGCTGAAATTCCCGTTCAAAAAATCCAATGCCTGCGCCACCTGTTCCCTATACTCTTCTTGGGATACAAAGCCCTGGCAGGGCGCCATACACTGCTTGATATGGAAATTCAGGCAAGGCCTGTCCTTCCCGGTTTCCTTGGGCAGGCTTTTATTGCAGGTGCGAAGCATATACAGCTTGTTCATCAAATCTATCGTATCCTTCACCGCCGCCGCACTGGTAAACGGCCCAAAATAACGGGAACGGTCCTTCTTCATTTCCCTGGAAAACAGCACCCTGGGATAAGCCTCCCCCACCGTCACTTTAATATAAGGGTATGTCTTATCATCCTTTAACATCGTATTGTAACGGGGACTATACTCCTTAATCAGGTTATTTTCCAGCACCAGCGCTTCCAGTTCCGAATCGGTAATAATATATTCAAAACGGGCAATCTGTGTCACCATCTTATCAATCTGAGGCCCCCGCCCCACGATTTTCCGGAAATACGAACGGACACGGTTATGCAGATTAACCGCCTTCCCCACATAAATGATGGCGTCCTTTTCATCATGCATAATATACACCCCTGGCTTTGAGGGGAGTTTTTTTAATTCTTCATCGAAATTGAACATATAGAACTTCCTATTCTACTCTATTTTTAATGATACTCCTTCGTAAATTCCCACTGGCAGATCTTTATCAAAAGAATATTCTTCCATACTATCTTTTTCAAAGTTATATACTGTCACAAGTTCTCTTTCGGGATCTACGACCCAATATTCTCTAACTCCCGCTGTCCGATATTTAAACAGTTTCTTATAATAATCCATTTGTTTACTGCTTGGCGAAACAATTTCAATCACCCAATCCGGCGCGCCATTACACCCTTTATCCGTAATCTTATTTTTGTCACAGATAACAGATATATCCGGCTCGACATAGTTTTTATCATTTTCATTCAGAAATACAGCAAATGGGGCCGGAAACGCTTCGCACTCACCATGATTCCGCTTAATAAAGTCTTTTATCTGATAATGTAAATCAGAAACCAATCTTTGATGTCTTGTACTTGGCGGTGCCATGTAATAAATTTTCCCATCAATCAGTTCTGCCCTCTCTCCATCCGGCAGCGCGTAGATATCATCAATTGTGTAGGATTCTATTTTTTTTGCTGTATCCATCCGATCTACCTCCACTTTATTTCAACTACCTTTCCGAAAAGGCAACTAACAAGCTGTAAATCCGGCGGCTGGATACTGTCGCTTTCTGTTTGTCTCTGCTTTGCAAAAACATCTGCACAACACCGCAAACAGCTACAATATCTGCCGCCGGACACAGGCTTTATTCATTCACCCTATTCCGTTTCGTAATTTTACCCGCCAAAATTCCCTGTAGTGTTAGAGAAACGCCCTACCGGTTCATCGCCCTGGTTTTGGTCTGAATTGTTATCGTTTCTCCCGGACTCATCCTCAGTTTCCTGGCCGTTCCCTTCATCCGCAAAGCGGCCGCTGCTTCCCCCATTTCCTTCCTGGCTTCCCGCAAACAGCCCTTCGCTTCCTTTATCGGAATCCCAGAAGCTATCCCTTATTTTTTCCTGCTCAATGGTAATTGCCTTGCTGAAAAAATTGTCCTCTGCTTTATTCTCGTTTTCCGGCATTTCCCCTGCCGTCTGACTGTCATCCTCTCTTTTCTCATCGTTTACTGCTTCTGCTGACGAATTCCCACCGGACTGGTTTCCATCCGTTTTCTCCCCAATCCTTCCGGCGTTGTCCGCCGTCTTCCCCTCCTCGCCTTCTTCCGGCTCGGGGAGGCCTTTTTCTGCCCGGTATATCCTCATAAACTCTTTGCCGGTAATCGTTTCTTTCTCTATCAAATGCGCCGCCAGCTTATCCATCAGTTCCCTGTTTTCCGATAAAAGCTGTTTCGCTTCCTCATAGCATTCCTTCAGGATTTGCATTACTTCCGTATCCACATCCGCAGCTGTTACGTCGCTGCAGCTTAATCTCGCACCGCCGCCCAGATATTCATTTTCTATAGTGGCTAAGCCCATCAGACCAAATTTATCGCTCATACCGAAGCGGGTCACCATATTTTTGGCAATGTTAGTGGCCTTCTCTATATCGTTGGCCGCCCCTGTTGTTACCGTATCGAAGACAATTTCTTCCGCCGCGCGGCCGCCCAGATATCCCACCAGCATATCATGCAGTTCCGCTTTCGTATTCAAATATTTTTCTTCCTCCGGCACCTGCATTACATAACCTAATGCCCCCATGGTCCTTGGCACTATTGTAATTTTCTGTACAGGCTCGGAATTTTTCTGCAAAGCGCTGAGAAGGGCATGACCCACCTCATGGTAGGACACGATTTTCCGCTCCTCTTTACTCATAATACGGTCTTTCTTTTCTTTTCCTACCAGAACCTGCTCCACCGCTTCGAACAAATCCTGCTGGCATACATGATTCCTGCCCCTTTGCACCGCATTGATAGCCGCCTCATTGATCATATTGGCCAAATCCGCGCCTACAGCACCGCTGGTTGCCAGCGCTATCGCATCCAAATCCACACTGTCATCCATGAGCACGTCCTTCGCATGCACTTTCAGAATCTCCACGCGGCCTTTCAAATCCGGTTTATCCACGATAATTCTTCTGTCAAAACGCCCCGGACGCAGCAATGCCTTATCCAAAATCTCAGGCCTGTTAGTAGCACCCAGAATCAAAATACCCTTGGACGTATCAAAACCGTCCATCTCCGACAACAGCTGGTTCAGCGTCTGTTCCCTTTCCTCGTTTCCCCCGCCGTATTTGGAATCACGGCTGCGCCCAATGGCATCAATTTCATCGATGAATATAATACACGGGGCATTTTTAGTGGCTTCTTTGAACAAATCCCTCACCCTGGAAGCGCCTACCCCCACATATAATTCTATAAAATCCGAACCCGCCAGGGAGAAAAACGGTACATGGGCTTCCCCGGCCACCGCTTTTGCCAGCAATGTTTTGCCCGTTCCAGGAGGGCCTACTAAAAGGGCACCTTTGGGCAGCTTTGCACCAATTTTTGCATATTTTCCCGGATTATGCAAAAAATCCACCACTTCCTGTAAAGATTCTTTCGCTTCGTCTTCCCCGGCCACATCTTTAAATGTGACACCGGTTTCCTTTTCCACGTATACTTTTGCATTGCTTTTTCCGACACCCATGACTCCGCCGCCGCTTTTTGTCATCTTTCTAAACAGCAGGCTGAGAATCAGCCACAGCAGCAGCATCGGCACCACATAGGTCAAGATAATCGAAAGGATCATCCCCGAGCCATCGGGAACCACCCCATTCACATCCACATCATTATCCAACAGGCGCTGCGTCAGGTTTTCATCGGATATCCGCCCCGTATAATACGTAACCGTGGGCATCGCATACAACCCCACTTTTTCCTCATCCTTTTTTGGGTAAATGCTGATGCGGTCCGATTCTATCTTTACGCTCTCCACCTCGCCGTTTTCCACCATCTCTACAAAGCGGTTGTAGGTGACTTCCTGCTCGGAATTCCCTGTCAGCGCTTTCATAAAATAACTCATGCATAGAAGAGTGATGAGAAACGCCAGCAGCAGCAAAAAAATACTCTGCTTTTTCGGATCATCCCCGTTCCTCCCGGGGCCTCCCTTTCCATTATTATTCTGATTTCCTCCACGATTGCCGTTATTATATCCTCCGCCATCGTATTGGTTTAAATTGTTATCATCCATAATTCTCCTCATTTCTGCACTGCATTTGTGGACAGGTTTTTTGACACCTGAATCCGGTAATGCGGTCACTTATCTTATTATAGGGATTGATGTTTGAGAAATCAATAAGATAATTATAAATTATTTTATCATGTATAAAAGATTTCTAAATTTTTTCTTGGAAACAGTAGATTTTTAGCTATTAATCATTGTATAATACATAAGTTATTGATTGCCAGGTTTATGTCAGCGCTGCCCTATAAACCTGGCATATGCCCAAAGCAGCGCAGAAATGAGGGAATAATGCCTGTAAAATATGTATTCGTAACGGGCGGTGTAGTTTCCGGCTTAGGAAAAGGAATTACCGCAGCATCTCTTGGACGGCTCTTAAAAGCGCGCGGCTACAAAGTAACCATGCAAAAATTCGACCCTTATATCAATATCGACCCCGGAACCATGAACCCTATACAGCATGGGGAAGTATTCGTCACCGACGACGGCACGGAAACCGACTTGGATTTGGGGCATTACGAAAGGTTTATTGATGAAAACCTGGGAAAAAATGCCAATGTCACCACCGGCAAAATTTATTGGTCCGTTCTGCAAAAAGAGCGGCGGGGCGATTACGGCGGAGGTACCGTTCAGGTCATCCCTCATATAACAAACGAAATCAAAAGCCGGTTTTACCGGAATTTCACCGATTCCGATATGCGGATCGCTATTATTGAAGTGGGCGGCACCGTAGGCGATATCGAAAGCCAGCCCTTTTTGGAATCCATACGCCAATTTCAGCACGAGGTAGGCAGAGAAAATGCTATCCTTATTCATGTCACCCTGATTCCCTATTTACGGGCTTCCCAGGAAATGAAGACAAAGCCTACCCAGGCCAGCGTAAAGGAATTACAGGGAATGGGCATCCGCCCGGACATCATTGTATGCCGGAGCGAATATCCCCTGACCCAGGGGATAAAGGATAAAATCGCCCTATTTTGCAATGTGCCGGGCAACCATGTGCTGCAGAACCTGGATGTGGAATACCTTTACGAAGCACCTTTGGCAATGGAAAAGGAGAATCTGGCACAGGTTGCCTGCGAATGCCTCCATCTCCCCTGCCCGGAGCCGGACCTCTCCGACTGGACTTCCATGGTAAATTCACTCCGCTCCCCTTCCGGCGAGGTGACCGTTGCCCTTGTAGGGAAATATATCCAGCTTCATGATGCTTATATTAGCGTAGTGGAAGCCTTAAAACACGGCGGCATCTCCAACCGTGTCACAGTAAATATTAAATGGGTGGACTCCGAAACCGTTACAATAGAAAATTCGGATAAAATTTTCCACGGGGTAAACGGCATCCTTGTTCCCGGAGGGTTCGGCGACAGGGGGATAGATGGCAAGATTCATGCCATTACCTATGCCAGAGAACACAACATCCCATTCTTAGGGCTTTGCCTGGGCATGCAGCTTTCCATCGTGGAATATGCCCGAAATGTAGCCGGCTATCACGATGCCCACAGCGTGGAACTGAACCCCCATACCACCCACCCTGTCATCGCACTTATGCCGGACCAGAACGGGGTGGAGGATATCGGCGGCACTTTGCGCCTTGGCTCCTATCCATGTATTCTGGACAAGTCCTCCAAGGCTTATCAGCTTTACGGACAGGAAACTATTCATGAAAGGCATAGACACCGCTATGAAGTCAATAATGACTACCGGGCAGTATTAACCGAAAAAGGAATGAAGCTCTCAGGGCTTTCCCCGGACGGACGTATTGTAGAAATGTGCGAAATTCCGTCACATCCTTTCTTCATCGCCACCCAGGCGCATCCCGAGTTAAAGTCCAGGCCCAACCGGCCCCATCCGCTGTTTAAAGGTTTTATTGCTGCTGCATTGGATTCCTTGCAATAGGACATTACGCCGCAGTGCTGTGAGTAGCCAAGAATTGGCCGCCGGGCCAATTCTGTTTTATTGTTTATACGAAAGGTTATATATTTTACCATGAAAATAGGATTTGATAACGATACATATCTTAAAATGCAGTCAGAACAGATAAGGGAGAGGATTGCCCAGTTTGGCAATAAACTCTATCTGGAATTCGGCGGGAAGCTGTTCGACGATTACCACGCCTCCCGCGTCCTGCCCGGCTTTTTGCCGGACAGCAAATTAAAAATGCTGCTCCAGTTAAAGGAACAGGCCGAAATTATCATCGCCATCAGCGCCGATGCCATTGAAAAAAATAAAATCAGGGGGGATTTGGGCATTACCTATGACATGGATGTGCTGCGTCTAATCGACGCCTTCCGTTCCATGGATTTATATGTGGGAAGCGTGGTCATCACACAGTATTCCGGGCAGCCTGCCGCCGACCATTTCCGCAAGCACCTTTCCCGTCTGGGCATCCGCTCTTATCTTCATTATATTATTGAAGGGTATCCCAGCAATATTGCCCATATTGTCAGCGATGAGGGGTACGGGAAAAATGATTATATCGAAACCACCAAGCCCTTGGCCGTCATCACTGCCCCCGGACCCGGCAGCGGAAAAATGGCCACCTGCCTCTCCCAGCTGTATCATGAACATAAGAGGGGGATTAAAGCGGGTTATGCCAAATTCGAGACTTTCCCTATCTGGAACCTGCCTCTGCGCCATCCTGTAAATTTGGCCTACGAAGCGGCCACCGCAGATTTGAATGACATGAATATGATCGACCCTTTCCATTTGGATGCTTATGGGGAGACTACGGTTAACTATAATAGAGATGTGGAGATTTTCCCTGTTTTAAATGCTATCTTCGAGCAGATTCTTGGGAGCAGCCCTTATAAATCACCTACTGATATGGGAGTCAATATGGCAGGAAAATGCATTATTGATGACCAGGCCTGTCAGGAAGCGGCCAAACAGGAAATTATACGCCGGTATTATCAGGCCCTTTATGAGCAAAAAAAGGATATCATAGGGGCGAAGGAGATTGTATACAAGTTAGAGTTGTTAATGAAGCAGGCATCTATATCCAGCGAGGACCGTAAGGTCATCCCTGCTGCCATGATGCGGCAGGAAAATACCGGCCATCCGGCTGCCGCCATCCAGCTTCCCGGCGGACAGGTGATTACCGGCAAGACTTCCGATCTTCTTGGCGCTTCCGCTGCCGTGCTGCTCAATGCTTTGAAGACTCTGGGCGGGATTGACCATAACCTCCACCTGGTATCCAGAGCCGCTATTGAGCCAATCCAGGCGCTGAAGACGGACTACCTGGGCAGCCGCAACCCAAGGCTTCATACGGATGAAATTCTGATTGCCCTGTCTATCAGTGCCGCCGGCGATGATGCCGCCAGGTTAGCCCTGGCACAGCTGCCTAAGCTGAAAGGGTGCGAAGTGCATTCTACGGTTATTCTATCTTCCGTAGACGTGAATATTTTTAAAAAATTGGGGATGTATCTGACTTGCGAACCCACTTATGAGACGAAACGAATGTTTCATTAGGTTATGGCATTTTTTCTATCATTATTTAATCGAGCAGCAGAATCACTTTTCCTCTACTCGCCGCGCCTGTCGTCCATCAGCTTGCTGATACATCTCATTTGGACGCCCGTATGCATAAGCAAACGGGGCTGCCCCTGAATTACGTTTCTCAGGGCAGCCCCGTTTCATTGATTCTTTCACTTTTCACAGCCCTATAGGCTTCATTGCACTTTCATGCCATTTCTTTCTATCCGTGCAAAGCTTCCCCATTCGTTTCAATCACTCCACGATACCAGTCAAAGCTTTTCTTTTTATAGCGTTTCAAAGAGCCAGAACCGTCCTCATTGCGGTCTACATAAATAAATCCATAGCGCTTTTTTAACTGTGCGGTGGAAGCGCTGACTACGTCAATGCATCCCCATGCCGCATAGCCCATCACATCTACCCCCTCTTCCAACGCCTCTTCCACCGCCAATAAATGATTCTTCAAATATTCTATCCGGTAGTCATCGCAAACGGTAAAGCTGCCGTCTTCCTTTTCCACCAGGGCATCCATCGCCCCCAATCCATTTTCCGCAATAAAAAGCGGCTTCTGGTAGCGGTCATAGAAATAATTCAAAGTGTACCTCAGGCCATCGGGATCAATCTGCCATCCCCACTCGCTTTCTTTCAAATAGGGGTTTTTCACGCCGCTTGTGAGGTTTCCTGCACCCTTGCTGTACTGGGAGCAATCTGCAGCAGTGCATTTGCCTATACCATATAACGTGAGAGTTGTCAATTAATGTTTTGGGATTTTCCCTAACCATAGTAACAGTTCAGCATTCCGGCTTCGCCTGTAGCAAAAGGGCAGATTCTACAGTTTCTTCAAGTAATGCCCGTCCACATTCACCCCTTCATTTACTACCACAAAAGCGTGTGGGTCATACTTCCTGATAATATGTTTCAATCTGCCGATTTCATATTTAGAAACAACCATATAAAGCAGTTCGGTATTTTCATCCGTGTATGCCCCCAATCCTTTCCACTTCGTGATGCCCCGCTCCATTTGGCTGAAAATTTCCTGCTCCATTTCCTCGCTGGCATTTTTGGTGATGATATGCACTTCCACATTGATGTTCTGCGAGTGCACTTTATCCACAGCAAAAGCGCTGACAGAAGCATAAATCAGGGAATAAATTACAGTCTGTACATCGAACAGGAAAAGGCACACCCCATACAGGCCGATATTGACTATCAAATTCACCTTCCCAACGCTGAAATCCTTTTTCCAGCGTATCAGTAATATGCCCAGAACATCGGTTCCGCCGTCAGAACTTCCCATTTTCAAAGAAATGCCGATTCCTGTTCCGCACAAAATGCCCCCAATCAAACACGATGCCAGCAGGTCTCCCATAACAGGCACTTTAGGAACTGTGATTACAGACAGGAAAAAAGACATGGCCGTTACGCAGACTAAAGTCTTTGTAAAAAATACTTTTCCCAGCTTTTTCATAGCTATAAAAAATAACGGAATGTTCACAATATAATATATGATACCTGAGATATCGAAGTTTTGCAGCGGCAAAGATGTATACCGCATCAGCAAGGTACGGATTACCTGGCAGATACCCATCACACCGCCGGTATAAAGGCCATGGGGAACTACGAACAAATTCATCCCTACCGCATATAACGCCGTTCCTGCCACCGCCACGAATAACCGTCTCGTTTCATATAGCGCCCTCTCACGCTCAATTTTTGGAATATTAGCCATTGCAAAAACCTCCTCCAAATATCCAATACCTCTTTTTTATTATGCCCGCTTTCCGCTCCCCTTTGCACAATAGTTCTCCATGCCGGAGCATTTTTCGAGGAATGATTTAGTTTTCCGGACTTCCTTATTATACCAAACTGCGGACATGAAGGAAAGTAAAACTCTTCTAATTATTTTTCCGCCGAATCAAAGACCACGCTACAGAGCCGAGGGTCTTTGGCCCTCGCGGCTGTCTCCAAATGTCTGCCAGCAGCCACTTGGCTCGTTGCTGGCGGGAATAAAAAAATCCCCACCAGGGCAAGCTATACCAGGCCCAAATAGGCAACCCATCAATAGGCCTTTGTGACAATCTAGGTCATCAAAATATTCAGTCAAAATTATAGGTTTCACAAACGCCTAAAAAACAATCAAAGTTAAGGAGGAACAACAAACCATTATGAAAGATATAGATAAAGACACATTAAGCGAAGCACTGGCCAGAAATACCCTGGATGATATTCCCACGCCCAAAAGCGATGCCAAAGAAATCGTAGGGTTGGTAAAAAATTTGAACAATCTGCCTTCCGTATCCGGCTAAAACCGGCAGTGTACTGACTTCTATCATTCCGGATGTCCGAAAAAAGCCGGCCCTCCTTCCGTATACAATGGCCTATGAAAAAGTCATTCCGCCGCCCACTGCATATAATAATAAAAAGTTTTTATCCTTAAAGGTCAGATTATGTATCAATTTACTCCTCGTCTTACGTTCGTACGCATATTGGAAAAAAACTGCCCGGCAGCCGTTGCATGGGTGACAGGCAAGGAAACCTACTCAGAACTGAGCGGACTGGTTAAATTTTATGAAACCCCTTATGACGGTATCCTGGTGGAGGCGGAAATCTTCGGCCTCCCCAATATTTCCACTCAGGATTCTTCCGATTTTTATGCAATGCACATCCACGAATTCGGCGATTGCTCCGGCTCATACAGCAAAACCGGAAATCATTTCAATCCGGCAGGTACCCTTCATCCCATGCATGCCGGCGATTTGATTCCGCTGCTGGGCAATCAGGGGTATGCCTGGACTGCTTTTTATGACAAACGATTCACCATTGACAGCATTATTGGCAAATCCGTTATTATTCATTCTAAGCGGGATGATTTCACCACCCAGCCTTCCGGCGATTCCGGGGAAAAAATAGGCTGCGGAGTGATTCGCAAAGAAAGCTGATTCATATCGGCATATCCTATAGCCAGACGCATACTACAGCCGTCCGGGCCTTCATTTCATCTGGAAGTGCACCGGTTCTAAATCTTCAGTCAGCACTTCCATCCGGTATTCCGGCAGCTGATCCAGCAAATCGTCCAGGCACATCCCTGTGGCATACACTACGTCATGTGCCAGCAGAACTACCTTTTCCCTCCCTAAGGTAGACTCCTTAGCATTTGCAATCAGCTGTTCCGGATTCGGATTTTTTACCGCATCTTCCATGCTGGCATTCCAGTCATAGTAAATAAATCCCCTGGCCGTCATCTCTTCCGCAATCTCCTTGCACACTTTTTTATTATATGCATTCACGCTCCCGCCCGGGAAGCGGAAAAATTTCGCCTCCACTCCCGTCGTCTCCTTTATCACCTGATAAGCTTTCTCAAAATCCTGCACATAGCTGTCCACGCTTTGATAGATAGTCTTATAATCATGGCTATAGCAATGAATCCCTATGGTATGGCCTTCCTCCGCAATTCTCTTTGCCATCTCCGGATTTTTCTCCACATTCTCCCCCACCAGGAAAAAAGTAGCCTTTATGCCCCTGGCTTTCAACACATCCAGCACCCTGGCCGTATTTTCCACATAAGGGCCGTCGTCAAAGGTCAAATACATGGTTTTGGGGTGAAAATACAAGTCGATTCCCCGCACAATCCCTTCCGCTATCTGCTCCTGGTATTCCGGGCTCACCAGCTTTTCCCTTTCCCCCGGATTGGACAAAAATCCCGTTTCAATCAGGCAGGCCGGCATAACCGTTTTCCCGGTCACATGAAGCTGCGCGTCATCCCTTATCTGCCGCTGCACTGCCCCTGTTGTATTTATCGTCTCCTGATGAATCAGCTGCGCCAGCCTTTTGCTGTCCCTGACGCTGTCACTTCCGTCATACCAGGTCTCAATTCCCTCTACTGCTCCGTCTTCAAATGTATTCTGATGAATGCTCACATAAATATCCGCATTGGATGCATTAGCATTTTCTACCCGTTCTTCTTTCGCTATATAAGCATCCTCTTCTCTTGTCATCATCACCTGATAGCCCATTCCGTTCAGCTTATCCCGTACCAGCTTCGCAATGGCCAGGTTCACATCCTTTTCCCGTACCCCTTCTTTGGCACAGCCCTCATCCTCACCCCCATGCCCCGGGTCTATGATGACAGCCAGTTTTCCCTCTTCCTTCTTCTCCATCTCTTCCCCGGTCTCCGGAAGGGCTACATTTCCGGATATGGTTTCTCCTGTTTCCTCCTGCTGCACATTTAATTCTGCCGCCTCTTCCGCAGACGCATCCTCCGGCGCCGCCCACGCATTTACCGCCAAAGCCAGGGAAGTTCCCCCGATGCACGCCGCCATAATCAGCGCGCACCACGCTTTTATCATCCTCTTTCTTCTGGCTTTCTTTTTCTTCATTTGCATATATGATACTCTTCTGTACATATTCCGATGCTCCTCTCCAATCCGCTTCGCCACATCACAGACAGGTTCTTGCAGACAATGCCTATTGGCATCATTGCCCCGCTTTTCCTTCCGTTCATAAACAGATTACACGTTAGCTGCATCAAAATATCATCATAGTTGTATCATATCTGCATCAAATTTGTATCATTTTTGCATCATTTTGAAATTTTTAAAAATAATTCATTTATTCCTTCATAAAACCCAATCGTTGCCACCGTACTGCCGCTGCCGCTTCCCGGAAATACATACTTTTTGTAATACGGGGTGGTTTCCAGCAGCGGATTCTCCGATTCCAACGCTTCCGGGGCATCAATTCCCATATAGCCGCTCCATTTTTCCATCATTTCATCCGGAACAATCTTTTCCCATTGCATGGGCGTACGCACATAAAATTCATAAATTTTACCGCTCTCCGCATCGATGTATGCATCGATTAACCGATTTTCCTTATTGGCATTTTTCTGGCTGTTGGACAGGCTCAGTTTCCAGACCGCCACATTATTTCTCGGCTCCAGCACATCGATGGCGGAATATAACACAGCATCGTAAGATGCCTTTTCTACCGTCTTTACACTCTCCGGCAGGATTCCCAGGCTTTTTAACGTCTCCAGCTGACTGTTGCACGTCTCATAAATCTCTTCGTCCGTAATTTCCTCCCCCGAAGGCCCTTTATGATTGACTACGAAGGCATAAGTCCCTGTTATTTCCTGATAGTCCATGCCCGGGTCCGCATTCCTCGTCCATGCGCTCTGGTCGCTCTCCGGCAGCGATTGGCTGCTTAAGCATTGGGATAAAATATAAAGCTTCTCGTTTCCGTTTAACGTATAGCGAAACCCCTCCCCGGCCGCCTCAATTTCTTCCGCATGGGTAATATTCAATATGCCCCTGTCTTTATACCCCGCTAATGCCTCCGGCCCCCATACCGATGCCCCAATGACCGCCGCTGTGAACAGGAAAAAACAGAGGGTGAGTGCATTCCCCGGCATAGCCTCCTCCTTCTCCCGGATTAGTCCTCCTGCTAAACGTTTCATCCACCCCTTGTCATTTCCTTCTCCTGTGCACTTCTCCTGTCTCATAAGCTTATTTTCCCCCTTCTTTATCCGGCAGAATAAAACTCATGCAAGTTCCTTCCCCCGCCTGGCTTTCTATTTTCAATACGCTGCCGTGAAGCCGGAGGATTTCCACACAGAGGGCCAGCCCCAGCCCTGCCCCGTTTTTACTCCTGGCACGGGATTTATCCACCATATAGAAAGCTTTTACCACATTCTTCTGCTCTTCTTCCGGTATCCCTACCCCATAATCCTTTATCTCAAAACGGTATCCCTCCTCCAGACGGTATCCTCCCACTTCTATCCTCCCCCCTGCTTCCGATGCCTTGCATGCATTGTCTATCAGGTTAATCAGGACAGTTTTCAGCAGATTTATCTCCGCACGCACCGTTCCTTTGTCGTAATGAAACCGAAACTGAAAGCTGCTGCCCGCAAACATATCCTGCAGATACAGAAAAACAGACTGGGCAGACACTTTCTGGAATTCCGCATTGCTGCGCTTTGTCACAATAATGTCCAACAGCCGGAAGGACATCGCCTCCAGCCTTTTCCCCTCCGTATAAATATAATTGGCCGACAGGAAGCTTTTTTCCTCATCCAGCTTATGGGAGCGGAGCATGTCCGCATAGCCAATAATGGCTGTCAACGGCGTTTTCAGTTCATGGGCAAAAGCTGCCACGAAATTTTCCCTGTCCGCAATCCCTTCTTCCAGCTTCATGATATTCTCCTCTAGGGCATTGGCCATATAGTTAAAATCCTTGGTCAGCTGCCCCAGTTCATCATTGCTCACCTGCTTTGCCCGATAATAATAATCTCCTGCCGCCATCCGCTTGGTAGCCCTGGTCAGCAGGCGGATAGGCTTGGTCAGCCAGGAGGAAATCAGATGCATGATCACCGTTCCGGCAATGAGCATAGCCACCGTCATCCTCCGGTATACGGAAAAACCCAATTCCCGTTCTTCAAATACATCCGAAATGTCCCTCATGGTTTCCAGATATACGATCCTGTCCAGTGCATTTACCGCTGCCCCGGTCTGTACGTAGTATCCCTGCCCCATTTCTATAATCCGATATGTTTTCGTGCTTTCATTCGTCTGTTCCAAAAGGACACTGTCCGCTTCGAAGCCATTGCTCACATACAGCACATTTTTCTGCTCATCGGAAATCCTAAGAAGACGGCTGGCGCTATGCCCACCCGTTTCCAGATTGGAAGCAATCTCCTCCACCGTATGGTCCTGTAAAACATCATACTTCACCGGTACATTCAGGGCTGCCGTCTCAAACGCGAAACTTAGGATGCTGTTCTCATCCAAAGCCTGCCCTACTTCCCTGGCTAATGAGGTTTCAAACACATAATTGACAAAATAAAACCCGCTGAACCCCAACGCTATCGCCATAATGATAATCGTCCACAGCAGCAACTTTAAAGAAAATTTCATTGCGGTACCTCTAAGCGGTATCCTACTTTATACACCGCCACCAGATTGTGCTCCCATCCCAGTTTCCTGCGGAGACGCTGCACATGAAGGTCCAATGTCCGGCTATCCCCAAAGTACTCCCCTTCCCAAACTGTTTCATATAGCTTTTCCCTAAACAGGGCCACGTTTTTATTCTTCATAAACAGGAGCAGCAAACCGAATTCCTTGTTCGTCAGGATAACCGGCTTCCCGCCCTTCGTTACCCGCCTCGCTTCCACGTCCACCACTACATCCCCTGCTGTCAAATGCTGTTCCGTTTTATTATATCTGCGCAGCACCGCCTCCACCCTGGCCACCAGTTCCACCACATCAAAAGGCTTTACCAGATAATCGTCAGCCCCCAGTTTCAGCCCCTTTACACGATCCTTCACCTCGTGTTTCGCCGTGATAAAAATAACCGGAATTCCCATAGGCCGGATATAATCCAGAATATCATACCCATCAGCCCCCGGGAGCATGATATCCAGAAGGATCAAATCCAGGCCCCCCTTTTCAATACGGGCAATGGCCTCCAAACCGTCCTGCACAGACTCACACTGATAGCCTGCTGCCGATAAGTTCATATCAATTAAATCACAAATCGGTTTCTCATCATCTACAATCAATATCCGTATCACTCTTACGCCCCTTTCCCTATACAGCAATTTCCAGGCAATTGCGAAATCCATAACCTGGACCGAATATTCTGACAATATATTTTGGGGAAAAGCCGTATGTCACCATCCCCAATACGCACGCGCCTTCTCCACCAGTTCCTCCATGGATACTTCGTCATTGCAGCGGTAACTGTTCCGTATTTCCATATCGGCGGAAAATCCCCCCGTCCTCTGATAATAGATGGCATAATCCGTTTTTACAATCAGTTCATGCCCGCTCCCTTCATAGCTGTAACGGGCCAGCACTATAATATCTTTTAATCCATCGCCATCGATATCGCGGCAGTTAATCCCTTTCAGTGCATATAAATTATCATATTCTCCCATAGGCTGCAGACTCCAGACAATAGAGCCCTGCTCGTTCACAAGGTATATCATAAAAAAGCCGTATTCCGCTATGCTATAGACCCCAGGCACCACCTGCAGCCTTCCCAGCTTTTCAAAATTCCTGAAGTAGCATTGTTCCGAAATGATTTTCAGGCCCGCATTCTGTAATTCCTTTAATGTTGTGGCCGTGTATAAAAACTCCGTAGATTTCCCATCCCTGACGAAGGATGCGATCAAGTCAATACTCTTATTCATGCCAAAACGATTGATTTTGTCCGAAATGCGATAGTCCCTGTAAAATCCGCATCCATCCGTGTTTTGAAAAAGCACATCCCCCACTTTATATGTTTTCCCCGCATAGTCCCCTTCTTCTTTGACGCAGGAGGTAATCAGCACAATATCCATCAGCCCATCACCGTTCAAGTCTTGAAAAGAAACCGCAGAAATCCCCTGGTTAGGCTGTATTGTCCGCCCCCTGTAACAGGTGTTGGTTTCCAGCTGCTCCGTCCTATACAAGATTTCCCCATCCGGCGCCGCAAAGAGCAAAATAAGGCGGCCATAGGTTTCATCCATGGCCGGGATAAATGAAACCTCCCCAAATCCCCCCATCTCAATAGGAAAGATTTGGTCTTCTATCACCTGAAATCCCCGTCCGGCTATATCGTTTTTGTATTCTATTTCTTCCAGCCGCTGCCTGTATTCCCCATATTGCCGCGCTTCCTCCTTGCCGTCGGATAATGTGCCGCCCCCCGCAGACTCATGGGCAAATACATTATAAGCCGAAGGGCTGATGCCAAAAAGGAGTATGGCCCACAACATAAAGCATATTATTTGAAGGGCTGCCCGTCTGCCGTTTTCCCCTGGCCGGAACCGGAAACCCGCTATTTTCATCCTCATCCGCCTTTCCCTCAAGCATATAAACCCTAAACCACGCCCAATGCTTTGAAAACCGCCCATACATACGGTGCGCCGAAGCAGTTCAGGCTTTTAGGGCCTATGATTTTATGCTCTGTATCCTCTATGATTTTCTGATAAGCCTGTTCAAAGGTGGCACGGGTTATGGATTTCTTCTTCCTGTCCGCAAACAGTTCCCCACCCTTTACCCGGTAAGTAAGAGGAAGCCCTTTGGCCGTGTAAATGGTCTTTCCCTGATAAGCCGTTATCATCCCCCAAAGTTCTTCTTTGGAAATCTCTCCCTTTCCTTCCCCTTCTACCACCGTGCCCTTAGCTGTTGCTTCTTTCTTGTCAGTCTCCATCCTCGTTCCTCCTTAGTCAATATTCCAGCGTAATCTCCCCCTCTATTAAAATATAACTCTTCCACTTCTCAAAAGCCCTTCTGTTCCTTGCCAATTTATGTCCGTCCGATGACGGACTTTCCTAATATAGCAAAAAAACCCTGTATCTGCTGTCAGTATAGCAGATACAGGATTTCTTAGCAATCTAATTTAAGCAGGAAGAAGCATATGCCGTACAACGGCTAAACTGATTGGTTATTCTCTTTTTCCTGGCTTAAAATCCTCTGCCTCGCTTCATCAACCATCTTTTGGCACTTAGCCAGTTCTTCCTCAGTAGTTTCCCAATCCTCATAGAATAAACCGGAACATCTCTTTAACAGCCCCTTATAACATGCTACTATTAACCCTTTTAATCTTCCAATAAATGCTTTTAATTTTTTTACAATCCATTCCATTGATATTCCCCCTTTTCATTTTGTATTTTTTCGTATTTTTAACAAATAACGGTTGTATTTTATTATATAATAGCAGATAATTATTATATTTTCAACACATTTTCCGAATCGGTGAAATTAGTTTCACCAAATAGGAAATACTATTTAATACACTATCTATAGGACAGGAGGTGACACATTTGGTCAATATGGGAAACCGATTAAAATCCCTTAGAACAGACAAAAAACTAACTCAAAAACAGGTTGCAGACCGAATAGGCTTGGCAATCAGCGCTATATCATCTTACGAATCCGGCATACGCTATCCCTCTTATGATATTTTAGTTAAATTTGCTCAAATGTATCACGTGTCTACCGACTATTTAATTGGAATGACAACTATGCGGAGCATAGACGTAACCGGGCTGGCCGAGGACGAAATTGCACTAATCGCCCAACTGGCAGATATGTTAAGGAACAAAAAACAGTCCAACCGCCCTTAACATATCAAATTCAAGTGGGGAAGTTCTTTCCCACCAGAGTCAAATGCCCTGCCGTCCGGCAGGGGATTTGCCCTTTCTTTCCTTGCTCTTACTCCTGCTTTGCATCTATTATACCAGATAAAACATCATTTGAAAATAGTAAATAATTATCAAAACAAAGCTTATATTGCAAAAAAATAATTAGATTTTTCAATTTAACCCTTATTTGCTTCATTTTCCTGCTCTGCAATAGGACTGTAATTCATACGTATGGAAATATCCTGATTATAATTTCCAAAGTTTTTGCCGAATATGGTAAGGCCTCCCACATGTTCCGCGTTATCTTCTACCGCCAGCTTTAGTTTAATCGTGCTTCTATAGTCAAGGGCGAAATCCTGGATGGATACATCCGATACCTGAAGGCCATCGATGAAAGTTCCTTTTTTATTTATGACCAAGATTTTCAGCAGGCCGTATTGATTCCAGTTAGGATACCACCAGTCCGGTGTAAAGATTCCCGTAACATTGCCGAAATCCCCGGGGCTTGTCCATGTAGCCACCTTTTTATCATTGAGTATAAATGAAATATCGGAAGGCCAAATATCGTTAACACCAGGTGCCTCGGAGCCGATTTCCAACGATATGGTTAGCTGGTCAATTTTTTGCGCAAACGGTATAAAGTTAGGGATGACATATTCCACATATCCTCTTGTAAACCAAAGTATATCCGCACTGTATCTGTCCGGATGGGAAAAATAACGGGTATCATCCACCTCGCCGATAATCGCGGTACCGGAAGCAAGTCCGCAGGTTGGGTAAACTTTATAATCCGAAAAGTGGCCCACCTTCAAATCCGTTTGATAAATATTTTTATAATCTTCCTGCGTATCCATTTCAATCAATATCTTATCCAGACAGACGGAACATTTTTTCTCATTACCATGCCCCCCGGATTCGTTGGATACCGTAACCAGACCGCAGTCTTCCAGTTTTTTAATATGGCCAGTAAGCGCCCCATTGGTAATATTCAGCTTGGCGGCCAATTCATTCATGTTCATCCCCCGGTTTTCTGAAAGGTTTTTGATAATACCAATCCGGACTTCGGAGCCCAGCGCTTTGAATATATCCAGTCCCTCTTCTAACGATTTTATATGCAACATATCAATAACCATACCCCTTCCCTAATCGTGCATACCCGCATGCATTGTACAAATATAAGTTTTGCCAAATCTACCAATTCATCTTTAAATTGCAAAATATTTTAGAAATATTTAAACTAATCTAAAATACATTATATCAGTTCAAGTAGATAAGTCAATGGATTTCCATACCCCTGTACTCGCTGGGTGTCATCCCTTTTTTCTGGCGGAAAAGCCTGGAAAAATACAGGGCATCCACATAGCTGACAGAGTGGGCAATCGTACGGATGGATAAGTCAGTATTTTTTAACAAAATGCATGCCTGGCGTATCCGGTAATCCAACAGATAGTCTTGTATGGAAATGCCGGTCATGGCCTTGAACAGTCGGGAAAGGTATGAACGGTTGATGCTTAAATAGTCCGCAATATCCTGTACGGTAATAGGATCACAATAGGAACTTTCAATATATTTCAGCGCTTCTTCCACATATTCCGTTTTCTTTTCATTTTCCGGGGCACGGCTTCCCGGAAATTTCCTCGCCAGGAGGAAAAGGTATTCATACATGATGCTATTCATAATCAAATCCCGGTTGACCCCCATTTTATCCGCTTCAAACATTTTCTCATGGCACAGGCGCATCTGGTCATCTTTCCCGTAATGGAAAACAAGGCTCTCCGTAAGAGATGTCCGTTCCAGATACCCTTTCACCTTTATCCCCTGCATGCCTATCCATGTGTAGCTCCAGGGCTGTTTGGCATCCGCTTCGTAATAAATGAGTTCACCCGGGCATATGAGGAAAGCATCCCCCTCCTTTAAATGGAAAAGCTTCCCCCTGGCCTTATAAATCCCAAAACCGCTAAGTATATAGTGAATCAAATAACCGTTACGCATTACAGGGCCATAGCTGTGCCCCGGAGCACAATTTTCATACCCGCATGTATAAATCATGGCGTCAATATTTCTCGTGAAATCGTTAGAAAAAATATAATCCTGCATGCATGCCCTCCCTTTCATCTTTGTTTATATTCTTGTCACAAAACGCAATGGCCAGGTCACAAAACTCCATATATTTTTTATTTTAAAGGCATATAATAAAAATTGCAAGGCACGGAAATCAATTTAATTAAAGCCAAGTAACAGTTCAAACAAGTTCGAACTGTTACTATTGATTTCCATGACCGTTAAATGACTTTGAAAAGAATAACTTCTCGGAATCTCAATGAATGAGATTCCAACCGAAGATTGACAAGTGAATATCGTGCAGGAAAAGAAATTTGAGAAAAATGGACATAAACATTGGACATAGCGGGTACTATGCCTTGAAAAA